>Ga0307513_10000198_pt1 | contig 86436 bp, 82 predicted proteins | sample 15_EM_MG_FD_202174 | JGI IMG/M metagenome (GOLD analysis project Ga0307513, IMG submission 202174) | Populus trichocarpa ectomycorrhiza microbial communities from riparian zone in the Pacific Northwest, United States - 15_EM | ecosystem: Host-associated > Plants > Roots > Unclassified | place...
GCCGTCCGGTGCGCGAACCCGCGCAGCACGACGCCGCGGGTGGCCCGGAGGAATTCGCGGAACGCCGGATCCGCGTCGAGATTGCCACGCAATACCAGGGTTTCGGCAAAGTAGCCGATGGCAGACTCGGCGTCCGGGTCGTCCCGGTCGAGGATCGGGGTGCCGACGGTGACGTCGCGCTGGCCGCTCTGCCGGGCGAGCAGAACCTGGTACGCGGCGAGGAGCAGCATGAACGTGGTGACGCGCTCGGTCCGGGCGAACCTGTCCAGGCGGTCCATCAGCTCGGCCGGGAGCTCAAACGCGACGGCGGCGCCCCGGCCGGAGCGCACCGCTGGGCGCGGTCGGTCGGTCGGCAGCTCGAGCGTCGGCGCGTCGGCGAGGGTGTCCGCCCAGTACTGCAGCGACGCTTCGTCGTCGCCGGCCGCTCGTTGCCGGGCAACATGGGCGGAATACTGGATCGATGGCAGCGGGAGTGGGGACGGCTTGTTGAGGTCGAAAGCCGCGTAGAGCTCCGCGAGCTCGTTCCGCCACACCTGCAGCGACCAGCCATCGCCGGCGAGATGGTGCAGGACGACACACAGCACGTGCTCGTCCTCGCCGATCCGGACCAGGGCGTGCCGGATCATCGGGCCGCGCTCGAGATCGATTGGTGCGTCCGCGAACAAGGCGGCAAAGCTGGACGCCTCCGCGAGATCGGCCCGGTCAACCTGCTCCAGGGTCGGGGTGACACCGGAGGGGAGCTGCTCCGGCTCGCCGTCCACGGTGGCGATCCGGGAGCCGAGGACCGGGTGGCGCTCCACGATGGTGGTCAGCGCCCGTTCGAGGGCGTCGACGTTGAGTCGGCCGCGCAGCCGCAGCGTCACGTGCAGGTGGTAGGACGCGTCGGTCGGGTCGAGGTTGTGCAGGAACCACAGTCGTTCCTGGGCGGGCGAGAGCCGGGTCATCGCAGCGCCTCCTGGATCGCATGCAGGAAGAGGGCGGCATCGCGGCCGTTGACGACGCGGTGGTCGTAGGCGAGGCCGAGGTTGACCACAGATCGCCGTCCGACCTGGCCCTGCTTGTCGAGGATGAGCTCGGTCTGCGGCGCGGTGACGGCGAGCGCGCAGACCTGGCCGGGGAAGACGAACGGGATGGCCAGCACGACGTCCGCATCGGTGTGCAGGGTGACGGTGATGTTCGCCCCGTCGAGGTCGGCGGCCCGAAAACTGCCTTCCAGCGCGGCGAGACGAAATTCCATCAGCCGGTGGGCGATCGCGGCGACGGACTGGTGAGCGGCGTTGTGAATGACCGGGACGTAGAGACCTTCGCCGAGGTCGACGCTCACCCCGACGTGCGGGGCGTCGGCCAGGTGCACGGTGGCGCCGGATTCGTCGAGGCGCCCGAAGAACAACCCGAAGGTCTGGTGTCGTCCGGCGACCGCCTCGATCACCAGCTCGGCCAGCCCGACGGGTCGGCGGACCTCGCGGACCAGCCCGGCCCCGCGGGCCAGCGCGGCGCCGACGTCCATCCGGATCACGGTGTACGCCGCCGGGATCGTCGCGTGCGAGCGGGTGACCGTGACGCCGACCGCGCGCTGCACCTTGGACAGCGGCTGATTCGTATCGGCATGCTCGGCGGTGGACGCCAGCGCGTCGATGTCGGCCCGCCGGACGATCCGGGCGTCCAGCCGGGCGACCTGCGCCTCGGTGATCCCGAGCTCGAGCATCCGAGCTCGCGCCGGGGCGGTGATCGTCTGGGTGGTGATCGTCTGGGTGGTGCGGGTGACGTCGGTCGAGATCAGCGGATCGGCCGATTCCGACATGACCGGATCGCCGATGGTGGCAACGGTCTGACCGGGCACGATGTCGGCGCCGACGGCAACGAGGTGTCGCAGGAACCCGCTGGCCTGCGCCGCGATCTCTTCGACCGCCTTGGAGGTCTCGATCTCAACAACCGGTGTGCCGGCCGTCACCGGCTCGCCGTCCGCGGCCAGCCAGGCGAGCAGCACGTACCCGTCATCGTTGGTGTTGAGCTTCGGAATCGTCACGTCAATCACGCCAAAGCCCCCTTGATGGCGGCGTGGATGGCGTCCTCGCCGAGCAGGACGTCGCGTTCGAGGTGCATCGCGGCCGGGATGACGCTGTCGCGCGAGTGCACAAGAGTGACCGGCCGGCGGAGCGTCGCCCACTGCCGGGTGTGGATGCGGTGCGCGACCTCGGCGCCCCAGGTGCCGCCGCCGGTGCTCTCCTCGACCACGAACACGGCGCCGACCTCGGGCACGGCCACCTCGAACGGGTACAGCCGGGACGGCACCAGCAGTTCGCAGGTGATCTCGTCCTCGACCAGCAACCGGCGGATCGCCGCGAGCGTGCGATAGGCCATGCCGCCGGGGGCGATCACGACGCAGTCCGGCGTTCCGTCGCAGCTGATGTGCGCAACCCGATCGCGGAGCTCGTAGTCGAACGGCGCCGGTACGTCGAACATCCGCCGGGTGTAAAGCACCTTGTCCTCGAAGAACACACAGGGCTCGGCCAGTTCGAGCATCTCGGTGAACACCGCGGCCAGGTCGTGGAACGGGGACAACTCGTAGAGCGAGAGGCCGGGCACACCGATGAAGTGCTTCATCAGGCTCTGGCTGTGCGTCGGCCCGTAGCCGCGGCCGCCACCGCTCGGGCATCGGACGATCATCCGCATCGGGATCCGCGAGCCGTACATCGAGACCGACTTCGAGGCGAAGTTGACGAGCTGATCGAAGCCGAGGGTGATGAAGTCGCCGAACATGATCTCGACGATGGCGACGTCACCGGCCAGGGCCAGACCCCCGGCCACGCCGACGACGGCGCCCTCGCTGATCGGCGTGCTCAGCACCTGGGTCGGGAAGTCGGTCGACAGTCCCTTGGAGATCTTGAACGCGCCACCGTACGGGTCGAGCAGATCCTCGCCCAGCAGATAGGTGTGCAGGTCCCGCCCGAGCGCGCCGCGCAGGGCGGCGTTGAGACCGTCCGCCACCCTCATCGGTCCACCCACCGGGCCGGTGGGCGGGCGCTGACCTCGGCCACCACCGCGGCGATGAGATCCCGCTGGGTGGCGTCCAGTTCGGCGAAATCGGCCCCGGTCTGCCGTCCGTACCAGTCGTTGTCGGCGGCGTGCCGCAGCGCCTCGACGTCCCGGGTGTCGTCACCCTTGCTGTGCGGGCCGATCCGGTGCGTGCGGAACTCGGCGACAAGCGGCTCGCCGGCCCGGACCAGGTCGACCAGCGGTGCCAGCGCCGTCCGGATCCGGCCTGGTTCGGTGTCCGTGATGCCGATGTGCCGCAGGCCAAAAGCCCGGGCGCGGTCCGCGACCGTGCCGGCCATGGCCGCGCTGGTGGGGGTGGACTGGGCGATGCCGTTGTGCTCGACCACCACCAGCAACGGCAGCCGCCACAGCGCCGCCAGGTTGAGCGCCTCGTAGACGGCGCCCTCACCCCACGTCCCGTCGCCGATGTACACGCAGGCCAGCGCCCCGGGGTCGGACCGCTGCAGGTGCAGGGCAATTCCGGCCGCCACCGGCAGATTCTGGCCCTGGACCCCGGTGGACAGGTACCGGCGCCGCCGCAGGTGCTGGCTGCCGCCGACCCCGTGGCAGACGCCGCCCTCGCGGCCCATGATCTCCGCCAGCAGTCCGGTGGCGTCCCCATAACGGGCCAGGTAGTGCCCGTGTCCGCGATGGTTGGACAGCACGTGGTCGGGCTCGCGCAGCAGGCCGCTGACGGCGACCGGAACGTACTCCTGTCCGAGGCAGGTGTGGGTGGTGCCGTGCAGTTCGCCGCGCGCGTACAGGTCGAGCAGTGCGAGTTCGAAGTGCCGGATGAGGAGCAGGGTTCGCAGGTCCTCATCGACGTGGGTGTTACTGATCGCTGAGGACGGCACGGACCACCCCGCTGACGGTCGGGTCGTCGAAGAAGACGTCCAGCGGCACCTGGATCTTCAAGGTCTTGCGCATCCTCGCGATGATCTGCGTCATCGTCAGGGAGTGGCCACCGAGGTCGAAAAGGTCGTCGTGGTCGCCGATCGGCGAGATCTTGAGGACCTCTTCCCAGATGGCCCGGATCTGGTCGGCGAGGTCTGCCGCGCGGGGGCTCGCGACCGGCGTCCCCACCACGCCGGACTCGAACGACCCGACTGGCTCGATGGGCTCGACTGGCTCGATGGGCTCGACCGGCTCGATGGGCTCGACCGGCTTGATGGGTGACTCGGAGGTGAGTGACGAATCGGTGGTCGGGAGGAGGCCGCCGACCGGCAGCGTGGGATCGGCGGCGAGGCGGCCGGTGACGGCCTGCAGGTGGTCGGCGAAGGTCGCGGCCACCGGCGCGGCGGCAGGGGAGTAGCGCAGGCTCACGCTCAGGTCCGTGCCGCTGTCGACGATCTGCAGTTGCAGGTCACCGCGTACGGCGCCGTTGAACGCCAGCCATTCAACGGCCGATCCGATGCCGAGGAAGGTGGGTTCCGGCTGCCGTCGGCGGTAGCTGATCGAGATCGGGGTGAGCGCCGCGTGCGGGCGGATGTGCCCCGCGGCGCGGGCGAGCGGCACGTCGCGGTGCGGGTAGATGGCGCGCACGGTGGCGCTGAGCGATCGGGCATACGAGTCGAAGGGCGTGCCGGCATCCGGTTCGGAGGTCACCGGCAACTCGTTGACCATCGGCCCGATCAGCTCGGCGGCGTCCGGAGTCCGGGTGGACAGGTCGACGGCGGTGGTCACCCGGGTGTTGCCGTATCGGTGCAGCAGGGCATGGACGGCGGCGAGCACCGCCTCGAACCGGGTGACGCCGTCCACCGCCGGTACCGATAGCGGGAAATCGATGACCGCACCCGGACCGGCCTGGCGCGAGGTCAGCACCCGGTCGGCGATCACCAGGGGCGGCGGTTCGCTCCACCGGTCCTGCCAGAACGTGGCCGCTTCGGGCGTGCCGCCGAGCACGCGCTCTCGTTCGGCCGCGGCCCAGCTGGTGAACGTCGACGCCAGGGCCGGGGGGATCTCGCCGTTGTAGAACGCGGCCAGATCACGCACCAGGAGGTCCTTCGAGTACCCGTCCAGGGCCAGGTGATGCGCGGTGATCACCAGGGTCGAGCCGGCGAACAGGACGAATCGCGCCAGCGGGCCCGTGGTCAGGTCGAACGGCCGGGCAATCTCCTGCGAAATCTCGTGCGCCAGGCTCTCGCCGTCGACCGCGATGCGCAGCATCGGCGTCGGCCCGGTGACCAGGTGCGCGACGCCGTCGCGGTCCTGGACGGCCGCCGTCAGCAGCGGGTGCCGATCGGCGACGGCGGCACACGCCTTGCTCAGTGCGCCGACGTCCAGGCCGTGGCCGAAGCGAATCACCACCGGAAGGTGGTACGCCGTGGACTCGCCGGCATCGGCGGTGACCCAGATGCCATGTTGGGCCAGTGAGGCTTGTGTCATCCGAGAGTCCTTCGCAGGGTCCGCTTGTCGACCTTTCCGCCCTGGTTTCGGGGCAGCGCCTCCACCTGGACGACGCGGTGCGGGATCTCGTGCGGGGCCAGCCGCGTGCGCAGAAAGGTCCGAAGGTCCTCGGGAGTGAGCGGAGAGCGCAACACCAGTGCGGCGGTGAGCTGCGATCCGAGCACCGGGTGCGGGGTGCCGAAAATCGCGGCGTCGAGCACGGCCGGATGTTCGTAGACGGCCGATTCCACTTGCAGTGCCGAGATTTTGAAGGCACCGGACTTGACCACGTCACCCTCGCGGTCGACCAGGTAGAGGTATCCGTCGTCGTCGAGGTACCCGAGGTCGCCCATCCGGATCCAGCCGTGCCGGAACACCGCGTCGGTGGCGGCGCGGTCACCCAGGTAGGAGCGCGACTGCGTGGGCGAGCGCATCCACACCTCGCCGATCTCGCCGGTCGCGCACCCCCGGCCGTCCGCGTCGGCGATGCGCACGCCGCCGCCGGCGATGGCCTGCCCGACGCTGCCGGGCCGGTCCGGGTCGAACATCATCACCGTCTGGGCCGGCGCGGCCTCGGTCGAGGTGTAGTAGTTGGCGATGGCCGCATTCGGGAACGCGACGGCGAGCCGGGCCGCGATCGGCGCGGGCAGCGGCGCGGCCGCCGATCCCAGCAATCGGACGCTGGACAGGTCGTACTGCTCGGGCGCGGCGGAGTTGAGCAGCTCGATCGCCATCGCCGGAACCACGAAAACCGTACCCGCGGCGTAGTCCTGGATCGCCCGCGCCAACCGGACCGGCGTGTACTGCGGTAGGGCCACCACGGTGGGGTGCGCGCTGAGCGCGTTCATCAGCATGACCTGACCCGCGTTGGTGCCGATCCCGAACGCATGCACGAGATGCCGTGAGTGCAGGAAGGCCCGGCGGGGCGGGTCGCACCCGTAGGTCAGGTTGGCGTGCGTCGCGGCCACGCCCTTGGGCCGGGCGGTGGTCCCGGAGGTGTAGAGCACCTGGGCGAGACCGTCGGGGGATGAGGCATCCCCGGGATTCGCAGGGCCGTCGACCGGGCCGTTGGTTGGCCCGAGGTCGGCGATGGTGGCCCGCCAGCCGATTGTCCATTCCGGATCAAGGCCGTTCTGGTGCAGGAGACCGACGGCAGCGCAATCGCCGAGCATAAACGCGAGTTCCGCAATCGGCGTGCGATCCGACACCGGAACGGCCGTTCCACCGGCCAGCTGCACCGCACAGTAGGCGACCGCGAAGTCGAGCCAACCGCGGCCGCCGTACTGCAGGCCGACCCGATCTCCCGGTCTCAGGCCCCGCTCCGACAGCCCGGCCGCGAGGGTCCGGGATCGCTGCCGCCACACCGAAAAGGTCAGATCGCCGACGCCGTCGACGGTGAGCGCGACCTTGTCCGGATCGGACCGAGCGCGGGCGGCCAGCAACGCAGGCACGGTCCCGATGCCGGCGGTCTGACCTCGACCGGCACTCGTCGGGAGCTCGTGCTGCACGATCACAACGAAGACACTGGCACGAACGAACTTATCTCTGCAATATGTTCACGAACTAATGTCGATTATTTCCAAAATGCATGCAGAGCATGCAATCAAGTGCACGCCCTTAACCAGCCGCTGACCTGCAGACCATGCAGCCCGTCACCCGGAGGTAGGCCGCCTTGCCGCTCACCGCGTCTCGACGCATTGCGATCATCAGTGTCCTGACGTCACCCCTGGCCCAGCCGGGAAGCGGCGACGCCGGCGGCCTCAACGTCTACGTCGCCGAGGTCACCCGCGGGCTCGCCGCGGCCGGTGCCGACGTCGAGGTCTTCACCCGGGCGGTGGTCCCGCAGGCGCCGGAGGTGATCGAACTGGTGCCGGGCGTGCGAGTCCGCCATCTCGTCGCCGGGCCGGTCGGGGAGATCGACAAGGCCGAGCTGCCGGGCGTCCTCGATCACTTCACCGCCGGGCTGCTGCGGGCCGGGCACGGCTTCGACCTGATTCACGCTCACCACTGGCTGTCCGGCCGCGTCGGGGCGGCGGCCGCCCGCCGCTGGGACGTCCCGCTGATCCAGTCCATGCACTCGCTCGGCAAGGCCAAGAACGCGGCCCTGGCCGACGGCGACGCGCCCGCGCCCCGCCGGCAGATCGACGGTGAGACGGCGGTGGTGGCCGCCGCGGACCGGTTGATCGCCAACACCGCTCAGGAGGCCGAGCAGTTGATCGCGCTCTACGACGCCCCGCCGGCCCGGGTGCGGACCGTCCATCCGGGGGTGGACCTTTCGGTCTTCGGTCCCGGTCCGGTCGACGCCGCGCGGCACCGGGTGGGGGTACCCGCCGATGCCGTGGTCCTGCTGTTCGCCGGCAGGATCCAGCCGTTGAAGGCACCGGAGGTGCTGCTGCACGTGGCGGCGATGATGATCCGCGCCGATCCGCGGTTGTCCGAGCGGCTCGTCGTGGTCATCGTGGGCGGCCCGAGCGGGTCCGGGCAGGCCGATCCCCACCAGTTGACGAAACTCGCTGCGCTGCTCGGCATCACCAGCCAGGTCCGGATCGAGCCGCCGTGCCGGCAGAGCGAACTGGCCGATTGGTACCGGGCGGCAACGGTGGTCATGGTGCCGTCCCGGGCCGAGACGTTCGGGCTGGTCGCGATGGAGGCTCAGGCATGCGGCATCCCGGTGGTCGGGGCGGCCGTCGGCGGTCTGCGAACCGCCGTGCGCGACGGGTTCTCCGGCGTGCTGGTGGACGGGCACGACCCCGCCCAGTACGCCCGGGTGGTCACCGACCTGATCAGGGCACCCGAGCGGTTGCGCACGCTGAGCGCGGGCGCACTCGCCCATGCCGCCGGGTTCGGCTGGGGCGAGGCGGTGGGCCGGCTCCGGGAGATCTACGCCGAGGCGGTGGGGGAGGCGTCGGCTGCCGGCCGTCAGCCGACCCCGGCCAGCAGGTCGTCCTCGTAACCGTCGGCGCCGGTCGGTCCGGGCGCACCGGCCAGCCGGACGAAGTACTCCACCCCGCCGGCCGGCTGCCCGATGCCGTTGGAGAGTGCGAAGAACTCCCCGTCCACCGTCAGCTGAGTGCGGTGCGAACGCAGCGCCGCGAGCTTCGCGGCCAGGTGATCGCCGGCGTCGATCCGAGTGGTCACCTCGGCATCGGGTGTGCCGAAACCGAACTCGGCGACGTCGCCGACCTGCTGGAACGGCCCGGTACCGACGGCGCCGGCGAGGACGGACAGTGGCGTCACGGTGGCGTAGAACCGGGTCGGCCCCCCGCCGCCCGCCTGGTCGAACGCCGTCCGGGCGATCCGGTGAGCCTGCAGGTGGTCCGGATGGCCGTAGCCGCCGTCGCGGGCATAGCTGACGACGACCTCCGGGCGGACCTCCCGGATGACGGTCAGCAACTCGGCCGTCGCCTCGTCGCGGTCGGCCCGCCAGAAGCACCCCGGGTGATCGTTGGTCGCCGAGCCCATCATCCCGGAGTCGCGCCAGCGTCCGGTGCCGCCCAGGAACCGGTGGTCAGCCACCCCCAGGGCGGCGCAGGCCTGCTCCAGTTCGCCGATGCGATGTTCGCCGAGCCGGTTCTCCCGGTCCGCGGCCAGGTGCCGCAGATCATCGGTGACGACGTCGCCCTCCTCACCGAGCGTGCAGGTGACGAGCGTGACGTGGGCGCCCTGGGCCGCGTACTTCGCCATTGTCGCGCCCGTGCAGATCGATTCGTCGTCGGGATGGGCGTGGACGAACAGGATGCGTGGTCGCGGCATGGTCACTCCATCGCAGGTGTGGGATCAGGGACGATCGGCGGGCTGGACGAACCGGGTGCGGACGGCGGCGAGCTCGGCCGGGCCGAGCCCGGCGGCGTGCAGGTAAGCCTCGACGTCGAAACCCTCGAGCGTGGACAGGATCACGTCGCGGGCGGTCAGGCCCTCGCGGGCCAGGCGCTGCCGGCTGAGGGCGCCCTCGTCCGGCTCACCGAGCCGGATGAACAGCGGGCGCAGCCGCTCGGTGCTCAGCTCGTAGTCGGTGGCGACGGCGGCCGGGCTGACGCCGGCCAGCGCCAGCAGCAGCAGCGCGATGATGCCGGTCCGGTCCCGACCGGCGACGCAGTGCACCACCACGCCGCCGGGCCGGGCTTCGGCCAGGGCGGCGAGGACGGCGGCGCACTGCTGCGGCCGGCGCTCCAGGATGGACCGGGTGTAGAGCGCGGTGCCGTAGAACTCGTGCTGCCGAGCCTGTTCCGGGTCGTCCAACGGCAGCGGGACCACCGTGAGCCAGTCCGGCCGGAAGCCGGTTCCGACCTGGTGCTCGCCGTCGGTGCGCAGATCGATGACGGTCCGGATGCCGTGCGCGGCGGCGGCGGACCAGCCGGCCGGGGTGAGCCGGTCCAGGGTGTCCGAGCGGACCACGGCTCCCCAGCGGGTCCGGCCACCGGCTGCGGCCGGCAGGTGGCCCAGGTCTCGCACGTTGTAGCAGCCCGGCCAGTCCAGGTCACGGCTCGGCACTGACCAGCAACTCCTGCATCTGCAGGAGCATCTGCTCGGCGACCGCGCCCCAGCCGGTCTCGTCGCTCCAGTGCAGGTCCAGCAGGGCGCCGTGGCGGTCGTGCGAGACCGTCAGCATGTAGCGGGCGCCGAGGGATCGCGGTCGGCCGAAGGTCACGATCCCGCCGTCGGCGGCCGGGAAGGCCTCCGTGTACGCGGCCCAGGCGGAGGTGGTGTCGGCCCCGGCCGCGCCGGTCAGGTAGCTGAACCGCGGATAGGCCACCCCGGTCTCGTACCGGTCCTGCAGGATCTGTCGGCACATCGCTTCGGTGACGGCCGGATCGGCGTTCGCGAAACGGTGTCCGTGCAGCTGCTGTACGGCGCACTCGGCCAGCGCGGTCCGGAACGACGCGGGCGCCCGGTCAACGACCACCGGCATGGTCATGGTCGCCTTCCGGACCGAGGTAGCCGCAGCCGCGGTGAGCCGGTTCGCCGAGATCACGAAAATGCCGGCCGACGGCGATTCCTCGACCTCGCAGACGGCGATCCCGAAGGCGAGCAGGAATGCCGCCGCCGGGGACACGCCCGTGCCCTCGGCGATCCGTTGGGCCGCGATCCCGGCGCGACGTGACGGCAGGCAGGCGGAGCGGAACCGGAGCAGGCCGGAATCCGGTTTGGCCGCGGGCCGGGTCCGCGCGGGGCCGTCGTCGATGGCGTTCGCGAGCCGGTGCAACTGCCCTCCCCAGTAGCGCTGGGCGCGTTGCTGATACGCGAGCCCGGCCGCGCTCATCTCCTCGGCCGCGACGTCGATCGGCTGCTGCACCGGCTCCCGCACTGGGTCCTCGCCCGGGCGTCCCGCCGCCCGGGCCCGGATCGCCTGGATCAGCTCGCGGCGCAGGACGGCCAGGCCCCACGGATCGATGGCGACATGGTCAACGACGACACCGATCCGCTCGACCATCCCTCGGGGGGCGTACAGGACGATGGTCAGCGGCCACTGCTTGCCGACCCGATAACAGCCGCGCCGCCACGCCGCATCCAGCGCCGGATCGATGTCGGTGACCCGGACGACCTCGTCGAGCCGCTCGTCGACCGGGTGCACGTGCTGCCGTCCAGCGGCGCGTTCGACCGTCGTCCGCAGCCCCTCATGCTTCTCCAGGACGTCCCGGACCGCAGCCGTCACCCGATCCAGCGGGGCGCCGGCGCCGGGCAGCACGCCCCAGATGTTGTCCTCGAACGAGGTGTCCGAATCGGCCGGCACCCACTGTACCCACTCCTGCTGCGACCAGGTCAGCCCCCCGCTGCGGACCACAGTCGCGGCGGCCTGATGGGGGGTTCCATCCATCGTGGGCCTCCAGGGAGCCGAGCTGTCGACCGGATGATGTATCCCCGTCCAGTCTTTGCCTACTTGCATCGTCATCTGTCGTAGCTCTGTTGCAGTCTTCCATAGCGATGACACCCTCAGCCAGTCTCGAATCCGGCCGTTAAAGAGCGGAGATCTGGGTAGGTCAGGCAGCGTGATTCGGCGCAATCTCCTGCCAAATGGCAGGTGGCGTGCCAGGCTTTTTGGCCATCCGGCGGGAACGTCGGATGTGAGATCTGTTCAAGGGGGTTTCAGATGACTCGATCACGCCTACTTGCAGCGCTGGTGGCCACCGGCACCGCGTGCACTGCCGTCGCCGTTGCACCATCGGCGGCCTCGGCGGCGCAAACCAGTGGCCGGGGGCACCACGCACCAACCGTCAGGGTGCTCGACCGTACCGTCGTCGCGCCATTCCAGCTCGATGTCGCCAAGGGCGCGCTGTACGTGGCCGACGGCGGGACGGCGACCGTTTCCCGGCTGACCCGGGCCGGCCTGAAGACCGTTGCCACCGGGCCGACCGGCGGTGAGGTCGCCGGGGTGGCCGTCAATGGCTCGGGTGACCTCGCCTACACCTCGTCCGTCTTCGGTGAGCAGGGCGCCACCAGCACGTCCTTGACCATCAAGCGTAAGCATGGCCGGACCGTCACCGTGAATCTGCTGGCGTACGAGACGGCCCACAACCCGGATGCCGGCGTTCATTACGGCATTGACAACCCCACCGACTGCCAGCGGGAGGCCTTCGAGCCGCTCGGCGGGGCCAGCACCACCGGTGTTGTGGATTCGCACCCGTACGCGGTGGCCGCGCTCGGCCGGAGTAGTTGGGTGGTGGCCGACGCCGGCGGCAATGACCTGCTGAAGGTCGACGCTGCGGGCCGGGTCAGCACGCTCGCCGTGCTGCCCCGCCAACCCAGCACCATCACGGCCGAGGCCGCCGCAGGACTCGGGCTGCCGGAATGTGTTGTCGGAGCGGTGTACAACTTCGACCCGGTGCCAACCGATGTCGAGGTCTCCGGAGCCGGCCTGATCGTCAGTCTGTTGCCGGGCGGCCCCGAGGACCCGAGCCTCGGCGCCCGGGGCAGTGTGTACCGGGTCAGCGCCCGGTCCGGGCACGCCCACAAGCTCGCCGGCGGGTTCCTCGGAGCGACCAATGTCGCTCTCGCGCCGCACGGACGGATCTTCGTCGCCGAGTTGTTCGCCGGTCGGGTCTCGGTCATCGACCACGGCCGGGTCAAGCCCTACGTCGACCTGCCCAGCGCGCTGTCGTTGGCCTGGGACCGCGGCACACTGTTCGCCGGCACGCTGGCCCCGACGGACGACCAGGGTAATCCTTCCGGCCAGGGATCTCTGGTCGCGATTCGCTGACAACACAACTCGCTGACAACACAACTCGCTGACAATTCGGCGGCTCGGGCTGAATTCGGTCGTTCACCACGTCGTCCGGCGGGCAACCTTTATCGCCCGCCGGACGACTTCCGGGCATGAGATTCCGTCCGCATTCATCGACCAGTCACCGTGCCGACCGTTCCTCCGGCCGGTGGTCTTGGGCGATGGGTGCCGGAGTACTGGCCATCGTGCTGACGGTCGTGCTGCTGCTGCCCGGCGGCAGTCGGCTCAGAGCGGACCTGACCAGGGCAGACGACGCAACTGCGGAAGCCGGGTCGATCGGCTCCACAGCGCCGACCACGCCGTCCACCCCGGGCGCCTCCGCGGCGCAGGCCGCCGCGAAGACGTCGGGCGCCGCCTCGACGAAGGCAGTAACGAAGGGAGTAACGAAGGCAGCGACCAAGGCATTGACGAAGGCCGCCGTGAAGTCCGGGTGTGGGCGCGGGACATCGGCCACCGCGAAGGCAACGGTGACGAACGTCAAACTCGGCATTCCGGTCGCCGGCTACGGCGGCGAGGGCGATACCGACAAGCTGCCGATGGCTCTCGCGGCCACGCCGTCCGGCTCCTCGTGGCTGGCCTGGCTGGGCACGGACTCGAAGGTGTATCTGGCCAAGCTGGACTGCCGCGACCAACTCGTCGGCAAGCCCACCAGCTTCACCGGTATCGACCTGCAGGACGTGCAGGCCGACCGCACCGGCGGGGTGCTGCTGCTGACCCGTCGCGGCAGCTGCCACACCGGTCCGCTCTGCGGGGGCGCGTCCAGTCCGTGCAACACCATGGTCATGGTCCGTTTCAACACCTCCGGCCAGCTCGTCTGGCAGCGGCAGGTCACCAACCTCACGAGCAGCCGCGGCGGTTACGACAACGGCGCCCGGTTCGTGTGGTGGTACCAGCATCACGGTCGGCTGGCGTTCGACGGGACGAACTACGCGGCCTACTTCGGGGTGGCCATCACCGTGCAGAACGGTGACTGTGTGGACATCCACGAAGGTGACCGCATGCAGGTCGTCAACCCGCAGGGAAAGCTCGTGAGCGGGCACCAGAGTTTCGCCGTCGGCTGCAGCCACGCCTGGACGTCGCGCGCCGTCTGGGACCCGCATCGCCAGCGCTTCGTCATGGTCTGTGCCACCGATAACGGCTGCCGGATCGCCCAACCCAACCCGTATCGCACGGTGGTCGCCGGCACCTGCGACGGCACCCTCTTCGGCGGTGACCTCGTGCTCGCCAGGAGCAAGGGCTACTGGACGGCGTGGAGTCAGGGCGGCACCGCCCGGCTGTCACATTTCACGACGGGCGCGGCCGACACGACGATCAAAACCGGTGTGCAGGCGGCCCATCCGCACCTGGTGAGCTACGGCCCGAGCTGGATGCTGCTGGCCTGGCAGTCAGGCTCGAGTCTGCTGACCCAGGCGTACGATTCGGGCACCGGAAAACCCGTGGGCAACCGGCTGAGGATCGCCGTCAAAGACCATAACTACCAGGCATTCAAGGCCTATGCCGACGGCAGCGCGGCCTACCCCGCGGCCGGAAGCACGAGCACCTCGATCACCATCGCCCGGGTGCTGGCGCTGAGCACCTGAGCGCCCGGCCGGCTCCAGCGTTGCGGGCCACGCCCAGGTCATGGATGGCAATCCGGCGCCGGGACAGCGATGAGAAATAGGACGCCCGGCAGTCGGTAACGATGTCTGCAACCTCCTCAGGACAATGGAGCCGTAATGAGCACTGTGGTGATGCATAACGTCGTATCCGTGGACGGCTACATTGCCGACGAGGGCGACGATGTCGGCCCGCTGTTCGAGTGGTACAACAACGGTGACACCGTGCTGGGCGCAGGTATCGGAAAGGTCTCCCGGGTCTCGGCCGAGTATGTCCAGCCGATCTGGGACAACATCGGCTCGATGGTGATCGGGCGCCACCTCTTCGACATCACCAACGGCTGGGAGGGCACACCCCCGGCGGGCGAACACGTGGTGGTGGTGTCGCACCGGCCCAAGCCGGACGGGTGGCATCCCGAGGCCTCGTACCACTTCGTCGACGACGTGGCGCAGGCGATCGCGAAGGCGAAGGAGCTGGCCGGTGAGGGCACCGTTGCGGTCGCGGCCGGCGATGTCGGCGGGCAGGCCCTGGCCCTCGGCCTGGTCGACGAGGTGGCGATGGATGTTGTCCCCGTCGTGTTCGGATCCGGCAAGCGGTACTTCGGGTCGGTGAACAGCCAGTACTTGCTCGAGGACCCCGACGTGGTCATCCGCGGCGATCGGGTGCTGCACCTGCACTACCGGGTTCGCCGCTGACGAGCCGGCGGTAGGCGCGCGCCGCGGGTGGAGCGGCACGGGCACAATCTGAACGTGGCCAATCAGGGAAGACCTCACGAGGTGGGCATCTCCGCCCGGGAGGCGGAGGTTCTGGCCGCGCTCGGCGACCATCTGACGAACGCCGAGATCAGCGCCCGGCTGTTCATCTCCATCCGGACCGTCGAGAGTCACGTCTCCTCGTTGCTGCGCAAGCTGCAGGCGGAGGATCGCCGCGCGCTGACTGCCGTCGCGGGCGGCCTGCGCCCCGCTTCGGCGGGCGGGTCGGCCGGGCCGACCGTCGTTGCCGCCGCGCTGCCATCGCCGTTGACGCCGTTTGTCGGGCGGGTGGCCGAGCGAGCGGCACTGTCCGCCGCACTGCAGGAGCACCGCCTGGTCACGGCGGTCGGGCCGGGTGGGGTCGGCAAGACCCGCCTGGCTCTGAGTGTCGCCGCGGACGTGGGCGATCGGTTCGCCGACGGCGTCTGGTACGTCAACCTCGTGCCCGTGACCGATCCGTTGATGATCGCGCCGGCGATAGCCGACGTGCTCGGCCTCGGCGAGCGTCAGGGCCGCTCGGCGGCGGACAACGTGCTGAGCTGGCTGGCCGATCGGCAGACGCTGCTCGTGCTGGACAACTGCGAGCACCTGCTGGATGGCGTGGTGGTCCTGCTGGAACGGCTGCTCGCCGGCAGTCCGGGGTTGGCGGTCCTGGCCACCAGCCGGGCCAGGTTGCTGGTTCCGTTCGAGCGGGTGTTCCTGGTGCCCGGGTTGTCCGTCCAAGCGGACGACGGTGGCCCGGGTGACGCGGTCGAGCTGTTCCTCGGGCGGGCAGCGGCCAGCGGGAGCCCGGTGCGGTCCGACGACACCAAGCGGATCGCCGCCATCTGCAGGGCCCTCGATGGAATGGCGCTGGCGATCGAATTGGCCGCCGCCCGGTACCCGTCGCTCGGGTTGGATGGGCTCGAAACCGGGCTGACCGATCCGTTGCAGCTGCTCACCGGCGGCCCGAGGATCGACGACCGGCACCGTTCGTTGCGCTCGACGCTCGACTGGAGCTACGCGCTGCTGGACGAATCCGACCAGGCGGTGCTGCGCCGGGTCACGGTTTTCGCCGACCCGTTCACCGCGACCGCAGCGGCGGTGGTCCTGGCCGATTGGCCGCCGGTGCCCAAAGCCCCTATTCCCAGCATCCTGGCCGGGCTCGCCGACCAGAGTCTGCTGATCGCGATCGCGGGGCCGAGCGGGACGCACTACCGAGCCCTGGAAACCATCCGCCAGTACGGCGCCGATCGGCTCGACGAGGCCGGCGAGTCGGTCGAGGCACTCTCGCGCCACCTGCGCTGGTGTCTGGACCAGAGCGGTGCGCTCGAGCGTGCGTCGCGCGAGGTCGCCGGTGCGTGGCGGACGGCGTTTGATCTGGTTGCGGACGAGCTGCGCAGCGCACTGGCCTGGGCGGCGGGAACACCGTCATACCGCCAGGAGGCGTATCGGCTCGCGATCGGTTTGGCCGACCTCAGCTTCATCCGCGGCATGCCCGGCGAGTCGCAGCGCCGCTACGAGCAGGCAGCCGATCTTGCCGCGGACAACGGTGACGACAGCGACGACAATGCCGCCGCCGATGCGTTGCGCAGCGCCGCAGGCGCCGCCGAGTCCCGCCATTTCGGCAACGACGCGCTGCGGTTGCGGCTGCGCGCGGCCGAGGCAGCGCTGCGCGCGGGCGATCGAGCCGGTGCGGCCGGCGACTTCGCCCGCAATGCCGAGTTGATCAACCGCGGCCCGGGGCTGATGGCGACCGAGCCAGCGGCCGGGGAGGTGGAGACATTGATCGCGAAGGGGTGGGCGCTGGCGGACGGAGATCTGACGGCGCAGGCTCGGCTGCTGACCGCTGAGGCGTTCAACAGCGATGTCGCCGATCCGGCCACGGTCGACCTGATTGAGGGCGCTCTCGCGCTGGCCCGCCAGGTCGACGATCCGCTGATCGAGAGCGCGGCGCTGGACCATCTCACGGCGGTACAGCTGGCTCGCGGCGAGGTTCGCGCCGCGGCGGCCAGCGCTTTGCGGCGAACCGAGCTCTTGGCGCCGATGCCGGTGACGGCGGTGGCTGCGCTGGAGTTCTTCGACGGGTTCAACATGGCCGCCGAGTGCGCGGTCGCCTCTGGCGACCTGCCTGCCGCCCGGGGGCTGGCAGAACGCCTGCGGGACCTGCCATTTCATCGGGAGGAGGGGCACTTGGCCACCGCCCGGCTGCTCCTGGTGACGGTGCTGGCGGGAGACTGGACCGAGGCGGTCGGCCTGGCCGAGCGCTTTCGGGAAGGATGGGAGCGGGCCGGACGCCCCCGCGCGGGCAATCTCAGCCGGTCTGCGTATGCGGCCGCGACGCTGCACGGGCTGCGCGGGGACGACGATGCCCGGGCTGCGTGGCTGGACATCGTCGGTGCTCTCGAGACGCCGGGACGCCCGGTGTCGGAGATTCACGTCGGCGAGTTCTTCGACGCCTTGTTGTTGCTGCATCGCGGGCTACCAGAGCAGGCCGCGCGGCTGATGACCACGCCGCCGGAGCAGTTCAACGAGTGGTACAACGGCCTGTGGCGCCCGTGGTACGGCGCCATGTGGGCCGAGGCCGCAGTGCTCAGCGGGTCCGAGGATGCCGCCGAGCGGATTGAGCGCGCCCGCCTGGCGACGGCGGGCAATCCGATCGCCACCGCCATCGTCGACCGCGCGGCGGCCTTGACCGTCCCGGGCGGCGACCGCGACGGGCTGAGCGCCGCGGCCGCGGCCCTGCAGGATGCCGGCTGCCGCTACCAGTGGGCCCGGACGCTGGTCCTGATCGGCGGGGAGCACCGGGCAGATGGCGAGTCCGTGCTGGCGACGATGGGGGCGACGGCTATGGTCTGGCCTCCAGAATGATGTTGAACGGGGTCTCGGTCGCCCGGCGCACGTGGGTGAATCCCGCTTGGCGCAACACGCTGGCCAGCCGTCCTTCACCGGCCTGCGCGCCGAGTCCGAGCCCGACCTCCTGGGAGAGCGATCCTGGTGTGCAGATGACGGTGGACAGGCCGTAATAGGTCCGCCCGATCGGGTTGAGGTTGTCTTCGAGCGCGTCGCCGGCGTTCGGTTCGACCAGCAGCAGCGTGCCGTCCGGAGCCAGCGCCTGCCGGATCCGCCGCGCGGCGCCGACCGGGTCGCCCATGTCGTGCAGGGCGTCGAACAGGCAGACCAGGTCGTAGCCCTCGCCGGGAAGATCTGCCGCGGCGGCGATGCCGAATTTCGCCCGCTGGTGCACGCCGGCCTGCAGCGCGGCTTGGCGGGCGGCCTCGATCGACGCCTCGTGGATGTCGAAGCCGGCGAACGTCGAACGCTGGAACGCCTGCGCCATGATGACCGTGGAGGCGCCGAGTCCGCACCCCACATCGGCGACACTCGCGCCCGCCCGCAGCTTCTCGACCACTCCGTCCAGGGCCGGTAGCCAATCCTGGACAAGATAGGCGGCGTAGCCGGGACGGAAGAGCCGTTCGATACCGGAGAACAGCCGCTGGTCGTGGTGGTGCCAGCTGACTCCTGCGCCGGTGCGGAACGCGTCGACGAACACGTCGTGGTCGGCGTAGCAGGAGGCGATGGCCTCGAAGGCCCCGCCGAGGAAGACCGGACTGGCTTCGTTGGCGAGAACCATGGCCTGCTCAGCGGGCAACTCGTAGGTGCCCATCGCCGGGTCGTAGACCACGTAGCCACCGGCCGCCTGGTTGCCGAGCCATTCGCGGACGTACCGCTCGGTGGTGCCGGTGCGTTGCGCCAGGGCAGACGAGGTGATCGGGCCGACGCCGGCCATCGCCTTGTACAGCCCGAGTCGGTCGCCGATGTGCAGCAGCAGCCCGGAGATGGCTGCGCCCATGTCGGTGACCGCCTGTCCGACAAAGGCCTCAAGTTTCGCTTGGTCGATTGTCTCGACATCGATTGTGGTCACTCGCGTCTCCTGCTCCTCGGTGCAGGCCCGGGATGAACCTGCCAGCCAGAGCGTGCGCGCAGGCGCCGATGCAGGGCATCCGTGTCCACCACGGAGTCATCGGGTCCGTGCTGGGCACGGATGTCGGGTGCTCTCGTCCGGGGCAGGCTGATTGACGTCAGCTCCCACCTCGAGAGGAAACCCATGATTCGACAAGCGATCTCGAGCGAGAACGCCCCGGCGGCGCTCGGACCGTACAGCCAGGCGATCGCCGCCGGCGGCTTCGTCTTCTGCTCGGGCACGGCCGGGATAGATCCCACCACCGGGGCGATTCCGCCGGGCATCGAGGCCCAGACCGAGCAGGCACTGCTCAACCTGGGCGCCGTGCTCGCTGCCGCTGGCGCCTCGCTGGCCGACGTGGTGAAGACGACGATCTTCTACGCCGACGCCAGCGACTTCCAACGACTCAACGCGGTCTACGCCCGGCACATGCCAGACCCGCCACCGGCCCGCTCGGCGCCGGCCAATGTCCGGCTACCACACGGTTTGCTCGTCTCAATCGAGGCAATTGCGATTCTGCCAGTCGACGGGAAGGTCCAGCGTGGGTGAGACTTCACGGATGGTGACGACTGCGGACGGGCGTTCGTTAGGGGTGGCCCAGTGGGGTGACCCCGACGGGACGCCGGTGCTGTCCCTGCACGGGACCCCCGGTTCCCGGCTCGGGCGGCCTCCGGCCGAGGCAGCGCTCCGCGACGCCGGCATCCGCCTGATCACCTACGACCGGCCCGGTTATGGCATTTCCGATCGGGCTGCGGGCCGGCGAGTCGTGGACTGCGTGGGTGATGTCGAAGCCATCGTCGACGCGTTGGGCATCTCGCGGTTCGCGGTCACCGGACGTTCCGGTGGTGGCCCGCATGCCCTCGCCGTGGCGGCCAGGTTGCCGGATCGGGTTGCGCTCGCCGAGTGCGTGGTGGGGGCGGCCCCCTTCGATGCTTCGGGACTGGACTGGCTGGCCGGCATGGACGCAGAGAACGTCGAGGAGTTCGGCTGGGTCCGGCAGGGCGAGCAGGTTCTGCACCAAGAGCTGACTCGGCTTGCCGCCGCTGATCTGGAGCGGATGACCGCCGACCCGGCCAAGGTGTTCTCCGACGACTGGCAACTCGCCGACACCGATCGTCAGATCCTGGCCCGTTCCGACGTCCAATCGGTCATGGTTGAGGCGATGCGGGAAGCCTTCCGCCCAGGCGTCTGGGGGTGGGTCGACGACGACTTGGCCTTCTTCGAGCCGTGGGGCTTCGACGTGGCCGAGATTCGGGTGCCGGTCACGGTTCGCTACGGCAGCCAGGACGTCATGATTCCGGCCGCCCATGGAGCGTGGCTGGCCGATCACGTCCCCGGCGCGGACGTCATCGTCGACGAGCAGGCGGGTCACCTGGCCGGGCCAGAGGTCATGCTCGAGCGGATGGTCCTGCTCGCGGCCGGCTTGCGCGCAGGCCTCTGAGTAGCCGCCTCTGAGTAGCCGTACTCAGGCGGGCCCGCCGGGGAGGGGCACATGCTTGGGCCGGAACGGTCTGATCCTGACCGTGTTCGTCTCAGTCGCAGTTCGTCTCAATCGCTGCCCGTCTCAATCGCTGGAGGACAGTCATGCGCCGACGCATGCCGCCGCGTACGGAACGCCAGCTAGTCACCGGGCTGGTCCTGGCGATCGGGGTCTTTGTGGTGGTGATCGGCCTGAGTTTGCTCGGTCTTTTCATCCTGCTGGCTACCGTCGGCGGCGCCATGGGCAGTTCGAAATGATCGGCACGCTGCGGGTTTACTGGCTGCTGCTGCGACCGGCTCTGCTGATCCCGCTCGCGATGTTCGCCGCCCTAGGCGCTGCCGCCGCCGGGCATCCGGAGGAGCTCTCGCCGTTGCTGCGCGCGCTCCTGGTGGTGGCCGGTTTCCTGGTCGCCGCGGTTGCCGTCAACGATCTTTCCGACGAGGCCGTGGACCGGATCAACCTGCCCGACGACACCCGCCGACCGCTGATCTCCGGTGCCGGCACCAGGCCGCAAATGCTGGCCGCGGCGGTGCTCGGGGCCGGGCTCGCGCTCGGCGCGGCGGCGATGATCGGCCCGGCTTGCCTGGCACTGGTGGTCGCCGGGTTGGTGCTGGCCACCGTCTATTCACTGGCACCCTTCCGGCTGGCCAAGCGTGGCGTGGTGGCGCCGTTGCTGTTGCCGCTGGGATTCGTCGGCGTCCCCTTCGGCTGCGGTCTGCTGGCCGCCGGGGCACCCGTGCACGGCTGGCAGCTGGGCCTGCTCGGCGGCCTGTACCTGGGTTTTGTCGGCCGGATTCTGCTGAAGGACTTCCGCGACGTCCGCGGTGACGCACTGCTCGGCAAGCGCACCTTCCTGGTCCGCAGGGGAAGGGCGGCCACCTGCGCGCTGAGCGCGGCCTGCTGGCTGGCCGGATCGCTGGCGCTGCTCGCCGTTCCCGGGCTGCGGCCTGACGTCGTCGTCGGCTATCTGACGCTGACCGGGTTGGCGCTGGTGCTGTTGCGCCGACTGGCCGGCTCGACGGCACCGCGCTCGGACGAGGCGCTGATCCTGGCGATCGCCACCGTCGGGCGCGGGCTGGTCCTGTTGCTGCTGGCGCAGTTCACGCTGACCGGCCGGATGATTGACGGCGCGCAGTCGCTGGTCGTGGTGACCGGGTGCACGGTCGCGATCGGGTTCGTGGCCATCTCGATCGCCCGGCACGGGCCACGCTTGCATCACCTCACCGTCCCGGGCGAAAGAATTTCATCGACGTCCCGCGCATTTACCCCCCGGAAAAGGAGTTTCACGCTTCCTGATTGACGTGGACGATGCGGTGGCGAACGCTTTCCGCATCTTCACGAGGGAGTGAGGTCTCCGATGAGAGCGTTTCCAGGGTTGAGCCGCACCATGGCTGTCGGCATCATCGCGTTCGCGGTGGGTGCCGCCGGGGTGGTGGTGAGCGCGGCAACCGCGAACGCGGTGGTGGGCTGCCGGGTGGGCTACCGGGTCGCCAGTCAGTGGGACGGCGGGTTCACCGCTGATGTCCAGGTCACGAACCTGGGCGATGCGGTGACGGCGTGGCAATTGGATTTCGAATTCGCGGCCGGCCAGAAGGTGACGCAAGCCTGGAACGCGACCGTCACCCAGTCCGGCACCCGAGTTCTGGCGAACAACGCCTCCTACAACGGCGCAGTGGCCACCGGGGGCAGTACCTCGTTCGGATTCCAGGGCACCAGCACCGGCAGCAATCCGGTGCCGACCAGCTTCACGCTCAATGGAACGACCTGCACCGGCGACGTCGTCGGCACTCCCGGCCCGACCCCCCCCACTCCGGCCCCGACCACCACCCCACCGGTCACGACCCCGCCGACCACACCGCCCCCGTCCTCGGGGTGGAACCCACCGAGCAATCTGGTCACCGCCCTCAACCAGGTCTGGCAACACGAGGAGAGCACGTACAACAACCTGTACGGGTTCAAGAACTACGGTTGGGACCAGGTTTTCGCCAACCGGGGAAGTCTGAACTACTGCGTCCGCTGGGATTCGACCGCGCACGTCACGGCGACGCAGCGAGACGCCATCCACGCCGCGCTGAAACGGCAGGTGAAGAAGTGGATGGACGTGATGGTCGGGCACAACGCCTGGCCCTACACCGACGTACCGGTGAAGGTCGTCGGCTGGGCGGTTCGGGACCGGGCCCAACTGGAATGGACGGACACCTCAGTTGACGTCTACGTCAACAACATTCGCGAGAACGCACCGCAATGCGGTGAGCCGTGCGGCCGGTTCTTCAACCAGACCGGCAGTTATCCCAACTGTCCTGGTGGCATCGCCCACCACTACGACCAGTCGCTGTGGCTCACCGCCGGGTTCTCCGGTGGCGCCGGAGGTGACTGGGGCCAGCGGGTCGGGAGCGAATATTTCCTCGGCGCGCTGAACTCCGAGAACATTCACGTCTTCCTGCACGAGATGGGCCACACCTTCGGGCTGGACGACTTCTACGACTGGAGCCCGGACGTCGGAGGCTTCCTGATGAAGGCCGGCAGTGCCACCCAGATCACTGAATTCGACGCGTGGATGTTCCGAGACTGGTGGAGGCACCTGAAATCCCGCTACGGCCTCTGACCCCGCCAAACTCCGGCTTCACCGGACCAAGCCCGGACAGTAGGGTCAGGGTATGGCGATCAGGCGAATCAGTTCCGGTCCTGGGCTCCCGGCGGGTTTTCCGTTCAGTCTGGCCAGTGAAGCCAACGGCACCTTGTACATCAGTGGGATGCCGGCGATTGACCAGGACGGAAAGTTCGTGCCAGGGACGTTCGAGGACGAGGCCGACCGGGCCTGGGCGAACGTCGTCGCCATCGCCGCCGCCGGCGGGTATTCCGTCGATGATCTGCTGTATGTCCAGGTGCTGCTGGGCGACATCGGCAACTACGGCGAGCTCAATGACTGGTGGCGACGGCAGTTCCCGGATCCGGCCAAGGCGCCGGCCCGGATGACCTTCCAAGCCGGCGCGCTGCCGTTCGGGGCGAAGATCGAGCTCCAGGCGGTTGCAGCGCGAGACACCGCCCCGAACCTCGGCTGACCACGCTCACCTCGCGAGAGGCTCAGCTCGAACCGCGCCGCTGCAGGGCGGCCGGGGCAGCCAGACCAGCTCGACCGGCCGGATCAGGCGCTAGTCGTCCAAACTGCCCATGGTCAAATTGACGGTGGTTCCGGTCATCCCGCTTGCCTTGTCGGAAGCGATGAAGGCGGCCAGGTTGGCCATCTCCTCGAGCGTCATCAGCCGCCGCGGGTGGGTCTTGCTGGCGAGCAACTCTTGCCACTGTTCCCAGGTCATGCCCGAGGCCTTGGCGCGTGGCTCGAAGGCGTCCTTGATCGTCCGGGTTTCCGGCATGCCCTGTGGCCGTAGGCCCACCACGCGAATGCCATGAGGGGCCAGCTCGGCGGAGAGATCGCGAGTGAGGGCTTCCTTGGCGGCCATCGCCGGACCGTAACCGCCCACCAGGGGGATTCCGGTCCGCGAGTGCAGCGCGGTGACGGTCATGATCACGCCTGACTTGTTGCGAATCATGCGCCGGGCCGCCAGGCGTGCGGTCAGGAAGTACGACGACGTGTAGGCCGTGATCGGCAGGGCGAACTGCTCGACGTCCAGCTCGACCAGGGGGACACCCACAATCTTCGCATTCGGGATGCCGACCGCGTTGAACGAGATATCGACGCGGCCCGTTCTGCCGATCACATACTGGAGGTGCTGGTCCACGGCCTGCTCGTCGAGAGCGTCGATCGTCCCCGCCTCGGCGGATCCGCCCGCGGAGACGATGTCGTCGGCGACTGCGTCAACCGGTGCCCGGAGGCGCCCGGTGACAAAAACCGTGGCCCCCTCGCTCGCCAAGGCGCGGGCGACCGCACCACCAATCCCGCCTCCGGCTCCGTACACCACGGCAACCTTGTCCTGCAGCATCATCGGGTCTCCCATCTCTTTGGCATCTCTTCGGCTTGGCCACCGACACCGACACCGGCACCGGCACCGGTCCGGGTCTGGATCACTGGGGCCGTCGATGAGGTAGGCACCGCATTGTCGGGAAATTGGGCGTCCAGCAACCGCCCAGTTCGCACCACGAGCGGTGTCCATACGGGGTGGACGGGCATCACGATGCGAGAGTGAGGCGATGGTGAGACCAGGGACAGCCGAGTTGATCTCAAGGGCACGGTCCGGGGACGGCGACGCGTTCCGCGAGCTGACCGAACCGCACCTGCGCGAACTCCAGGTGCACTGCTATCGGATGCTCGGGTCCTTCCAGGATGCCGAGGACGCCCTGCAGGACACGCTGCTGAGCGCCTGGCGAGACCTCGCAGGGTTCGAGGGACGCGCCTCGCTGCGCACCTGGCTGTACCGGATCGCCACCAACCGATGCCTCAACCTGCGTCGTTCGGCAGGCCGACGCCCGGCGAAGGAGTGGAACATTCCCCAGGTGGATCCGCCCGAGCCGACCCGGCTCGGCGAGGTGGTCTGGCTCGAGCCGTTTCCCGACGCCCTCCGCGAGGGTGCGATCGACGTGCCGCTCGGCCCGGAGGCCCGCTACGAGCAGACCGAGGCTATCTCCCTCGCCTTCGTGACCGCCCTGCAGGTCCTACCGCCTCGCCAGCTCGCCGTGCTGATCTTGCGCGACGTCCTCGGATACCACGCGAACGAGGTGGCCGAGATGCTGGACGCGACCGTCGAGTCGGTCAACAGCGCCCTCAAACGGGCTCGTGCCGGCCTGCAGCAACGGCACAGAACCGACAACCGCGAACCCCCACCCGCCTCCGACTCGCCCTCCGAAGAGGCGATCCTGGCGAAGTTCGTGCACGCGTGGGAGTCCGCCGATCTCGACGCGCTGGTGGCCCTGCTGACCGACGACGTCTTCATGTCGATGCCACCGATGCCCTTCGAATACGAGGGTCGAGACGTCGTGGCCCGATTCTGCGCCAGCATCTTCCGCGCAGGTCGCAGGTTCGATCTCGTCCCCACCCGAGCCAACGGTCAGCCGGCGTTCGGCGCCTACCTGCGCGCCCCCACCGGCATCAGCCACGGGATCGGCCTCTACGTTCTCACCCTCACCGGCGACCGGATCTGCGCCCTGACCCGCTTCGAGAACAGCGTGCTCCCCGGGTTCGGGCTGCCGCGATCGCTGCCGAGCCGATAGCCGGCTTGCCGGCGCCGACGGCGCTGCCACATGCCCGGATTCTGGCGGATGCCCGGCCGCCGCGCGGGCGTTCGTCGAGATGTCGCAACCGGGCTGGTCAGACGCGAGCTCGTGCGGCCCAGGCAACCACGGTGGACTCGAACGGTGCCTCCGGAAGCAGGCGTGAGCATTGAGTACGCAACGCGTCGCGCTGCTCTGGATCAAGACTCGCGACGTAGGCGCCGGCCGGGCCGACCCCCAAAGTGAACGGATCCCACCAGTCCTCGAACGAGGTGAAGCCGACGTTGACGCGCAGCGCTGCGGACTCGATGTCCGTCAGACCGCCTCGGTTCAGCAATTCGGCCAGGTGGCCTTCGCTGGCCCCGGCGAGCCCGGCCTCGCCTGGCTGGCTGGGATCGATCTCGTGCACGGCCCGCCAGAACAGCGACAGCGGGCCGCCGTCGCCGGCGTGATCCCAGACGCAGGCGGCGATCACGCCGCCGGGACGGCTGACCCGAGCCATCTCCCGCAGACCAGCGACCGGATCGGCCATGAAGTGCACGACCAACTGCGCCAGGACGACGTCAAAAGTTCCGTCGGGATAGGGGAGCTGTTCCGCCACCCCGGAGCGGACGTCAAGTTCGGGGAACCGGTTCTGGAGTGCCGCCGTGAACGACACCGATGGATCGATGGACGACACGGCAGCCACGCCGAGCCGGTCAACCAGCTCGGCCGTGAGGGCACCCGGACCGGAACCGACATCCAGCCCTCGATAACCGGCCGCCACCCCGGCGAATTCGGCGAATCGCTGCGCCAGCGGAACGGAAAACCGTCCCATGAACCGGTTGTACGCTTCCGCCGAGACGTCAAAACTCATCGGTCACTATCCCGTCGTGAGTGGCCAAGCTGCCGGCGGCCCTCGGATACTCCCTGGCAGGCCTCGGCTCAGAAGGCTACCGTCGATTGGTGACTCCCGGTCGGAACCGACCGCCGCCGACGGCCGATGAGCGAACTCAGCTCGTCGGCTGGCTCGATCTGCAGCGAGCGGTGCTGCAGTGGAAGTGCGAGGGCCTGACCGAGGAGGACGCTCACCGTCCCGCGCTCACGACCTCGCCGTTGATGACCATGGCGGGCCTGGTCTCGCACCTGCGCTGGACCGAGCACTGCTGGTTCGAGGTGCTCTTCCTGGACCGGAACGAGGCCGAGAACCCGCAGTTCGGCAGTGATCCGGACGGCGTCGACATGCGGGTCGCGCAGGTGCCGTTGGCCCAGCTGCTGCGCGAGTACCAACAGCAGTGCATGATCTCGAACGAGATCGTGGCCGCCCATTCGCTCGACGCGCCCAGCGCTCACCGGTTGATGCAGGAGGCGAGCCTGCGCTGGGTCCTCCTGCACATGCTGGAGGAAACCGCGCGGCACACCGGCCATGCCGACGTCATCCGAGAACTGCTCGACGGCACCAAGGGCTACTACTGACCGACGCCCCTCTGCTCACCGAGACGGACACCGACACCGACGCCGACGCCGACACCGAGAGCCGTGCGCCGGGGATGACGAGGCCGTGACGGCCGGGGATTGCCTGAGGGATGGCAACCGCCCCGACCGTCACGGCGTTTCGGTTCCTGAGTGGCCAACTCAGGTGGTGCGGCCGCGAAGCCGGACGACGGCGTCGAATCCCGCGGCGAGCAGCAGCACGGCGCCCGTGACGATGTACTCGTAACCGGCCGAGTTGGAGCCCTGGATCAGGTCACTCATCCCGTTGGTGATGACGGCGACAACCAGCCCACCGAGCACCGCGTCGATCATGCGGCCCCGTCCGCCGAACAGTGACGTACCGCCGATCACCGCGGCGCCGACGGCCAGCAGCAACGTGTTGCCGGCCCCGGCGTTGGCCTGCACGGACTGCAGCAGGGACGCGGCGGTCAGTCCCGAGATGGCCGCCATCGCCGAGCAGATCACGAAGACCGAGATCCGAACCTGGGAGACGACGATGCCGGCCCGGCGGGAGGCCTCCTCGTTGCCGCCGACGGCGTAGAGGTAACGGCCGTACCGGGTCCGGGTCAGCACGAAATTCCCGATCACGAACAGGATCAGCAGTAGCGGGATCACCCACGGCATCCCCGCGGACCGGTTCTGGAAGAAGGCGTTGACGGTCAGATTCCGGTTGATGCCCATCTCGTGGGTGAAGATCGCCCCGAGGACGGCGAGCGCCAGCACCTTCGCCGCGATCACCGTCGCCGGTGGCGCCGGCAGCCCGGCCCGGCGACGGCCGACCGCGTCACTGACCTTCACCGCGGCGTAGCCGATGACGACGAGCGCCAGCATCGTCCAGCCGGCCCACACCGGGACAAAGCTGTTCTCCAGGTGGATGAGTGGGGTGTCGTCCGGCAGGATGACCGACCCCTGGCCGCCGATCAGGATCAGCGTGACGCCCTGGAACCCCAGGAACGTCGCCAGGGTGATGACAAACGACGGGATGCCGATGTTGGCGCGCAGCCAGCCCATCGCGAAGCCGATCACCATGCCGGTGACCAGCGCCGCGATGATGCCCAGCCCCCAGGACACGCCATGCCGCAGCAGCAGCACCGCCATCACGGCTGAACACAGCCCGCCGGTGGTACCGGCGGAGAGGTCGATCTCCCCGAGCAGCAGCACGAAGATCAGACCCATCGCCATGATGATGATCGGTGCCGCCTGGATCACCAGGGCCTCGATGTTGTAGGCGCTGAGGAAACCCTGATGGACGACGGCGAAGATCGCGGTGATGACCACCAGGCCGACCAGCGCGGGCATCGAGCCGAGTTCACCGCCGCGCACCCGAGCCAGGTACGACTTGGTGTAATCGGCGAGTGTGGAGGGTATTTCGGCCGGATGAGGAGCGTCGGGCTGATCCTGCTCGACACGTTCCTCGGTTCCCATGCTCATACCGTTCCCTCGATCCGGTTACTCATACCGTCGCCCCCGTTGATTCGGCGGGGGTCAGGCCCAGGTCGCCGGAGCGGCCGCTGGTGATCAACTCGACGACCTGGGTCTGGGTCACGTCCTTGCGTCTGACCTGGGCGGCCATCCGGCCGAGATAGAGCACGCCGATGGCGTCGGCGACCTTCATCACGTCGTTCATGTTGTGCGACACCAGGAGGACCGCGACGCCCTGTTCGGCCAGGCGCCGGACCAGGGCCAGCACCTGTGCGGTCTGGGCGACGCCGAGCGCTGCCGTCGGTTCATCAAGGATGACGACCTTCGACTGCCACAGAACCGATTTGGCGATGGCCACGGTCTGCCGCTGGCCGCCGGACAGGCTGGCGGTGGACTGCCGGACGGATCGAACCGTCCGCACCGACAGCGAGGCCAGCGTCTGCAGCGCGAGCTTCTCCATCGTGTTCTCGTCCAGAGTTCTTCGCGGGGAAAGGGGTTCCCGGCCGAGGAACATGTTCTGGACGATGTCGAGGTTGTCGCAGAGCGCCAGATCCTGGTAGACGATCGCGATCCCGAGCGCGGCGGCGTCCCGAGGCCCATTGACCGTGACCGGTTGGCCCTCGAAGCGGAACTCACCCGCATCCGGCCGGTAGGTGCCGCCGATGCACTTGATCAGCGTGGTCTTACCCGCACCGTTGTCCCCGACCAGGGCGGTCACCTCGCCGGCTCGCACCGTGAGATCCACCCCCGACAGGGCCCGGACCGGGCCGAACGACTTGTCCACGCCGCGAAGCTCCAGCGTCGGTGCTTCCGTCATGCCATCTCACCTGTTCCGTCGATTCCGGGCTCTCTTGATTCCGGGCTCACTTGACCGAGATGCCGTTCGCGGCACACAGCTTCTGCAGTGACGCGGTGGGGCAGACGGCCGCGGCGGTGAGGTAGCCATCGGTCACCGGCCGGGCGACATTCGCCTTGGTGATCACGGTGGGGGTGGCCAGGTACGAGGGGACCAGCCGACCGTTGGTCGGGTCCTTGGTGGTGGCCGGAGCGGTCGGCTTCTGGCCCGCGAGGATCTGGCTGGCCAACTTGATCGCGACGTCCGCCTCGCCGGCCACCGGCTTGTAGATGGTGAAGCACTGCGAGCCGGCCATCACGTTGTCCAGCCCACCGGCCGTCGCGTCCTGGCCGGAGACGGCCACCTTGCCCGCGAGGTGCTGCGACTTCAGGACGTTGATCACCGACTGAGCCATCGTGTCGTTGGCCACCATCACGGCGTTGAGGTGCGGGTCCTTGCCGAGCATGGTGGTGAACACGGTCTGTGCCGTCGTTGCGTCCCAATTGCCGGTCTGGTCAGCCATTTTCTTCCACCCCGGCTGCTTCGACAGCACCGAGTTGTAGCCCTGGGCGAACAGCGTCGCGTTGTTGTCGGTCGGCGCTCCGTCGATCTCGACGTACTGGACCGCGCTCTTGCCCTTCACCTGCGGGCATTGGGTCAGGGCGGTGCCCTGGTCCGCACCCACCTTCACGTTGTCGAAGGACACGTAGTACGAGGCCGTTCCGCCGGAGGTGAGCCGGTCGTAGTCGATGGTGACGACGTTGTGCTGCTTGGCCAGGCTCTCGATCGCCTTGCCCGAGCCCGGATCCAGGTTCGTCACCAGCAGCACCCCCACGCCCGCGTTGATCAGCGCCTGGGCCTGGGCCTGCTGCGTGGTCGCGCTGCCGTTCGCGTTGTCCACGTAGCAGGTCAGCTTCTCGGCGATGCACTGCTTGTTGAGTTCGTTCGGGTCCGCCGAAACCCAGCGCGGCGATGTGGCGGTGTCCGGGAGCAGGATGCCGACCTTGGTGTTGGCGGCCGTGCTCGAACCGCTGGACGGGGTTGCGCTGCTGCCGCTTCCGCAGGCCGACAGGCCCATCAACAAAGCCGCCGTTCCGGTCAGGGCGAGGGCCTTTCGCTGTGAGGTTCGCATAGCCGCATGTCTCCTTCGTGGTCGTCTGCTCCGGGCCGGAACAACGTCGATGGTGGACACGCTGCAACTCGCGGCGCAGATCCGGATTGGGTTGTTGCCGCAGGACCCTTGCGGATTATCCGCAGCGTCCCGACCGGCCCGGCGTCGCCGAACCCGTGACGGCGATGCGTTGCGACCGGAGCGAGCCGACCCGAACCTGCGCGGTGATCTCCTGCCCGCACCGAAGATGATCGAGGTCTTCGGTGCGGTGGCCGATCGTGACCAGCTGACCGGCCGGGACGCGAACCAGGACGTCATGTCCGCGCAACCGCTGGGCGCCCGCCACGGCGTGCACCAGGACGGTGTGGTCTGCGGGGACGACGGACACGACGGTGCCTTCGAGCCGTTCGGTGGACGGCGTGAGCGTGAGCGCGAGCACCGGGAATCCGACACCGAGGGTGATCGCCGCGGCGGTCACCAGAACGGTGATCTGCGTTCCTGCGCGCACGCTGCACCCTTTCCGGCAGGGCGGATGCCGGTTGTCGGCCGTCGCCGGGTGTTCCGATCCTGAGGGTCGGCGCGGTGCCGGGCATCCGGGGTGGACCGCGACCGGGTGCGGGTTTGCCGTAGCGGTCGCGGCTACCGCTCTGGCTCTGCCCGCTCCAGAGGGGCGTTGCGGATCTCGTGCGGGACGAGCAGGCTCACCAGGGTGCCCCCTCCGGACGGGCGGCTCCAGGTCAGCTGCGCGCCGATGGCCTCTGCCCGTTCTCGCATGCCGATCCGTCCGAAAGCCGGTGGCAGAGCGGGGTCTGGGGTGCGCGCTGCGGGCGGTGGCATGCCGATCCCGTCGTCCCGAATCGTGATCTCCAAGGCGTCGTCACGGCTCCGGGCCGCGATCGTGATCTTGTGGCCGGCCGAGTGGTGACGGGCGTTGGTCAGGGCCTCCTGGACGATCCGGTAGATCGCGACCAGGGTGTCCGGTTCGGTACTCGTGGGCAGGTCGGCGAGCTCGGCGAGGTCGCAGTGCACCGGCAGGTCGCCATCGGCCTCGGCCCGCCGGGCCAGGTCCTGCAGCGCCGCCGACAGTCCCAGGGTGTCCAGGGCCAGCGGCCGCATCTGGGTGATCAGGTGCCGCAGCGTCCGGATCTGCTCGCGGACCAGGACCCGGGTGTCCTGCACTCCGGCGGCCAGGTCCTGCGGATCGTGGTTTCCGGCCAGGCTGCCCAGCCGCAGTTCGATCGCGGCCAGGTCCTGCAGGGTCTGGTCGTGCAGCTCCTGGGCCCAGCGCCGGCGCTCGCTCTCCTCGCCCTGAAACCGGGACCTGAGATGGCTGACCCGGCGAGCCTGACTGGCCCGGGCCGCCTCCCGGATGGCGAGCAACGCGGTGACGAACAGCAGCAGCGCCGGCACCAGCAACAGCAGCACGGCGGGCTGGGCTCGGTCGGTGGCCCGCCACAGCCCGATCACCGCCAGTACCGCGGCACCGCCCGCGCCGACCAGCAGCCGGGCCCGGCGGGTCAGCACCAGGTCCTCGTCGCCTCGGGTGAGCGGGACCGCGATCAGGAATGCCGCCCCGGCCGCGGCGGCGACCCACATCTCCGCGCGGGGTTCGACGTCCGTGAATTCCATCAACACGCTCGCGGCGGTCAAGCCGATCCCGATCGACGCCGGGACCAGCCACAGCAGCTTCCGGCTTCCCGCCCAGCGGCTCACGCCGGGCTCACATCAGCAGCCCGAGCTTTCTGGCGGCGTCCACCAGTTCGGCCCGGTTGCTGACCCCGAGCCGGGTGCGCAGGGCGGCCCGGTGCGCCTCGACGGTGCGCAGGCTGATGAACAGCTCCTGGGCGATCTCGGCGTTGGTGTGCCCGCGCGCCAGCAGCCGCAGGACCTCCCGCTCGCGCTCGGTCAGCCGCTCTGCCGGGGTCGGTGGGTGCCGGGCCAGCTGGGCGCCCAGCTGCGGGTGCAAATACGTGCCACCGGCCATCACCACGGTGACGGCGCGGAGCAGATCCTCCGCGGCCGCCTCCTTCAGCAGGTACCCGTGCGCCCCATGGCTCAGCGCCTCACGGGCAAAGGCCGGGTCGTCGTGCATGGTGAGGACGACAATCCGGGGCTGCGGCCGGGCGGCCAGCAGTTCGGTGATCGCCTCCAGGCCGTTCTCCCGGCCCAGCGCGATGTCCAGGACGACGAGGTCGGGGCTGGTCTGCGCGACGACGCTCCGGAGCTGGGCCAGGGTTCCCGACTCACCGACCACCGTGCACCGGGGATCGCCTTCGAGCAGCGCCTTCAGCCCGGCGCGAACCATCAGGTGGTCGTCGGCGAGCACGATCCGCCAGCCGTGCTCCACCTCGGTCGGGTCCATCTCCGGATTCGCGGCCATTGCCCACCTCCCTTGCTCAGCCTAGAACTGTGCTGGCATTCCCGGTGCGGGGGCTGACCATGCGGGTGGTGGTGCTCGCGCTGACGGCGCTGGCGATCGTCGGGTGCATGTCGTACAGCGCGTCGACGTGGGCGTCGCGCAGGGTCTTGCTCAGAACCGGCGGCGTTGCGGACAGCATCAGTGCCACGCCGCGCCGGCCCAGGTACCGCCGGGCGGCGCCGAGCACGGCGATCGTGCCTGCGGATGGGGGAGCCGTGCCGCTCAGATCGAGCACGATCCGGTCCGGATGCCGGGCCAGGGCGGCATCGAACGAGGTCCTCAGTCCGGCCAGGGCCGCCACATTGAGGGCTCCGGTGACGGTCACGACGCAGACGCCGGTACGGACGTCGAGAGTCGCGGAGGTGCCGGCCGCAGGGTCCATGTCAGGGACCGTTGTCCTCCATCCTGAGCTTCCGGTGCGACGAGGCTGCAAAGAACCTGTGAGCGAAGGCCTGCGGTAAACCCGCAGAACATTGCGGGTCGGCACGCACGACAAGGTGGCCGCCGAGCGGGACCGTCGGATCAGTTGCCTCAGCACCGTTGCCGAGGCAGGTGAACGCCATGGCACCAGCGGAGGACCGGCATGTCCCAGAACCACCGGCTTGCGACGACGACTCGTACCCTCGAGCTCCGGCAGGTCGACGAGATCAATCAGCGACTCGCCGAGGCCGGGCGGACCGAGGTCACCGCGGCGATGCTCGGTCTCGACGGAGCGCAGATCCCGGCCTCGTCGTTCCCGAAGTTCGAGCTGTTCATGATCGACTCCAGCGGCCCCCGAACGCTGCCGCCGCTCGCCGTCATTGATCATGTCTGGGCCGAGGGCACGCCCGGATTCCCTTATCTGATGGGCTATTTCCGCACCCAGCCGGCCGAGCTCGACCTGCCCCCGATGCAGGGTCTGGTGGTCAGCCTGCACACCGACGCGCTGGGCCGGCTGAGCCGGCAGTTGCGGCTGCGGCACTGCTGGGGCCCCGACGCGGTTGCGGTCTACCCCAGCTGAGGGGCACCGCCGAGGTCACCGACCGGCGTTGGGGGACTCGCCCTCGATCATGGTCCGGTTGGGGCGACGGCGGTGCCAGGAGCCGAGGATGTGGTCGTTCATCGCCTGCCCGGCCAGGTCGGCGTCCTGCCCCAGGACGGCTTCCATCACCGCGCGGTGGGCGATGTTCGATTCGCGGCAGTCGTCCGGGGTCGGGTCCCCGACGTAGCGCAGGCTCCGGAACGCCTCGGCGTTGATCGTGTGGATCGCGGCCCGGCCCAGCCGATTGCCGGACGCGGTCATGATCGCGTCATGGAAATCGAGATCGGCCTGCAGGTACTTGATCGGATCCTGCACCTCGGCCATCAGCCTGGCCATCGCCGCTTCGATCTGCACCCGGTGCTCGGCGGTGGCCCGCACCGCGGCCTGCGATGCCATCTGCGCCTCCAGAGCCCGGCGGACGTCGATCAGGTCCTCCAGGATCGACAGTTCCGCGTCGTGCCGGACGGTCGCGGCCAGGACCACCGGGTTCAGCAGGTCCCAGTCGGCGAACGGCCGCAGCGTGGTGCCCTGTCCCTGCTGGACCTTGACCAGGCGCATCGCCTCGAGTGACTTGACCGCCTCGCGGATCACGGTCCGGCTGACGCCGAACGTCTCGCAGAGCACCGGCTCGGTCGGCAGGGTGGAGCCGGCGGCCAGCTGACCGCCCACGATCCGGTCCACCAGTTCGGCGATCACGGCCGTGGCCAGCCGTTGTGGCCGCCTGGGCCAGGCGGGCGATTCGGCGCCGAGCACGGACGACGCCGGTTGTGGATCGATCATGTCCACCCCCTCAAGTCGCTGCGAGTGTACGTCAAACTGTTGACGAAAGACGTATGACGAATTACGTTACCGATCGAAGCAGCCTGATCAACGATGATGAGCGGGGGAATGACGTGCGGATCACGCATGTGGAGACCTACCGCGTGCCGCTACCCGGGGCTCGGCCGGCCTTCGGCTGGCGTCGCGGCCTGCTCGGCTCCTCGCCGGACGGGGAGGCGAGCGTGCTGCGCATCGGTACCGACGCCGGTCTCGAAGGCGTCGCGATCGCCACCCGGCCGGGAATGGCGGTCGCCGTCGAAGACCTGGTCAACCGCGTGCTGCGGACCGAGCTGGTGGGTCGTGACCCGTTTCAGCGGGAGCTGCTCTGGCATCGGGTCTGGGAGCTGGATCGCACCGAGGAACTGCCGCTGCCGGCGCTCGGCCTGGTCGACACCGCGCTCTGGGACCTGGCCGGCCGGGCCGCCGGACAGCCGACCTGGCAGCTGCTCGGCGGCTTCCGGACCCGGATGCCGGCCTACGCCTCCACCGCCACCTTCGCCGACGTCCAGGAGTTCCTGGACGTCGCCGACGGGTGCCTGGAACGCGGCTACCACGCGATCAAGGTGCACGCCTTCGGCGACGCCCGAACCGACGCCGACCTCTGCCGGCGGCTGCGCGCCCATGTCGGCGACGGCGTCCCGCTGATGTACGACGGGTCGGCCGGTTTCGACCTGCCGGACGCGATCTACCTCGGCCGGGCGCTCACCGACGCCGGCTTCCTCTGGTACGAGGAGCCGATGCGGGAGTTCAGCGTCACCGCCTACGGCCGGCTGGCGCAAGCGGTCGGCGTCCCGCTGCTGGTCGCCGAGACCTCCGACGGGGCGCACATGAATTCCGCCGACTTCATCGCGGCCGGGGCGGCCACCTTCGGGGTCCGGGCCAGCGCCTCCACCCGCGGTGGGATCACCGGAGCCATCCGCACCGCGCACCTGGCCGATGCCTTCCGGCTGCGGGCCGAGGTGCTGGGCGACGAGATCCCCAGTCAGCACCTCTGCATGGCGATCTCCAACGCGACCTACTACGAGGCGCTGGTGACCGACCCTTCGGTGCCTGCCCGGCCGGACGTCGACGCCGACGGTTACCTGCACGCACCTACCGGCCCGGGGATCGCCCTCCCGGGTCACCTCGACTATCCGCCTGAGCTCCGCACCTACGCACAGGCGGCCTGAACCAGTCCCACCCGAAGTGGTCCCACCAGCACGAGTCCCACCTGAATTCGTCCCACCTGAATTCGTCCCGATCGTCTCCACCCCAAGGTCCAAAGACCGTACCGAGGAGTGCTCATGTCCAGCAGGTCCATCACCCGCAGGAACGCCCGTCTGTCCCTGACGGTGGCCATCGTGGGATTGTCGCTGCTCGTCGGCGGCTGCTCGAAAAAGGCCGACACGGACACCGCGGCCAGCGCGGGCAAGCCGTCGACCGATGTCAAGATCGCCCTGGTGCCCGGCGGGCCGCACCCGTACTTCCAGCCCTGGAAGACCGCCGGTGCCCAGGCCAAAACCGACTTCAAGCTCGGCGACGTGACCTTCAACGAGAACGCGGCCTGGGATCAGACCAAGCAGAACGACGTGCTGAAATCCCTGGCGGCGCAGGGCTACAACGCGTTCGGGATCTTCGGTGTCTCGCCCGACAACATCAACTCGACGTTCACCGACCTGGAGCGGCAGGGCTTCACCGTCGCATCGCTGGCCTCCTGCCCGGCCGGGGACAAGGACGAGGCGTCCTTCTGCCTGTCGACCGACGTCCAGGAGGCCGCGTACAAGGCGGCGAAGGCAGCCATCGAGGCCATGGGCGGCAAGGGCAACCTGGTCCACCTGACCGGCAACAAGGTCGACTCGAACACCCAGCGGCGGATCGCCGGCGTGGAGAAAGCGGTCAGCGAGGCCGGCGGCCAGGTGAAGATCCTGCAGACGATCACGGATATCGACGTCGACCTGCAGACCGCACAGAAGGCGAGCGCCGACCTGCTGGCCGCCAAAGGCAAGCAGATCCAGGGCATCGTCAACACCGCCTACAACCCGGCCGTGGCCTCCGCCGCCGCGGTGAAGCAGTCCGGCCTGCCGATCAAGGTGATCGCGATTGACGACGACGCGACGATCCTGGCCGGGATCAAGGACGGTTCGGTCACCGCCTCAGTGCTGCAGAACCCGGTCGGCCAGGCGTACGTCGGTTCCTACGCACTCACCAAGCTGGCGTCGGGCTGCACGATGAAGACCCCGGGCGAGATCATCGACTCCGGTTCGTTCGTTGTCACCAAGGCGAACGTCGACGACTACGACACCGCCCGGAAGACCAAGACCACCGAGTTGAAGACGGCCTTCGACAGTCAGTACCTGAGCTGCCCGTGATGTCTCGAATCACCCAGGCCCGTGCCTTCCTCGTCGATCTGCCGGTCGAGACCCCGCGAACGGACGCCGTCCAGGCCTTCCTGAAGCAGGAGACGATCTTCGTCGAGGTCAGCACCGGGGACGACTGCACGGGCCTGGGGTACTCGTACACCATCGGCACCGGCGGCACCGCCGTCCTGGCGATGCTGACCGACCACCTGCTGCCCCGGCTGGTCGGCCAGGACGCGCGGGCGGTGGAGTCGATCTGGCGGGATCTGCATGCCGCCACCCGGGCGACGACGGTGGGCGCGCTCACCTCGTTGGCGCTCGCCGCCGTCGACACCGCGCTGTGGGACTGGCGCTGCCGGCAGGCGGATCTTCCGCTGCGGTTGCTGGCCGGCGGGGCCAAGGAGCGGATCCCGCTCTACGACACCGAGGTGGGCTGGCTGCACCTGTCGACCGAGGAACTGGTTGCCGGGGCGAAGGCTGCGGTCGAGGCGGGCCGCGGCGGCGTGAAGGTGAAGATCGGCAAGCCGACCCCGGCCGAGGACCTCGAGCGGCTCACCGCCGTCCGCGCGGTCCTCGGCCCGCACCGGGACCTGATGGTCGACGCCAATCAGTCGATGACGGCGGCGGAGGCCATCCGCCGGGTCCAGGTGCTGGCGCCGGTGGACCTGTTCTGGCTGGAGGAACCGCTGCCGGCGGACGACGTCGCGGGGCACGAACGGCTGGCCCGGTCGACCTCCGTGCCGATCGCCGTCGGCGAGTCGATGTACTCGATCGGCCAGTTCGCGGAGTATCTGGGTCGGGGGGCGGCCGGGATCGTGCAGGTGGACGTCGCCCGGATCGGTGGGATCACGCCGTGGCTGAAGGTGGCTCACCTGGCCGAGGCGCACAACGTTCCGGTCTGCCCGCATTTCCTGATGGAATTGCACGTCAGCCTGTGCGCCGCGGTCCCGAACAGCCGTTATCTGGAGTACATCCCGCAGCTGCGGGCGATCACCCGAACCGAACTGGAGATCGTGGACGGCGAAGCGGTGGCACCGAGTTCGGTGGGACTCGGGATTGACTGGGATCTGGACGCGATCGATGACCTGAAGGTGGCTTGATGTCGACGACCACCGAGACCGAGTCGGTACCCGCACCGGAGGCGGCCGAGGAGACCGGCCGAGCACCGGTCAGCGGGTTGCCGTTCTGGGCCAACCCGCGCCTGGGCCTGCTGGTGGTGCTGGTCGCGCTGATCGTGATCTTCTCCGCGATCCGCCCGGCGTTCCTGAATGTCCAGCTCACGCTTGTCCCGATGCAAGCCGACATCAGCGTTTTCGCGGTGGTCGGGCTGGCCCAGCTGGCGGTGCTCTCGCTCGGGCACATGAACGTCGCCGTCGGTCGGATGGCCGCGATCTCGGCCTTCGCCACCGGGTTCGCCTACGACCGGCTGCACGTCCCGCTGGTGGTGGGCCTGCTGATCGGGCTGGTGGTGGGTGCCGCCGTCGGGGCGATCGCGGGCTGGATCATCACCGCGACCGGGGTCAACTCGTTCGTCGTCACGCTGGCCCTGGACTTCGGCCTGCTCGGCCTTGTCTCGCTGCTCTACAGCCGGTTCAGCAGCGGGGTGGCGTTCACCGTCCGGCCGCCCGGGATGGACGCATTGCGGTTCGACACCTTTGGCGACTACTGCACCGGCAATATCTGCGGCCCAGCGATACCGCTGGTGGTGCCCATCGCGGTCGTGGCCGTCGTCGCGGTCGGGGTGCTGTTCCGGTACTCCCGGATCGGTCGCGAGATCCTGATGACCGGTTCCAACGCCAAAGCCGCCCAGCTGTCCGGGATCCCGGTCGGCCGCCGGGTGATCCAGGCGCACGCGCTGTCCGGCCTGCTGTGCGGGCTGGCCGGCTTCCTGCTGGCGGCCAACAACGGCGCGTTCTCCGCCAGCATCGGCGAGGGGTTCCTGCTGCCCTCGTTCCTCGGCCCGGTGCTCGGCGGCACCCTGCTGGCCGGCGGCGCGGTCAGTGTGTTGGGCACCGTGCTCGGGGCCACCCTGACCGCGGTCATTCAGAAGGGCCTGAACCTGCTGCAGTTCCAGGTGGACGAGATGCGGATCTACATCGGCCTCGTGCTGCTGGTCGCACTGTCCCTGGACCGGCTGCGACATGTGCTGGCCGAGCGCCGAGGAGGTCGACCATGAGCGATCAGAGCGTGCTTGAACCGGTCCCGACCGGGCTGGGCAACCGGCGCCGGGTAATGACGTCGATGCACCGCACCGAGGTCATTCTCGCGGTGATCTCCATGCTGGCGTTTGTCGCGCTGGCCGCCACCACCAACGGGAACCTCCTGCAAGAGGGCACCCTGCGCGCGGTGTTCCAGTTCCTCGCGGTCCCGATGGTGATCGGGCTGTCCCAGATGTCGGTGCTCGCGGTCGGCCAGATGAACCTGAGCGTGGGGGTGCTCACCGGCCTCTGCGCGATGGTCTCCGCCTCGCTGATGGTGCAGAACGGTTGGCCGGCCTGGCTGGCGATCCTGGCCGGGGTCGCGCTCGGTGCCTTTGTCGGCCTGATCAACGGCCTGCTGGTGGTGGTGACCCGGATCAACGGCTTCATCGTCACCCTCGCGACGATGACGGTGATCGACGGCGTCCGTTACGGCATCAACGGCACCGCCACCTTCCAGGGGTACTCGGACGAACTGGTCCGGCTGGGCCGGGCGTCCGTGCTCGGAGCGCCGGTGGTCTTCCTGGTTGCGCTCGTGGTGGCGCTGATGGTGGCCGGCTTCTTCGCCCGCACCGTGCCCGGCCGGCAGTTGCTCGCCTCCGGCGGAAACCCGTTGGCGGCCCGGCTCTCCGGGATCTCCAACGACCGCAGCATCGTGCTCGCGCATATGCTCTCCGGCTTGCTCGCCGGGGTGGCCGGCCTGCTGATCATCGCCCTCTCCGGATCGGTCAACGCCAGCATCGGCGACGACCTGCTGCTGCCGAGTTTCGCCGCTCCGATCATCGGCGGGGTCGCCCTGGCCGGCGGGGTGGTGAGCGTGCTCGGGACCTGCCTCGCGGCGTTCATCGTCCGGCTGGTTGATGTCGCGCAGGCCCAGTACGGGATCAACCCGCGCTGGGTAGACCTGATCGTCGGCGCCGTCGTGCTCGGTGCGGTGCTGCTCAGCCAGACGCGCGACCGTGGGAGGGCTCGATGACGTCGATGACACAGTCCGACACCTTGATCGCCGAGGGCTTGGTCAAGGTCTTTCCCGGGGTCCGCGCCCTGGACGGGGTGAACCTGCGCCTCACCCCCGGCACCGTGCACGCCCTGCTCGGCGAGAACGGGGCCGGCAAGAGCACCCTGATCAAGGTGCTGACCGGCGTCTACCGACCCGACGCCGGCACGATCCGGCTGGCCGACGGCGCGGTGGTGCACTTCTCCGGTCCGCTGGACGCGCAGCGGGCCGGGATCGGTGTGGTTCACCAGGAACGCAACCTGGTGCCGGCCTTCTCGGTCGCGGAGAACATCGCCCTGCAATCCCTGACCCAGCGCTTCGGGCTGATCAACCGGGACGCGATGCGCTCGCTGGCCCGGGAGAGCCTGCGCCGATTGGACGTCGAACTGGACGTCGATCAGCCGGTGTCACGGCTGTCGGTGGCCCAGTCGCAGCTGGTCGAGATCGCCAAGGCACTGGCCCTGGACAGTTCGGTGCTGCTGCTGGACGAGCCCACCTCCTCTCTGACGGCGGACGAGGCGGACCACCTGTACACGGTGGTTCGGCGGCTGCGCGACCAGGGCAAGGTGGTCGTCCTGGTCAGCCACAAGCTGGAGGAGGTGTTCGCGGTCGCGGACACCGTGACCGTGCTGCGCGACGGGCGCAGTGTCGCCGAGGCCCAGCCCCTGGCCGGGTTCACCCGCAGCCAGATCGTCGACCTGATGGTCGGACGCGCACACGCGGACATCGAGCTGGCGAAGCGGACCGTCGACAGCTCCGCCGTCCCGGCCCTGGAACTGACCGAGGTCTCCACCTCGCTCGGCCATCAGGGCGTGTCGCTGGCCGTTCAGCGCGGCGAGATCCTCGGTCTGTACGGGCTGGTGGGCGCCGGTCGCAGCGAACTGGCCCGGGCCCTGCTCGGGCTGGAGTCGATCACCGGCGGCACCGTGCAGGTGGCTGGGAAACCGGTCACCATCCGCTCGGTGGGCGAGGCCCTGCACCGGTACCGGATCGGCTATGTCACCGAAAACCGCAAGGAAGAAGGGCTTTTCCTGGATCAACCGCTCAACCGCAACGTGGCCGTCACGGTCTGGCAGCGGCTGAGCCGAGCTGGTCTGGTCCGGGACCGGTCCGAGGACCAGGTACTGGAGAAGTACGTCGAACGGCTCGGAATGCGCATCTCCGGTCCGCGCCAACCGGCCGGGCAGCTCTCCGGTGGCAACCAGCAGAAGGTGAGTCTGGCCAAGTGGCTGGCCGCCGAGTCCGAGATCCTGATCATCGACGAGCCCACCGTCGGGATCGATGTGCGGACCAAAGCGGCCTTCCACGAACTCATCGCCGACCTCGCGATCAGCGGGATCGCCATCCTGCTGATCTCCTCCGACCTGCCGGAGATGATCACGCTGGCCGACCGCATTCTGGTGATGCGCGACTTCGCCATCGCCGGTGAGGTCCGCAACGACCACGTGTACGCGACCACCAGCCAGGCGGTGATCCGTCTGGTGCACGCCGAGACGGCAGCCTGATGGCGACCCCGTCGTCACCGCCTACCCACGACGGCGTCCAGCGATACGCCTCGGTGATCCGGCTGCGGCCCGAGCACGAGGCCGAATACCGCCGACTGCACGCCGACGTCTGGCCCGGGGTGCTGCAGCGCATCCGGGACAGCGGGATCACCAACTACTCGATCTTCCTGCGGGACGGAATGCTCTTCTCGTACTACGAGTACGTCGGTGACAACCATGCTCGTGACCTGGCCGCGATGGCCGACGACCCGGAAACCCGCCGCTGGTGGGAGCTCACCGACCCGTGCCAGCAGCCGGTGCCCAGCGCGGCCCCCGGAGAACGTTGGGCGGCTTTGACGGAGGTGTTCCACACGCCATGAGAATCGATGCACACCATCACCTTTGGGACCTTTCGGTGCGACCGCAGCCGTGGACCGACGGCCTGCCCGCGCTGAGCCGATCCTTCGGAATGGACGATCTGCGGCCCCTGCTGCGGCGGCACGCGATCGACGGCACGATCCTCGTGCAGACCGTGACGACGGCGGACGAGACCCCGGAAATGCTGTTGATCGCGGATCGAGCAACCGAGGTGCTCGGCGTCGTCGGCTGGGTGGAGCTCACCGACCCCAGTTCCGATGTTGCGGCTCGGCTGGCGGCGCTGCGCGAGTTGCCCGGCGGCGACCGGCTGGTCGGCGTCCGGCATCAGGTCCAACTCGAACCGGACCCGAACTGGTTGCTGCGCCCGGACGTGACCAACGGGCTGCGGCAGGTCGCCGCGGCCGGGCTGGTGTACGAGATCCTGGTGACTCGAGGGCAATTGGACGCAGCGGTCGCCGTTGTCCAGCGGTTGCCGGAGCTGCGTTTTGTCCTCGACCACGCGGGAAAGCCGGGGATCGCGGACGGCGAACTGGATCCCTGGCGACGGCAACTGGCCGAGCTCGGTGCCTGTGAGAACGTCGCGGTCAAGCTGTCCGGCCTGGTCACCGAGGCGAAACCGGACTGGACGGTGGACGATCTGCGGCCGTACGCCGATCACCTGCTGGCGAACTTCGGTGCCGGGCGGGTGATGGCCGGCTCGGACTGGCCGGTCTGCCTGCTGCACGCGAGCTATGACGACGTGGTCTCCGCCACCGATCAGCTGCTGGCCGGGCTGAGCGACGGCGAGCGGGCCGAGGTGTTCGGCGATACCGCAGCCGGCTGGTACGGCATCGACGGCGGTGCCCGGTGATCCGCAGGCGGGTCGGCCGCACCGACATTGAGGTCACCGAGCTCGGTTTCGGTGCCGCGCCGATCGGCAACCTGTTCACCGAGGTCACCGATGAGGTCGCGGCCCAGGCCGTCGATGCCGCCTGGGATGCCGGGATTCGGTACTTCGACACCGCGCCGCACTACGGACTCGGGCTCTCCGAACGCCGGCTCGGCGTGGCTCTGGCGAAACGGCCGCGGCCGGAGTACGTGATCTCCACCAAGGTCGGCCGGATCCTCGAGCCGAACCCGACGCCGACCGGAACCGATCTCGCAACCGGCATGTTCGCGGTGCCGGACGACCTGACCCGGCGACTGGACTACTCCGGTGCGGGAGTTCGGCGGAGCCTGGAAGCCAGTCTCGAACGTCTCGGCCTGGACCGGATCGACGTCGTCCTGGTGCATGACCCGGACGACCACGTGGACCAGGCCGTCACCGAGGCGATCCCGGCCCTGATCCGGTTGCGCGACGAGGGTGTGATCGGTGCCGTCGGTGTCGGGATGAATCAGTGGCAGGCGCCGCTGCACATTCTCGAGCGTACGGATATCGATGTCATCATGCTGGCCGGCCGGTGGACGCTGCTGGATCGCTCCGGCGAGGCGCTGCTCGATGCCTGCGCGGAGCGCGGGGTCTCGGTGTTCGCGGCGGCACCTTTCAACTCGGGGCTGCTCAGCCAGACCGGTCCGATCCGCGAGGGCCGCTTCGACTACGGCCCGGCGTCCACCGAAATTCTTGACCGGGCCAGGTATCTCGCTGCACTGGCCGGCGAGCACGGGGTCCTGCTGCCGCAGACGGCAGTGCAGTTCCCGCTCCGGCATCCGGCCACCGCCTCCGTGGTGGCCGGGATGCGGACCGCCGAGCACGTGACCTCGTCGGTGCGCTGGCTGGCCGAATCGACACCCGATGCGTTCTGGAAGGAACTGGAACCCTGACCTCCCGATCTGGATCCCCGGCCCTGCACGGACCCACCTCGAAACGAACGAACGGACTGCATCGCCCCATGGCAATCACCATCAGCGGACTGCGAACCACGGACGTGCGCTTCCCGACGTCCCGCGACCTCGCCGGTACTGACGCGATGAACCAGGACCCGGACTACTCCGCCGCCTACGTCGTGGTGGACTGCGACGACGGCAGCCAGGGACACGGATTCGCGTTCACCATCGGCCGGGGTAACGACGTCCAGCTGGCAGCGATCGCCGCGCTGGAGCCGCTGCTGGTGGGTCGCGCGGTGTCGACCATCGCGGAGCTGGCCGAGGTGTCGCGGGCGCTGATCCACGATTCACAGCTGCGCTGGCTCGGCCCGGAGAAGGGCGTTATGCACATGGCGATCGGCGCGGTGGTGAACGCGCTCTGGGATCGTGCTGCCCGGCAGGCGGGGCTGCCGCTCTGGCAGTTGCTGGCCGGTTTGAGCCCGGAGGCACTCGTCGACCTGGTGGATTTCCGCTACCTGACCGATGCTCTGACTCCGGCCCAGGCCTTGGACCTGCTGCGTGCTGCCGAGCCCGGTCGGGCGGAACGGACCCGGCAATTGCTCGCCGACGGCTACGCCGCGTACACCACAACCCCCGGCTGGCTCGGGTACTCGGACGAGAAGATGGTCCGGCTGGCCCGGCAGGCGGTGGCCGACGGCTATACCCAGATCAAGCTGAAGATCGGCGGCAGCGTTGTGGACGACGTCCGCCGGCTGGCGCTGGCCCGGGAGGCGGTCGGGCCGGACATCCGGATCGCCGTGGACGCCAACCAGCGCTGGGACATCGCCGAGGCCACCGAGTGGATCGCCGCGCTCGCGCCGTTCCACCCGTGGTGGGTGGAGGAGCCGACCAGCCCGGACGACATTCTCGGCCATGCCGCGATCCGGTCCGCGATCTCGCCGTTGCGGGTGGCCACCGGTGAGCACGTGCAGAACCGGGTGGTCTTCAAACAGCTGTTGCAGGCTCGGGCGCTCGATGTGCTGCAACTCGACGCGGCGCGGGTGGCCGGGGTGAACGAGAACATTGCGATCCTGCTGCTGGCCGCCCGTTTTGACGTCCCGGTCTGCCCGCACGCCGGCGGCGTGGGACTGTGCGAGCTGGTGCAGCACCTACAGATGTTCGACTTCGTGGCCGTCTCCGGCAGCCGCGAAGACCGGGTGATCGAGTACGTGGACCACCTGCACGAGCATTTCGTCGACCCGGTGGTGATCCGCAACGGCCGGTACCAGGCGCCGCTCAGCCCTGGCTTCTCCGCGCAGATGTGGGACACCACCCTGGACCGGTTCGCCTACCCCAACGGCCCGGTCTGGGCAGAGGCCACCCCAGCCACCCCAGCCCAAACCATCCGGTGACCCGCTGAGCAAGGTGTGACGCAGGTCACTCGACTTGGATGTCACCTGGTGATGCTGCCATCGCGTTAGTCACCTGAGGGTTGACTGGGCGAATCGAGGACGAGGGCGGGCTGCCGCGTGGATGACGAAGTGCGGCAGCTCTTTCAGCAGGAGCTGCCGGGCCTGCCGGAACCGCCCTTGGGAACCCTGGTGCAGGACGCGATGCGGCAGGGCAAGCGGATGCGGGCCACGCGGAGAATCTACGGCGCCACCGTCGTGGCCGCCGGCCTGGCGTTCGCCACGGTGGTCGCAGTGCAGGCGAATTCGCCGGCCACGGACCGGCAGAACGCCGTCTCGTCTGCCGCCAGCAGCTCCGCCGCAACATCGGAGGCATACCTGCCCGCTGCTACGCCGTCCGGCAGAACCGGGGCCACCCCCGACGGCCTGCTGGAGGTACTGCTGCAGGACCTGCCCGACGGGCCGACGAGTCACTATGCCAAGGCGTCCGATGGTGGCCTGCACGTCCAGGCCTTCCTGCATGACCGGTCCGGCCCGGGGATGATTCGGATCAGGGTCCTTGATGGCCCGGACGTGCTCCCGGCGCAAATGGTGACCGGACGGACGTCCTGGACGCTGCCCAACGGGAACACCGCAACGGTCTCCACCCTGCCGGAGGACTGCACCCGCTCGCTGCATGTCGACGTGGAGCGGCCGAACGGCATCACCGTCTCCGTCGATGTCGGCACCTGCCTGTCCTGGGACGGCTTCCTCCTGGGCCAAGGCCGGATCACGCTGACGTCGCAGCAAGCCGTCGAGATCGCGAACGATTCCCGGCTCAGCGTCAGGATGACGAAGAAGCTGATCGAAAGCGGGGCAAAGCGCGCCCGTGCGGTCGCGACCTTCGACGAGGTGAGTAAATGAGGGGAGCTCGGCTCGGGCAGGAGCGATGACGTGGCGGAGAGGAGAGTCGTGAGGTCAGGGGACGCGGAATTCGCGGAGTTCGCGGGAGCTTCGGCTCTGCGGCTGCGCCGAACCGCGTTCCTGTTGTGCCATGACTGGCATCTCGCCGAGGACCTGACCCAGACCGCCCTCGCCAAGACCTACGTCGCCTGGAGACGCGTCCTGCAGACCGGCAACCCGGAGGCGTACACCCGGAAAATCCTGCTGCGCGTGTTTCTTGATCAGCAGCGCCGCCGGAGTGCCTCCGAACTGGTCCTCTCGGAGTTGCCGGAGGGCGGTCAGCAGGAGCACAGCGAACTGCGATTGACCCTCCTGGAGGCGCTGCGGCGGTTACCGCCTCGCGACCGCGCCATCGTCGTCCTGCGCTATTGGGAGGACCACAGTCTGGAGACGACGGCGGACATGCTGGAGCTACCGGTGACGACGGTCAAGCAGCAGAGCTCGCGTTCCCTGGCCAAGCTGCGGATGTTGCTGCAGGACGATCGGGTCGCCCTGTTCGCTGACTGACGCTGTTCGCCGACTGACGCTTAAGCCTCGTTATCGAGGCGTGACCTTCCGAGGTGTCACCTTCTGCCGGGCCCGCCACGTACTAACCAGTGTGGCCACTCGAAGCTCAATTCGCAGACAACTTTTCGCAGCCTTTGCGGTCGGCACTGCTGGACTGCTGGCACTGACGGCCTGTAGCGGTTCGGACGGTGACACCGCTACGGCGGGCAGTTCCTCCGCCGCCGCAGCCGGCACGGTCGGGGTCATTCTTCCCGACTCCGCCTCGTCCCCTCGCTGGGAAAACTACGACCGCCCGCTCCTGAAGGCGGCTTTCGAAGCAGCGGGCTTCAAGACCGACATCCAGAACGCGGGCAAGGACGTCGCGAAGTTCCAGACCATTGCCGACGGCATGATCAGTGCCGGCGTCAAGGCCATGCTCATCGTCAACCTGGACAATGACAGCGGTTCTGCCGTCATCAAGAAGGCCACCGACGCCGGTATCCCGGTCATCGACTACGACCGGCTTACGCTCGGCGGCGGCGCCAAGTACTACGTCTCCTTCGACAATGTGAAGGTCGGTACCGCGATCGGCACCGGATTGATCAAGTGCCTCACGGACGCGGGCAAGAAGCCGTCCGACGGCGGCATCGTCGAGCTCAACGGCTCGCCGACCGACAACAACGCCACCCAGTTCAAGCAGGGCTACGACAAGGTGATTCGGGAGGCCGGTTACAAGGTCGTCGCTGACCAGGCCGTGCCGGAGTGGGACCCGATCACGGCCGCCACGATCTTCGCGCAGATCGACACCAGGCAGAAGGGCAGGTTCATCGGCGTGGCGGCCGCGAACGACAACCTCGGCGGTGCCGTTGTTGCCCGATTGAAGCCCCAGGGCCTGGCCGGCAAGATCCCGGTCACCGGTCAGGACGCCGGCAATGAGGGTCTGCAGCGGGTACTGCTCGGCACCCAGTGCGTCAGCGTCTACAAGTCGATCAAGAAGGAGGCCAACGCGGTCACCGAGATCGCCACAAAGATGATCAACGGCGACACCGCCGGGGCGGACGCCCTGGCGACCGCTGTCACGAAGGACACCAAGCTCAACACCGACGTCAAGTCGGTGCTGCTGGAGCCGGTGGCGATCTACCAGAACAACGTCATGGACGTGATCAACGACGGTGCGACGACGGTGGACAAGATCTGCACCACCGCGGAACTGAAGAAGGCGTGCACGGACAACGGCGTGTCTTAGCCCAGACGGACCACTAACGTCCAACTACACCGGGGAGGTCGGCGAACCGCGCGTCGACCTCCCTTTCGGTGAGCCCGAAATCGGCCAGCGAGTAGCGGTGGGACGGACGCCGTTCCCCGGTGGTGCTCTCCGCGTGAAGGTCGCGCATCGCGGCGCGGGCCTCGGTGGTCAGGGGCAGATCGAAGTGGGTGTAGACGGATTCCGCCGTGCCGATCGGGTCGGCGACGAACTCCTCGTACGTCACGTCGACGAACTGGGCCGGATCATGGCGGGCTCGGGCGGCGACGAAGTCCTCCAGACCGCGGGCCCATAGCTCGAGCTGGTGGCGGCCCAGGGCCTCGCCGCAGAACGTGCTGGACCAGCCTCGCGTCGCCTCCGCGCTGAGGCTGCACACCGAGGCGATCGCGGTCCGGGGCTCGCGATGCGTCTGGATCACCAGAGCGTCGGGATACACCTCCAGCAGGGCGTCGAGCGCGAACAGGTGGCTCGGATTCTTCAAGACCCACCGGCGTCCGGCATCCGGCAGGCCGATCAGCTGCAGGTTCCGGCGGTGCCGGCGGTACGGCGCGGTCCAGTCCTGGTCACGCAGCCAGGCCGAGTAGGTCGGTACATGGGCCAGGGCCTCGTACGAGATCGACCGCATCGACTGCCGCAGCAGCTGCCAGCACTCCTCCACCTGGTCGGCGGACATGTAGTGCAGGCCCATGAACTCCGGGCGCTCCACGTGGTGCCGGCTGTACCCGTCCTGGATCCCGAGGAAGATCGGATTCTCCGCCCAGGTCTCCCGGGGCGGGCGCGGCTGCGGTACCTCGGTCAGCCAGACCTCCAGGCCCTGATGCGCCGGATCGGCGGTGAGCAGCCGGTGCAGCGCCGTGGTGCCGGTCCGGGGCAGACCGGTGACGAAAATCGGGCGCTCGATCGCGACGTCCGCATACTCGGGATGCTGTAACCAGCCCAGTTCGCTGAACAGCCTCGCCACCAGGGCGCCGCGCAGGAACGACCGCTTGACCCTGTTGCCCTCCGGGGTCAGACCGGCGTCCTCGGCAAAGGACGTGAGCAGGATCTGCAGACCCTCGAGGTACTCGTTGTCACCGAAGTTGTCCAACCCGGTCAGCCTGGTCGCCGAGGCGTGCAGATCCTCAACGGTGCCGACACTTTCGCGGCCGGTGGCCATCAGTGGTGGAACTCGCCGCCGTTGACGTCCAGGCACTGGCCGGTGATCACTCGGGCCAGGTCGGACGCCAGGAAGACCACGGCGTCGGCGATCTCGTCCGGCTCCGGTAGGCGGCGCAGATCGATGGTCGCGGCGGTCTCGTCGTACACCTCTTGCGCCGGGACGCCGCGTTCGCGGGCTAGGAAGTTGAAGTACCACTTCAACGAATCGGCCCAAATATAGCCGGGGGCAATCGTGTTCACCCGCACCCCGCTGGGGCCCAGCTCCGAGGCCAGGCTCTGCGACATCGCCAGCAAGCTCGCCTTGACCAGCTTGTACGGCCCGAACGTGCGCCGAGAATGCCGCAGCACGGCCGAATTGATCATCACGACGGACCCCTGCGACTCGACCAGGCTGGGCACGAACAGCCGGGTCAGCCGCAGCGTCCCCAGCACGCTCGTCTCCAGGCCGGCGCGGATGGCCTCCGGATCGGCGTCCATCAGGTCGGAGATCGGCGGGATCGCGAACGCATTATTCACCAGCGTATCCACCCGGCCGAACGCCTCGACCGAGGCCTCCACCAGGTGCTGCGCCGAGTCCGCGTCGGTGATGTCGGTGCGGATCGTCACCGCTCGGCGGCCGACGTCGGTGACTTCCTTCGCCACCGCCTCGAGGCGCGCCTCGGTGCGGGCGGCAAGCACGATGTCCGCCCCGGCCAGCGCACTGCGCACGGCGATGGAGCGGCCGAGGCCGGGACCGACACCGGAGACGACAACCACCTTGTCCTGCAGCAGCCCGGCCGCGGCAGTCATCAGAACACCATCCGGGTGGCGACGGCGTGCTGCCGGGCGGCGATCCGAGCGGTGAACTCGGCGGGGGTGATCCGGGCTTCGTCGTGGTACGGGAGTCGATCGGCCAGTTGGTCCAGCCTGAGCACCTCGACGGTCGGGCCGTCCGCGGGTTCGAGTTCCCGGGAGAGCCGCTGCCAGCGGAGCTGGATGTATCCGCGTTGGTGCCCGGTGCACTCCAGCCAGTTCGTGACCCCGGGATCACGCTCGCTGATCACCATGCGGATCAGGCCGTCCGGGTCGATCCGCGCCTGCTCGGTGGTGAGGCTGGTCTGGTGGTTGATGTAGTCGAGCGAGATGTACCAGAGGCTGCCCAACTGGATTCCCTGGTACGGCGCCTCGCTGCGGGGCACGGTGACGATCATCGCCGTGTCGGCGTCGAGCTCGTAGTGGCCGACGGACGAGTACTGGGTGGCCAGACCACCCGGCGTTCGGCGTGGCTCGGTCAGCGTATTGACCGGCAGATCGAGGTAGAACCACTTCGGGAAGGCCAGGAACGTGCGCAGCCGGCTGAGCAGGATCTTGCCCGCGACGCCGTAGCGCCGGGACAGCGTGTCCATCGTGAGCCGGGGTGGCTGTGCGCCGATCCGATCGACGCGCTGAATCCGGATCTCCCCGCGCTGCTCGGCGCGCCAGTCGCTGTAGACCTCGCGGACGACGAGCATCGCCGAGCCGGGCGCGAGCTGGAAGTAATTGCGACCAGAGCCAGTGCCAGTGCCAGGTTCGGAGTTCGGGGGAGCCGGCCCGAAGCGGATCTCGAAGGTGCCGTCCTCGTTGATGTCGAAGGCCCGGTCGTCGAACGCGGCCAGGCTGTCGGGCACCTCGACCGGGGTATAGTCGCCGTTCAGCACCTGGAAGCTGAGATCCGCGGTGCTGCCACGACGGCCGGAGACGACGTACTCCGCGTTGTCCCGCAGATAGCTGTGGAAGTAGAGCGTGTCCGGATTGTCGAGTCCCAGCTTGGTGTACGGGCCGGTGGACTGGGTGAAGTACGGGAAGTCCCGCTCATACGCCCAGGCCTGCTGCAGCGACGCGCGGATGCTGCCGGCCAGGTAGTCGTACCCCTCGATCAGGTCCTGCTCGGTGCGCACATGCGGCGCATCCGCGATGATCTTCTCGGCCTCGACCACGGCATCGGCGAACGTCTGCGTGAGCATGCAGTGAGGCTAGAACGCGTTCTAACTCTTGGTCAATGGCGGTCAATGGTGAGTTGCCGGGATCAGGACGCCGGAGCGGCCCAGCGGTTGGCGGTGAGGTTGTAGCTGGGCAGGTCCTTGAGCGAGATCATCGCCTCGTAAATCCGCTGGTAGCCGGTGTGCTGGATCCGCCAGGCACCGTCCAGGCGCACGTACCGGTCCTCGTAGAACGCCGCGCCACGGAGCACGGCCCGATGGCTGGTGATGATCACGGTGTCGTCGAGCGCCCAGCGGCCGGTCGCCTGGTCGCCGTCCACATCGATTTCTGGCTGATGGCAGTGGTGCACGGTGATGATGTCCCGGCCGACCGTCTCGCTCATGTACTGGACGATCGCGTCGCGACCGGTGAAGTCGAGCCGCTCGCCGTAGTGGGCGGTGGCGTCCGGGGCCAGGGTGTCGGCGAACTCGTCCCACAGTTTCAGGTCGAGCGCGCGCAGGTAGCGGTACTTCAGGCGATGCAGCTCTTCAAGCGCGATCAGATCCATCGGCACAGTGTCTCCCCGAGACTGCGCTACCGCAAGAACCTGTTCTAGCTTTCGCAGTGCGGCCGATGGGTGGATCGATCGGTCCGGCTGGGGTCAGTGCAGCAGGGATCAGTGCAGCAGGGATCAGTGCAGCAAGAGCCGGACCGTCAGCTCCAGTCGGGCGGCGACGTCACTCGCCGACGCACGGCGGGTCACCCAGGCCACCAGATTGGAGAGCCAGACGTCACCGATCACCCGGGCAATGGCGAGATTCTCGGCGGTCGGCTCGCCCTCGCTCATCGCCTTGGCGAACATCTGCTCCATCAGTTGCCCGACCGTATCCACCTCGCTCGCCGCGCTTGCGTCGGCGAACATGAAGGCGCGGGTCATGGCTTCGGTGAGTTCGGGGTACCGCTGCAGCGTCCGGGTCACCCGGCCGAGCACGAACAGCACTCGCTCGCTCGGCGTATCGCCCGGAATCTGGCGGCGATCGAGCTTCTCCTGAGCCTGCTCGAACTCGCGGGCCAAGCCGGACACCAGCAGGTGGATCTTGGAGGGGAAGTAGCGGTAAAGGGTGCCCAGCGCGACATCGGCGTTCTCGGCGACGGTGCGCATCTGCACCGCGTCGTATCCGCCCTTCGTGGCCAGCGCGATCGTCGCGTCAAGGATGCGCTTGCGCCGATCGCGCTGTGCCTCGGAACCCAGATCGTCCTCCGTTAGGGCTGACATCCCGCCAGTGATCCTCGGGCCGCCGGTGCGCCCGCGGGCCGCTGTTGCCATCCGTCGACCCCCGGTCGCTCGTCTTGCTCGTCAATTTCAGATAGAGGCTACATGCCCGGATCGTCAACAGGTTCTAGTGCCGACGTGAGATCAACCACGTGACCTCGGATGACGTTACTCATTGGTAATCGGCCGTGGATGGGTGGTGGTGTTCCCAGTGAGCGTGGTCCATGCTAGAACACGTTCTACGAAGAATCGATGGGCGGTCGCCGAGCAGATTCGCAAGCCGGAATCCGCAGGCGACGACCCGGCCGAGCCGATTCCGAGCGCGAGGGAGCCAGATGAGCATCGCGACGACCGATGAGCAGGTGGCGCTGCAGCGGTCGATCCGGTTATGGGCGGACGGCTCCCACATCAAGGACATCATTCGCGGCTGTGAGCCGCATCCTGGATCAGCTCTTGGGGCCGGTGTCGAGGCACCCTCCTGGCCCGGCGCCGAGCTGGCCGGGCTCTGGGCGGGGGTCGCCGAGCTCGGCGTCCTCGGCATGGCTCTCCCCGAGGAGCTCGGCGGTGCCGGCGGCAGCGTCAGCGATGCGGCGGCGGCCCTGGAGCAGGCGGCGGCGATGCTGGTGCCCGGCCCGCTGCTGCCGACCGTGCTGGCTGGGCTGCTGCTCGCCCGGCACGCCGACCCGGTGACGGGGAAGCGACTGATCCCCCGGCTGGCCGATGGTTCGCTGCCCGCGGCGGTAGCGCTCGGGCCCGGCCAGCTGCGGGCCCGGCGGCTGCCCGACGGTGGCCTTCGGGTCGACGGCAGGCTCCAGGCCGTCCTCGGCGCGGGCCCGGACGCGCAGCTGGTGCTCGCCGCTGAGGTCGGGGCGGACGAGGTCGGGGCCGACGAGGTCTGGTTCACCCTGGATCCGGGGTCGGCCGGGATCGATCTCCAGCCGTGCGCAGCGCTCGACTTCTCCCGCCCGCTGGCCGACGTCCGCCTCGACGACGTCGCGGTGCCGGCCGATCACGTGTTGAGCGGGCTGAGCTCGGCCGACGTGACAGCCCTCGGCGCGGTCCTGGCCTGCGCGGAGGCGGTCGGGGTGGTGGACTGGTGTCTGCGCACCGCCTGCGATCACGCGCGGGTGCGCGAGCAGTTCGGCCGGCCGATCGGGAGCTTCCAGGCGGTCAAACATCTCTGCGCGGAGATGCTCTGTCGGCTGGAGCAGGCCTCGGCCGTGACCTGGGACGCCGCGCGCGCCGCAGATGGCGAGCCCGGGCAACGTCCGCTGGTGGCGGCGGTGGCCGCGGCCACCGCGCTGGACGCGGCCGTGGAGAACGCCAAGACCTGCATCCAGGTGCTCGGCGGCATCGGATTCACCTGGGAACACGATGCCCACCTGTACCTGCGGCGGGCGCTGGCGCAGCGGCAGTGGCTGGGCGGCAGCACCCGGTGGCGGCGCCGGGTCGCCGAACTGGCGCTGGCCGGTGGACGCCGCCGGCTCGAGCTCGATCCAGGGTCGCACCGGCAGGACGCCGCCGAGCGGCAGCAGATCCGGGTGGAATTGACGGAGCTGGCGGCTGTTTCCCCGGCTTCTCAGGCTTCTCAGGCTTCTCGGGCACAGCAACGGATTCGGCTGGCCGACAGCGGATATCTGACCCCGCACTGGCCACCCCCGTACGGTCAAGGCGCCTCGGCCGGCCGGCAACTGCTGATTGACGAGGAACTGCGCCGGGCCGGCCTGGAGCGCCCGGACCTCGTGGTCGGTGGCTGGGCGTTGCCGACGATCATCCGCCATGGCACGCCGGAGCAGCAGGATCGGTTCGTGCTGCCCACCCTGCGCGGCGAGCTGACCTGGTGCCAGCTGTTCAGCGAGCCGGAGGCGGGCTCGGACCTGGCGTCGCTGCGGACCCGAGCCGAACAGGTGGACGGCGGCTGGCGGCTCACCGGCCAGAAGGTCTGGACTTCCGTTGCCGGAGAGGCAGACTGGGGGATTTGCCTGGCTCGCACCGACCCGGACGCGGCCAAGCACCGCGGCATCAGCTACTTCCTCGTCGACATGACCAGCCCCGGCATTGAGATCCGGCCGCTGCGGGAGATCACCGGTGACGCGCTGTTCAACGAGGTGTTTCTGGACGGCGTCTTTGTGCCGGACGACCGGGTGGTCGGCCCGGTGAACGGCGGCTGGCGGCTGGCCCGGACCACGCTCGCCGAGGAGCGGGTGGCGATCGGCGGGGGTTCCGCACTCGGCGACGGGGTGGAACGTTTACTGGCGATCGCCGACGGCCCCGATCTCGACAACCCCGATCTTGACGGGCTGGACCTTGATGGGCTGGACCTCGACCGGCTGGGCGCACTGGTGAGCGAGGGCACCGCGGTGTCCCTGCTCGGGCTGCGCTCCACGGTTCGCCGGCTGCAGGCCGAGGAATCCGGCAGGCCGTCCAGTACCCCGGATGCGACGTCGGCGGTGCTGAAGCTGGTCGGCGTCCAGCATCGGCAGGCGGTCGCCGAAGCGGCGTACGACCTGCTCGGTCCGCGGGCGCTGGCGCTGGATGCGACGACCGGGCCGATCGCCCACGAACTGCTACTCACCCGCTGCCTGTCGATCGCCGGCGGCACTACCCAGATCCTGCTGACCCAGGCGGCGGAGCGGCTGCTGGGCCTGCCTCGCGAGCCGGTCGGCTGAAAGGGACATGCCCATGGACTTCGAGCTCGATCAGACCCAACGCGAGATCGCCGAGGTGACCGCCAGCATCCTGGACCGCGCGGCCGAGCGAGCCCCGACCGAACGCTGGCGCGCCATCGTGGACGGTGGGTTGCTCGCCCTGGGGCTGCCCGAGCACTGCGGCGGTGACGGTTTGGGGCTGAGCGGAGCCGCTGTTGTGCTGACCGAGGTGGGCCGCCGGGCGGTGGCCGAGCCGTTGCTGGCGACGCTCGCGCTCGGAGCCCTTCCGCTGGCCCGATCCGGCACCCGGCGGCAGCAGGAGGCCTTTCTGCCCGGGGTGGCGAAGGAGGGCCTGGTGCTGACCGCGGCGCTGCACGAGCCCTCACAACCGCTACCGACCCACCCGCGCAGCATCGCCCGTCGCGAGGGTGACCTGTTCGTCGTCAATGGAACCAAGGTCGGCGTCCCGTACGCGGATCGGGCGGACCGGGTGCTGGTGCCGGTGACGATTCCGGACGCTCTGCTGGTTGACCGCCATGCCGGGACCGGGCTGCTGATCGTCGACCCACAGGCGTCCGGGGTGAGCGTGACGCCCGCGCCGTCGTCCGGTCACGAACCGCAGCATCGCCTGGCCCTGAACGACGTCATCGTCCCGGTCGCCGATCTCGTCGGTGAACAGAGCGACGGAACCGCCGTCCACGATCTGTATCGGGTTGCGGTGGTGGCCGCCGCGCTGACGGCGGATGGCCTGCTTGCCGGGGCGCTGGCGCTGACTGCCGAACACGTCCGCACCCGGCAGCAATTCGGCCGCCCGCTCGCCACCTTGCAGGCGGTTGCGCAGCAGATCGCCGACGTTTACGTGACCTCGCGGGCGCTGCACCTCGCGGCCTGGTCGGCGTGCTGGCGGTTGAGGGTTCCTCCTGGTGCGGCCGACGGGCCGGATCCGGGCGCCGATCCGGCGGTTGCCGGGTACTGGGTGGCCGAGCAGTTGCGCCCGGCGCTCGCCGCCTGCCACCACCTGCACGGCGGGCTCGGGCTGGACAACCGCTATCCATTGCACCGCTTTTCGGCCGCGGCCGCCGAGCTCGCTCGACTCGTCGGCGGGCCCGAACGAGGACTGGAGTTGCTCGGCGACGAGCTCTTCGGCGAGAGGGAGAGCTGAGCGATGTTCATCGATTTGACGGCGGAACAGCGGGTGCTGCAGACCGAACTGCGGGAGTACTTCGCCGGGCTGATCTCGCCGGCCGAGCGGGAGGAGATGCTGGTCCAACGGCACGGTCCGGCGTACCGGGCGGTGGTCCGGCGGATGGGCCAGGACGGCTGGCTCGGCCTCGGCTGGCCGACCGAGTACGGCGGTCGCGGCCTGGGCGCGGTTGAACAGCAACTCCTGGTCAACGAGGCGGCGCGGGCCGATGTCGCGCTGCCCTACGTCACCCTGCAGACGGTGGGCCCGACCTTGCAGCGCTTCGGCACCCAGGAGCAGAAGGATCGGTTCCTGCCGGGAATCCTCACCGGCGAGGTGCATTTCGCGATCGGGTACACCGAGCCGGAGGCGGGCACCGACCTGGCGTCGCTGCGGACCACCGCGATCCGGGACGGCGATTACTACCGGGTCAACGGGCAGAAGCTGTTCACCACCGGCGGTCACGATGTGGACTTCGTCTGGCTCGCCTGCCGGACCGACCCGGCTGCCCAGCGGCACCACGGCATCTCGATCCTGATCGTCGACACCACCGACCCCGGGTACCAGTGGACGCCGATCATCACCTCGGACGGCGCTCACCACGTCAACGCCACCTACTACGACGACGTGCGGGTTCCGGTCTCGATGCGGGTGGGGGAGGAGAACGCCGGCTGGCGGCTGATCACCACCCAGCTCAACCACGAGCGGGTGATGCTGGGCCCGGCCGGTCGGCTGGAGGGCCTGTACGAGCGAGTCCGACGCTGGGCGGCGGCCCGGTCTGACCTGGACGGCAGACCGCTGCTGGAACGGGACGACGTGCGCCGGGCGCTGGCCCGTACCTACGCCCACCTCAGGGTCAACGAACTGCTCAACTGGCAGGTGGCCGCGTCCACCGGGGCAGCGGTGGACGTCGCGGACGCCTCGGCGACCAAGGTGTTCGCGGCGAACGCGGCGCAATGGATCGGCAGGCTGCTGGAGGACGTGGTGATCCGGCACGGTGATCCGGAGGACCCGGAGACCGCCGAGCTGGCCCACTGGCTCGACGTCCAACTGAAGCGCAATGTGGTCCTCACCTTCGGTGGCGGGGTCGACGAGATTCAGCGGGAACTGATCGCGACGGCCGGCCTGGGACTGCCGCGGGTGCCACGATGAGCGCCACGACTCGGGCCGAAACTCCGGCGGGGCCGGCCGAACCCGAGGCGGACCAAGCGATTCGGGAGGCTGCGGCCCGAGTTGCCGCGGCCGGCGAGAGCAGTCGCCGTCCCGGTCTGTATCCGGTGAACCAGCCGATGATCGACCACTGGGTGACGGCGCTGGACAGCTATCGCTACCGATCCGAAACCGTGGGCGGGGCGCCAACGGACGACGTGCCGGAGGACGACTCTCTGGACGACTCGGCGGATGGCTCTGCGCTGCTTGCGCCGCCGGCGATGATCCAGGTCTGGACGATGCCGGGACTGCGCGGTCGGTGGGGCGGGGACGATCCGCTCACCGCGATGATGACCGTCCTCGACCAGGCCGGATACACCTCCGTGGTGGCCACCAACTGCGAGCAGACCTATCACCGGTACCTGCGCGAGGGGGAACGGGTGAGCGTCAGCGCACACCTGGAGGGCGTCACCGGGCCGAAGCGGACCGCGCTCGGCGAGGGCTGGTTCGTCACCACGCTCAACACCTGGTTTGTGGACGACGAGCCGGTCGCCGAAATGCGTTTCCGGGTGCTGAAATTCCGCCCACCGGCCGCCCCGGAGCCTGCTGCCGCGGCGCCGGTCGGTGACCCGCTGCGGCCGGTGGTCAGCCGCGACACCGAGTTCTTCTGGGCCGGCACGGCGGTTCGCGAGCTGCGGGTGCAGCGCTGCGAGGACTGTGGCATGGTTCGGCATCCGCCCGGCCCGAGATGCCCGGCCTGTGGCTCGGCTCGGCGTGGATACCTGCTGGCCAGCGGCACCGGAACGATTTTCAGCTATGTGATCCACCACCATCCACCGGTGTCCGGCCGGACAGCGCCGTTTGTGGTGGCCCTGATCGAGCTCTCGGAAGGGGTGCGCATGCTCGGAGAACTGGTTGACGTCGACCCGCTCGACCCGGTCGCCGCGGCCACGGTGCAGATCGGGTCACCGGTGCACGTCACCTGGCGACAGGTGGACGATGCGCTGATACTGCCCGCGTGGCGGATCGGAGCGGGCGGATGAGCGAGCTACTGACCATCGGCGAGCAACTGCCTGAGGTGACCATCGAGGTGACGCCGACGTTCATCGTCAGCACCGCGCTGGCCACCAGGGACTTCCAGGACGTGCATCACGACCGGGATCGTGCCGTGGCGCGCGGGGCGAAGGACATCTTCCTCAACATCCTCACCAGCACTGGGCTGGTGCAGCGCTACGTGACCGAATGGGCCGGACCGGACGCCGTGGTGCGCGGGGTCGCGGTCCGGCTCGGCGTGCCCTGCTGCGCCTACGAGACGCTGACCCTCAGCGGGGAGGTGACGAACCGCGACGGCGCGGACGTCACGGTGTCGGTGGTCGGGCGGGTCAGCAACGGTGAGCACGTCGCCGGATCCGTTCGGCTTCGGCTGGCGGGGCTGGTTGCAGTGGCCGGGCCGGTCGGGGCGGCTGACGCATGACGACCGCGGCGATCGTCGGGATCGGAGCGACCGACTTCTCCAAGGACTCCGGCCGCAGCGAGTTGGCGCTGGCGGTGGAGGCGGTCGCCGCCGCGCTGGCGGACGCCGGGCTGACGCCGTCCGACGTGGACGGCCTGGTCTCCTTCACCCAGGACAACAACACCGAGGTGGCGGTGGCCCGCGAGCTGGGCATCCAGGAGCTGACCTTCTTCAGCCGGGTGAATTTCGGCGGCGGTGCGGCCTGTGCCACCGTTCAGCAGGCGGCGATGGCGGTCGGCACCGGCGCGGCCCGGACGGTGGTTTGCTATCGGGCCTTCAACGAGCGCTCCGGGTATCGCTTCGGCCAGGTCTCCGCCCAATTGGCCACGGCGCCCACCACCTCCGGGGTGGATGCCAGCTGGTCCTACCCCTTCGGGCTGGCGACGCCGGCCGCCTGGGTGGCCATGTTCGCCCGCCGCTACCTGCACACCTACGGCGCGACCAGCGAGGACTTCGGCCGAGTGGCGGTGACCATGCGCAAGCACGCCTCGACCAACCCGCAGGCGTGGTTCTACCAGCGCCCGATCACGCTCGCCGATCATCAGGCGTCACGGTGGATCTGCGACCCGCTGCACCTGCTGGACTGCTGCCAGGAGACCGACGGCGGGGTCGCCGTGGTCGTGACCGGGCTGGACCGCGCGCGCGACCTTGCCCAACCCCCGGCCGTGATCCGGGCGGCCGCGCAGGGCAGCGGGCCCGACCAATACGTGATGACCAGCTACTACCGCGACGATCTGACGACGCTGCCCGAGCTGGGCGTGGTGGCTCGGCAACTCTGGGCGCAGTCCGGGATCACGCCGGCGGACCTCGACGTCGCCATTCTGTACGACCATTTCACCCCGTTCGTGCTGGTCCAACTCGAGGAACTGGGCGTCTGCGGGCGCGGCGAGGCCCGCGATTTCGTCGCGGCCGGCGGGCTGGAGCTGGACGGCGCGCTCCCGGTCAACCCGCACGGCGGCCAGTTGGGGGAGGCGTATCTGCATGGCATGAACGGCATCTCCGAGGCCGTGCGGCAATTACGCGGTACCGCCGTCAATCAGGTTCCGGACGCGGCCCGGGTGCTGGTCACCGCCGGGACCGGCGTCCCCACCAGCGGCCTGGTCCTGGCCCAACCCGACTAGCCCAACCCGACTAGCCCAACCGACTAGCCCGCGGCGAGGTCGAGGGCGGCGAGGTAGCCGAAGGTCATCGCCGGGCCCAGGGTGGCGCCCGGCCCGGCGTAGGTGCGGCCCATCACCAGGGCACTGGTGTTGCCGGCCGCGTACAGCCCCGGGATCGGCGATCCGTCCTCGCGCAGTACCCGGGCGCGTTCGTCGGTGCTCAGCCCGCCCTTGGTGCCCAGGTCACCGGGCACGATCCGGACCGCATAGAACGGCGGCTTGGAGAGCCGGGCCAGGCAGGGGTTCGGCCGGTTGCGCGGGTCGCCGTAGTAGCGGTCGTACGCCGAGTCGCCGCGCTGGAAGTCGTCGTCCCGGCCAGCATCGGCCATCGCATTGAACCGCTCCACGGTCGCCGTCAGCCCGTCACCCGACAGCCCGATCTCGGCCGCCAACCCGGCCAGCGTGTCGGCCTTGGCGCAGACGCCGGAGGAGTACCAGTGCGCCGGGAACGGCCGGCCCGGCGCGCGGGCGGCGAACAGGTAGCGGTTCCGGTAGCGCTGGTCGAACACCAGCCAGGCCGGAATGTGCGGTACCTCGGGGGTGTCCGCGTCGTACATGGCGTGCACGGCGTCAACGTAGGGCGCGGCCTCGTTCACAAATCGCCGGCCTGCGGCGTTGACCAGGATGCTGCCGGGCAGCGTGCGCTCGGCGAGCAGGAAGAACGGCCCGCGCGGCAGCGGCACGGACGGGCCCCACCAGGCGTCGTCCATCGGTCCGAGCGCGGCCCCGAGCCGTTGCCCGGCGAGGATCCCGTCGCCGGTGTTCTCCGCCGCGCCCACGGTCCACTCGCTGCCGATCGGCTCGCGCTGGTACTCCTTGCGCATCTGGGTGTTGTGCTCAAAACCGCCCGCCGCCAGCACAACCCCGCGGGCCGCCCGGATCGTCACCGGTTCGCCGTCCCGGCTGACCCGGACGCCGGTGACCCGCTCGCCGTCCATCTCCACGTCGATCAGCGGCGTCGACAACCAGATCGGCACGTCACTGCGGGCCAGCCCGGCGCGCAGGCCGGCGACCAGCGCCTGGCCCATGGTCAGCAGTTCGCGGCGCCGGATCCGGGCCAGCCAGGACCGCGTCCCGACCCGGACCGCCGTTGTCAACCCGCGGGGATGCCGGATGACCAGGTTGAGCCACCGGTAGTCCGCCTGGGTGACCGCCAGCGCACCCTTGCCGCCCAGGTACGGCGGGTTCAGCAGATCGCGGTCGGCGCCCAGCACGCTGGCCGGCAGCGGGACCGCCTCGATCGATCGGCCGCCCGGCTTGCCTCCGCTGGTCTCCGGGTAGTAGTCGGAGTACCCGCGCACCCAGCGGAACCTCAGCGGGGTGTTGGCCTGGACCAGGGCGAGCATGTCCGGCCCGTGCCGCAGGAACGCGGCCTGCAACTGCGGATTCCCTTCTGCGCCGACGATCTTCGCCAGGTAGTCGGCGGCCTGGCCGGCGTCGTCCTGGACCCCGGCGCGCTTGAGCACGGCGTTGTTCGGGATCCAGACTCCGCCGCCGGAGCGTGCCGACGAGCCGCCGAAGTGCGCCGCCTTCTCCACCACGAGGGTGCGCAAACCCTGGTGGGCGGCGGTGAGGGCAGCGGTCATCCCGGCCGCCCCGGAACCTACGACGACGACGTCGAACTCGGGCAGGGTGGTCATCGGCTTCCCTCCAGGTTGACAGATCTGTAACAGGTTATAGACATGGGTGGGCAAATCGCTATGGTGATGGGGTTGATTGCCTGTGCTTCGATAGGAACACGTTCTAATATTGACTCGGGTCTAGCGAATGGCAGGGCGCCATGGCTGATGTGTGGGACGTCAGCGTCGCCACCGTGGTGGTCGGATTCGGCGCGGCCGGCGCCTGCGCCGCGCTCGAAGCGGCCGCAGCGGCGGGCGGCGACTCCGTGCTGCTGCTCGACCGGTTCCTCGGCGGCGGTGCGACCAAGCTCTCCGGCGGGGTGATCTACGCCGGCGGCGGCACTGCGCCGCAGCGGGTGGCCGGGGTGGTAGATGACCCCGAGGCGATGTTCGACTACCTGCGGCACGAGGTCCAGGATGCGGTCAGCGAGCCGACCCTGCGCCGGTTCTGCGAGGGCAGCATCGCGGACCTGGAGTGGCTGTCCGGTCACGGCGTCCGGTTCGCCGGTTCGCTCTGCCCGGACAAGACCTCCTACCCGACGAACCGGCACTACCTCTACTACTCGGGCAGCGAGAACTCCGGCTGGGGACGGCAGTTGGCCCGACCGGCCGCCCGCGGCCACCGAGTGGTCGGCCGCGGCACCAGCGGCCGGGTGCTGTATCGGCGGTTGGCCGAGGCGGTCGCCCGGCAGCGGATCCGAGTGCTCCGGCAGACCACGGCTCGCGACCTTGTCCTGGACGACGACGGTCGGGTGATCGGGGTGCAGTGCAGCACCATGATCGGCGCGCCGGCCCCGGCTCGGGCGGCGCATCGATGGCTGGCCCGGCTCGGTGCCAAGCCGTTCATCTACGCCCCCGGCTTGGGCCGGGCCATCTACCGGCTGGCCGACCGGCTGGAGCGGCGTTACTCCCGCCCGCTGCGGGTCCGGGCCGAACGCGGAGTCGTGCTTACCGCCGGGGGATTCATCGCCAATCGCGCCATGGTGAGGGAGCACGCGCCCGCCTTCCGCGGTGGGCTGGCACTCGGCACTCCGGGGGACGACGGCGCGGGCCTGCGGCTCGGGCTGGCGGCGGGCGGCGTCGCGGATCGGCTGGACCGGATCTCCGCCTGGCGATTTGTCAGCCCTCCGACCGCGCTGATCTCCGGCCTGCTGGTGGATCGGGCCGGCGCCCGGGTCTGCGACGAGTCGCGATACGGCGCCGCGGTGGCGGAAGCCATCATCACCCAGTCCGACGGCAAGGCCTGGCTGCTGATGGACAGGAGGTTGATCCGGACCGCGCTGCGCCAACTGCGCCGGCAGACCCTGTGGTTCCAGCGGCTGCAGGCGCTGTACCTGCTGACCTCCGCCCGGGTCAGCGCGCCCACCCTGGACCAGGTCGCGGCGAAAGCCGGCGTCGATCCGGTCGGTCTGCGGGCGAGCGTGCAGGCGCACCTCGACGCGTTGCGGGACGGCAAGGACGATCCGACGGGCAAGCCGTCGGAGTTCGTCCGGGCGATCAACCAGCCGCCGTATTCGCTGATCGACGTCTCGGTCCGGCCACGGCTGGGCTATCCCTGCCCGATGATCACGCTCGGCGGGCTGGCGGTGGACGAGCAGACCGGCCAGGTGAGCAACGCGCTCGGTGGCCCGGTGCCCGGACTGTACGCCGCCGGCCGATCCGCGGTCGGAATCTGCTCCACGTCGTACGTGAGTGGGCTGTCCCTGGCCGACTGCGTGTTCTCCGGCCGCCGGGCCGGGCGGAACGTGATCGCCGCCGAACCCGCTCCGCCGACATAGCCGTCTGAGAAACCCGCGAAACAGGAGACCCGATGCTCGATCTCGACCGGACCACCGCGGCCGCCGACCAACTGCGGGCCGCCGAACAGCACCGTGCTCCGATCGACCCGCTGGTGGTGTCGTTCCCGGGTATCAACGCCGAGGACGCCTATCAGATCCAGCTGCTGAACATCCGTCGTCGGCTGGCGGCGGACGGCCAGGTGGTGGGCCACAAGGTGGGCCTGTCGTCGCGGGCGATGCAGGAGATGATGGGCGTCGACGAGCCGGACTACGGGCACCTGCTCGCGGACATGCGGCTGACCTCCGACGTCCCCGCCCGCCGCGATCGGTACTGCCAGCCTCGGGTGGAGCCGGAGGTCGGCTTCATCCTCGGCGCCGATCTGCCGGGGGAGGGCTGCACCGAAGCGGACGTGCTGGCCGCGACCGAAGCCGTGGCGCCCGCCATCGAGCTGATCGACAGCAGGATCGTTGACTGGCGGATCCGGCTGCCCGACACCATCGCCGACAACGCGTCCTCGGCCGGGTTCGTCCTCGGCCCGGAGCGGGTCAACCCGCGCGACCTGGACCTGACCGCCATCCCGGTTCGGCTGATCCGCAACGGCGAGGAAGTCGCCGCCGGGCGGTCGGACGCGGTGCTGGGGAACCCGGTGATCGCGGTCGCCTGGCTGGCCCGAACGGTCGCCCGGTTCGGCGTTCGGCTCCGGGCCGGGCATCTGGTGCTGCCCGGGTCCTGCACCCGAGCGATCGACGCCCGGGCGGGGGACGTCTTCAGCGCCGAATTCGAAGGGCTGGGCACCGTCCGGCTCGCCTTCGCCGCTGACAACGCAAGAGACCTAGGTAACTCGAAAGAGAAGGCAGGTGTGCAGGAATGATTGGCAGGAAGGCGACTGCGGCGATCGTCGGCTCCGGAAACATTGGCACGGACCTGATGTATAAGCTGCTGCGTTCGGAGTGGGTGGAACCGCGCTGGATGGTCGGGATCGACCCGGAGAGTGAGGGCCTGCGCCGGGCTGCCGAGTGCGGTCTGGAGATCACCGCGGACGGCACCGATTGGCTGCTGAGCCAGGACGAGTTGCCGGACCTGGTGTTCGAGGCCACCTCGGCGTACGTGCACCGGGCGAACGCACCGCGGTACGCCGAGGCCGGCATTCGGGCCATCGACCTCACCCCGGCCGCCTTCGGGCCGTACGTCATCCCGCCGGTGAACCTGGACGAACATCTGAACGCTCCGAACGTCAATTTGATCACCTGTGGTGGTCAGGCCACGATTCCGATGGCCGCAGCGGTGTCCCGAGTGGCCCCGGTGGAGTACGCCGAGATCGTGGCCACCGTGGCGTCCCGCTCCGCAGGTCCGGGCACCCGGGCCAATATTGACGAATTCACCCGGACGACCAGCCGGGGGATCGAAGTGCTCGGCGGCGCGCGTCGGGGCAAGGCGATCATCGTGCTGAATCCGGCCGACCCACCGATGATCATGCGGGACACCATCTTCTGCGCGGTCCCGGCGGACTCCGACCTGGATGCCATCGCGAACTCGGTGCGCGAGATGGTCGCCGACGTGGCCTCGTACGTCCCCGGTTACCGTTTGCTCAACGAGCCACAGTTCGACGAGGCCAGCGTCCGTACCGAGGCCGGGACCACAACGATGGCCCGGGTCAGCATTTTCGTCGAGGTCGAGGGTGCGGGCGATTTCCTCGCCCCGTACGCCGGGAACCTGGACATCATGACCGCCGCCGCGGTCGCCGTCGGCAACGCGATGGCCCGCACGCTCATTGTTCCCGACGTTGTTGTTCCCGACGTTGCTCAGGTCCCCGACGTTGCCCACGAGGAGGTCAGGTGACCGCCGTTCCCCGTCAATCTGAATCGGATCAGGCTGCATCGGATCAGATGGACATTCGCATCACCGACACGTCGCTGCGAGACGGTTCGCACGCCAAACGCCATCAGTTCACCGTGCCGGAAGTGATCTCGATCGTTTCGGCGTTGGACGCGGCCGGTGTCCCGGTGATCGAGGTGACGCACGGGGACGGGCTCGGCGGGTCGTCGTTCACCTACGGGTTCAGCCACACTCCGGAGCAGGAGCTGATCCAGGCAGCGGTCCGCACGGCGGAGCATGCCCGGATCGCGTTCCTGATGCTGCCCGGCGTCGGGATCACCGATGACATCCTGGCGGCGGCCGATCACGGCGCCTCGATCTGCCGGATTGCCACCCACTGCACCGAGGCCGACATCTCGGTGCAGCATTTCGGGCTGGCTCGCGAGCGTGGGCTGGAGACCGTGGGGTTCCTGATGATGGCGCACTCGCAGCCGCCGGAGGCGCTCGCCAAGCAGGCCCGGATCATGGCCGACGCCGGGTGTCAGTGCGTCTACGTCGTGGACTCCGCCGGGGCACTCATCCTGGAACAGGTCGGCGATCGGGTCGGCGCGCTGGTGGCAGAACTGGGGGACGACGCCCAGGTCGGCTTCCACGGGCACGAGAACCTGGGACTCGGGGTGGCCAACTCGGTGCTGGCCGCGCGCGCGGGTGCCCGGCAGATCGACGGCAGCACCCGGCGATTCGGAGCCGGTGCCGGCAACACTCCGGTGGAGGCCTTCGTCGGGGTCTGCGACAAGATCGGAATCCGTACCGGCATCGACTTCTTCGCGATCGTGGACGCCGCCGAGGACGTCGTTCGGCCCACCATGCCGGAGGAGTGCCTGCTCGACCGGATGGCGCTGATGATGGGCTACGCCGGGGTGTACTCCAGCTTCCTCAAGCACGCCTACCGGCAGGCCGAGCGCTATGGCGTCTCCGGCGCGCAGATTCTGGTCCGGGCGGGGGAGCGGAAACTGGTCGGCGGGCAGGAGGACCAGCTGATCGACATCGCCCTGGAACTGCAGCGCGAAGCAGCAGCCAGTAGCTGATCCGGTTAGTCGTAGCTGATTCGTACCGTGTCGCTGACCGGCAGGGCCTGGCAGGCCAGGATGTAACCCTCCGCGAGGTCCTCGGCGTCCAACACGTCGTTCGCGTTCATCGTGACGTCCCCCTTCTCCAGTCGGCAGGTGCAGGCACCGCACAGGCCCTGCCGACAGGAGAACGGGGCGGCCAGGCCGTGGTCCAGCAGCACGTCCAGCATCCGGGCGTTGGCCGGCCAGGGCAGCGAGTGCCGCTCGCCGTCCAGTTCCACCTCCAGCACCCCGGCCGCCGAGGTGGCCTGCTCGCCGTCGTCCTCATCGGTCTCCGCGCTGACCGCGAACGGGTCGTCCGGCAGCGAGACGAAGCGCTCGACGTGGGTGCGGCCATGCGGCACCCCGAGCTGTTTCACCGCCTGCAGAGCCTCGACCATGAACGGCTCCGGGCCGCATACGTAGATCTCGTGATCGGCATGCGGCTCGGCCAGTTCCTGCAGCGCGGCGGCATTCGGCAGGCCCTTGCCGGCCTCGCCGGTCTCCAGCCAGTGCAGGACCCGCAGGCGGCCGGGATGCGCCGCCGCCAGCCGATCGATCTCGGCGGCGAAGATGACGGATTGTTCGTCCCGGTTGGCGTAGACCAGCACCACCTCGCCCTGTCCGGCCGCCAGCGCGGTGCGCAGGATGGACATCACCGGGGTGATCCCGCTGCCGGCCGCGAACAGCAGGAAGTCGGCATCCAGGGTTCGCACGGTGAACGTGCCGGCCGGGGGCAGCACCTGCAGCTCGGTGCCGACGGTGACGTTGTCGCAGAGCCAGTTCGAGCCGTGGCCCGCCGCAATCCGCTTGACCGTGATGGTCAGCCGCCGACCCAATGCCGCATCAGACGGTGAGCTGGACAGCGAGTAGCAGCGGGCGGCGAATCCGCCGTCCGGTCCGGGCACCCGCACGGTGAGGAACTGCCCCGCCCGGTAGCCGAAATAGTCGGACAGCTCCTCGGGCACCGCCAGCACGAACGAGCGCGCGTCGGCAGTCTCCTCGATCACCTCGGCGACCCGTAATTGGTGATGATGCGGGTTTTTCACTGCGTGCCGGAAGGGATCAAACCCGCCTGGACCGCGGCCTGGATCGTTCCGCCCAGGGCAGGGCACCCCTCCACCGGTGCGGCCGTCGGCGACTGCCTGGCCAGGTACGGGCAGCGGGCGGTGGCCTCGGACTGCCACTGCACGCTGGTCTGATGGGCGCTGCGCTTGCGCACCCGGACTTCGGTGCCGCACTGCTGGCAGGTCAGGGGTCGAAACTCGGCGTTGAGCTGCTCCTCCCGATCGGCCCAGGTCGAGGCCGGAATAGAGGTCGAGGCCGGGATCGTGCTCTGCGTCGAAGATTGAGCCGAACCGAGTTCGCTCATGGTGAGGTGGAGCCGAGATCGGCTGCTCGAGCGAGGTTTTCGGCCACCTCGCGCTCCCAGTTCACGATCGCGTGCCGGGTGTCGATCTCGAACTCGAACCGCTGCTGCATGTCCGGCGTGACATCCTCCACGTCGACGTAGAACTGCTCGTACCACCGGCGCAGCTGGTAAACCGGGCCGTCCTCCTCGCACAGCAAGGGGTTGTCGATCGGCGACTTGTTCCGCCAGATCTCGACGTCCTGCAGGAAACCGACGCCGTACTGCTTGGCGAACTTGCCGGCCAGCTTGTCGGCCCGCTCCTGGTCCATCCCGGTGATCCGCTTCACTCGTACCCCCCACTGGAGCACGAAGGAGTTGTTCGTCACCGGGTAGTGGCAGTTGATCAGCGTGGTGTTGACGGTGAACCCGCCGAGATCGTTCTCCAGGTCATTGATCATGTACGACGGCCCGAAGTACGACGCCTCCGAGCGCAGTACGGCGTCGGCCTCGCCCGGCTTGGCCAGGCCCTTGTCCTCGCGACCGCGGGAGTGCAGGAACTGGGTCGCCACGTGCCCTTCGAGAACGTTCTTGAAGTAGATCGGGAAGGCGAAGTGCACGTAGAAGAAGTGCGCCATGTCGACGATGTTGTCCACGATCTCTCGACAGTTCGCCCCCTCGACCAGCACCGAGTTCCAGGTCCAGTTGCTCCAGTCCGGGGAGCCCACGCCCTCGACCTCGGGGATGTCGACCTCCGGCGGTGGCGGATTGCCCTGCGGGTCGTTCCAGACGAACAGTTGCTGGTTGCGTTCGAGGGTGGTCCAGGACCGGGTCCGGGCTCGCGGCGGTACCCGCTTGGCGTAGGGGATGGTGACGCATCGGCCGGCTCCGGACCATCGCCAGTCGTGGAACGGGCAGGCGAGCTCGTCCCCCTTGATCGAGCCCTGGCTGAGGTCCCCGCCCATGTGCCGACAGTAGGAGTCGAGCACATGGAGGACGCCCGAGCTGTCGGCAAAGACCACGAGCTTGGTCCCGAACGCCTGCACCGGGTGGGGTGCGCCGTCCCGGAAGGTCTCGGCCAGGCCGAGGCAGTGCCAGCCGCGGGCGAAGCGGGTCGGCAGCTGGCCGGCGTCGATCGTGCGGGCCGTCACTCGGTCTTGGCTGGAGCTGGTCGCCGTCATCGAAGATCTCCCAATGCTGACGTCGTCATCTGTAACAGGTTATAGAACCGGATGCCCTTCTGACTACCGCACCTGCGAGGCGTAGATCTCATCGCTCATCGACAGTATCGAGAACGTGTTCTAGGCTCAGCGGAGGTTCAATCAGCTGGTTCAAGCAGCTGGTTCAAGCAGCTGGTTCAAGCAGCAGGGTCCAATCGGTGCGAGTGACGGGACGTGTGATGGGCGACGAGGCCGAGCACAAGGTTCTTGGGGCGGTTCGAGAATTGCTGCCCGCGCTTCGCGGCCGGGCCGCGGAGGCGGAGGACCTACGCAAGGTGCCGGCCGCTTCGATCAAGGAGTTGCAGGCGGCGGGTGTGCTCCGGCTGCTGCAGCCACGCCGCTACGGCGGGCACGAAGCACACCCGACAGTCTTCTACTCCGCAGTCAAGATGATCGCCAGTGCGTGCGGCTCCACCGGCTGGGTGGCCTCGGTGCTCGGGGTGCACCCGTGGCATCTGGGGCTCTTCTCGGCGGCCGCGCAGGAGGACGTCTGGTCCGAGGACCACGACACGCTCGCCTCCTCGTCCTATGCGCCGGTGGGCCGGGCCACCCGGACCGAGGGTGGCTTCCGGTTCAGCGGTCGCTGGAGCTTCTCCTCCGGATCCGATCACGCCACCTGGTGCCTGCTGGGCGGTCTGGTGATGGAGGACGGTAAGCCGGTGGACTTCCGGACCTTCCTGGTGCCGCGAACCGACTACCTGATCGAGGACGTCTGGGACACCGTCGGTCTGCGCGGCACCGGCAGCAACGACATCCTGGTTGACGACGTCTTCGTTCCGGAGCACCGCACGCTCAGCTTCCAGAACACCTCGCGGTGCAACTGCCCGGGCCAGGAGCTCAACGATGGACCCCTGTTCCGGCTGCCCTACGGCTCGATTCACCCCTATGCGATCACCGCTCCGCTGATCGGGATGGCGGAGGGCGCCTACGAGTCCTACGTCGGTTACACCCGCGGCCGGATCCGGGCCTCCTATGTCGGTGAGAAGGCGGCCGAGGACGGCTTCGCCCAGGTCCGGGTCGCGGAGGCGGCCTGTGAGATCGATGCCGCGTGGCTGCAACTCGAGCGCAACATCGGCGAGGAGTACGACCTGGCGGCGGCCGGCCAACCGATCCCGATGGAGCTGCGGCTGCGCGCTCGCCGGGACCAGGTCATGGGCAGCGCCCGGGTGATCTCCGCCGTCGACAAGCTCTTCGAGAACTCGGGTGGCAAGGCGATCAACATGTCGGCGCCGATCCTCCGGTTCTGGCGGGACGCGCACGCCGCCCGGGTGCACGCGGCCAACGACCTGGAACGAACGCTGGTGATGTACGGAAAGTCCGAGTTCGGCATCCCGGTCCGCGAGGGCCTGTTCTGATGGGGGCTGATTCTGATGAGCGCTGACACCGGTACCGAGACGGACGCCGGCAGCGGCGCCCTCGGGTTCGACAGCACGAGCCGGTTCGCCACCACAGCGGCCGGGTTGCGGTTGCACTACCACGAGGCCGGGCCATCGGCGGCGGACGCTGCGGCCGCCGCCGATACCTCGGCCTCCCACAGCTCGGCCTCCCACAGAGCGGCCGGCGAGGATGCCGGGCTACCGGTGGTGCTGCTGCACGGCGGCGGGCCGGGCGCGACGGCGTGGAGCAATTTCGGTCGCAATCTGCTGGTGTTCGCCCGCTCCCGGCGCAGCCTGGCGGTGGACCAGCCGGGCTTCGGGCGCTCGGACAAGCCGGCCGAACACGGCCAGTACTTCACGTTCAGTGCCGAGGCGCTGGCCGGCTTGCTCGACGAACTCGACATCCCGCGAGTGCATCTGATCGGCAACTCGCTGGGCGGAGGCACGGCCGTTCGGTTCGCGCTGCAGTACCCGGAGCGGGTGGGTCGGCTGGTGCTGATGGCTCCCGGCGGGCTCAGCCTCAATGTGACGTCGGCGGACCCGACCGAGGGCGTGACCCGACTCAGCCGGTTCGCCGCACCGCCCGGGCCGAGCCGGCAGAAGCTCACCGACTTCCTCCGCACCCTGGTGTATGACCAGAGCCTGATCACCGACGAACTCATCGAAGAGCGGTTCGCCGCAGCCAGTTCGCCGGAATCGCTGCGGGCGATGGCCGCGATGGGGGCCTCCTTCTATCGGCGGGACAGCTTCGAGGAGGGTTTGCTGTGGCGCGAGGCGCACCGGTTGCGGCACTCCACCTTGCTGATCTGGGGCCGGGAAGATCGGGTGAACCCCTTGGACGGCGCGCTGGTTCCGTTGAAATTGCTGCGCAACTGCCAATTGCATGTCTTCGGCGGCTGCGGACACTGGGTACAGCTGGAGAAGTTCACCGAGTTCAACCGGCTGGCTCTGGATTTCTTGGCGGCGGACTCGGCAACGGATGAAAGGCGGGCTTGATGAGCATCCGATCGCTGGGCTATCTGCGGATCGAGACCACCCACATCGACGAATGGCGGGTCTACGGGCTCAAGGTGCTCGGAATGGTGGAGGGCCGCGGCGAGACGCCCGGTGCGCTGTATCTGCGAATGGACGACTTCCCAGCCCGGTTGGTGATCGTTCCCGGCGAGCAGGACCGGTTGCTCGCCTCCGGCTGGGAGACCGAGAACGAGGCCGGCCTGCGCTGGGTGGCCGAGCGGCTGGAAGCGGCCGGGGTGCCCTACAAGGAGGGATCGGCCGAGGAACTCGCCGACCGCCGGGTGCACGGCCTGATCACCTTCAACGACCCCTCGGGCAACACCCTCGAGGTGTTCCACGGCGCCGCCCTGCAGCACCGCCGGGTGGTCAGCCCGTACGGTCACCGGTTCGTCACCGGCGAGCAGGGGCTGGGCCATGTGGTGCTCTCCACCAATGACGATGCCGAGGCGCTCCGGTTCTACCGCGACGTACTCGGGTTCCGGCTGCGCGACTCGATGCGCCTGCCGCCGCAACTGGTCGGCCGACCAGCCGACGGTGAGCCGGCCTGGCTGCGCTTCTTCGGCTGCAACCCGCGTCACCACAGCCTGGCCTTCCTGCCGCTGCCGACGGCCACCGGCATCGTCCATCTGATGGTGGAGGTCGAGCACTCCGACGACGTCGGCCTGGCGCTCGATCGGGCCCGGCGGAACAAGGTGAAGATGTCCGCGACGCTCGGCCGGCACGTGAACGACCTGATGCTGTCCTTCTACATGAAGACGCCGAGCGGGTTCGACGTCGAGTTCGGCACCGAAGGCCGCCAGGTGGACGACGACGACTGGATCGCTCGGGAGAGCACCGCCGTCAGCCTGTGGGGGCACGACTTCAGCGTCGGGGCGGAATAGGAGGCGGTCATCGAGATCGCCGAGCATCAAGCCGAGGACCAGCAGGTGGACCCGACCAGCTTTCGGGCCACCTTGGGGCACTTCTGCACCGGGGTCACCGTGGTCACGGCGGCCTTCGACGGGCGACCGGTCGGCTTTGCCTGCCAGTCGTTCGCCGCGGTCTCCCTGGAGCCGCCGCTGGTCCTGTTCTGCCCGAGCCGAGCCTCACGCAGTTGGCCGGTGATCGAGCGGGCCGGCCGGTTCGGCGTCAATGTGCTGTCCCACGCTCAGCGGGACGTCAGCGCCGCCTTCGGCGCGAGCCGCACGGACAAGTTCGAAACCACCGGTTGGACGCTGTCACCGGACGGGGTGCCGATCCTGGACGGAGCGCTGGCGTGGGTTGAGGCCACCGTGCAGGCGGTGCACGAGGCGGGCGATCACTACGTCGTGATCGGTCGGGTGGTCGCGCTCGGTGGCGGCGGTGACAGCCCGCCGCTGCTGTTCCACCGCGGTCGTTACACCGCCCCGACGGCCGAACCACACCCCGCACCGCATCCCGACCACTGGCTCACCTGGTCCCGAACCGACGATTGGATCTAGCTGTGATCGAGTCCGAATACATCACCTGGAACGCTCCGGACGGCGACAACGCGGCGCGGGCGGTGTCCCAGCGCTCGTACGACGCGGTGGGGCGCAAGGCCAAGGCCGAATGGCTGGCGCTGTTCGCCGATGACGCCGTTCTTGAGGACCCGGCAGGCCCCTCGTTCTTCGACGCGGAGGGCAAGGGGCACCACGGCAGAGACGGGATCAGCGCGTTCTGGGACACCGTGATCGCGCCGGTGAAGACCTTTCACTTCACCGTGAAGGACTCCTTCGCCAACGGCCCGTACTGTGCCAACGTCGCCACCTTCAGCACCGAGATGGCGGACGGCACGCTGGTGGACACCGATCTCGTCGCGACCTACCGGCTGGACGAGAACGGCCTGATCGAAACCATGCGTGCACACTGGGAGATGGAGCGCGCAATGGCGACGGCTCGGCATCCCGGGTAGCCCTTCGTCCAGGGCTTTTCGGCATGGCGTTCGACAATATGGCTGTTCGTCAAGGCTTTTCGTCAATGGGACTGTTCGTCAGGGTCGGGCGCGCAGGTGATCCCAGAGCGCTGCGGAGATCTGCTCCGCGGCGGCGATCTGCTCCGCCGTGAGAGCGTCGACGAACAGCTCGCGTACCGCTCTCAGATGCGGTACCGAGGCGCTGCGGAAGATGCTGAGCCCTTGCGGGGTGACGCTGATCTCGGCGCCCCGGTTGTCGGTCGCACACTCGTCGCGGCGGATCAGGCCGCGGCGCTCCATCCGGCCGAGATGGTGCGAGAGCCGGCTTCGCTCCCAGTCGATCGTCGCCGCGAGCTCGGAGGAGCGAAGCGTCCGCCCCTCGGCCTCGCTGAGCGCGAGCAGAACCGCGTAGTCCCCGGACGAGATCCCGGACTCGATCTGCAGCCGCGACCCGAGCTGGGTCCTGAGCGCCTGAGTGACCTCGATCAGCGATCGCCAGGCCCGCAGTTCGTCGACCGTGGGCATCGACCGGCGCGCCCCCGACGCGGACGTGACTTCGGCCACCCTGCACCTCCTTGTTGACGTACCTCAGTGCTGATTTACCTCAGTGTTGATCTACCTCGGCAGTGATTGACATGTCCATCATATGGTCGCACAATTGACACGTCAATCATCAAGAGCTGTGGTGGCCGGGCTGGGAAGCGCCGGGCTCGGCAGCGAGGAGAGGGCGTCATGACGACCCAGGGCTTCGAGTTGGGACTGAACTCGTTCGGCGAGCTGGCAACCGACGGTGACCGCACGCTGAGCGACCCGGAGACGGTGCGACTGCTGGTCGAGGAGGCACGGCTGGCCGAGTCGGTCGGGCTCGACGTCTTCAGCATCGGCGAGCATTACCGGGACGGCCACAACGACTCCGCGGCGCCAGTGCTGTTGGCGGGCATCGCGACCGCAACCGAGCGGATCCGGCTCGGCACCTCGGTCACGGTGCTGACCACGAATGACCCCGTGCGGCTCTATCAGGAGTTCTCCACCCTGGACGCGCTCTCCGGCGGCCGCGCACAGCTGGTGCTGGGACGGGCGTCGGCGACCGAGTCCTTCCCGCTGTTCGGCTACGACCTGGCCGACTACGAACAGCTCTTTGAGGAGAAGCTCGAGTTGTTCATGCGCCTGCAGCGGGAGGAGACGGTCACCTGGTCCGGCACCGTCCGTGCGCCGCTGACCGAGCAGCGGCTGCATCCCCGGATGGGAGCCGGCGGCATCCCGACCTGGATCGGTGTGGGCGGCAGCCCGAGCTCGGTGATCCGGGCCGCGCGGTACGGCCTGCCGCTCATGCTCGCCATCATCGGCGGTCACCCAGAACGTTTCGCCGGGCATGTTGACCTCTACTTCCGTGCCCTCGAGCAGTTCGGCCAGCCGGTACAACCGGTCGGCCAGCACTCCCTCGGCCTCATCGCCGACACCGACGAGGAGGCGGTGGAGACCTGGTGGCGCTACTGGCAGCCGGTGATCGAAAACCTCGCCCGCGAGCGCGGTTTCTACCCGCCCACCCGGGAGCGCTACCAGAGCGAGGTGGACGAGGGCGCGCTGTTCGTCGGCTCTCCCGAGACCGTCGCCCGCAAGATCGCGAAGGTGACTCGCGAGCTGCGACTGAGCCGCTTCGACCTGAAGTACGACATCATGCACCTGCCCCGCCAGGCCCGAGCGCGCACCATCGAACTGCTCGGCCGGGAGGTCGCTCCGCAAGTGCGCGAGCTGCTGGCATCGGAGACCGCCGGTGTCTGATCTCGAGTTCGGCCTCGACACCTTCGGCGACGTCCCGGAGGACGACTCCGGCGCCCTGGTCTCGTACGCGGCAGCGATCCGGCAGGTCATCGACGAAGCGGTGCTTGCCGATGAGCTCGGCGTCGACGTGATCGCCCTCGGCGAGCACCACCGTCCCGAGTATTCGATCTCCACGCCCGAGACGGTGCTCGCGGCGATCGCGGCCCGCACCTCGCGGATCCGACTCGCCTCCGGGGTGACGGTGCTGAGCTCGGACGATCCGGTGCGGGTGTTCCAGCGTTTTGCCACGGTTGATGCGATCTCCCACGGCCGGGCCGAGGTTATCCTCGGGCGCGGCTCGTTCACCGAGTCCTTCCCGCTGTTCGGCTACGACCTGGCCGATTACGAGGTGCTGTTCGAGGAGAAGATCGAGCTTTTCGCCCAGCTCCTCGAGGAGAAGCCGGTCACCTGGTCCGGCACCAAGCGCGCGTCGCTGGAGAACGCGGACGTCTTTCCCAAGACCGAGTCCGGGCACCTCTCGACCTGGGTCGGCGTCGGCGGCTCGCCGCAGTCGGTGATCCGCACGGCGCGCTACGGCCTGCCGCTGATGCTCGCGATCATCGGCGGTGCGCCCGAACGGTTCGCTCCCTACCTCGACCTCTACCGGCGGGCCGCCGAACAGTTCGGCACGGTCGCGCACCCCGTCGGTATGCACTCGCCGGGCTTCATCGCCGACACCGACGAGGAGGCCATCACGCTGTTCTACCCGCGTTACAAGGTCCTCCGCGACCGGATCGGGGCACTGCGCGGTTGGCCTCCGCTGCGTCGCGAGGAGTTCGACAGCGAGATCACGCATGGATCCTTGTATGTGGGCTCGCCGGAGACCGTGGCCCGCAGGATCGCGGGCGCCGTGGGCGCACTCGGGGTCGGCCGGTTCGACCTCATCTACACCGCGGGCTCGATGCCGATGAGCAGCCGCCTCCATGCCGTGGAGCTCTACGGCACGAAAGTGATCCCGATGGTCCGCGACATTTTGGCCCAAACAGCCGCGGCCCAATCAACTGACTCGGCGCCATCAATCGACTCGGAGCAATCATGAGCGATCCAGCTGACCTGGGCACGATCGGCATCTTCGGCGCCGGCAAGGTCGGCACCGTTCTCGCCCGCCTCGCCCTCTCCGCCGGGTACCGCGTCCTGATCGCCGGCTCCGGTGACGTCTCCAAGATCGCCCTCACCATCGACGTTCTCACCCCGGGCGCTGTCGCCACCACCGCGCCCGACGCCGCCGCGCAGGCCGATGTCGTGATTCTCGCCCTCCCGCTCGGCAAGTACCGCACCATTCCGGTGGCGGCGCTGCGCGGCAAACTGGTGATCGACGCGATGAACTACTGGTGGGAGGTGGACGGTATCCGCGAGGACCTCACCGATCCGAGCACCTCCTCGAGCGAGACGGTCCAGGCGTTCCTGCCGCAGGCGCGGGTGGTCAAGGCGTTCAACCACATGGGCTATCACGACCTGGAGGACGAGGCGCGGCCGGCGGGCACACCGGGACGCAAGGCCCTCGCGATCGCCGGTGACGCCGCCACCGACATCGCAACAGTGGCGAAACTCGTTGACACACTCGGTTTTGACGCCGTCCTCGCGGGCCGGCTCGCCGAGGGTGTCCGCCTCGAGCCGGGCGCCGAGCTCTTCGGCGCCGACGTCGACGCGGCGGAAGTGCGTGCCATGCTCGACCGTTTTCCGGAATCTGCGCGCGGCGCACTGGTCGCCGGCGCCCGATCCACAGCCGGCCAAGCCGCCTAGCGACCCGTCCAGCCAAGCCTCAGCCGCTGGCTGACGCCGGCCCCGAGGGCACCGACGACCAGAACCCAGGTCGCCGGTGCCCTCGGGCTGTTTCGCCATGACGGGTCATCCTGGGCCGTCGGCGAAAGGGCGGAACCGCGGAGCTCAGACGTACGGTGAGAAGATGGTCTGCGGCTCCTCCTCCTTGATCGTCGGCACCGTGTACAGGGTGTCCAGCTTCGAGCGATGGAGCGGGTAATCCGCGACGAACGTCGCGAATTCCTCGTCGGTAGGCGTGATCCCGGCGGCGGCCAGCATCACTCGCACGGTTTCTTCGGAACTGGGCGGCGTCATGCGTCGAGCCCTTCGGTGGCGATGGCGGGTACGGCGAGGTGGAAGTCGGTCAAGGTCTGGTAAGCGTCCGCGACCCGCAGCACAGTGGCCTCGTCGAACGGGCGACCGGCGATCTGCAGGCCCAGCGGGAGCCCGCCGGAGAAGCCCATCGGTACCGAGATCGCCGGATTGCCGGTGGCGTTCCAGTACTGCGTGCAGATGCTCTCGATCAGGTCGGCGAAGTTGAGCGTCTCCAGCAATGGCGCGGCCACCAGGCAGGTCGGCGTCAGAATCGCGTCGACGTCGGTGAACACCTCGGTGATGCCGCGAACGGCGGTGCGCCGAGCGCGCTGCGCCTGGACGTAGTCCGCTGCGGTGGTCATCGCCGCCGCAGCGATGGCCATCCGAGTCGGTGCGCCGTAGTCGCTCCACCGTTCCTGCAGGTCCTTGCGGTGGTACGCGAAAGCCTCGGCCTGTAGACCAGACATCGTTGCGGTGCACATCTGCTCGTAGTAGGGCAGTTTGATCTCGCGGATCTGAGCACCGGCCGCGGCCAGCGCCTCGATCGCTGCCCGGATCGCGGCGGTGTTGACCGGGTCTGCGTTCGGCAGGTCGCACAGGGACAGGTCCACCCCGAGGGTCAGTCCCTCGACGCTGCCGGTCAGCGCGGAAACATAGTGCCCCACCGGCACATCGACCGAGCAGGCGTCGGCGTCGTCGTGACCAGCCATGACCTCGAGCATGATCGCGCAGTCTCGGGCGCTGCGGGCCATCGGGCCGATATGGTCGTAGCTGAACCCGAGCGGCACGCAGCCGGCCTTCGGCACCCGGCCGAAAGTCTGCTTGAGGCCGCTGATCCCGCACCAGGACGCCGGTAGCCGCACGCTGCCGCCGGTGTCCGTGCCGAGGCCGCCGAGGAACAGTCCGGCGGCCACCCCATTGCCCGTCCCGGAACTCGACCCTCCGGTCCAGTGCTCTGGATTCCAGGGATTGCGCGGGATCGGGAATGGCTTGTCCGGGTCAGGGCAGCCGATGGCGTACTCCATCGTGGTCAGCTTGCCGGTGATGACGCCACCGGCGGCCCGCAGCCGGGCCACCACCGGTGCGTCGCCCTGGTCGCCGAAGGAGGGGTCCAGGATCAGGCTCATCGCCGTCGTGGGCGCGTCCTTGGTGGCGATGATGTCCTTGATGCCCAGCGGGATTCCGGTGAGCGGACCTACCGGGTCCCCGGTGGCGAGGGCGGCATCAGCGGCAGCGGCTGCGTCCAGCGCGGCCTCATCGGTCCGGGTCAGGTACACGCCCAGGGTGGAGTCGAGCCGGTCGGCGCGGGCGATCATCTCCTCGATCAGCGCGACGGCCGTGATGTTTCCTGAACGCAGGGCGGCTACGGCATCGGAGATGGTCAGCGGGATCGCCGTGGAGACGATCTGTGCTTCGGTACTCATGCGGGGCTCCTCTCGGTGGTGGTGCTGGTGGGGGACGGTGCGAGGTAGACGGCCGACTCCAGCGGCGGCGCGGCCAGGTGGTGTCCGGTGGCGCGCTGGTACGCGGCCCCGAGGGTGAACAGGGAGGCCTCGTCGTGCGGATGTCCCACCAGCTGCAGGCTGGCCGGCAGGCCGTCGACGGTTCCGATGGGCAGGCACAGGCCGGGGCTGCCGCTGTAGTTGAACGGCACCTGAGTGCGGCTGGCCACGAGCAGCCAGTCGACCTGGGTGTCGCCGAGGTCGGCGAGCATGCCGTCCAGCCGGGGCGCGATCGTCGTGGTGCTGGGGACGACGAGAGCGTCGACGCCGGCCATCGCCGCGGCCAGTTGCCGCTGAAAGACGGTGCGGTAGCGCAATGCAGCCAGGTAGTCGGAGGCGTGCACGTAGGGACCTGCTGCCAACAGACCGGCACCCATCGCGTCCCGCTCCTCGATCAGGTGAGCGTGCGGTGCGTGCAGAGACAGCATCTCGGCGTAGATGATGGTCCAGGCCGCGGTCTGGACCATCTCGATGTCCGGCAGTTCGACATCGACGATCTCGATTCCGAGGTCGCCCAGTTCGGCCAGCGACCGCTCGAACGCCTGCGCCACCATCGGGTGCATCGGGTCCTCGAACCAGCCGCGCGGCCGGCCCAGGCGCATGCCCGTGACCGGCTTCGTGGTGGCCTCGACGTAGTCCGGGACCGGCCGGCCGGACGACGTCGGGTCACCGGCGTGCCAACCGGCGATCACAGCGAGCATTCGGGCCGCGTCCTCGGCCGAACGTGTCATCGGCCCGGCATGGTCCAGCGACCAGGACAGCCCCATCACCCCGTCCCGGGGTACCCGTCCGAACGTCGCTTTCAGCCCGGTGATCCCGCAGTACGCGGCCGGAATCCGGATCGAGCCCCCGGTGTCCGTTCCGATCGCCAGCGGCATCTCCCGGGCGGCCACCGCGGCGCCCGATCCGGATGAGGACCCGCCGGTGGTACGTTCCAGATCCCACGGGTTCCGGCACGGCCCGAACGTCCGGTTGTCCGCCCCGCCGCAGGCGAATTCGAAGGTGTGCAGCTTGGCCAGCGGGACACCGCCGGCCGCGGCCAGCCGCGCCGCCAGGGCGGCGTCCCGGGTCGGCACGCTCTCCACGAACAGCGCGGAGCCGCCGCTCGTGGTGATCCCCGCGGTCGCAACGATGTCCTTGAGTCCGTACGGGACACCTTCCAGGGGGCGGGCGGTCCCGTCCCGCCACCGCCGCTCGCTCTCCCGGGCCGCCTCGGCGGCGGAGTCCTCGAGGAGCAGCAGGACGGCGTTCAGCCGGCCGTCCACCTCCCCGATCCGGTCGATGCAGTCCTGCACGGCCTCCACCGGCGAGGCGGAGCCTTCCGCGTAGCGCTCCAGCAGTTCAGAAGCGGTCAGGTCGGCAAGGGTGCTCATCAGCGGATCGCCTCCAGGTCGTAGGTCTCCAGGAAGGCCACCGCGGTGGCAGGCTCAGCGCCCTCGACGAAGGGCGGTACGGCGGCTCGAAGCCGTAGCAGTGAGGGGCGCAGGGCCAGATGGTCGGCGAGTGCTTTCTCCCGCCGGGCGGCGGACAGGAAGGTGAGGCCCTGGTCGGCCAGCAGCGCATCGAACAAGGCTGCATCCGGGAGCGGCCCGGCCGGTCGTGGTTCGTCAATGCTCATCGGTGTTCCTCCTGAAGGGGTCGTGATACGGACGTCGCGGGAGACGGTGAAAGTGCCGACTGCGGTGTCGATCGGTACTTCGGCGGGTACGTCGGCGCTGGGAACAGCCGAGACGGCTCCGTGCGGGGCCCGACGGCGGGTCTCGCCGATGGCTGTCACGAGGAGTGCGGTGATGGAGATGTGCATCACGGCAACCACAACCGCGCCTCGGGCGCCGATGACCGAGATGACCGTCCCCATCGCGATCCCGCCGGCGACCATCCCCGAGTCGGCGGCGATTCGGTACGTGGCCAGCGCCGTCTCGGGGTCGTCGATCACGTCGACCGCCATCGCTCCGGGCACCACCCAGGTGACGCCGACCGAGATTCCGATCGCGACGCAGGCCACCGTGAACCACACCACTCCATCGACTTTCAGCAGAGCGATGGTGGCGGTGACCCCCCAGAGGCAGGCGCCGAGCATGACCGGGAAGCGGCCCAGATGGTCCGACAGCCGGGAGGCCAGCGACATCGCCAGCACGTCGGCGACCGCGAAGAAGGACAACGCGATCCCCAGGTGCACGGTGGACAGGCCGAGCACCTGCGAGCCGAAGAGCGGGATCAGCGTCATCTGCAGACCCGAACGCACGCCCTGTCCGAGCCCGCCGGACAGCAGCACCCAATAGGCCCGTGGGCTGATCCGAGCCAGGTTCGGCAGCCCGAACTGGGGGCGACGCGAGGACGGGGTACCCGGAAAGGTCGTCCACACCAGGACGGCGATCAGCGCGCTGAGCACCCCGCAGACCAGGAAGGCGAGCCGGAACCCGTCGGCGCCCGGGGCTAGTTGCGCCGTCCAACCACCAAGAGTGGGGCCGAGCGCGATCCCGGCGAACCAGGCGGCGTGGAAGCCGCCGAGCGCCCGGCCGGCGCGTTGTGGATGGGCCAGTCGAAGTGCGAGTTGCGGACCGACCCCCAGGAACAGGGCTACGCCTACGCCTTGGAAGAGCCGGGCGGCGACCATCGTCACGAAGTCGTTCGACAATCCGGTCGCCAGCGAGCCGAGACCGAAGATGAGCAGGCCCGCTGTGACCGCCTTGCGGGCGTCCAGTCGTGGCGTCCAGCGGGTGCCGATGATGTCCACGATCAGCACTGAGGCGTTGGCGGAGGAGACCGCCAGGCCGGCCAGCGCGGCCCCGACTCCGAGCGCGATGGCGTAGACGGCGGTCAGCGGGGCGGTGAACCCGAAAGCAATGCCGGCGACGGCAACCACGGTGTGGAAGCGGAGGGAACTGATTCCGGCAGCGGAATTCGGGCGCGCGACATCGGTCACCGGTGACACCTGCCATCCATGGGTTGAGCGTTCGGGGTGGGCGAACGGAGGCGCACGGGAGGGTGGCCGGGGAACTCATCGGGCAATTCCCCGGCCACCGCTCAGACCGGGTTCACGACACGCTGATCGTCGTCAGATCGGCGAACCAGGACTTCGGTTCTACGAATCCGGTCACGCTGGGCGCGAGTGCCCGTGGGTTCTTGTCGTTCACTACGAACAGCCAGGGCGCGTCGGCCGTGATCAGCTTGGCCGCCTTGGCGTAGATGGCACCGCGCTTGGTGTCGTCTGCTTCCTTCTTGGCGTCCAGCAGGAGCGCGTCGACGGCCGGATTGGAGTATTTGCCGGTGTTCAAGGCGCTGCCGGTGCCGAACCAGGTCTGCCAGAACCCTTCCTGCTGGAACGAGAGGCTGATGTTGAGCGCGTCCGCTCCGCCGGGGACCTTGCCGACGAAGAAGTCGGTCAGCATGGATGCCCACTCCACCGGCTCCAGCTTCACCTTGATGCCGACGACCGCGAGATCCTGCTGGAGTGCCTCGTTCATCGGACCAGGAATCATGTTGCCGCTTCCGCTGGTCGGGAAGGACAGCCGGGTCTCGAACCCGTTGGGGTAGCCGGCCTCGGCCAGCAGCGACTTCGCCTTCGCCACGTCGTAGTCGTAGGTGTCGGTTGACGCCACGTAGGACACATTGGCCCTCGGCGAGACCTGGTTGGCCGGTTCCGCCGTGCCCTTGAGCACGTTGTCGACCAGCGATTGACGGTTGATGGCGTAGTTCGCCGCCTGACGCACCTTCGGGTCGCTCCACGGCTTCTTGGAGGTGTCGAGGACCCAGGGCCATACGTGGTCGTAGCTGTTCGTCAGCACCTGGAAGCCGTCGGACTTGAGCGAGGGCACGTCGTCCGGCGGCGGTACCTCGATCCAGTTCACTTCTCCGGCGCGCAATGCCGCAGTGCGGGCGGTCGCATCCGGGATGGGCTTGAGGATGATCTTGTCAACCTTGGGCGCGCCGCCCCAGTACGACTTATTGGCGGTGTAGACCAACTGCTGGCCACGGGTGATGCTCTCGAACTTGAACGGGCCGGTGCCGACCGGCTTTTCCGACAGGCCGGCCTTGCCATTGGCTTTGATCGCCGTAGGGCTGCCGAAGTAGACGGTGGCGAGGTCGACGGGCAAGTGCGACCACGGGCCGTTGGTGGTGATTCGGATCGTTGTGTCGTCGACCTTGGCCACCGTCCTGATGCCGGCAATGGCGAGCCCGGCAGTGGCGTTCAGCTCGGGGTAGAACTGCGGGCTGGTCTTGTCCGTGTAGCGCTGGAGGTTGAACAGCGCGGCGTCGGCGTCGAACGGCGTCCCGTCGTGGAAGGTCACGCCGGAGCGGAGGGTGAAGTCCCAGGAGTCCAGCTTGGCGTTCGGCTTCCACTCCGTGGCGAGGTCAGGAATGATCTTCGGAATTGCCGTCCCCTGCTTCAGGTCGAACTTCGTCAGGCCGTCGTACAACTGGTTGCCGACGAACCGAATGCCTTCGTAGCCTTCGTTCTGGCACATGCCGGTGTCGAGCAGGGGGATGTCGCTCGCAGTCATGCCGATCACCAGGGTTCCGGCGGAGGACGAATTGCCGGCGCTGGCGCTGGTACCTCCAGCACCACAGCTGGAGACCACAGGAACAGCAGCGACCAGGACGAATGCGACCGCGGCGGTGCGGGATCGGAAGCGATAGGGACGGGTGAATCGGGCCACGGTTGCCTCTTTCATTTCAGGAATCGCTACTGCTCGTGATGGGCTCCGTCAGCACTGACGAGCTCGATATGGTGGTGTCGCGCAGGTGCGGATCGTTCAAATGACATGCCACGTACTGGGCCTGCTTGGCGACGCCGAGCAAGGGCCTTTCGGTGACGCAGCGATCCATCACCCAGGGGCACCGGGTACGGAAGACGCAACCGGACGGAGGGTCCGCCGGATTCGGGGGCTCACCCTGCGGCGGCAAGTGCTCGCCGGTGTAACCGGGAGCCGACGACAGCAGCGTCCGGGTGTAGGGATGGCCGGGTGCGGTGTACAGGGTCTCGGCCGATGCCTCCTCCACGACGCGACCCAGGTACATCACCAGGACCCGGTCGCTGATGTGCTCGACGACCGAAAGGTCATGGGAGATGAAGAGATACGAGATGCCCAGTTCCTGCTGCAAGTCGGCGAGCAGGTTGAGAACCTGGGCCTGCACCGACTTGTCGAGCGCCGACACCGCCTCGTCACAGACCACCAACTCGGGATCCGTGGCCAGGGCCCGCGCGATGGCGGCGCGTTGCAATTGGCCGCCGGACATCTCGTGCGGGAACGAGTCGCCGTGCTCGGCGGTCAGGCCCACCCGGGTGAGCAGGCCGTCAACTCGGTCTCGCCACCCCGAACGGGCGTAATTGTGCGCTCGCAGGTTGAATTCGATCGACGAGCGGATGATCAGCCGGGGGTTGAACGACGTCTGCGGGTTCTGCGGGACGAGCTGCAGTCGGCGACGCAGGGCTCTGAGGTCGGATCCCGTGGCGGAGAGCAGGTTCTGCCCGCCGAAGGTGATTGTACCGCTGTCCGGTTTCAACAGCCGGAGAATCATCTTCGCCGTCGTGGACTTGCCGCAGCCGGACTCGCCGACCACGCCCAGGGTTTCCCCGCGGCGCACCTGCAGGCTCACGCCGTCCGCGGCGCGGACCCCGTTGCCAAAGGTCTTCTGCAGATCGGTGGCGTCCAGCAGGACGTCGGATCTGGTGATCACCGCGATCCCTCCTTCGACGAGTCCGCCGGGTTCGACGGAGAATTCAGCACCGGGCAAGCCGCCCGGTGATCCCGCTGAACGGTGATCAGGACCGGCGCCTGTTGATGGCAGGACTCCACTGCCGCGCCACACCGGTCTGCAAAAGAGCAGCCGCTGAAGGCAGTTCCGGCGACAGGCGGGGCGCCTGAGATGGCCCGCAGCGAGCCACGAGCCATCCCGGGTAAGGGAAGGGCGCCGAGCAGCGCCTGGGTGTACGGGTGCCGGGGGCGCTGGAGTACCTCCGTCGCGGGCCCATACTCGACGATCTGGCCGGCGTACATCACGCCGACCCGGTCCGCGATCTCGGCGGCAACGGTCACATCGTGGGTGACCAGCAGTAGGGCGGTGCTGAGGCGGTGCTGCAAATCCTGGAAGAGGCGCAGGATCTGGGCCTGGACCGTGACATCGAGGGCCGTCGTCGGTTCGTCCGCGATCAGGACGGTCGGCTCGCAGCTGATCGCGATGGCGATCGCGACGCGCTGCCGCATGCCGCCGGAGAGCTCGTGCGGGTAGGACGCGAACACCCGCGGCGGATCTGGGATCCCGACCAGAGAGAGCAGCTCAAGGGCTCGCGCTCGGGCTACCGACCTAGAGCTGGAGATGCCGTGCAGCTGGAGTACCTCGGCGATCTGGTGACCGACTCGCCGCAGCGGGTCCAGGGAGGCGTTGGGGTCCTGTGGGACCAGCGCCATCCTGCTGCCGCGCAGATTGCGCATCGGCGCGTCGCCGAGGGTGAGCAGATCGACGTCGCCGAGCATGACGCTGCCGGTCACGGTTGCCTGCTTGCCGTGCAGTCGCAGAATCGAACGGGCCGTAACGGACTTCCCGCTGCCGCTCTCGCCGAGCAGGACCAGAGTCTCGCCGGCGCGCAGTTCGAAGCTGACGTCGCGGACCGCCTGCAGCGGCTTGCCGCGGCGAATGAAGCTGGTGGACAACGATTCCACCCGCAGGACAGGCGACTCGGCGGAGGTCGCGGGCACGGTCGCGGTGGGCGCCGCCGACACGCTCATCGAACGTCCGTCCGGACGTTGAAGTAATCCCGGAGGCCGTCACCCAGCATGTTGAAGGCGACCGACGCGATCAGGATCGCGACGGCGGGTACGAGCAGCAGGGTCGGGGCGGTGTAGAGGTACTTCTGCATGTCGCTGACCATCACGCCCCATTCGGCGTTGGGTGGTGAGATGCCCAGGCCGAGGTAACTGAGCCCGGCGGCGTACACCAGGGACAGGCCAATCAGCGCGGTCCCGTAGACGACGACGGCGGGCGCGATGTTCGGCAGCACCTGGCGCACGGCGATGGCGAGCCAGCCGGCCCCGCTGGAGCGGGCTGATTCCATGAAGTCCGCCGATCTGATCCGCGCGGTCTCCGATTCGGTGACTCGTGCCACCGGTGGGATCAGGATCACCGACAAGGCGATGATCGAGTTGTTGATCCCGGACCCCAGCGCGGCAGCGATGGCAATCGCGAGCAGGACGGCCGGGAAGGCGTACAGGACGTCGAGGCTGCGCATGGTGACGCTGTGGGTGCGGCCACCGGCCAGGCCGGCCACGAGCCCCAGCGTCGTGCCCAGCAGCCCCGACACGACGACCGGAGTGATCCCGGCCAATAGCGAGGGCCGGGCGCCATACATCAGCCGGGACAGGATGTCGCGACCCTGCCCGTCAGTTCCGAGCAGGTGCCCGGGTGAGCCGATCGGCTGCAGCCGACTGCCGAGCTGACCGGCGACCGGGTCGTACGGTGCCAGTAGCGGGGCGGCCAGGGCCACGGCGATGAGTAGCAGCACCACCACGCCGGCGATCTTGGCGGGGATGGGGAGCCTGCGACGGTTGGACGTGGCGCGCCGGCGCCGGGTGGTGCTCAGCCCGGCGGTGCCCGGTGGGCCGCTGACGGCATCTAGTGTGGCCATGAGGTCCTTCTCCTTGACATGAGCGGGTGCGGCGCAGCGCGCCGACGCGAGCAGGCGAGCACAGGCGTGCGCGGGCGAGGTGATTCCGGAGCCGCGCGCGATCGGTCGGGCGCTTCGTCGCGCTGTCGAAGGAGCGTGGGAGAGACCGGGGTCAGGCCCTGACCCGCGGGTCGAGCAGGCCGTGGGCGAGGTCGACCACAACGTTGATGACGACGAACGCCAGCGCCGAAAGCATCACGCCGG
>Ga0307513_10000199_pt1 | contig 86429 bp, 78 predicted proteins | sample 15_EM_MG_FD_202174 | JGI IMG/M metagenome (GOLD analysis project Ga0307513, IMG submission 202174) | Populus trichocarpa ectomycorrhiza microbial communities from riparian zone in the Pacific Northwest, United States - 15_EM | ecosystem: Host-associated > Plants > Roots > Unclassified | place...
GCTCCCCGCCCCACTGGGCGACCCGCCAGAAGGCCTCCGCCATCACCTTCCGGTCCATCTTCGACGCCCCGTGCTCCCGTTCGGTGAACGTGATCGGCACCTCGGCGACGCGGAAGCCGGCCTGCACCACCCGCCACGCCATGTCGATCTGGAAGCAGTAACCCTGCGACTGCACCGAGGCCAGGTCGAGCTCCTCGAGCACCTGCCGGCGGAACGCGCGGAACCCGGCGGTGATGTCGCGGATCGGAACGCCCAGCGCGATGCGGGCGTACAGGTTCGCGCCCTTCGACAGCGCGTAGCGGTGCGCCGGCCAGTTGCGCACCCGCCCACCCGGGACGTACCGCGAACCGAGCACGAGATCGGCACCGTCCAGCGCCGCCAGCAGCGCCGGCAGATCCTCCGGGGCGTGCGAGCCGTCGGCGTCCATCTCCACGATCACGGCGTAGTCGCCCTCGAGGGCGCGCGCGAAGCCGGCCAGGTACGCCGCCCCCAGCCCGTCCTTCGACGTGCGGTGCAGCACCTGCACGCGCGGATCGGCGGCGGCGATCTCGTCGGCGATCTCGCCGGTGCCGTCCGGGCTGCCGTCGTCGACGACGAGGACGTGCACGGACGGCACCGCGACCAGCAGCCGGTCGAGGATCGACCGGATGTTGTCGCGCTCGTTGTAGGTCGGGATCACCACCAGCACCGGTCCCGGTGCGGGCTCCGGTGATTCAGCCCCTGTCATGCGCCTTGCCATCCTCTCCCCCGACTGCTGCGCGCCGCCGGGTGCGACCGGCCCACAGAGCGGCCGCGACCGCCAGCGCTCCCAGCGCGGCCAGTGTCCACTCGGGACCACTGCGCAACCGAGAGGCCAGCGTAGTGGTGTCGCGCAGCTCGGTCCTATTCACCAGGTACGCAGGGGTGAACTGGCGCGTGGCCTGGGTGACCGTGCCGTCGGGGTCGATCGTGGCGCTCACCCCGCTCGTCGTGGCGATGATCGATGTGCGGTCGTGCTCGACGGAGCGGATCTGCGAGATCGCCATCTGCTGATACGTCATCTCGGTGAGCCCGAAGGTGGCGTTGTTGCTGGGGACGGCGAGCACTTCGGCGCCGGCGTCGATCTCCTCCTGCACGGCGTCGTCGAACGCGACTTCCCAGCAGATCGCGACCCCGACCGGGATGCCCGCCATGGTGACGCGGCCGGTGCCGGTGCCCGGCACGAAGTAGCCGGCCCGGTCGACGTACGGGGAGAACAGCCGGAAGAAGTCGCGCCACGGCATGTACTCGCCGAACGGCTGGATGCGCCGCTTGTCGTTGCGTTCCACGACCCCGACGCCGGCCTGCCAGACGAGCGCCGAGTTGGTGGTGGTCTGCCCGTCCGGGTTGCGCAGCACGGCGCCCACCAGCACCGGAACGCCGACCGCGCGCGCCGCCTTGTCGATCTGGGCGGCCGCATCGGGGTTCAGCAGCGGATCGATGTCGCTGGAGTTCTCCGGCCAGATCACGATGTCGGGCTTCGGGGTGCGGCCGGCCGCGACGTCGGCGGCGAGCTGCTCGGTCATCTTGACGTGGTTGTCGAGCACCGCCCGGCGCTGGGCGTTGAAGTCGAGCCCCAGACGCGGCACGTTGCCCTGGATGGCGGCGATCGTCACCGTGCGGCCGACGTCGCCCGTCGGTGGGACGAGACCGGCGAGCGGGCCGAGGACGAGCGCCCCGACCAGCAGCGCAGCCGGCCCCGCCAGCGGTCGGACCGCGCGCTGCCCGGCGACGAGCCGGCGGATCAACTCGCCGAGCGCGAGGCCGGCCAGCACTGTGACGAACGACAGCAGCGGTTCCCCGCCGATCGCCGCGAGCGGCACCAGTGGCCCGTCGGGCTGGCTGAACCCGACCCGACCCCACGGCATGCCGCCGAACGGGATGCGCCCCCGTACGGCCTCGCCCGCGATCCACACGCACGCCATGAGCACGACCGGCGCGAACCGCAGCCGCGACACCAGCACCATGCCGATCGCGGCGACCGCCATGAACAGCGACTCGAACACCGCCAGCGCGATCCAGGGCAGCGTCTGCACCAGCGACGACACCCAGTGCAGCAGCGGTACGAAGATGCCCATGGAGAACAGGAACCCGTAGCCGAACGCGGCGCGCGGCCGGCGCTCGTCGAGCACCAGGCGCAGCAGCGCGAAGGCCGGGATGGCGAGGAACCAGGTGGGCCGCGGGGGGAACGCGAGGTAGAGCAGTGCGCCGCCGCCGAGAGCAGCCAGGATTCGCAGCGCGAAGAGCGAGCGGCTGCGCTCCGGCCCCGTGGTCGTTTCAGCGGCGGGCTCGGGTACGCGCGGCTCAGCAGTCGGTACAGCCACTCGGTGAGCCTACGGTGCGGGTGTCACGACCCCGTGATCCGCGTGGGTAGCGGCGAGCAGGTCCAGCGGTCCGGCCGCGCCGGAGCGTAGGAACCACTCCTGCCCGTACGCCTGCGCGAACCCGTCGGCCGGCACATCGGCGGGGGCGACCTGGCTCTCGTGGGCCAGGATCGCGGCCCGCTTCACCGCGAGATCGGCCGCGGTACCGGAGATGGCGAAGGTGATGTCGTCGGCGGGACGCCCGTAGCGCACACCTGCAGCGCCGGCGGCTCCGTGCACGAGGTGGCCCGCGGGTGTGCGGGTGTCGAGCGCATCGCGGTCGACGGTGGTGCGGTAGGCGGGGATGCCGGCCAGGTCGGCTGCCGCGGCGCCGATCCGGTGGGTGGCGGCGTGGTCGGGGTGGCCGTAGATGCCGTCCTCGTCGTCGTGCACGAGCGCGGTGGCACCCTCGGCGTCGGCGAGTTCGGCAAGCGAGCGGGCCAAGGGCAGCACCGGCGCGGCCGCCAGCGCGCGGGCGTGGCGGGTGCTCTTCCAGCCCGGCAGCCCGGAGTCGCGGCGACCCAGCAGCACCAGGCGTGCCACGCCGAGCAGCTCGGCGGCGTGCTCCAGCTCCGCGATGCGCCGCTGCGGGACGGTCTCGCCCCGACGCAGCGGCACCCGGGAGGTACCGAGGTCGCCGGCGGTGGCGACCACGAGCACGGTGCGCGCACCGGCCGCGGCCAGGCGGCGCAGCGTGATGCCGGTGAAGATCGCCTCGTCGTCGGGGTGCGCGTGCAGCGCGACGACGGTGTGGCCGGTCAGGGATCGCGAAGATGCCATGGGTTGACGTCACAGACGTGCGGGCCACCCACTGGAGGGGCGGCAGGACGGTCGGGGGGGCGGTCAGCTGCAGCAGCAGCGACAACACCCCGGACAGCAGTGGGCCATGGCACCCACGACGCTCGTCCGACCGGTCACGGCGGAAGTATGGCACAGGCCGGGCGTCCGGCCTGTGCCGGTCAGGTCACATCACCCTGACCTTTGGTCACACTCGTACAGCGATCCGGCAAGGCCGGATCAGAACTCGCGCTTCGGCATGATGATCCACAGCACGATGTAGATGACGAACTGCGGACCCGGCAGCAGGCAGGACAGCAGGAACAAAGCCCTGACCAGCCCACGGCTCCACCCGAAGTGGTCCGCGATGCCCGCGCAGACACCGGCGATGACGGTGCCGTGCCGGGGGCGGCTGAGGGAACGGACGGGGGCGGCCATGGCCGGCTCCTTCGTGTCGGTCGGCGCGGGATTCTCCTGCGCTCTGCCCTCCACTGTGCGCTGTCCGGGCCCGCTCCGCAGTGGGGGAAGCCCCCGATCCAGCCCTGAGGTTGGCCCGGAGATCACCCGGTCGAGTCGGTTGACGGCTGTGGCAGAACGCGCTGGGTGATCGTCGATCGACCGGGCCGGTGATGATCGCCAGCAGCCGGTCGAACTCGCCGAATCTCCTGGTGACGGACGGCGCGCACTGCCTACCGTCCTCCGCATGGGGTGGCGGCGGCGGGCGTTGGCGTTCGGCGTGTTGTCCACCGGTCTCTGCCTGCTCTCCGCCCTCGCGGCGCCGACCGCGCTGGGCGCTGATCGGCGCGCGGCCGTCGTGGTGCTCGGCGACAGCGCTGCCGCCGGCGATGGTGCAGGCGACTACGAGCCCGGCACCCGCGGCGAGAACGGCAACTGGTGCCATCGGTCGCCGCACGCTTTCGTGCACCACACCGGGCTCGGCGGTACGGCGGTGAACCTGGCGTGTTCCGGGGCCGACTCCGCGGACGTGGCGTTTCCCGCGCCGGGGCACTACACCGAGCCGTCGCAGGCCCGCCAGATGGTGGGCGTCGCCCGGCAGTACCGGGTGCAGGCCGTCGTGCTGCAGGTCGGCGCCAACGACGACGGTTCACTCACCCAGATCGGGCTCGCCTGTGTGAAGGCCCTCCTGGATCCGGCAGAGCCGGACTGCCGCACAACCATCGGTCCGCAGGTGGCGGACCGGACCCGATCAGCGGCGGCCGGGATCGAGCGGGCGGCGCGCGACGTGCGCGCGGCGATGACCGAGGCCGGGTACGCGGACGGCGACTACACCCTCGTGCTCACGTCCTACGCGCCCCCGGTGACCGGCAAGATGATCTCGGTGCCGGTCGCTCACGGGTGCCCGTTCAGCCGGGCCGACGGGGAGTGGGGCCACGACGTGCTGTTCCCCGCGTTCAGCGACGCGGTGCGCGGCGTGGCGCAACGGGTCGGAGCGCAGTTCCTCGATCTCGACCTCGCCACCGACGGCCACGAGGCCTGCACCAACGATGACCCGACGACCGAGTGGCACCGCCGGATCACCGTCGATCCGAAGGCGTTCGCCTACGGCGGGCTCGATGCGTTCGGATGGCACCTCGCGCAGGAGTCCTTCCACCCGATCGCGATCGCGCACGAGCGGATCGGCGGGTGCGTCGGCGCGCTCGCGCGCTCGGGGATGCCGTCCGCGGCCTGCGTGACGGGCGCCGACGGCATCACCCGGCTGATCGGATCGGCAGCACCGCCGGTCGCGGCGTGATCAGACCACGACGAGGTCGCGCGGGCGCTGGTTGAGCCGCTCCACACCGTTCTCCGTCACGACCACGATGTCCTCGATGCGGGCGCCCCAGACGCCCTCGACGTACACGCCCGGCTCGATGCTGAACGCCATGCCCGCCTCGAGCACGATGCCGTTGCCGGCCACGATGTTGGGCTGCTCGTGCACGTCCAGGCCGATGCCGTGGCCGGTGCGGTGCAGGAACTTCTCCCCCAGCCCGACCGCCGTCAGCACGCCGCGCGCGGTGGCGTCGATCTGCTCGGCGACGACCCCCGGCCGCACGGCGGCCACGGCCTGCTCCTGGGCCTCCTGGAGCGCGGCGTAGGCCTCGGCGATCTCGGCCGACGGCGCCCGGCCGACGGCGTACGTGCGCGTGCAGTCGGAGTTGTAGCCGCTCGGGAGCGGCCCGCCGATGTCGATCACGACGACGTCGCCGGTCTCCACGACCCGCTCCCCCGCGTCGTGGTGCGGGCTCGCCCCGTTGGGCCCCGAGCCGACGACGACGAACGCGGCGGTCTCGTGGCCCTCCTCGACGATCGCCGCGGCGATGTGGGCCGCGATCTGGCTCTCCGTGCGGCCGGCCTTGAGGAACTCGGTAATGCGGGCGTGCACGCGGTCGATGGCGGCGCCGGCGGCGCGCAGCTGCGCGATCTCGTCGGCGTCCTTGCGCATGCGCAGCTCCCGCAGCACCGGCCCGGCCAGCGTCAACCGGGCGTCGGGGAGCACGTCGCGCAGCCCCAGCACGTGGTCGGCGGTCATCGTGTCGGAGACCCCGAGCACCTCCGGGCCGCCGGCCAGATCGCTGACCAGCAGGTGCGGATCCTCGCCGTCGGACCACGTGACGATCTCCACGCCCAGCTCTTCCAGCTGCGCGGCCGGCAGCCGCGGCGCCTCCAGGCGCGGCACGACCAGCGCGGGCGGGGCGCGGTGGCCCGCTGCGGGGATGAGCAGGCACAACAACCGCTCGTGGGTGTCGGCAGTGCTGTCGAGCAGATAGCGCAGGTCGGTGCCCGGTGTGACGGCGAGCAGGTCGACGCCCTGGTCGGCGGCGACCTCCCCGGCGCGGCGGATACGGTCGGCGAGCAGGCCCGTGTCGGGACCGGAGGGGACGGCCGGTGACATGCGGCCGAGGGTAATCCGGCAAGCTGCCGGGGTGACCTCGGCCCCGAAACCGGCACCGCTGATGCTGCTGGACTCCGCGAGCATGTACTTCCGCGCCTACTACGGCGTGCCGGAGTCGATCACCGCGCCGGACGGCACCCCGGTGAACGCCGTGCGCGGGTTCACCGACATGGTCGCGCGGCTGGTCGCCGAGCACCGCCCGTCCCGGCTCGTGGCGTGCCTCGACCTGGACTGGCGCCCAGCGTTCCGGGTGAACGCGCTGCCCACCTACAAGGCCCACCGGGTGCCCGGGGAGCCGGAGACCGCACCCGCCGGCGTGCCGGAGGAGGTGCCGGACACCCTCGCTCCGCAGGTGCCGGTGCTGCTCGAGGTGCTCGCTGCGTTCGGCATCGCCACCGGGGGCGCCGAGGGCTTCGAGGCCGACGACGTGATCGGCACCCTGGCCGCCAAGGAACGCGTCGACCCGGTGCTCGCCGTGAGCGGCGACCGCGACCTCATGCAGATCGTCTCCGACGACGAGCCCCCTGTGCGGTTGCTGTACGTCGGACGCGGATTGGCCAAGGCCGAGCTGCTCGGCCCCGCCGAGGTCGCCGAGAAGTACGGGGTACCGCGGGCCCGCGCCGGCGCGGCCTACGCCGAGATGGCGATGCTGCGGGGCGATCCCTCCGACGGGCTGCCGGGCGTGCCCGGCGTCGGCGCCAAGACGGCCGCCACGATCGTCGGGCGCTACGACACGTGGGCCGACCTGCTCGCTGCCGTCGACGACCCGTCGGACTCCCGGATGTCGCCGAACGTGCGCAGCAAGCTCGCCAAGGCAGGCGACTACCTGGCTGTCGTCGAGCCGGTCGTGCGCGTGGCGCAGGATGCCGATGTCATCCTCGACCGCGACGACGTCCTGCCCGTGGAGCCGGCCGACGGCGCGCGGCTGTTGGAGCTCGTGGAGCGGTGGGGCATCGCCAGCTCGGTGGAGCGGCTGCTGCAGGCGCTGCAGACCGCCGCGAAGAGCCGCTAGAAGAACGTGCCGCACCACGGGGTGGCCGGCGTGGCGAACGCCTGATCGGCCCGCGCCACGGCTTCGGCAGCGCCCTGCCACCAGCCCGTCGCGACCAGCTCGGACGGGCGTCGATCGCCCAGGTACGCCATCGCCAGCGCCGCGACCGAGCACACCATGTCGGCCTCGGCCACCGGCTGCCCGATCCGCTCGGCATGCCCGTCCGCGATCCGGTAGGTGCCGTCGTTGGCGGGCAGCAGCTCGTCGTACACGGTGATCGTCAGCGGCTCCGCGGGTGTCCACGAGCGGGCGGCCAGCGCAGCAGGCACGTCCACGATCCGCAGCCACGTCTCGTCGTCGACGGCAGTGACGGTGCCGTCGCGCGGATCGGTGAGCAGGAGCTCCAACGGCTCGTCCATCGGGCGCTGGGACGCGCGGACCTCGCCGACCAGGTCGACGGACAGTAGGAACCGCCAGAGATCGGCGGACGCCGCCACGTCGCGTGCCTGCATGTCGACGACGATCAGCGGCCGGGCCGTGAACTCCGGGCCGTCGCCGAAGGTGGCGACGGCGTACCCGTCGTCGCCGTCGGGGCCGCGGTGGACCATCGTCAGCAGGTGTTCGCCGCCCCGAACCCGGGACTCCAGGAATCCGTCCCACCACTCGGGGAAGCGGGTGATACCGCCCGGACGGCGCAGCGTGATGGTGTCGTGCAACGGCCGGAGCGTCTCGACCGCAGCCGCCGGATCGATCAGGCGCACCGTGCCGCTCGTCGGCGCACCGGGGCGGATCCCCCGCCCACCGTGTCGCCGCGCATGCAACGTGCGGAACCGGGTGGCGACGCCGTATCCGAACCGGCCGTACAGCACACCTTCGCTGGCCCGCAGCGAAGCCAGCACGTCACCGCGTGCGGCGAAGTCGGCGAGCTGGGCCCGCATCAGGGCCGTGAGCATGCCGCGGCGGGTGTGATCGGCGCGAACCGCCACCCGTGAGACTCCCGATGCCTGAACCACCCCACCGGGTACGGCAGCCCGGCAGCCGAAGGACCAGGCCGTACCCGCGATCGCGCCGTGATCGTCGCGGATGCCGAGGGAACGGCCCTGTTCCCAGCCGCCCTCGACGCTGGCCATGCGGGGTTCGTCCGGCGGCGGCATCCCGATCGCCCGGCCGAACATCTGCACCGCTGCGCGGGTCTCCTCGCGCGGCAGGACCTCGACGACGAGCTCGGTCATCAGGGGTGGCACTCAGGACGCCGGACGGCCGACCTCGTACGTGCCCTGGTCGTCCTTGATCGTGATCTCGATCTTGGACGGCGGGTCGCCGTCGATGGAGGCCTCGCAGGTGAACGTGGTGCCCGCCTTGACCGGCGTGTTCGCCGGGCACGTGACCCCGGTGACGTTCTGCAGGCCGTAGTCGCCGGCCAGCACCTTGCTGACGCCGTCGGCGACGGCCTTCTCGTCGAACACCTTCGGCGAGAGGAAACCGGGCCACACGAACAACAGCACCGCTGCCGCGGCGATGAGGAGCACCACGACGATGCCGAGGATCAACGGCAGCTTCGACTTCCCGCGAGGGGCCGCCCCCGCGTCGGGCGCGCCGGGGTACCCGGGCTGACCCTGGTTCCACGGCTGCTGCTGCGCGCCCCACTGCTGACCGGGCTGCTGGGGGCCGCCCCACGCCGGTTGCTGACCGGGCTGTGGCTGCTGCGGGGCTCCCCAGCTCTGCTGAGGTGCCTGCTGAGGAGCCTGCTGAGCGCCCCAGGCGTCCTGGGTGGGCTGCTGGGGCGGCGGGGCGTACGGGCTCGGCTGGCCGCCGTACTGCGGCTGCTGCGGGGCACCGTACGACGGCGCCGGAGCCGACCAGTTCTGCTGGGCCGGCTGGGCGCCCCACGCACCTGACTGGCCGCCCCACTGCTGGGCTCCGGGTTGCTGGGCGCCGGGCTGTTGGGGGCCGGGCTGTTGGGGGCCGGGCTGGCCGGCGTACGGGTTCGCAGGCTGAGTCTGGGAGTTCGGGGACTGCTGTGTGGCCTGCGGCGCCTGCTGTGGAGCAGCCTGCGGACCGGACGGCGCCGGCGCGGCGGGCTGCTGCCCACCCGGCTGCGGCACCTGCTGGTTCCACGCCCGCGGATCGACGCGCTGGGTGCGGTCGGGATCGGCGTCGGCCTCCTGACCCTCCGCAGGGTTCTGACCCCAGCCACCGGGCGGCGGCTGACCCCACGCGGCCTGCTCGGTGGGCTGCTCGGCCTGGTTGCCGTGCGGCGGATTCGAGCCGGAGCCCGGGGGCGTACTCATCACAGACCCTCTCGTGACTGCCCGCTCGCGGCCGAGCGGTGCGGCGATCAAAGCACAGGCGCCGAGCGGCGGGCACCCCCTGGCCCCGTTCGGTGCCGGTGGACGGCGCCGGTACGGCGCTGAGCCTCGCGCCACTCCCCCGGGAGGGCTCCCGGCCGCTGCTGCGCCCGTGCCGGGAGCCCGGGGATCAGGCCTGGACCATGCACATCCCGCAGCTCACGTCGTGCCCGCCGCGACGACACCGCGGCGCACCGCCTGGACGGCCGCCCGTGCCGTGCGCCCGATGGGGGTGTCGTTCCCGGCGACCCCGGCGATCTGGCCGAGCAGGTCGACCACCTGGCGGCACCACCGCACGAAGTCGCCCGCCGACAGCTCCGCACCGTTCTGCTCGGCCGCGCGCAGGACCGCAGCGAGGGACTCCCCGCGGGCCCAGCGGTGCACCGGCCACGCGAACCCCAGATCGGGCTCGCGGGTGCGGTCGACCCGATGCCGGCGCTCCTCGGACTCGAGCTCGGCCCAGAGGCGCACCGTGGCGTGCAGGCTCTCGGCCACAGCGCCGGCCGGCACCCGCGGCAGCGGACCGCCGTCGCGCCGCGATTCGTAGACCAGCGCCGACACCACGGATGCCAGCTCCGCGGGTTCGAGACCGGCCCACACCTCGTGCCGCAGGCACTCCGCGGTGAGCAGGTCGGACTCGCCCCATAGCCCGGCGAGCCGACGCCCGTCGTCGGTGACGGTCTCGCCCTCGAGGTAGCCGCGCTCGGCGAGGATGCCGCAGATCCGGTCGAACGCCCTGGCCAGCGAGTGCGTGGTGGCGCGCACCTTCTGCCGCATGGCATCGGTCTCGCGGGATAGCTGGGCATGCCGATCGGCCCAGCGGGCATGCGCTTCGCGATCGGCGCAGCCGTGGCACGGGTGCGCGCGCAACGCCCGGCGCAAGGACGTGAGCTCCTCGTCGTCGGCTGCCGCGCTGCGGGTACGCCGCCGCGGCACCGGCGGCACCTGGATGCCGGTGTTGCGCAGGCTGGATGCGAGATCGCGGCGCACCTGCGGAACCCGGTGATCCACCCGCTTCGGCAGCCGCATGTGGCCGAGCGGCTCGACCGGGACCGGGAAGTCGGCCGCGGTGAGCCGGCCGGCCCACCGGTCCTCGTTGAGCACGAGCGGACGGGGGTCCTCGTCGCCGTCGACACCCGGATCGAGCACGACCGCCAGCCCGGACCGACGCCCGGCCGGCACCGCGATCACGTCGCCGGGCTTGAGCGCCCGCAGCGATGCTGCTGCGGCGTCGCGCCGGTCCGACGAGCCCTTGCGCGAGAGCGTTTTCTCCCGCTGCGACACCGCCTGGCGCAGCTCGGCGTACTCTGCGAAATCGCCCAGGTGGCACTCCATCGAGGAGCGGTAGCCGGCGAGCGCCTCCTCGTTGCGCTCGATCCGCCGCGACACCCCGACCACCGAGCGGTCGGCCTGGAACTGCCCGAACGACTGCTCCAGCAACGCGCGTGCCGCATCGGCGCCCATGCGGCCCACCAGGTTGACCGCCATGTTGTAGCCGGGGCGGAAGGAGCTGCGCAGGGGGTACGTGCGGGTGGACGCGAGCCCGGCGACCTGCGCCGGATCCACCCCGGGCTGCCAGATCACCACGGCGTGGCCCTCGACGTCGATCCCGCGGCGGCCGGCCCGGCCGGTGAGTTGTGTGAACTCGCCGGGGGTCAGCTCGGCATGGCTCTCCCCGTTGAACTTGACCAGGCGCTCCAACACGACCGTGCGGGCCGGCATGTTGATGCCGAGTGCCAGCGTCTCCGTGGCGAAGACGGCCCGCACCAGGCCGCGGACGAACAGGTCCTCCACGGTCTCCTTGAACGCGGGCAGCAGGCCGGCGTGGTGGGCGGCGATGCCGCGTTCGAGCGCTTCGCGCCACTCCCAGTACCCGAGCACCTCGAGATCGCCCTGCGGCAGATCCGCGGTGTGGCGCTCGATGGTGCGCCGGATCTCGGCGACGTCGTCCTCGGTGGTGAGCCGCAGCCCGGCCCGCACGCACTGGCCCACGGCCGCGTCGCAGCCGGCCCTGCTGAACACGAAGGTGATCGCCGGTAGCAGGGCGTTGCGATCCAGGCGGTCGATGACGGTGGTGCGCGACGGCGGCCGGAACCGGGTGGACGGGCGCCCCCCACCCCGTCCGCGACCGCGACCGCGATCCCAGACGACGCTCTGCCGGTCCATGTCGGTGGTGTGGCGGACCAGGTCGGGATCGACCCGCAGCTCGCCACGGGCGGACTCGCCAGCGAACAGGTCCATCAGCCGGTTGCCCACCATCATGTGCTGCCACAGCGGCACCGGCCGGTGCTCGTCGACCACCACGGTGGTGTCGCCGCGCACGGCGACCAGCCAGTCGCCGAACTCCTCGGCGTTGCTCACCGTGGCCGACAGCCCGACGACCGCCACGTGCTCGGGAAGCTGCAGGATCACCTCCTCCCACACCGCGCCGCGGAACCGGTCGGCGAGGTAGTGCACCTCGTCCATCACGACGTACCCGAGCTGGTCGAGGCGCCGCCCGCCCGCGTAGATCATGTTGCGCAGGACCTCGGTGGTCATCACAACGACCTGGGCGTCGCCGTTGACCACCGTGTCGCCGGTGAGCAGCCCGACCGCCGCCGCTCCGTGGCGCGCCACGAGATCGGCGTACTTCTGGTTGGACAGCGCCTTGATCGGGGTGGTGTAGAAGGCCTTCAGGCCCTGCGCCAAGGCCAGATGCACCGCGAACTCGCCCACCACGGTCTTGCCGGCACCGGTCGGCGCGCACACCAGTACCCCGTGTCCGTCCTCCAGGGCCGAGCAGCCCTCCACCTGGAAGCCGTCGAGATCGAACGGGAGTCCGGCCGCGAACTCGGCGAGCCGAGGACGGGCGGCACGGCTCCGAGCGGCGGCGTAGGCCTCCGCGGGACTGCTGCTGGCCACGGACCAAGGTTGACACACTGCACCGACACTCCGCCGCGCGCCGTGCTGGGCACCTCCCCCATGACCTCCCGGGTCATCGATCGGCGTGACTGCCCGGTCGATGCTCAGAACATGACCACCTACGGGATCGCCCACCTCCGCGACGTCGTCCCCGGCCCCGGCATCGTCGAGTACCTCGAGCGCATCGACGCCACCCTCGCGCCGTTCGGCGGCCGGTTCCTCGTGCACGGCGACCGCCCCCAGATCGTGGAGGGAGCCTTCGATGCCGCGTTGGTGATCATCGGGTTCCCGGACCGCGCCGCGGCCGAGGGCTGGTACGCCTCACCCGCCTACCGGGAGATCCTCCACCTGCGCACCACCAACTCGCGGGGAGAAGTGTTCCTCGTCGACGGCGTCGATCCCGACCACCGGGCGACCGACATCCTGCCGCTGTTGCAGCAGGCTCAGGAGCTGGAGGGCAGCGCGGCGCGGGCGGCCGCGACGTAGGTGTCGAGGTTGCGCCGCACCTCCGCGAGCGAGTCGCCGCCGAACTTCTCGCTCGCCGCGTCGGCCAGCACCAGGGCGACCATCGCCTCGGCGACCACCCCGGCCGCCGGCACCGCGCACACGTCGGAGCGCTGGTGGATCGCCTGGGCGGGCTCGCCGCTGGCGACGTCGACCGTGCGCAGCGCCCGCGGCACCGTGGAGATCGGCTTCATCGCCACCCGCACCCGGACCGGCTCGCCGTTGGTCATGCCGCCCTCGATACCGCCGGCCCGGTTCGACAGACGGTGCACGGGATCGCCGGGCACCATCTCGTCGTGGGCGGCGCTGCCGCGCCGCCGGGCCGTGCGGAACCCGTCGCCGATCTCGACCCCCTTCATCGCCTGGATGCCCATCAGGGCCCCGGCGAGGCGGGCGTCGAGGCGGCGATCGGACTGCACGTAGGAACCGAGCCCGACCGGGCAGCCGAACGCGATGACCTCCACCACGCCGCCGAGGGTGTCGCCCTCCTGCTGGGCGGCATCGACCTCGGCCACCATGGCTGCGGTGGCCTCCTCGGCGAAGGCGCGGACCGGGCTGGCGTCGATGCGCTCGAGGTCGCCGGGGCCGGGCAGCGGCTCGTCCGCGGCGTCGACCGATCCGAGCGCGACCACGTGCGACACGATGTCGATCCCGAACGCCTGTGCGAGGTAGGCCTTCGCGATCGTGCCGAGCACGACCCGGGCTGCGGTCTCGCGGGCGCTGGCGCGCTCGAGGACCGGCCGGGCGTCGTCGAACCCGTACTTCGTCATGCCGGCCAGGTCGGCGTGCCCCGGCCGCGGACGGGTGAGCGGCGCGTTGCGAGCCCGGTTGGCGATGAGCTCCGGGTCGACGGGGTCGGCCGCCATCACGGTCTCCCACTTCGGCCACTCGGTGTTGCCGATGCGCACTGCCACCGGCCCGCCCTGGGTGATGCCGTGGCGGACGCCGCCGATGACCTCCAGCTCGTCGGCCTCGAACTTCATCCGGGCGCCGCGGCCGTAGCCCAGCCGGCGACGCGCCAGCTCGGCGGCCAGCTCCTTGGTGGTGATCTCGACACCGGCGACCATGCCCTCGAGCACGGCGACCAGCGCGGGACCGTGGGACTCCCCGGCGGTGATCCAGCGCAGCACGCCCTGATTGTCGCACCAGCGCCGCTGGTCACCTGGTGCCGGTCACCCGGCGCCGGTGGCCGTGATCGTCGCCACCAGCACCGCCACCGTGGCGGCCAGCATCGACGGCCCGTGCGCGACGGCGGTGGGTCGCGGTCGGCCGCGGGCCCGGGCCACCCCGACCGCTGCGAGTGCGGCGACGCCGGTGAGCAGGGCCGCGAGCACCGCGGCCAGCGCGGGCGCCGGCCAGGCGGCAGCAGCCAGCGCAGCACCGAGAGGGGCGGCCAGCTTCACGTCGCCGGCGCCGAGCGAGCGCGGCGCCACGACGTGCCACAGCGCGTGCGCGCCGACGGCGAGCACGGCCCCGACGACGCCACGCAGCACGGCCTCGGCGCCTACGGGCACGAGCAGCACGAGCACCACCGGCAACGCGGGCAGGACGATCGCGTCGGGCAGCCGGTGATGGGCGAGGTCGACGGCGCCGGCGGCCACCCCCAGCCAGCACAGGGCGAGCAGGACCGGCACCCAGTCGGGTGGCACCACACCGGCGGCCCATCCGACTCCGCAGGCCGCCCACGCCGCACCGACCACGAGCTCGCACACCGGCGCCCGGACCCGGGCACCACGCCGTAGGCGGGCGAGCAGCACCCGCGCGGCTGCGCCGGCGAGCACCCCGGCGGCGCCGAGGGTCAGCACGGTGGCCAGCAGAGGTGGGCCGGGCGGGTGCGCGGGGAGCGGGACGATCGGCGTCATGCGTTGATCGTCGGTCCGCGACACCGGCGCTGACCAGCCCCTCTCCATTTCTGTGGATGGCTGGAGGCCGATGTGGACAACTCGGTACGCCGGGACGTCGTCGACGCGGACTCGTCGGTGCGCTGTGGTAGTCCGGTCCCCGGTGTGAGGACCGGTGCCTACCCGTGGGCGGGGGCGGGAAGGTCGGCGGCTTCAGCCGTGCCGAGGCCGCCGACCTCCGCGTCGAGCACCGCTGTGACCGCCCCGGGCTCGCCGACCGCGAGCAGCAGCGCACCGGGCCCGGCGAGCGGCGTCCACGCCCACCGCACGCCGGGTCGCTCCCCCGCGCCTGAGCCCCCGGGCAGGCCCGCGACCAGCACGGATCCGGATGCGCGGGCCCCCGCCGAGCCGCCAGGACCGGACAATGCCGGGTCGGCGCCGTCGAGGTGCGTGACGTGCGCGATCAACGGCGTACCCGCCACGGTCACCGTCAACGCGCCACGATGCCGGCCGCCGAGCTGGCCGTGCCGGCCGAGCACGACGACCTCCTGAAGGATCGCCGTGCCACCGGCGGCGAGGTCGACGCGTAGGTGCGAGTCGAGCGCGGCGCCGTCGGTGACGATCGTGGGCTCGGGCGCCCAGTGCAGATGACCGGCGACCGTCGCGAAGACGTCCCAGTGGGCGGTGCCCCCTTCGGCGCCCGGCTGCACCAACGTCGCCCCCGCGCTGTGCACGCGCAGCCGCGCCCCCGCGGCGACGTCGAGGGACAGCGACAGCCGATCCCCGCCGAGCGGCCCGCCCGCACCGTGGACGAGGTGGACACGGTCAGCACCGGTGGGCCGCAGCACGATCGGCCAGGCGTGCTCCCAGCGGATGAGCTGCCGAGGCCCGGGCTCCACCCGTAGCGAGGCCGCGGCGGCGAGCCCGTGTCTCACCCGCGACGGGCCCCGACCTGGGACGCGACCCATTCGGCGATGGGCCCGGCGTCGGGCTGCTCGCGCAGGGAGACGAGCATCGTCGGGCGCCCGTCGCGCACCGCCTCGGCGTCGCCGCGCATCACGTCCAGGTCCGCGCCGACCAGCGGCGCCAGGTCGATCTTGTTGATGACGAGCAGGTCGGAGCGGGTGACGCCGGGCCCGCCCTTGCGCGGCACCTTGTCGCCGCCGGCGACGTCGAGCACGAAGATCTGGGAGTGCACGAGCCCGTAGCTGAAGGTGGCGGTGAGGTTGTCGCCGCCGCTCTCGACCAGCACGAGATCGGGATCGTGGCGGGCCACGAGGTCGTCGACGGCGTCGAGGTTGGCGGTGATGTCGTCGCGGATCGCGGTGTGCGGGCAGCAGCCGGTGCGCACGGCGGAGATCCGCTCGTCGGGGAGCACGCCGTTGCGCCGGAGGAAGTCGGCGTCCTCGGTCGTGTAGATGTCGTTGGTCACGACCACGATGGAGAACTGCTCGCCCAGGGCTCGGCACAGCGCCGCGACCAGGGCGGTCTTGCCGCCACCGACCGGGCCGCCGATCCCGAGGCGCAATGGGCCGGCAGGTCCGGCGGCGAGCGGTGTGTGGTCGTGGACGGTGAGGGTGTCGTCACGATGCAAAGAGAGTCACCTCGGCTGAGTCGTGGAGTTGTGCGAGGACGTCGTGGAGCGGGCTGCCGCCGGCCGGGAGCAGCGCTGGATCCCCGGCATCGACGGCGATGCGCGCGGCCGCTGCGGCAGCGACGGCGACGGGTCGGGCGGCCCTGGCCACCTCCGCGGTGACGGCGGCGACGGCGAGCGGATCGAGGCCGAGCAGCCGCACGCCTGCGGTCGCCGCGCCCCCGGTGAGATGGTGCAGAGCCAGCGCCGCCGCTTCCTCGGCGGTGGCCGAGGCACCTGCCGCGGCGGCGCCGAGGACGAGTGGATGGTGCGGTCGGCGCAGCGCCGCCAGGGCAGCGACGGCCGGTCCGGGCCATGCCCGCGCGACGGTGCGCAGCAGCGCGCCACCCTGACCGCGGGATGCCGCCCGCAGCGCCGCGGACGGGGTACGGGCATCGACGGCGGCATCCCAGGCGGACCACTCGGGGTCGGGGGCTGCCGCGAGCAGGCACGCCGCGGCGGCCGCCCCGGCGATCGTCTCCCCGCCCGTGTGGAGCCGGCCGTGCAGGAACAGCGCGAGATCCGCCTCGGTGCGCACGAGCCCGCGCATGGCCACGGCCTCCACGCCCCCCGAGTGGCCGTGCCCGCCCGAGGGGAGTCGGGAGTCGGCGAGTACGAGCAGTTCGGGGTTCACGTCGGACCGGCCACGGCTCGGCCGGTCGCGGTCAGCCGAGGAACAGCGCGAACCCACCTTGGGCGACGAGCACGGCCGCGAGCACGCAGAGGGCGATCAGGAGCACCAGCAGCGGCCACAACCATCGCCTGCGGCGTGGCGTGGCGTGCTCCGTGTCCGGTGTCGAGGCCGACTCGCTGCGTTGCGCGGGGATGGTGGGCGGCCGTCGCGGCACGGGGGTTTCGGTATCGCTCTGCGGCGGGATCACCGGGATCGGTCCGGTCGGGACGTCGTTGCCGTAGTGCCGCTCGGTCATCGTGGGTCCTCGGTCGGGCCAGGCCGAACAGACCCGGCCGGACGTGACGCTGTGCGTTTGCACGTTCGCCACCAGTGACTCGATCGTTACGCCTGTTGCTCATCTCAGAAGAGGAAGTACCGCTGCGCCATGGGCAGCTCGACGGCCGGAGCCGCCTCCACCACCTCGCCGTCGACGCGGACGGTGAACGTGTCGGGCTCCACCTCGATGCGGGGCAGCGCGTCGTTGCGGGGCATGTCGGCCTTGGTGAGCGAGCGGGTGTCGCGCACGCCGACGAGCCGGCGCTGCACCGTGAGCCGCGACGCCAGGTCGTTCTCGATCGCGGCCGGTGCTACGAAGTGCACGGACGTGGCCGCGGCGGTGGTCGGGGACGCGCCGAACATGGGCCGCGGCAGCACCGGCTGCGGTGTGGGGATGGACGCGTTCGCGTCGCCCATCGCCGCGTAGGAGATCACCCCGCCCTTGATCACCACCGCGGGCCGGACGCCGAAGAACGCCGGCTGGTAGAGGACGAGATCGGCGAGCTTGCCGACCTCGATCGAGCCGACCTCGCCGTCGAGCCCGTGGGCGATCGCCGGGCAGATCGTGTACTTGGCGACGTAGCGCTGGGCCCGCTGGTTGTCGGCGCGCCCGTCGCCGGGCAGGGACCCCCAGCGCTTCTTGCCGACGTGCGCGGTCTGCCAGGTGCGCAGCGCGATCTCACCGACCCGCCCCATGGCCTGGGAGTCGGAGCCGATCATGGAGATGGCGCCGATGTCGTGCAGCAGGTCCTCCGCCGCGATGGTGGACGGGCGGATGCGGCTCTCCGCGAACGCCAGGTCCTCCGGTACGGACGGCTTGAGGTGGTGGCAGACCATCAGCATGTCGAGGTGCTCGTCGACGGTGTTGATGGTGTGCGGGCGCGTCGGGTTGGTCGAGGACGGCAGCACGTTGGGCTCGCCCGCGACGGTCACGATGTCGGGCGCGTGCCCGCCACCTGCACCTTCGGTGTGGTACGCGTGGATGCCGCGGCCGGCGATGGCGGCGAGGGTGTCGGCGACGTAGCCGGCCTCGTTGAGGGTGTCGGTGTGGATCGCGACCTGCACGCCCGTGGCGTCGGCGACCCGCAGGCAGGCGTCGATCGCGGCCGGGGTGGAGCCCCAGTCCTCGTGCAGCTTGAAGCCGGAGATCCCGGTCTCCACCTGCTCGCGCAGCGCCGCCTCGCCGACGGTGTTGCCCTTGCCGAGCAGCGCGATGTTGAGCGGGTACTGATCGAGCGACTCCAGGATGCGGGCCACGTACCAGGCGCCGGGGGTGACCGTGGTGGCCTTGGTGCCCTCGGCGGGCCCGGTACCGCCGGCGACCCACGTGGTGACGCCCACGGCGAGCGCCTCGGGGATCTGCGTCGGCGAGATCAGGTGCACGTGGCAGTCGACGGCACCCGCGGTCATGATCAGGCCGTTGCCGCCGATGATCTCGGTGGACGGGCCGATGACCAGGTCGGGATGGATCCCGTCCATGATGTCGGGGTTGCCGGCCTTGCCGAGAGCGACGATGCGCCCGTCGCGCACGCCGACATCGGCCTTGATGATGCCCCAGTGGTCGAGCACGACCACGCCGGTGATCACGAGGTCGGGGGCGCCGTCGGCGCGGCTCGCGCGGGACTGCCCCATGGACTCGCGGATCACCTTGCCGCCGCCGAAGACGACCTCGTCGCCACCCTGCGGACCCCGGCAGCGGTCCTCGGTGACCTCGATCAGCAGGTCGGTGTCGGCGAGCCGGATCCGGTCGCCGGTGGTGGGCCCGTACAGCTCGGCGTAGCGGGCACGATCGATCGACCAGGTCATGAGAGCCGCAACCCGGGGACGATCTTCGCGCCACCCAGCTCGACCAGCGCCACGGTCTTCTCCACCCCGGGCTCGAACCGGACCGCCGTGTTGGCCGGCACCGCGAGGCGCCGGCCCTGCGCGGCCTCCCGATCGAACTCGAGCGCCGGGTTGGCGGCCGCGAAGTGATAGTGCGAACCGACCTGGATCGGCCGGTCGCCGGTGTTGACCACGAGGATCTCGATGCGTTCCCGGTCGATCACGATCGGGTCCTCCCCGAGGAGGTACTCACCGGGGATCATGCGATCGGCCGGTGGACGGTGACGAGCTTGGTGCCGTCGGGGAAGGTGGCCTCGACCGCGACCGTGGGGCACATCTCGGGCACCCCGTCCATCACGTCGTCGCGGGTGAGCACCTGCTGGCCACCGGTCATCAGCTCGGCGACCGAGCGCCCGTCGCGGGCGCCCTCGAGAACCCAGTCGGAGATGATCGCCACCGCCTCGGGGTAGTTGAGCCGCAGGCCACGGGCCTGGCGCTGCCGGGCCACGTCCGCGGCGACGTGCAGCATCAGCCGCTCCTGCTCATGGGGCGACAACAGCAACTCGGGTCCTCCTCAACGGCGGGAGATCGACACTAACCGTGGCTCGTGACGGCGGCGTAACACGCCCTCCCGCGCACAGCGTCGCCGTCACGAGCGGCAGGTCACTGCTTCGTCCACGTGCAGCCGCCGCTGAGGTTGACGAACTAGCACTGCTTCACGGTGACGGAGCCGGGGCCGCCGATGTTGTCGTTGGAGATGATCGAGCCGAACTCGCCGGAGTCGTCCTTCGACCGCTCCCATTAGCAGTACGGGAAGTCGCTCGAGCGATCTGGCCCGGTGGTCTTGTAGCGCCCGGCGGCGACATCGACACCGACCTCGTATGTGCCGTCACTCATGGGATGACGGGTTGCGCCTCCTCGTTCGCACGCATCGCTGAGACCGTTACGCGCGTCACAGTGGGGAGGGCAGCAGGTACCTGGGCGGTCGTCAGGCGGCGGCGGAGGCCAGGATGGAGTCGTGGTGCGATTCGCCCGCGCGGTCATCCGCGCCCAGGTCGGGCACGGGTTCGCCGAGCTCGTCGGTGATCCCGACCGGCCGCAGGGCTGGACGTTGCTCGTCGACGGCACGGCACAGAGCCACGTCGATCTCGACGAGCCGACGCACCTGGAGTTCGAGTACGTGCGCCGGCTCGGGCACGTCGTCGACCTGCTCGCGCCGCCGATGACTCCCCTGCGGGCGTTGCATCTGGGCGGCGGGGCCTGGACCCTCGCCCGCTACGTCGCCGCTACCCGCCCGGGCTCCGTGCAGCAGGTGGTGGAGCTGGACGGGGAGCTGGCCGAGCTGGTGGAGAGCCGGTTGCCGGCCGACGATCCGGGCCTCGACGTCGTCGTCGGGGACGCGCGGGCGGTGCTGGCGCGGGCTGTGCCCGGGTCGGCGGACCTGGTCGTCCTGGATGTGTTCGCCGGCGCCCGGACCCCGGCGCACGTCACCACCGTCGAGTTCCTCCACCAGGCCGCGGCCGCACTGGCCGACGGGGGTGTCTACGCGGCCAACGTGGCCGACGGTGACGCGTTGATGTTCGCCCGCGGGCAGGTGGCGGCAGCACGGGAGGTGTTCGCACACGTCGCTGTCATCGTGGCGGGCGACGTGCTGCACGGGCGCCGGTTCGGCAACCTCGTGCTGGTCGCGTCGCAGGAGCCGCTGCCGGAGGCCGAGCTGGCGCGCCGGACGGCCGCCGACCCGTTCCGGGCCTCCGTGATGGACGGGCGCCGGGCCCGTCGGTTCGCCGGCCGCACCGTGGCGCCGTTGGACCGGGCGGCGCGCCCATCACCCGTCCCGCCTGCGGGGTTCTTCGGTCAATGAGGGTCAGATCGCGCCGTTGCGCACGGCGGTGTTGATGTTCGCCTGGTGCTCGGGGAGCGTCCTGGCGAAGCACGACGTGCCGTCGGTCTCGCAGCGCACGAAGAAGTACCAGTCCCCCGCCTCGGGCTTGAGCGCCGCGGCGATCGCTTCCCGGCCCGGCGCCGCGATCGGCGTCGGCGGCAGCCCGGCCGTCGTGTAGCTGTTGTACGGGCCCGGCTTGGCCCGGTCGGTGGCGGTGGTGCGCAGCGCCTGCAGGTCGAGCGGGTAGTTCACCATCGAGTCCAGCTCCAGCCGCTGGCCGACGCCGAGCCGGTTGTAGATCACCCGGGCGATCTTCGGCATGTCCTTGGTGATCGACTCCTTCTCCACGAGGGAGGAGATGATCAGTACCTGGTACGGCGACGAGCCGATCTCCCGGGCCCCGGACACCAGCCCGCTGGCCTGCAGCCGCGACGCCGAGGTGGCGAGCAGGCCGCGCAGCACCTCCACCGCCGACGTGCCGGGATCGACGTCGTAGCGGCCGGGCACCAGCAGGCCCTCGAGGCGGCGCTTCGCGTCGGCCTTGGCCACGCCCTCCAGCGCCCACTCCGGCACCCCGAGCTCGGCGGGGTCGGTGGTGGCCATGGTGGTGCGCAACTCGTCGGCCGACGTGCAGCGCTGGGCGCCGTCGACGTTGAGGCAGGTGGCCTTCGAGATCTGGGTGAGCACACCGTCGTTGACGGTGCCGTCGGGCGAGCGGGTGTCGTCGAGCTGCACGCCGCCGCGGATCTCCAGCTGCCCGACCCGCGCCTGCGGGGTCAGCAGCAGCTCCACGGCCGCCTCGCCGGACATGTGCGAACGCAGCTGGTAGTAGCCGGGCTGCACGCTGCGGATGCGGTCGCTGTCGGCCGCTGCGCGGGTGAACGCGCGCGGATCGGCGACGACGCCGCGCGTGGCCAGCTCGGAGCCGATGGCCGAGGTGGTGTCGCCGTCGGCGACCTGCACCACGACGCTGCCGGTGCCGTCGCCGTCGAAATCGGGAACGCCGAAGAACGACTGGTAGAGGACGTACCCACCGCCGGCGATGCCGGCCAGCAACACCACCACGACGAGAGCGAGGATCCGCCGCCGCCGGCTGACGCGCTGCTGTCGGGCGCGCTGAGCGGCCAGGCGATCCCGTCGGTTCGGCACGGTGGCGAGTCGCTCCGTCGGCCCCTCGGACTGCCGCGGGTCGTCACCGTGCCTGGTACCGACCCGGCCGTCGACCCGCCTGCGGGGCGCTCCGTCGGGGCTCACAACGGCGCACTGTAACGGCGAACGGCTGATTCGTGACCCACCGGGCTACACCTGCCCCGAACGGGTGCGGTCCAGCCATCCCTGGAGGATGCCGACGGCCGCCACCTGGTCCACGACCGCGCGCTGCCGCCGTCCGGGGCGCCCGCTGGCCCGCAGCTGCCGGGTCGCGACGACGGTGGTGAGCCGCTCGTCGGTGTAGTCGACCGGCACGTCTAGCGCGGCAGCCAGGGCCGTGCCGAACTCGCGCGCCGCCGCTGCTGCCGGCCCCTCCTGACCGGCCAGGGTGCGGGGCAGCCCGACTACCACGCCGGCCGCCTCGTGTTCGGCGACCAGCGCGGCCACGGCACGGACGTCCGATCCACCGTCCCGGTCGCGTGCGACGGTCTCCAGCGGGGTGGCGAGCAGGCCGTCGGGATCCGACAGCGCGACACCCACCCGGACGGCACCGACGTCGATGCCGATCCGCCGCCCCATGCGCGGGGCCGTCACCCCCGCAGGGCGGAGCGCAGCGCAGCGATGGCCGCCGGCACGCCCGCCGGGTCGGTGCCACCACCCTGGGCCAGGTCGGGCTTGCCGCCGCCCCGGCCGCCGATCGGGCCGGCGAACGCCGGCACGAGCTTGCCGGCGGCGAGGCCACGGTCGCGGGCCGCTGCCGTGGTGGCGACGACGAACGACACCTTGCCGTCGGCGGGGGCGAACAACGCCACGACCCCGGCTCGCGAGCCCAGCCGGGTGCGGACATCGGCGGCGAGCGCGCGCAGGTCGTTGCCGCTCACCCCGGCCGGGGCCGCGGCCGCGACGAGCGCGACGCCGTCGATGTCCTCGGCGGCCGCGGCGAGCGTGCCGGCGGAGGCCAGTGCAGCATCGGCGCGGACCTTCTCCAGGTCGCGCTCGGCCAGGCGCAGCCGCTCCACCAGCGACGCGACGCGCTCCGGCAGCTCCTCCGGCTTGGCCTTGAGCTGGTCGGCCAGCGACGAGACGAGCACGTGCTCGGCCGAGACGTGCCGGAACGCGTCCAGCCCGACCAGCGCCTCGACGCGGCGGACACCCGAGCCGATCGAGCCCTCGGACAGGACCTTGATCATGCCGATCTCGCCGGTGCGGCCGACGTGGGTGCCACCACACAGCTCGCGCGAGTACTCCCCCATGTCGACCACGCGGACGCGGTCGCCGTACTTCTCGCCGAACAGCATCATGGCGCCGAGCTTGCGCGCCTCGTCCATCGACGTCTCGTACGCCTGGATCTCGCGGTTCTCCTGCAGAACCGAGTTGATCTCGTCCTCGATCTCGCCGAGCGTCGTCGGCGCGACCGCCCCCGACGGGGACGTGAAGTCGAAGCGCAGCCGGCCCGGGGCGTTGAGCGAGCCGGCCTGGGCGGCCGAGGTGCCCAGCGCGCCACGCACGCCGGCGTGCACGAGGTGGGTGGCGGTGTGGGCGCGGGAGATGGCGCCACGCCGGCTGCGGTCGACCTCGGCGATGACGGACGCGTCGAGCGAGACCTCGCCATCGGTGACGACGCCGCGGTGGACCCGCAGCCCCGGCACCGGCGACTGCACGTCGTCGACGCGGACGGCGAACGACGCCCCGCGGAGCACGCCGTGGTCGGCCTGCTGGCCGCCGGCCTCGGCGTAGAAGGGGGTGCGGTCGAGCACGATCTCGACCTTCTGCCCGGTGGTCGCCGCCGGCACTGCAGCGCCGTCGACGAGCAGCCCGGTGATCGTGGCCTCGGCGTCGAGCAGCGTGTAGCCGAGGAACTCGGTGGAGCCGTGCGCGTCGAGGACCGTGCGGTACACGGAACCGTCGCCGTGGCCCACCTTGCGGGCCTTCGCGTCGGCCTTGGCGCGGTCGCGCTGCTCGGCCATGAGCACGCGGAAGCGCTCCTGGTCGACCTGCAGGCCGGCTTCCGCCGCCATCTCCAGGGTGAGGTCGATCGGGAAGCCGTAGGTGTCGTGCAGCTGGAACGCCTCGTCGCCGGGCAGCACCAGCGCGCCCGTCTTCTTCGTGGCCGCGACGGCGGTGTCGAAGATGCGCGACCCGGAGGTGAGCGTCTGCAGGAACGCCTCCTCCTCCGCGGTCACGACGGCCGCGATGCGCTCGAAGCCCGCCTCGAGCTCCGGGTAGGTCGGCGCCATCTCGTCGCGCACGACCTCGGCGAACGACTCGAGCACCGGCTCGTTCACGCCCAGCAGCCGCGCCGAGCGCACGATGCGCCGCAGCAGCCGCCGCAGCACGTACCCGCGGCCCTCGTTGGACGGGGTGACGCCGTCACCGATGATCATGACGCCGGAGCGGGCGTGGTCGGCGATCACGCGGAAGCGGACGTCGTCGGCGTGATCGGCGCCGTAGCGGCGGCCCGAGAACTGCTCGGCGCGCGTGATGACCGGGCGCACCAGGTCGGTCTCGTAGACGTTCTCGACGCCCTGCAGCAGGTAGGCGACGCGCTCGATGCCCATGCCGGTGTCGATGTTCTTCTTCGGCAGCGTGCCGATCGGCGGGTGCCCGTACTTCGGCGACTCCGTGCCGCGCACGTCCTGCATGAAGACGAGGTTCCAGATCTCCAGGTAGCGGTCCTCGTCGACGACGGGGCCGCCGTCCTTGCCGAACTCGGGCCCCCGGTCGTAGTAGATCTCCGAGCACGGGCCGCCCGGGCCCGGCACGCCCATGTCCCAGTAGTTGTCGAGGCCGTCGCGGCGCTGGATGCGCTCGTCGGGGAGGCCCGCGATCTTCTTCCAGAGCGCGATCGCCTCGTCGTCGGTCTCGTAGACGGTGACCCAGATGCGCTCGGGATCGAACCCGTAGCCGCCGGCGTCCTGGCTGCCCGTGACCAGGTTCCAGGCGTGGGTGATCGCGCCTTCCTTGAAGTAGTCGCCGAAGGAGAAGTTCCCGGCCATCTGGAAGAACGTGTTGTGGCGGGTGGTCTTGCCGACCTCGTCGATGTCGCCGGTGCGCACGCACTTCTGGATCGACGTGGCGCGCGGGTACGGCGGCGGTGCGTCGCCGAGGAAGTACGGCTTGAACTGCACCATGCCGGCGTTGACGAACAGCAGGGTCGGGTCGTCGAGGATCAACGATGCGCTGGGCACCGACGTGTGCCCCGCGGAGATGAAGTGCTGGCTGAAGCGACGGACGATCTCGTGGGTCTGCACGGAAAACTGCCTCGGTTGCGTTGGAGTGGGGTCGACCGGAGACGGCAGGGGCGGGTACTACGCCCCTGCCCGGCGCGCTCGCGCGCCGGGCGCAGGCTCCTCGGCCAGCGCCTGTGAGTACGTCGGGACCCCGGCCCCGGTGCGCCGCTCGACGAGCTCGGTCAGCTCCTGCTCCCTGGCGACCATGCCGGCGCGCACCTCGGCGCCGAAGGCCCCGATACCGGCGCCGAGCTCGCGCAACCCGTCGGCGATGTTGGCGCCGACGCCGGCCGGGGAGAGATTGCGGGCGGCGGCGCTGGCGCGGCGCTGGCCGTAGACGCCGACGGCCACGCCGACACCCAGCCAGAACAGCCGCTTCACGACGCCGCCTTCCGGCCACGGCGGCTGCGCGCGGCGTGCGCGCCGGCGTCCTTGCCGGCCCGGCGGGCCTTGATCGCCTTGGACAGGCCGTAGGAGAAGGCCGCCGCCCGCACCAGCGGGCCGCCGAGGGTGGCGGTGAACAGCGACGTCAGCACCGACACGTTGCTCGACACGGTCTGCGCGTTGTTGGTGATGCCGTCGACGCGCTCGAGCTGGGTGTTGACCACGCTGAGCGTGGTCTGCGCGTTGTCGAGCAGCGGCGCGCTGCCCTCGTGGGCCTTGCGGATGGCGATGGTGGCTTCGTCGAGGGTGCGACCGAGCTTCAGCAGCGGAACGGCCAGGAGCAGGACGAGGACGACGAACGCCCCCGCCGCGATCAGCGCGGCGATCTGGCCAGCCGACACGAGCCCTCCCGGGCAGTTCGAGAACCGGAGATGATCGGGCTCAGGCTACCCCTGGTGACCGCACGGCAGGACGTGGCCCTGGCCGTGCGGTCACCGGACGGCTACGCGGTGTCGGCGAGTTCCCCGCGGCCGGTCACGAGTCCTGACCTGGTGGCCGTCGGGCGGTTCGCAGCGCTGTACTGAGAGCGGGCCACCGGCTCCGGCGCTGCGGCGGTGTCGACCTCGGCGTCGACGTCGGTGGCTGTGTCACTGGCTGAGTCGTCACCCGCCGAGCCCAGTCCGAGCAGGTATCCGTCGGCCGCGCCGATCTCGGCCCGCAGCCGGTTGAGCGCGCGGTGCTGGGTGACGCGCACCGCGCCCGGTGTGGACCCGACCGCCACTGCGGTCTCCTCGGCGGACAGCCCCACCGCGACCCGCAGCACGAGCACGTCACGCTGACGCGGGGTGAGTCGCTCGAGCAGGTGGGTGAGGCGCTGGAGGCGTTCTTGTGAGAGCAGGTGCTGCTCGGGCCCGTCGAGCGGGGCGGGCGCGTCGGGGATCTCAGCGACGGGGTCGCAGCGGTTGCGCCCCATCGCCCGGTAGGCGTCGGCGACCTTGTGCGCCGCGATGCCGTAGACGAACGCCCGGAACGACAACCCCTTCAGCTGGTAGCCCGGCAGTGCCGTGACGACGGCGAGGCAGACTTCCTGGGCGACGTCGTCGGCGGAGCCCATGACGGACTCGCGGTGGCCGATGCGGCCGCGGCAGTACCGCAGCACCAGCGGTTGCAGCTCGCCGAGCAGCCGGTCCCGCGCGCCGGCGACACCGGCCAGCGTGTCCCGGACGAGTTCCTCGAACTGCGGTTGGCCTTCGATGCCGGTCTTCTGATCCGGTCGTTGCTCGACCACTGGGTCGGGCTCCGGTTCGGGCTCGGATCGAACTCCGGTGCCCGGCAACACGGCGGTCATGGCGCACACCTGTGTGGTGCGCAGCCCAGTACAGACTCCACGAATTTTCCCTCCCCTGGCCGCGCGCGGACGCGCGACATGAACTGCTTCAGGGCGGGAGGCGTCCGGGTGTGATCGCCGCTGTCCCCCAGACAGCGACACGGGCGTCCCTCGTCCTTCGTGTCGTCCGAACGCAGGCGTGCCCTGCCTACGATCAGTGACACTCGCTCGGGGACCGACGGCTTCAGTCTCGGGCGATGTCATCATCTTGGGTGACACCCAAACTGGAGTCAAGCGAAGGTTGGCGCCCGAAGTCAATTACGCTGGGTTCATGTCCCCGCCCGAGCGACCCCTTGCGGACGATCCGCGGGCTCGGGCTGCGCGCACGAAGCGGGACCGGACGAGGCGGGCATTGCTCGACGCCGCAGACGCTACCTTCGGTTCGCGCGGGTGGGCACGCACCCGGATGGAGGACATCGCGGCTGCGGCCGGGGTGAGCGCAGCCACCGCCTACAACCACTTCCCCACCAAACATGCGCTGGTCGGGCACGTCTTCGGACCTATCATCCGGCCGTTGCGGGTGCAGGCCGAGCACGACATCGCGGTGGGGCGGCCCGCTGCGGACGCACTGAAGGACCAGGTCATCGGTCTGGCCAGGGTCAGCGGCCGATACCGGACGTTGATGAGTGCGTTCTGGTCGGCCGTGGAGGACTACGCCGCGCGCGTCGGGGCGCTGGCCGATCCGGAGGGCCCGGACGCCGGCGCCGATCCCCGCGTCATCGCCCCGGTGCCGCTCCCGCTGAAGCTGTTGATCGAGTACGGCCAGGAGCGCGGGGAGCTGCGCAGCTACCCGGAGGCGACGGATCTGTCCGGCATGGTCGTGACCATGTTGCTGGCCCGGGCGGTCAACCGGCCGGGGGAATCCCCGGCCGATCTCGCCGAATTGTTACTCACTGTGATGTTCGGGGCCCTGAAGCCCGAGATGTTGCTTGTCGACCCGTGCGCCGAGCGGCCCTTCCGCGACCTCCGATAGGCCGCATGATCTCCGCCGAACGCCGGATGACTCGTACCAACGGAGCAAGCGACGAGCGGCGGACCGAGCACGCCGAGTGGTCAGGTGCCTAGTTCGGCCAGCCCGTCGCGCAGGGCATCGACGGCCATGTCGATCTCCTCCGTGCCGACCACGAGGGGCGGTGAGAGCCGCACCGTCGAGCCGTGGGTGTCCTTCACGAGCACCCCACGACGTGCCATCGCCTCGCTCACCGCGCGACCGTCCCCGAGCCGGGGATCCACGTCGATCCCGGCCCACAGCCCGGCCGAGCGCACGCCCACCACGCCATTCCCGACCAGGTCGTCCAGGCCGGAGCGCAGGTGCGCGCCGAGCGCGGCGGCGCGGGCCAGGAGCGTCCCGTCGGCGAGCAGACCGATCACGGCCCGCCCGACCGCACAGGCGAGCGGGTTGCCGCCGAACGTGCTGCCGTGCTGGCCGGGCTGCAGCACCCCGAGGACGTCGGCGTCGGCGACCACGGCCGACAACGGCAGGATGCCGCCGCCGAGCGCCTTGCCGAGCAGGTAGACGTCCGCGTCGACACCGGAGCTGCGGGTGGCGAGCAGGTGCCCCGTGCGGCCCAACCCGGCCTGCACCTCGTCGGCGATCATGAGCGCGCCGTGCGCGTCGCAGATGCGGCGCACGGCCGGCAGGAACTCCCGCGCCGGCACGATCACGCCGGCCTCGCCCTGGATCGGCTCGACCAGCACGGCCACCGTCTCCGGGGTCATCGCCGCGGCGAGCGCGTGGGCGTTGCCGTACGGGACGATGTCGAACCCGGGGGTGAACGGGCCGAACCCGGCACGCGCGTCGGGATCGGTGGAGAACCCGACGATCGTGGTGGTGCGGCCGTGGAAGCCGCCGGCCATGACGACGATGCGGGCGCGGTCCGCCGGCACCCCCTTGACCTCGTAACCCCACTTGCGGGCCACCTTGATGCCGGACTCGACGGCCTCGGCGCCGGTGTTCATCGGCAACACCATCTGCTTGCCCAGCAACTCCGCGAGCTCGGCGCAGAACGGGCCGAGCTGGTCGTTGCCGAACGCCCGGCTGGTGAGCGTGACCCGGTCGAGCTGGCGGTGCGCAGCGGCGATCAGGTCGGGATGGCGGTGCCCGAAGTTCAGTGCGGAGTAGCCGGCGAGGCAGTCGAGGTACCGGCGTCCCTCGACGTCGGTGACCCAGGCGCCCTCCGCGTCGGCGACGACGACGGGCAGCGGGTGGTAGTTGTGCGCGGAGTGGTCGTGGACCAAGGCCTCGTGCAGGGCGGTGGGCGATTCGGTCATGGTCATGCTCGAACCTCCAACGTGCAGCACTTGGGACCGCCGCCGCCCTTGAGCAGCTCGGACAGGTCCACCGGGACGGGTACGAACCCGCGGTCGGCCAATTGCCCTGCGAGTTCGGTGGCGGCGGCCGGCAGCACCACGTGCCGGCCGTCGGAGACGGCGTTGAGGCCGAGCACCGCGGCATCGGCGGCGCTCGCCTCGATCGCGTCGGGGTAGCGGGTGCGCAGGACCTCCTGCGCGGCCGGTGTGAACGCCGCCGGCAGCCACGCGATCGTCGCGGCGTCGAGCACCGCGATCGCGGTGTCGAGGTGGTAGTAGCGCGGGTCGACGAGCTCCAGGCTCACCAAGGGCCTGCCCAGCGCGGCCGCCGCTTCGACGTGCGCCGCCGGGTCGGTGCGGAACCCGGTGCCGGCGAGCACCACGTCACCGACGGCGAGGAGGTCCCCCTCCCCTTCGTTCACGAGCTGTGCCTCGACGGTCGGGAAGCCCGCGGCACGGAACCACGCTAGGTGCGCGTCGGCCTCCGCGGCCCGCTCCGCGTGCCGGAAACGGGCGCCGAGAACGCGCCCGCCGACGACGGTCGCGCCGTTGGCCGCGTAGACCATGTCCGGCAGTCCGGGGATGGGATCCAGCAGGTCGACGCGGTGGCCGAGCTGCAGGTAGGTGTCGCGCAGGGTGGCCCACTGGGTCATGGCGAGCGCCGGATCGACCGGCACGCTGGGATCCATCCACGGGTTGATCGCGTAGGTGACGGCGAAGTGCGCCGGCGGGCACATCAGGTAGTGGCGGCGGGTCGCGCGGCGCTCGGACGTGCGAGCGCTGGGGCGGGGAAGGACGCTGGTCACGGGCTTCTCCACTGGTAGAGCGGTGATGCCCTCACGGTAGGTATCGCGCCGCGCACCGAACACCACGAACCGTTGTCGATCGGCGGCGTAACGCTGCGAGAAACCGCCCTCTCACGCACGATCGTTGCGTGGAAACATGCCTGTCACGCGATGGTCATGTCTCGCACCTCTCTCACATCGTGATCCGCCAGAGGCGGATCTGCTCGTGGCTGCGCAGATCCGCGAGGGGATCGTCGCGGCCGCCGCTGCGGCGCCGGGTCGACGGCGCCGTCTCGATGCGGTCCCTGACGGTCAGCCCGGCGGTGGCGATGAGCGTCGCGACGTGCTCGGGATGCCGCAGCTCGAGCAGTTCGGCGAGGTCGGACAGGACCAGCCACGCCTCCCCGTCGGGCCGCAGGTGCTGACCTATGCCGCGCACGAAGCGCTGCAGGACCTGCCCCGCAGGATCGAACACACCGCGCTCGAGGTCGGAGTGCGGGCTGCCCGGCACCCAGGGTGGATTCGCGACGACGAGATCGGCCCGGCCGGGCGGGAACAGGTCGCGATGCTGGACCTCGACGTGCTCGCGGAGACCGAGTCGCGCCATGTTGTCGCGGGCGCACGCGACCGCCCGACCGGAGTTGTCGGTCGCCACCACTCGGGAGGCGCCTGCGCCTACCAGCATCGCTGCCACCACGCCGGTCCCCGTGCCGATGTCGAAGGCCAGGTCGGTCGCGGGGATCGGCACCCTGGTCAGGAGCTCCAGGTAGTCCTGGCGGGTCGGTGCGAACACGCCGAAGTGCGGATGGATGCGGCGGTCACCGAGCGCGGCCACGGCGATGCCGCGCAGGCGCTGCCGATGGGCGTTGGTGATGCCGAGCAGCTCGCGCAACGGGAGCACCGCTGCGTCCGCGACCTCCCCGAACACCTCTTCGACGGCATCGTCGATGCGCGGCGCGCGCCGCAGCAGCACTCGTGACGGCCCTGGTGCGAGCGGTACGAGCACCGCGGCCAGCAGGCGGGACGTGCGCCCGCGGTGCTGGCGTTGGCGCTGGAACTCCTGGGCAGGCGGCAACACGCGACCGGTGCGGGTGCGGGCGAGCCGGCGCTTCATCGCGTCGAGCAGCCGGCAGGCGTTGACGTAGTCGCCGGACCACAGCAGTCCGCGTCGGGACTCGGCCAGTTCGAGTGCTCGGTCCGCGGTCAGCGCGTCGTCGACGACCACGACGTCGTCGGGTGGGCGGCGGTCGTCGGCGCTCAACCAGCGCGCGTGCCGCAGCTCGAGGGTGCCGGGGTCGTGCCAGGACAGCTCATCGCTGGAGTGGATCTCCCGCATCGGGTGGGTTCCCGTCAGGTTCGGGAACCGTCCGCGGAGCTGTGCCGCTCGTCGATCCGTCGAGGTGCGCCGTCCGCAGACGGCTCAGGGTGTGCGAAGCACCGGCCGTCATCGAGACGGCTGCCTCCACACCACTGCTCCCACCATGTCCACGAGGGTAGCTCGTTCAGGGATGCGCGGGGATCACCGGGCGGCGGATCAGCGGGGAGAGCACCAGCACCGACTTCGTCCGCGCGATGAACGGGAACGCACCGATCTGCTCCAGCACCTTCTCGAAGTGCCGCATGTCCTCGGCGACGATGCGCAGCATCGCGTCCGCCTCCCCCGACACCGTGCTCGCCTCCACCACCTCGGGGAACCGGTGGACCGCGGTGCGGATCGTGGCCGGTGCGGTGCTCATGCGGCAGTACAGCTCGACATAGCCCTCGACCGTCCAGCCGAGTGCGGCGGGATCCAGCCGCGCGGTGAACCCGGTGATCGCGCCGCCCGCGCGCAGCCGGTCCACCCGGCGCTTCACCGCGGACGCCGAGAGACCCACCTCGGTGCCGATGTCGGCGTAGCTGCGGCGGGCGTCGGCGACGAGCAGTCCGATGATCGTCTCGTCCAGGCCGTCGAGGTCCACTGTCCCTACCCACCCCGCTCCTCCGTCGGGACTTCCGTCCCCCTTCAAGTCGCATACTGCAGGATGGCGGCCATGTTCCGCGTCGACTCCGAGGTCGGTCAGCTCCGCCAGGTGATCCTGCACCGGCCCGGTCTTGAGCTGAAACGGCTCACACCGGGCAACAAGGACCGCCTCCTCTTCGACGATGTGCTGTGGGTGCATCGCGCGCAGGAGGAGCACGACACGTTCGCGGCGCTGCTGCGCGAGCGGGACGTGGTCGTGCACCTGTTCGGCGAGCTGCTGCGCGAGACCGTGGCGATCCCCGAGGCGAAGGCCTACGTCCTCGACCGGATCTTCGACGAGCGCATCTACGGCCCGCTCGCGATCGACGCGCTCCGCAACTGCTTCGACGCGTTCGATCTCGACACCCTCACCGATCACCTCATCGGGGGCATCACCAAGCGCGAGGTGCTCGACCGCATCCCCGAGCCGCGCTCGATCGCCTTCCACGTGCTCGACGCGGACGACTTCGTTCTCGAGCCGCTGCCCAACCACCTCTACACCCGCGACACGTCGGCCTGGATCCACGGCGGGGTGTCGATCAACAGCATGCGCAAGAAGGCCCGCATGCGCGAGACCGTGCACTACGAGGCGGTCTATCGCTGGCACCCGCTGTTCGCGGCCCAGTACGACGAGCCCAGCGGGTTCGCGGTGTGGTCCGACGGCGCGGTGAACGGCCCGGCCACCACCGAGGGCGGCGACATGCTCGTCATCGGCGGCGGCGCGGTGCTCATCGGCATGAGCGAGCGCACCCGGCCGCAGGGCGTGGAGCGGCTCGCGCGCCGGCTCTTCGCCGGCGGCGAGGTCGATCGCATCGTGGCGCTGCGGATGCCCGAGACGCGGGCGCTGATGCACCTCGACACCGTCATGACGATGGTCGATCCCGAGACGTTCACGAAGTACGCGGGCCTGGGCATGCTGCCCGCCTACACGGTGCGGCCGGGCGACAACGAGAAGGAACTGCACGTCACCGACCACGAGCCGGCGGACATGCACCGCGCGATCGCCGACGCGCTCGACCTGCCGGAGCTCCGGGTCCTCACCGCCGAGCAGGACGTGCACGCGGCCGAGCGCGAGCAGTGGGACGACGGCTGCAACACCCTCGCCATCGCCCCGGGCGTCGTCGTGACCTACGAGCGCAACGTCACCACCAACACGTTCCTGCGCCAGCACGGGATCGAGGTGATCGACATACCCGGCGGGGAGTTGGGTCGCGGTCGCGGCGGTCCGCGGTGCATGAGCTGCCCCGTCGAGCGGGACGGCGTGTGAGCGAGACCGTCCTCGCGTCCAAGGTCTGCGACCTGACAGGTCCCGGTATCACCGACGCGTACGGGATCGGCGGCACGGACCTGGGCGTGACGGTCGCGGCACCCGACGGTCGTCTGGTGGCCGTCTTCGGCGACACGTTCCGACGGGCCGGCGTGGGCGGGTGGCGCGGCTGGCGCTCCCCGGTCGTGCTGTTCGGCGATCCGACGAGCGTGCCGACGGGCGTGCGCTGGACGGGCTCGGGCGGTCCCGGGGAGTACGCGGCCCAGGCCGTCCGCTATTTCCACCAGGGGGTCCGCCGGCACCAGGGCATGCGCTTCCGTCGGGTCACCACGGTGCTGCCGACCGACGTGATCACGATCGGCGAGGAGATGTTCCTGCACGTCATGGTGTGTCGGGAGCTGGGCAACGTGCACTGGACGGAGATCCACCGCTCCGTCGACAACGGCTACTCGTGGCGGCCGACGGGTGTGCGCTGGCCCGGCGACCACCTCGACGGGCTGTTCCAGATGCTGACCTGGGAACACGGCGGCGACGGGTACGTCTACGCGTACTCCACCGGGTTCCAGCGCGCCCACGGGCTGGTGCTCTCCCGCGTGCCGGAGGACCGGATCCTGGATCGGGGAGCGTGGCAGACCTGGGGCTTCGACGGCTCGACGTGGGACTGGGACCGGCCGGCGACCGTGGCGCTGACGGGCCGGTACGGCGAGCTGGGGCTGCGCAGGCTCGCCGACGGCGCCTGGGTGCTCGCCGCGTTCGACGAGGGCAACTACCGCATCGACGTCCGAGTGCTGGACGGGCCGGTGGCCGACCTGTACGCAGCCCGCTGCTGCACCGTGCTGCAGGGCTGCGTGTGGGGCGACGAGGACCATGCCGCCGGTCGGGTCGCCCAGCTCTACGGCGGCTATCCCCTGCCCGGCTCGACGCTCGCGGACCTGCATCTGGTGGTCAGCCAGTGGAACACCGCCACCAACTGGCCGTACCGGGCGATGCAGTTCCGAGTCGATCTTTCCGCTGGTCAGGATTAGACCGTTCGCCCGTTCGTCGTGTGATCAAGGCAACACGGAACGTGTCGATCTTTCACGTGAAATTCCGATGACCGGCCGTCGCCGAACGGTGACCAGCAGTGTGCACCCCGGTGTCGATAACACTCCGGTATCGGCTCGAATGGGTGACATGGACCACTCCTCGCCACGTCATCCGTTCGCCCGCTGGTACGGCCCCGCGGTCGGTGTCTTCGCGCTCCTGATGGTGCTCGCCGTCTGGGCCGGATCCTGGATCTCCGCACCGTTCGCCCTCGCCTTCGTCGGCGCGGCCTACCTGTGGAGCCTCGGCATCTCCCCCGACGCGCCGGTCGCCGAGGGCTGCCGGGGCTGCGCGGCCGGCTGTGTCGGCTGCCACGAGCGCATCGACTCGCCGCTCCCCGGCTTGCGCTGAACCTGGTGATGTCCGGGCCCATCGGGCCCGAGAAGCGTCCCGGGCCGCCGGCCGGCCTGGCCACGAACGGGGCACGGTTCTGTCCGCGGTGCCCTGCTCGATCAGCAGCGGCACCTGCCGCGCCCGTGATCCCATCTCGGCGTACGCGAGCGTCGCGGTGTCGATCGGACTGATGCCCTCCGGGTCGTCCGCAACGAGGTGGAAGGCGTACTCACCGCCCGCGAGGCTCGCCGCCGAGGCGAAGACGTCCGGGTAGGTCACCGCGAGGATCGCCGCCATCCCGGCACCCGAGGACGCGCCCGCGGCGTGGACCCGCTTCGCGTCGGCGCAGTACGTGCCGAGCACCGTTCGACGTCGCCGGCCAGCGGGGACGGCTCCCCGTTGCCGCGGTGCTGGTGGCGTTCAGCGGGCGAGCTGCCCGAGGATGCGCCGCAGCTCGACGCGGTCGGGTTCGTCCAGTACGGCGAAGAACGACTCGGCCTCCGCGGCCCGGGCCGCGCGGATGCTGTCGGCCAAGGATTGCCCGGAGTCCGTCAGGCGGACGATCGTGGCGCGCCGGTCGGCGGGATCGGGCGCGCGTTCGATCCAGCCGCGGGCGGCGAGTCCGTCGAGCACGTCGGTGGCCGAACGCGGGGCGATCCGCAGGCGCTCCGCCAGCTCGCCGGCACGCTGGTCGCCACCCCGGCGCAGCACGCCGAGTGCTCTGGCCTGCGACGGCGTGACGTCCCACGGTGCGAGTGCTTCGGCGGTGGCGTGGCGCAGCTGCCGGGCGATGCCGCGGAACGCGTCGGAGAGCGTGTCCTCCCCCTCACCGCCGTGATCCCACATGGAATATCCCTTCCCTCGATGCGGTTGTTGCCTCATAGTGAGGTTACCTCAGCGAATTTCCATCCGACAGGAGCCCAACTTGGACAGCCTTCCACCGAACATCACCGACAACCGTCCCCGTGGCGAAGGCGGCCGTGGCCGCCGCGCCGCCACCGCAGCCGAGAAGCAGCAGGCCCGCGAGGTCTCGCTGGCTCGCATCGGCGGCCTGTTCCGCCCGCACACGCGGCCGCTGGCCGTCGTGGTCGCAATCATCGTCGCGTCCTCCGTCGTGGCCATGGCCTCGCCGTTCCTGCTCCGCGCCGTCATCGACGACGCCCTCCCCCAGCGCGACGTGACGCTGCTGGCCTGGCTGACCGCCGGCATGGTCGTGGTCGCCGCCGTGACCGCTGCGCTCGGCGTGGTGCAGACCTGGATCTCCACCCGCATCGGCCAGGAGGTCATGCACCGGCTGCGCACCGACGTGTTCGCGCACCTGCAGCGCCAGTCGATCGCCTTCTTCACCCGCACCCGCACCGGCGAGGTGCAGAGCCGCATCACCAACGACATCGGTGGCATGCAGGGCGTCGTGACGTCCACGGCCACCTCGATCGCGTCCAACCTGACCACGGCGATCGCCACTGCCGTCGCCATGGCCGCGCTCTCCTGGCAGCTGTCGCTGATCTCGCTCGTGGTCATCCCGCCGTCGATCTGGCTCTCGCGCCGGGTCGCACGCATGCGCCGGATCATCACCGCCCAGCAGCAGCGTGAGCTCGCCGATCTCAACGTGACGATCGAGGAGAGCCTCTCCATCAACGGGGTCACCCTCGCCAAGACCCTGGGCACCACCGGGGCACTCGTCGACCGGTTCAGCGCCTCGTCCGAGCGTCTGGTCGACCTGGAGCTGCGCTCGCAGCTCGCCGGGCGTTGGCGCATGGCCACCACCAGCGTCATCTTCGCGGCGATCCCGGCGCTCATCTACCTGGTCGCGGGCCTGCCCATCGCTGAAGGTGCGATGTCGATCGGCACGCTGGTCGCGTTCACCGCGTTGCAGGCGGGCCTGTTCCGCCCGCTCACCGGGCTGCTCAACGTGGGCGTGTCGGTGATCAGCTCGCTGGCGCTGTTCCAGCGGGTCTTCGCCTACCTCGATCTCCACGTCGACGTCGCCGACCCGGTCGACCCGGTACGGATCGACCCGGCGACGGTGCGCGGCGCCGTCCGCATCGAGGACGTCACGTTCGCCTACCCGGGCAGCCCCACCGCAGCGCTGGCCGGCGTCTCCCTCGACGTGCCCGCGGGCACCACGCTGGCGCTCGTCGGCGAGACCGGATCCGGCAAGAGCACGCTCGCCGCGCTCGTCGCCCGGCTCTACGATCCCACCGCAGGTCGCGTCACCATCGACGGCATCGACCTCCGTGACATGCGGCTCGACGATCTCGCCGGCATCGTCGGCGTGGTCAGCCAGGAGACCTACCTGCTGCACACCACGGTGCGGGAGAACCTGCGCTACGCCCGTCCCGACGCCACCGACGACGAGATCGTGGCCGCCGCGCGCGCCGCCCAGATCCACGAGCTCATCGCCGGCCTGCCGGAGGGCTACGACACCGTCGTCGGATCTCGCGGACACCGCTTCTCCGGCGGCGAGAAGCAGCGCATCGCCATCGCCCGCACGCTGCTGCGCAATCCGCGCGTGCTGGTGCTCGACGAGGCCACCAGCGCGCTGGACACCGAGACCGAGCGGGCCGTGCAGCAGGCGTTCGACGACCTGGCGCGCGGCCGCACCACCATCACCATCGCCCACCGCCTGTCCACCGTGCGCGACGCCGACCAGATCGTCGTGATCGACCACGGTCGCGTCGCCGAACGCGGCACCCACGAAGGGCTCGTCGCCGACGGCGGCCGCTACGCGGCACTGGCGAGCTGACCCACATAGGCTGCCCGCATGCCGCCTCGCACCGAGCTCGACGAACGGTTCGCCACCGGCGAGCTCGATCCGGCGGTGTGGCTGCCGTACTACCTGCCCCACTGGGCAACCCGGGCCGGCTCCGCCGCCACCTGGGGCATCGGCTCCGACGGGTTGGTGCTGCGGATCCCGGCCCAGCAGCCGTTGTGGGCGCCCGACCAGCATCCTGAACCGTTGCGCGTCTCGTGCATCCAGAGCGGTGAGCAGGACGGGCAGCTGCCGTTCCTCGCGCTGCAGCAGGTGCGGGAGCCGCAGCCCACGTTCTGGGGCTGCACCCCGCACTACGGGCGCGTCGAGGTGCGGATGCGCATGCGGATCTCGCCACGGTCGATGGCCGCGTTCTGGATGTCCGGGCTGGAGCGCACCCGCGCCGAGTCCGGCGAGATATGCGTGGCCGAGATCTTCGGCGACGCGCTGGAGAGCGGCCCGGACGGGCCGACGGCCGCCGTCGGCGTCGGGGTGAAGGCGTTCGCCGACCCGTTGCTCACCCAGGAGTTCGAGGCCGTACGGATGCGGCTGGACGTCGCCACGTTCCACACCTACGCCGTCGACTGGGCGCCCGGGGCGCTGCGGTTCACCATCGACGACGTGGAGGTCCGCAGCCTCGCGCAGAGCCCCGACTACCCCGTCCAGCTCATGATCGGGGTGTTCGACTTCCCGGCCAAAGCGGCCGCTGATGACGTGGTGGAGCCGGAGCTGGTGGTCGCGCACGTGCGCGCCACGCCGCTCCCCTGACCTCAGTCGCCGGTGGTCCACCCACCGCCACCGGCCAGCTCCAACTTCCCGGCGTGCAGCGAGTCGAGCGTGCTGCGGTGCCCGACGCTGACCACGATCGTCTCCGGCAGCTCCGCCCGGATCAGCTGGTAGAGCATGTGCTCGATGCCCTCGTCCACCGCTGATGTCGCCTCGTCGAGGAAGACCACGTCCGGCCGGCCGACGAGGATCCTGGCGAACCCGATCCGCTGCTGCTCGCCGGGCGAGAGCCGCCGCGACCAGTCGACGTCGTCGTCGAGCTGGTCGACGAGATGGCCCAGCTGCACCTGCTGCAGGATCGCGCGGGCACTGTCGTCCTCGACCTGCTCGGGCGGCTCCGGGTAGGCCAGCGCCGTGCGCAGGCTGCCCAGCGGGACGTAGGGCTGCTGGGACAGGAACAGCGACCGACCGCCCAGCGGCCGCCGCACGCTGCCCTCGGCGTAGGGCCACAGGTCGGCCATCGTGCGCAGGATCGTCGTCTTCCCGCTGCCGGACGGGCCCTTGATGATCAGGGTGTCGCCGGCGGTCAGACTCAGCTCGAGATCGTCGACGAGCGGCGCGCCATCGGGAGTGCGGACCGTCATGGCCCGTACCTGCAGGCCTTCGCCCTCGGCCAGGTCGATCGACGGCAGGTCCCGGGCCTCTTCGTTGGCGTCGAGCAGCCCGGTCAGGCGGTTGAGCACGGCCCGGTAACCGGCGAAGTCGTCGTAGGCGTTGCGGAAGAACGACAGCGAGTCGTGGACCTGCCCGAACGCGGTGGCGGTCTGGGTGACGTCGCCGAGGGTGATGCTGCCGGCCAGGAAGCGCGGTCCTTGGATCACGAGCGGGACGATCTCCGCACCCTGGGTGATCACGAAGTTGAAGCCGAGGAACTTCAGGTTGCGGTAGAGGATGGCCCACACGTTGTCGATGACAGCGGCGAACCGTCGATCCAGCGTTGCCCCCTCGACCTCCTCACCGCGGTAGAAGGCGATCCGCTCGGAGTTCTCCCGCACCCGCACGAGCGCGTAGCGGAAGGAGCCGGTGAGCTGCTCGTTGAGGAAGTTCAGCCGGATCAGCGGTCGCCCGATGCGGAACGCGATCACCGACGCGACGATCACGTAGAGGAACGCGAAGAAGACCATCGCCCGCGGGACCTCCACACCGAACACGTTCAGTGGCCCGGAGAGCTCCCACAGGATGAGCGTGAACGACACCAGCGACACCAGCGAGCCGATCGCCCCGAAGGCGAGGGTCAGCGACAGGCTGACGAAGGACTGGACATCCTCCTGGATCCGCTGGTCCGGGTTGTCCACCCGGTCCTTGACGAACTGGCCGCGGTGGTAGGCGCCGCCGCTCAGCCAGTCGCCGACCATGCGGTCGTTGGTCCACACCCGCCACCGGATCGACAACACCGACTGCACGTAGACCCGGGTGAGCTCCTTGACGACCCAGATCGCGGCCATCCCGAGGAACAGGACGATGTAGAACCAGAAGCCGTCGGCATCGAGCTCCTGCAGCGCCGTGTACAGGCCGTTCGACTGGTAGGAGAACAGGACGTTCATCCGCACCGTGGTGATCGTGATCAGCAGCACGGTAAGGATGAGCAGCAGCGGTCCCCAGGTGCGGCGGTCCCGGGTGGGCCGGAAGTACGGCATGGCCAACCGGCGGAACTGCCGGCCCCACGCGGTCGTCCGCATCAGGAGCATGCCGATCAGCGCGCTGCCCACCGCCGCCGCGGCGGTCACCGCGAGTATCCAGACGATGCTGTTGAACCACTCGCTCGCCCAGTCGATCGGACCGTCCACTATGTCCTCCCACGTCGCTCGCGGCGGAGACTATCGGGAGGGCGTCGGACACCGTTGCCCGCCACGATGACCGTGCGGTTACTGAAATCGCGTTGCGGTCGAGCCGACCGCGACCCGAGTCTTGCGACATGACCTCCGCCCTTCCCGCCCTCCTGCCGTTCGCCGCCCTCGTGCCGGCGACGCAGCAGGTGCCGGTCCGGTCGGAGGCGACCCGCTTCCGACCGTGAGCCCGGAGCTCGGACCCGCGCTGGTCGCGGGCCTGCTCGCCGGGTACGGGATCGCGATACCGATCGGCGCGGTCGGGGCCTACCTCGTGCAGCTGTCGGCCCGCTCCCCGTGGCGGACGGGCGTGGCGGCGGCGTTGGGCATCGCCACGACCGACGGCGGGTTCGCCCTGGTGGCTGTGCTCGGCGGGGCCGCGGTGGCGGGCCTGCTCGCCCCGGCGCTGCCGGTGCTCCGGTGGGTGTCGACGGCTGTGCTGGTCCTCCTCGCCGCCAGCACGGTCATCGCCGGGTTGCGCCCTGGCGACTCGGTGGCGTCGGTCCCTGCCGCTGGTCCCGCCCGCACGTACGTCGCACTGCTCGGACTGACCGCGGTGAACCCGACGACGGTCGTCTACTTCGTGGCGCTCGTGGTCGGGCTGCCGGACCGACCCGTCGGCGCGGCGGCTGCGGTGTTCGTCGGCGCTGCGTTCGTGGCGTCGGCGAGCTGGCAGCTGCTCGTCGCCGGCGCCGGGATGGCGCTGGGCCGGTTGGCGTCGGCACCGCCGGCGCGCCGGATCACGGCGTTGGCATCGGGCGCGGTGATGCTCCTGCTCGCCGTGCACGTCGGCTGGGGCGGATGAGCATCAGGGCCGGTCGGCAGGCAGGATCGCTCGCGTGAGCACGTTCCGGGCCGTTGTCCTCGACTTCTACGGCACCCTCGCTCCGGGCCGTTCCGCAGCACAGCAGGCGGTGGCCCGCGCGGCACAGGCGGCGGCGCTCGGTATGGATCAGGGCCTGCTCGACGCCGAGCTCTCCGCGACCGTCGACGAGCGGTTCCGCGGAGCCGGTGGTTCGGTGGCCGGCTCGCTGGCCTGGGTCGCCCACCGGCTCGGTGCGGAGCCCGACCCGGCAACGCTGGAACGGGCGGCCGAGGTGCGGCTGGCCGCCGAGCGGAGCTTCGGCGAACCGCGGCCCGACGCCGTCGGGGTGCTGTCGGCGGTGCGCGAGCGTGGGCTCGCGGTCGGCGTGGTCAGCGACTGCAGTGCCGAGCTGCCCCTGTACTTCCCCGACCTGCCGATCGCCCCGCTCGTCGACACGGCCGTGTTCTCGTTCGTCCTCGGGATCCGCAAACCCGATCCCCGGATCTTCACCGCCTGCTGCACGGCGCTCGGGGTGGCGCCCGACGAGTGCCTCTACGTCGGCGACGGCGGCAGCGACGAGCTGGCCGGCGCCACCGCCGTCGGCATGCACGCCGTGCACCTGGACGTGCCCGGCGAGGACCAGGGCGTCGTCTACGGGCGGCACGCGAGCTGGGAGGGAGCGCGGATCACCGCGCTCCCTCAGCTGCTCCCCTTGCTCGATTGAGCTAGTGCAGCGCGGTGGCGTACAGCTGCTCCAGCGCCGCCCAGTGGCGATCCTGCGCGGCCGGGTCGAACGTGGGGTTGTCGGGCACCGCGAAGCCGTGGCCGGCAGGGTAGATCTCCAGGGTGTGCGGCACGCCGGCCTCGGTGAGGGCCTTCTCGAGCAGGTCGGCCTGCTCGAGGGTGTACGAGCCGTCGTCCTCCGCTCCGGCGACGTAGACGGTGGCGGTGATCTTGTCCGCGAGCAGGTGCGGGCTCGTCGGATCGTCGGCGACGGCGATGCGGCCGCCGTGGAACGACGCGGCCGCACCGATGCGGGAGCCGTGGTTGCCGGCCACGATCATCGAGATCCGGCCGCCCATGCAGTAGCCGGTGGTGCCGACCGGTCCGTCGGAGACCTCCGGCGCGGCGGCCAGCGCGTCGAGGAACGACGCCGTGTCGGAGACGACCATGTCCGGGGTCAGCGATCCGACCAGACCCATCAACCGGGCCCGCTCGTCCGGGTCGGAGAACGCGGTGGCGAGGTCGAACGGCTTCCACTCGCCGTGCCGGTAGTAGACGTCGGGCACCAGGACCGCGTAGCCGAGCCCGGCCAGGTGGTCGGCCATGCCCTTCATGGAGTCGCGGGCGCCGCCCGCGTCCGGGTAGAGGATCACGCCGGGCCATGGCCCGGCGCCGTCGGGGGTGTGCAGGGTGGCCGGGCAGGAACCGTCGGATGTGGCGATGGCGAGATCACGTCGCATACCGCCGTTCTACACCGCGGGGCAGCATCGGGCGCGCCCCGGTGCGACACTGATCCGCATGGCCGAGAGCGCCCTGACCAGCAATGACGCTTCGTCTGGTTCGTCCGAGAAGTCCGGTGGCTGGGGACTGCCGCTGATCGTCCTGATCGCCGGGATGTTCATGTCGATCCTCGACACCAGCATCGTCAACGTGGCCGTCCCGAAGATCCAGAACGTGTTCGGGTCGACCACCGACGAGGTGCAGTGGATCGCCACCGCCTACACGCTCGCGCTCGGCGTGGTGGTGCCGCTCTCGGCATGGCTCTCGGACCGGTTCGGCGCGAGCCGGATCTACAACATCTCGCTGATCGGGTTCGCCGCCGGTTCGGCGCTGTGCGGGCTCGCGTGGGACCTCGAGAGCCTCGTCGTGTTCCGCATCATCCAGGCGATTCCCGGCGGGATCCTGCCGGTGGTGACGCTGTCGATGCTCTATCGCATCGTGCCGAAGGACAAGCTCGGCACCGCCATGGGCATGTACGGCCTGGGCATCATCTTCGCCCCCGCCGTCGGGCCGACGCTGGGTGGATACCTCGTCGAGTACGTCGACTGGCGGCTGATCTTCTTCATCAACGTGCCCGTCGGCATCGTCGGCTCGCTGGCCGCGGCCATGGTGCTGCCGAAGTTCGGTGTGGTGCGGAAGGCGCGCTTCGACGCGCTGGGCTTCATCACGATCGCCGTCGGCCTGTTCGCCCTGCTGCTGGCGCTCACCGAGGGGCAGGACTGGGGCTGGACGTCCGCCGGCACCGTCACCCTGCTGGTGGTCGGTGTGTTGTCGCTGGCGCTGTTCGTCGTGATCGAGCTCGAGGTCGACGAGCCACTGCTGGACGTGCGCGTGTTCCGGTACTGGCCGTTCACCAACTCGCTGCTGCTGATCTCGGTGCTGTCGGTGGGGCTGTTCGCGGTGCTGTTCTACATCCCGCTGTTCCTGCAGCAGGCCCAGGGCCTCGGCGCGTTCGAGGCCGGCGTGTTGCTGTTGCCCCAGGCGTTGATCATGGCGGTGGTGATGCCCGTCGCGGGTCGGCTGTACGACCGGATCGGGCCGCGCTGGCCGGCCGTCGTCGGGCTCGCGATCGTCACGGTGGGCACGTGGATGCTGCGTGACCTCACGGTCACCACCCCGCACTGGGAGATCTCGCTCCTGCTCATGCTGCGCGCCGCCGGCATGGGGCTGGCGATGATGCCCGTGATGACCAGCGGCATCGCAGCGGTGCGACCGTCCGACGTCAACGCGGCGAGCGCGTTCAACAACGTCGTCCAGCGCACCGCGGCCTCGCTCGGCCTGGCGATCCTCACCGCCGTGCTCACCACCTCCAGCGCGCAGCTGGCCGCCGACCGGGGCGGGCTCACCACCGACCCCAGCACCCTGCCGGTGCTCGGTGTGGGGCCGCAGGGGCAGGTCGCGGGAATGATGTCGACCTACCAGCAGGTGCAGACGCAGGTGTTCGTCGAGGCGCTGGACAACCTCATGATCATCACGACGGTGATCAGCCTGGTCGCCGTCGGGCTGGCGTTCATGCTGCGCAGCGGCCCGCTGCCGCCGTCGGCCCCGCCGCCCGCTGCGGCACCCGACGCCGCAGCGGCGCAGGCGCCTCTCGAGGCCGACGAGCCGGCCGCGAACGAGCAGGTGGAGCGGATCCCGACGCCGACGCGGTCCTGAGCGTGCTCAGTCCTTGTGGATCTGCACCGTCACGTTCATCCCGGGCACGAGCGCGAGGCCCTTGGTGTCCGCGATCCCGATCTTGACGGGGATGACCTGCGTGACCTTCTGGAAGTTGCCAGAGGTGTTGGACTGCGGGAACGCCGAGAAGATGCCCGCTGCGCCGCCCTGCACCTCGCGCACCGTGCCGGTGAACTCGGTGCCGGGGAAGGCGTCGACCGAGATGTCGACGGCCTGCCCGGCACGGACGTCGTCGATGTCGGTCTCGTCGACCCGCGCGGTCACGAAGATCTTGGAGAAGTCGTAGGCGACGGCCAACTGGGTGCCTGCGGGCACGAACGCGCCCTCCACCCCGTTGTCGACGACGACCGTGGCGTTGCCAGGTGAACGGATCGCCTGCTGGGGCTGCACGAAGCCGCCCTGGATCCGGATCCGGCCGACGATCTGGTCCTTCTTCAACAGGCGACCCTGGGTGGCCTGCCAGTCGACGAGCGTGCCACTGCCCGGGGAGTTGACGACGATCCGGTCGCCGTCGATCTGGGCGTTGTCGGTACTGACGTAGCGACCTGCCTCGACGACGTACACCACGACCAGGACGATCGCGGTGATCACCGCGACGATCCCGATCACGATCAGCGAGATGCGGGTGGAGCGCTTGAGCGGGCGGCGCTTCGGTGCGGCCGCCCCGTTGGAGCTGGCAGGCGCGGGTGGCGCCTCGACCGGTCCCTCGACCATGACGTTCCCCTCTACCTCTGACCGACGGGGAGCAGCACCTGCTGCCCCTCCTGCAGCCCCGAGACGACCTCGGTGCGGTCCAACCCGACGACGCCCGCCTGGAACGGTACGTCGACCGGCCCCGTCGGGCCGACCACCGAGACGACGCTGCGGCCGTCCACCTGCCGCACGGCCGACGACGGCACGGTCAGCACGTTCGGCGTCTCGCTCGTCACGACGCCGGCGGTGGCGGTCTGGCCGCCCTTCATGCGCGGATCGGTGGTGGTCAGCGCGATGGTGACGTAGTAGCTGATGACACCGGCGATGGACGCGCCCTGCGGAGCCACCGACACGACCGTGCCCGCCGCGGTGAGGTCGGGGATGGCGTCGAAGTTGACGTCGACGCGCTGGTTGGGCTGGATGGAGGCCGCGTCGGACTCGTTGAACGGCACGACGACCTGGAACTCGTCGATGTTGTTGAGCACCAGGAACTGGGTGCCGCCGGGCCGGGTCGGCGAGGCGCCGGTCGCGGCAGCGGCGGCAGCGCCGCCGCCGGTGGAGCCGCTGGCACCCGGGATGGAGGCGTTGCTGCCGGGGGCGAGCGAGCTCGTGCCACTGCTCGGGGCGAGGAACTCGCCGACCGCGCCGTTGAGCACCGACACGGTGCCGGCCACCGGGGCCTTCAGCGTGCAGTTCTCGACGTCGCGCTGAGCCTGCTCGACCAGTGCGCGGCTGCTCGCGACGAGCGCGGCCTGCTGGTCGATGTTGTGCGGGCGGTCCGAACCGGACGAGTCGGCGTTGTTCTGCGCAGTCACGACGCCCTGGCGTGCGTTCTCGATCTGGACCTGACCGTTGGCCTCGTCGACCTGACGCTTCTGCTTGGCCGCGTCCAGCGCGCCCTTGGAGGCGACGACCTTCTGCTTGGCCGCGGCGACGGCCTGCAGGTCGGCCGGGCACGGGTCGGGCGTCGTCGGCAAGGTGCCGCTGGAGCCACCGGCGCTGCTGAAGTCGTCGTCATCGTCCGAACCGTGCGCGCTCGCGCAGCCGTGTTGGGCGGCCGTGGCCTCCGCTGCGTGCAGGGCGTCCTTGTCGGCGTCGAGCTGGCGTTCCGCGCTGTGGATCGCGACCTCGTCGGCCTGCACCAACGCGTCGACGGCACCCTCGGTGGCGGAGAGGACCTGCTGGGCCTGGGCGAGGGTGTTCTCCGCGCCCTCCACCACCGGTGAGGACGTCAGCTTGTCCAGCGTGGCCTGCTGCGCGGCCAGCTGGCCCTGCTGCTGGGCGAGCGACTGCTTGGCTGCGAAGTCGTCGATGGTGGCGAGCTGCTGTCCCGCCTGCACCTTGTCACCGACCTTCACGAACACCTGGGTGATCTGGCCGCCCTTGGCGAACCCGAGGTTCTGCTCGGTGAGCGAGCTCAGCGAGCCGGGCGCGGAGACTCCCATCGACACCGTCGCGCGCTCCACCTTCGCGGTGATCGGCGTCGGGGCCTGGGCCGCCGAGCAGGCGACGACCCCGATCCCGACGGTCCCGACGAGCGCGACAGCTGCGACGAGCATGCGGGTCCGGGTTCCGCCGGACCCACCGCCGGACATGACGTGGCGGGCGACCATCAGGCTCCTTCCCGTCACGGCTGCTCCATCTGGGGTAAGAAGAAGCATCCGTGCGGACCGTCCGTGGTGAACTCGCCGTCGCGGCCCACCGTATGGAGCAACCTAGACCATTCCAATCTGCAATTGAGAGACACCCCTCCGCTTACCTGCGGTGGTCGGGTGAATGCGACACTCATTCGGACGGAGGACGGAACGGACACCATGGACCCTGCGGGTGGCACGGCCGATCACCCGGCCGATCGGCCAGGCGATCACTCCCCGGATCGCGGGCAGGGTCGGTTGCGGGCCGACGCACGCCGCAACCGCGACCGGATCGTCGCCGCAGCCACCCAGGCGTTCGCCGCGCAGGGCGCGGACGTGCCGGTCGAGGAGATCGCGCGCGCCGCCGGGGTCGGCGTCGGCACGGTCTACCGACGCTTCCCCGACCGGGACGCGCTGATCCGCGAAGTGGCGCAGGAGACCATGCGTGCTGCGTTGTCGCAGGTCCGCGTCGCCGTCACCGAGGAGCCCACCGCATGGGCGGCGCTGGCGCGTTTCCTCGGGCAGTCCCGCGCGATGCGGCTGTCCGTGCGGCTGATGATGGATTCTCCGGACGCGCGCGCGACGATGGCCGACGATCCCGAGATCTGCGCGCTGCGGCGGGCGATGATGGAGGTGCTCGACCAGGTGGTGCAGGCCGCGCAGGCCGAGGGCAGCCTGCGGGCAGACGTCGGTACCGGCGATGTCGCGACAGCGTTCGTGCTGCTGGTGCGCCCGCTGCTGCTGCCGGATCCGGACGTGGCGTCGGCGGCCTTGGAGCGCTGCCTCGGCGTGATGCTCGACGGCCTGCGCGCCGGCTCGGGATCCGAACTTCCCGGCGCTCCCCTGAGCCGCTTGGACCTGGGCGGACCCTAGAGGGCCACCTCAGAGATCCACCTCGCCTTGCACCACGGAACGCACGGCTCCACCCACCCACACGGTGCCGTCGCCGTCGCGCTCGACACTGATCCGTCCGGTCCGCTGGATCGCGGTCCCCTGGCGGGCGACGTACGGGCCCGTCTGCCGGCCGCTCTCGAACAACCACTGCGCCACCCCGGCGTTGAAGCTTCCCGTGACCGGGTCCTCGCAGGTCACGCCGTTCTTCACGAAGAAGGCCCGCACCTCGTAGGCGTAGGCGGAGCCTGCCGGGTGGGGCCCGACCAGTCCCACGTCGCCGGGCACGAGGCCCGGATCGACGGCGAGCACCGCGTCGGCGTCGGCGAGCAGCACTGCCTTCCAACCCGGGCCGTTGGCGACCCACTCGGCGGCGAGGATCGCCGCGGGATCGATCCGCAATCCTGCCGCCAGCTCGGCGCGCACCCTGTCGTTGACGGGCCCCGACCGCAGCAGCGGCGGCGCGGCGAACGCCAACCCGTCGGCGGTGCGCCGCACGGTGAGCGCCCCGGCCGCGCAGTCCTGCACTACCGCGTCGGCGGTGTGCTCGGGGTGGGTGGACAGCCACGCGAACGCGCTGCCGAGGGTCGGGTGGCCGGCGAACGGCAGTTCCCGGTCCGGGGTGAAGATGCGGGTCAGGTAGTCGGCGCCGGGCCGGCTCGGCGGCAGCAGGAAGACCGTCTCCGACAGGTCGGTCCACTGGGCGAACAGCTGCATCTGCTCGTCGGACAGCCCGGTGGCGTCATGCACGACCGCGAGCGGGTTGCCGGTCAGCGGGCCGGTGGCGAAGACGTCGAGCTGGGAGAACGCGTACGTGGTCACGCCGCCCATCGTCGTCGGCGGCAGCCCCGGCGCAAGGTCCACCTCGGCCACAGTGGCGTTCCGAGCAGCCGGGCAGACTCGGGTGCATGAACACCGCCGAACTGCTCCTCGACGGCTTCGGCCGCGTACACGACTCGGTGCACGCGGCGGTCGCCGGGCTCGACACCGACCGGCTCACCCACCGCGTCGACCCCGACACGAACACGATCGCCTGGCTCGTCTGGCACCTGACCCGGGTGCAGGACGACCACGTCTGCGAGGTGGCAGACCTCGAGCAGGAATGGACCGCAGGCGGCTGGGCGGACCGCTTCGGGCTGCCGTTCCGGCACTCGGCCACGGGCTACGGGCACACCAGCGCCGACGTGGCCGCCGTGCAGGCGTCGGCAGCGGACCTGCTGGGGTACTACGACGCCGTGCACGCCAAGACGGAGGCCTACCTGAGCGCGCTCACCGATGCTGATCTCGACCGCGTCGTCGACGAGCGTTGGGACCCGCCCGTCACGCTCGGTGTACGACTCGTCTCGGTTCTCGACGACGACCTCGAACACGCAGGCCAGGCTGCCCTGTTGCGCGGGATCGCGGAGCGTATGGCGCGATAGAACGTATTCTCACCAGGGCCGGGAATGTCGGCAAGCGCCGCGCAAGCACCCGTCGAGAACGCATCCGAAATGCTGTCGTGCGCTAGGCGGACAACGTTGTCTGGGTTCCAATAGTCCGAGCAGGTTCTCACTGCGCGCCACCGCCGCAGCTACTGCGGCGGCGCGCTGTGCAGCGCTGGCTCCGAGGAGCCTACTAGCAGGTCACATCCAGTCCCAAGTGCGCATGACAGGCCTCCTTCCGATTGTTCCGACAGGCTCGACAAGGCGCCACAGAACGCCACTAAAGGCGCCGTGCGGGATGAGTTGTACACAGCAGTACTGGTGCCCGCGCGGCCACCGCGGGCGCTCCAACACAATTTCACAGAGGATTGCCGGGCGGCAAGCTGGGTCTTTCGGTAACCCGCCGTCGACGGACGTCGGAGTCGGCGATCAGAGCAGCACAATGCCATCGACAGGCGTAGGCGAATGCTCCACGCCGCCCGCCGCTAAGATCCGCGAAGGCACACGAGGCCGGGGGGTGACCGAGGTGGTTCGCCGGCGCTGGCCCGTACTCGCCCTTCCCGTGCGGGTGCTCGTCGCGGTCGTCGTCGTCGAGCTCGCCACGGTGCTGCTGTTGGCGCACGACGTGGCCGCGCTCGTCGACGGCGCCATCGACATCACCGCGCACGATCTGCTCGCGGCTGCGCTCCTCGTCGCCGTCGCCGTCCTCCACCAGGAGGTGTCGGTGCGGCTCGAGCGCTACCGCAGCCGGATGGTCACCGGCAACGGCGAGGCGTACCTCAACCTGAACTCGGTGTGGATCGGGGCCGCGGCGGTGCTCTGCCCGCCTCCGCTGGCGGTCTGTGTGGCGGCTGTCTGCTACCTCCACCTGCGCTACTTCGTGTACGCGACCGAGGCCGACAAGCAGCCGTACAAGGTCGTGTACTCCGTAGCGGCCTGCCTGCTGTCCGTGCATGCCGGCATCGATCACGGACGGGGCGGCCGATCCGCTGCTGCTCGGCCTCGCGCTGGTGACCTATCTCGCGGTCGACACGATCGCCGTGGTCGGCGTGGTGCTGCTCACCGGCTCGGTCCGCGTTCGGGAGCTGGGCAGGTTCCGCCCGGAGCTCACGCTGGAGACCTCACTGCTGTGCCTGGCCGGCCTGCTGGCCGCGGCGATGTCGATCCAGCTGTGGCTGATCGTCTTCATCTTCCCGCCGATCCTCGTGCTGCACCGCGCGCTGTTCGTCCGCCAGCTGGAGCGGGCGGCCCGCACCGACGGGAAGACCGGGCTGCTCACCGCCGGCACGTGGCACGAGCTCGCCAGCGAGCATCTCGACGTCGCGCGTCGGCGCGGCCACCGCGCGGCCGTGCTCGTCGTGGACATCGACCACTTCAAGCGGATCAACGACCGCTACGGCCACATGGCCGGCGACACCGTGCTGGCGCGTGTGGCCGAGACCCTGCAGTCCCAGCTCCGGACCCACGACGTCGTCGGCCGGTTCGGCGGCGAGGAGTTCGTGATCCTGGTGCCCCTGTCAGACCCGGAGCCCGACGTGCATGCCGAGACGGCGGCGGTGGCCGAGCGGATCCGCGCGGCCGTCGCCGGGCTCCAGGTCGATGTGGCGGCCGCCGGTCAGGCGCCGAGGACCGATCGGGTCACGGTGTCGGTCGGGGGGCGGTGTTCCCCGTCCACGGAGACCACCTGCTCGGCGTGATCGCTGCGGCGGATGCCGCGCTCTACGCCGCCAAACGGGCCGGTCGCGATGTGGTCCGGCTGGCCCCGCGGCTGGTGCCGCCAGCCGAGCCGGACGTCATCACGGACCGTCGTGGAGAACCGGCCGACCGACATCCCTGACGCAGACGCCGGCGTTTGGACAACTGCCCAAACTGTACAGCGCGCCCGGCCCCGACCCGCCCGGTGGCGGGTCCAGTCGCGGGAATTGCCGGCATCTTGCCCAGGATTCGCCCCGTCCGATATCACCCGAAACAGTCGCCAGGTAAGTCCGGAATAGGGCATCGAAGATCCACATGTGCGCCTCCGTAGTCAGCTCGACACACGGAAGGACGATCATCTGATGGTGCCACATCAGTACTCCTCTCGAGAGTGTCGAGAGGTGATTCAACGACTGCTCGCCAATCGGCGATCAGTCCTCATCCCCATTCGAAGCCGCGCATCAGGACACCTCCTCTCCGGTCATCCATGCAGGTCATAGCCTCATCATGACACGAGCGGTCGGGCAGTCGCACTGCCCCTGGTTCTTCCTCCGGCCACGCGTCGGGCCATCCTGATCACGTCGTAATGTCCGCGATCCCACCGCTGCGATCCGACCGGTCGTTCGCCTTGTCGGTCCGGGTCCGGCGTGATCGAATCGCATCATTGTCGAGAATTCTCCGGCGTGCAAATAGTTGTACCGCCGAACCGCCGCCGAAGTCCATTGCCGAACCGATCACAACCTGGGCCCGCCCCGCCGAAGGCTGAGGTAGAGTTGCGAGGGCAAGGAGCGGCGAGAGAGGTGATCGGTGAGCGCTGTCACGCGTTGGCCGGTGTGGACGCTGCCTGGACGCCTGCTGGTAGCCGTTATCGCCGTCGAGACCTTGGCCCTGATGCTGGTGGTCCTCGACGTGGCGACCGAACTCAGGGCGGGGATCTCCTCGGCAGGCGCTGCCGACTCGGGCATCACCATCGCGCTGCTCGTCGGGGCCGGGTTCCTGACTGCGGAACTGGCGATACACGTCGAACGGTTCCGCAGTCGCGTTGCGCACGGTGGTGGCTCGATCGCCAAAATCGATCCGAGCCCGGTATGGGCGTTCGCCGCGGCGTTGCTGCTGCCGCCGCTGGCGGCCTGCGTCGTCGTCACGGCGATGCTCTGCTTCGTGCGCTACCGGGTCCGACGCCCGTCCGTCCGCGGGCCGCTGTACAAGGCCGCGTTCACGTACTCCACGCTGGTGCTCGCCGTCCATGCGGCCGCCGCGATGGCGGAGTTCAGCGCTCTCGGTGTGGAGCAACCCCTGCGCAGCGGCATCGGGGTGCTGGTGGTCGCCTGCGCCGCGCTGGGTTTCCTCGTGGTCAACGCCTGCCTCGTCGTCGGCGTCGTCGTCATGAGCAGCGACAAGACCGTCCGCGACATGATCGGGCAGACCGGCCACGAGGTCCTGCTGGAGATCGCCTTGCTGTGCGTCGGCGGCCTGATCGCGATCGCCGTGATCACACAGCCATGGCTGGTGCTGTTCGCCATTCCCCCGCTGCTGGTGCTGCATCGTGCGGTGCTCGTCCGCCACCTGGAGAAGCAGGCCGCCACCGACGGCAAGACCGGGCTGCTCACCGCCGGCGCCTGGCACGACCGCGCCACCCTGCGCATCGACCACGCGCGCGAGGCCGGTAGCTCGGCTGCGGTGCTGGTGGTTGATCTCGACCACTTCAAGCAGGTCAACGACCGGCACGGGCACATCGCCGGCGACTACGTGCTGCAGGCCGTCGCGTCGGTGCTGCGGGAGGACGTCCGCGGCGCCGATCTCGTCGGCCGCTTCGGCGGCGAGGAGTTCGTGCTGCTCCTGCCGCAGGCCGGCGAGCGCTACGCCTACTCCGAGCTGCAGGTCGTGGCCGAGCGGATCCGCCGGCGGGTCGCGGAGCTGCAGGTCGCCGTGCCCACCCCGGACGGCACGCTGACCATCGACGGCGTCTCGGCCTCGGTCGGCGGTGCCGTGTTCCCGCACGACGGCAACCACCTGCTCGACGTGCTCGCCGTTGCCGACACCGCGCTCTACGCGGCTAAGCGGGCGGGCCGCAACGCCGTGCGGATGGGCCGGCACGACACCCTCGATGCCGCGCCCGGCGAGATGGTCGAGCGGCAGTTCCTGCGGCAGTCCGAGGACGCCACCCCGCCGGCCTGAGTGGCCGGCGCGCAGCTCAGCCGTACAGCAGCCGGGCGACGGCGCTCGTCTCGAGCCCGGTACCGGGCAACGGATCGGAGTACCGCGCGTACGGCTCGTCGCTGCCCGCCACTACCAGAGCCGCACCCAGCACTTGCGCCACCGCACCGACCGCCCGTTCGCCGTACGACGAGGTTTCCACGAAGGCGGCGGGATCGATCGTCACCGGACCGCCCCGGGCGGCCGCGCGCTCCCCGTGCAGCGGAGCGAGCCCGGCGAGCATCGCGAAGCAGACCCGCAACCCGGGATGCCGCGCGCGTCCGGCCACCCCGAACGCGAACCACGCCGCGTGCATCTGCTGCACGTACGGCACCAGCGCCGGCCACCAACCGGGCACCCCGTCCGCGACGGGCGCGGGGCCGGGATGCACGAACAGCGGTCGGTTGCGCTGCTCCAGTACGTCCAGGAGGGGGCCGCAGCGGTCGATCCCCGCGGGGTCCGCCAGTGCGGTGGCCGGCAGCTGCAACCCGACACAACCGGCGTCGAGCGCCGCCGTCAGCGCTGCCGGGTCGGGATCGTCGAGCGCGGCCGCGGCCCACACCCTGAACTGCTCCGGCAGCTCTCGCGCGCCGTCGTGATAGGCCGCGAGCAGCGGCGCGGCCTCGGCCGTGGGCAGGTACTCGATGCCCAGTGGCGACGATAGCGACACGAGCGCGCGCTCGAACCCCGCGAGCGTGAGGCGCTCGAGGCGACGGGCCGGATCGTGATCCGCGGGCTCGACGGCGTAGGGCGGCTCCCCCGGCAGGTAGAGCGTCCAGCCGTCCAGGTAGGGCGGACGACGTCTGGCCCGCAACGCGTCGATCAGCGCTGCGGGCCAGATGTGCTGGTGGATGTCGGTGCGAGGGGAGCCGTCGGGCGTCACCCCGTCATCATGCCGAGGGCGCGACCCGCTTCTGCGTGGGCGTGCTGCCGTTGACGCGCTTGCCGTTGACCGCCCCTGAGGTCGAGACCGACGGCACCGCCACCGGACGGGTGCGAGCCTGCTCGAACCGCATGCCGTCGGAGACACGGGCGCGCTTCATCTCGATCAGTTCCCGCGGGTAGTTCATCCGGACCGTCCACGGGTCGCGGCTGCCCTGCTGGGGCAGCTGGTCCATCGAGCGGCGGATGTAGCCCGGGGTGAACTCGAGCAGCGGCTTGTGCGTGACCGACGCGTCGGTGTTCTCCGGCACGGCGACGGCGTAGCGGTGCGCCCGCATGTGGTTGAGCAGCCGGGAGACGTACTCGGCGACCAGGTCGGCGCGCAGCGTCCACGACGAGTTGATGTAGCCGAACGTGTAGGCGAAGTTCGGCACGCCCTCGAGCATGATGCCGCGGTGGGTCATGGTGTCGTTCGGCACCAGCGGCGTGCCGTCGACCGTGGGCACCACTCCGCCGAGCATCCGCAGGTTGAGGCCGGTGGCGGTGACGATGATGTCGGCCGGCACTTCCGCGCCGGACTTCAGCCGGATGCCGTGCTCGGTGAAGGTCTCGATCTCGTCGGTGACCACCGAGGCGTCGCCCTTGCGCAGCGCCCGGAACAGGTCGCTGTCGGGCACCACGCACAGTCGCTCGTCCCACGGGTTGTACTTCGGTGTGAAGTGCGGGTCGAGATCGAAGCCGGGGAGCCGGCGGGCCGTGATCCGCTTGAGCACGGCCTTCGCCGGGCCCGGGAAGGTCTGCAGGAGCTGGTAGGACCCCATCTGGATCAGGACGTTCTTCCAGCGCACGATCGGGTAGGTCATCGACACCGGCAGTACCTTGCGCAGCAGCTGATCGACCGGGTCGCGCTTGGGCAGCGACACGATGTAGGACGGCGAGCGCTGCAGCATCGTGACGTGCGCGGCCTTGTCGGTCATCGCCGGCACCAGGGTGATGGCGGTGGCGCCGCTGCCGATGACGACGACGCGCTTGCCGGCGTAGTCGAGGTCCTCGGGCCAGTGCTGCGGGTGGACGATCTCGCCGGCGAAGTCGGCGGAACCCGGGAACTCGGGGGCGAAGCCCTGCTCCGAGTTGTAGTAGCCGGAGCAGTGGTACAGGAAACCGCAGGTCATCGTGGTGTGCTCGCCGGACTCGGTATCCTCGATCTGCACCGTCCAGCGCTGGTCGGAGCTCGACCAGTCGCTCGCCACCACGCGCCGGTGGTAGCGGATGTGCCGATCGATGCCGTGCCGCTCCGCGGTCTCGCGCAGATAGTCAAGGATAGCGGGGCCGTCGGCGATCGAGTCGTCCGAGAGCCACGGCGCGAAGCCGAAGCCGAGGGTGTGCATGTCGGAGTCCGAGCGCACGCCCGGGTAGCGGAACAGGTCCCACGTGCCGCCGATCGCAGCGCGGGCCTCGACGATCGCGTAGGTGCGATCGGGGCAGTCGCGGCCGAGGTGGTACGCAGCGCCGATGCCGGAGATCCCGGCGCCGACGATCAGCACGTCCACGTGTTCTGTGTCCGGGACGGTCTTCGGGGCCATGCTGGCACCTCCAGGAGTAGGGCTTCGCTGCCAACTTACCCACGGTAACTTACCGAGGGTAGATCTGACCAGCCCCGAGGGCTCACGCCTGAGTGAACCCCGACATCCCGGTGTAGAGAGCCAGGCGCTTGCTCTTCAGCCCGCCCGGCGCGTAGCCGGCCAGCCAGGAGGAGTCCTCGGCGAGGAACAGGCTGTCCTGGTCCCCACGCGCCCCCCGGGCCTCGGTGACGCTGCGGAAGTAGTAGTGGTTGAACAGCCGGTTGAACTCGGTGAGGTAGATGTCGGCCACCCGCCGGTCGCCGCGGATGACCAGCATGTTCTCGTCGTTGTCGGTGCACGAGGCCGCGCTGAAGTTGGCCGAGCCGGTCACCACCCGCGGATCGGCACCCAGCGGATCGACCAGCAGGAACTTCGAGTGCACGTAGCTGACGTGCTGATTGAGCCCGAGCAGCCCCGCGTTGGTCTCGGCCGCCCACTGGTAGACGGGGTTGCGCAGGAAGGACCCCCACGCCTGGTAGACGTTGTTCGATGCGTCGATCCGCACGAACGCCGTCGGGTTGCGCCGGTCCGGTCGGTCGCGCTTCTCCAGCAGCATGAACGTGATGTGGTCAGCGGACGTGTTGTCCTGCAGCACGTCCTTGATCGCGGCGGCGACCGTGAACGCGAGCGTGATGCAGGCTTCGTCGTCGGACGAGTCGAGCAGCGCCGCGTAGGCGTCCAGCAGCGAGGCATCGGGCCGCGGGCTGAACACGGGGGTGATCCCGCGGGGCGCGTCGCGCAGATCCGCCGGCACCGGCGACATCGCGGCCACCGATGCCCTGAGCGCCTTGTTCTTCGCCAGCACCTGCGTGCGCGGATCGCCGTCGCGCCCGCCGGGATCGGTGGCGAGCAGCTCCCAGTAGCGGACGAACGCTGCCGCGGTGGCGCCGTCGCGCACGTGATGGCCGACGTTCGTCTGCCCGTGGATGCCGCCGAGCGACAGGTTCGTCGACCCCGTCCAGACCTCGGTCGGTGCTCCCCCGACGAGCCGGACCATGAACTTGTTGTGCGCGATCGCCGAGCGCCGCGCCTCCCGCAGCACGACCCGGTCCATCGGGAGCTGCGCATCGGCGAGCATCGCGAGGTTGTCCACCCTGGGGAAGCTCGGATGGAAGCCCTCGTCGTCGGTGTGCTCGTTCACCTTGCCGTCGACGATCAACCGGACGTCCACCCCGCGGGCGACCGCGGCGGCCAGCGCGTCGGCGACGGCGCGGTAGCGGAACTCGTAGAAGCAGCAGAGCAGCCGGTCCCCCGGCGCGCACTGGTCGACGAACCCGAGCAGTGCCTCGTCGAGGTCGCGGGAGAGCCAGGCCAGTGCCCGTGCGCGCTTCTCCGGCTCGAGCTCGTCGATCGGGGTGTCGCCGAACTCCTCGGTGTAGTACTGGCTGCTGGCCACACCCCGGTTGAAGAACACGTCGTGGGTGGACGTGCTGGTCGCGGGCTCGGTGCGGACGGTGATCGAGAGCGCCCGCGCCGACCGGTCGGGGGCCGCAGGAGCGCCCTGGAGCGGCTGGAACCGGTACGTGTACCGGTGCTCGGGCACGCACGTGAAGTCGTCCCACAGGAAGCTCTGCATCGGGTGGTCGAAGGTGCTTACCCGCACCCCGGGGACCGGCTCCGGCACGAGCGAGCGGAACACCTTGAACCCGGGCAGCCAGTGCCGCTCCCCCGTCTCGACGTCCACGCGTTCGACGGCGAACCCGAGCAGCCGATCGCGGGTGGGCTCGGTGGCGTCGATGCCGAATGAGACGGTGTTGGTGCCGGCGACGGCGTAGACGCGGCCACCGGTGGCCGCGCGTGAACGGAACCGCATCCGACCAGGGTGGCATCGGCGTACGTCGCGCACGCGAACGTACGGCGAACTAACTGATCGGACTACCGGAGCTTCATCCGCGACGGGCCCGCGGCCACGGGAGCACCCAGGATCGCGCCGACCGCGGCGCGGGTGGCCGATGCACCCTTGGGCAGGGCGCGCAGGATCGGGCCGGCGATCGCATCCAGCTCCAGCGTGGCGCCGGCGAGCCGGTCCTTGAGCATCGACGACTGCATGGACGGCGGGGCGTCGGCCAGGCGGCCGCGGATGTCGTCCGGGTCGATCGCGGCGCCGTGTGCGGCCGCCGCGGCACAGGTCTCGTCGACCAGCGCGGCCAGCTCGGTGGGCCGAGCCTCGCGAGCCGGTCCGATCGGGGCCTGCAACGCGGTGGTGAGCAGCGCGAACGGGGCCAGGAACGCGAGCTTGCGCCACAGCAACGTGGGCTCGTCCGGTGCGGAGGTGTCGAGATCGAGGCCGGCTCCCGTGAGCAGCACCCCGGGTGCGGTCGCTCCGGCGCTCGCGTAACGGGCGAACGGCGACAGGTGCTCGATCACTCCCGGGCCGGTGCGGGTGGCCTCCACGGCCACCGTCATCGGCACGACGTCTGCCTTCGGGTACACCGCCCGCAGGTACGGCACGTGGTCGATGCCGTTGAGCAGCGGCACGACCGCCGCCCGGCCGACGGTGGCGGCGGGCGCGCGCTGCAGCGCGGCGGGCAGGTCGGGCGCCTTCACCGTCACGATCAGCACGTCCGGCGCGTCGGTGAGCCAGGTGCGCGCCGTGACCGGGGCGCTGACCTCGCCGAACGTGGAGCTGGTCAGGCGCAGCCCGTGCACGGCGATCGACGTCACCGTGCGGTCCGACCCGAGCAGCACGACGTCGTTGCCGGCCTGTGCCAGCAGCGCGCCGAGCATCCCGCCGACCGCTCCGGCTCCCAGTACCGCGACCTGTGCCATGGCGCCTCCTCTACAAACTCGTGAGGAACCGATCCAACACCCGGTGCCCGAACTCCAGCCCGGCGACCGGCACCCGCTCGTCCACACCGTGCGCCATGCGCCGGTGGTTCCACGACCGGTCGGGCGCCGGGCCCAGCGGGGAGAACGCGTAGCAGGGGATGCCCAGCGTCGCGAACGACTTGGCGTCGGTGCCGCCGCCCAGGCAGTAAGGCACCACCACGCCCGTCGGGTCCTCGGCCTGCAGCGCGTCGGCCATCGCGGAGAACCACGGGCCGTCCAGCGGCGCGGACACCGGCTCGGCCGGGGTGGTGGCGAACTCGCGCCGCACCCCCGGTCCGAGCAGCCCGTCCAGCACGGCGAACACGTCCTCGACGGCACCGGGGAGCACCCGCAGGTCGACCAGCGCCTCGGCGCGGGACGGCACGACGTTGACCGCCCCGCCTGCGGTGAGCGCCGTCGGCTGGGCGGTGCTGCGCACGGTCGCGGCGGCGAGCTCGCCCGCGAGCCCGAGCCGGACGACCGTCTCGTCGACGGCGGCATCGGAGGACAGGTCGACGGAGACCCCCATCGCGGCACCTGACTGCTCGAGATAGGCGCGCACGGGGTCGGTGAGCTGCACCGGCCAGCGATGATCGGCGATGCGGGCCAGTGCGCGCACCAGAGTCACCACGGCGTTGTCGGGATTGGGCCGGGAGCCGTGCCCGGCCCGTCCGGTCGCGGTGAGACGCAGGTGCAGGGTGCCGCGCTCGGCCGTGCCGACCGGATACAGCCGCACGTCCCCGGCCGGGCCGGTGACGTCGTGCGCGAACCCGCCGCCCTCCCCGATCGCCACCGCGCACCCGGCGAAGAGCTCCGCATGTTCGGCCACCAGCCAGCGAGCGCCGAGATCACCGCCGGTCTCCTCGTCGGCGACGAAGGCGAGCACGAGATCGCGCCGCGGCGCGCGGCCTTCCGCCCGCCAGCCGCGCACGGTGGCCAGCAGCGTCGCCACCAGGTCCTTCATGTCGGCGGAGCCGCGCCCCCACACGTAGCCGTCGCGGATCTCGCCGGAGAACGGCGGCACCGCCCAGCCCTCCGGATCGGCGGGGACGACGTCGAGATGGGCGTGCGCGAGCACCGGCGCGAGCGACGGGTCCGTGCCCGGGAACCGGGCCACCACGCTGGCCCGTCGTGGCGCGGACTCCAGCACCACAGGCGCGAGACCGGCCTCGTCGGCGAGGAAGGCGGCAACGTACTCGGCGGCTTCCCGTTCGCCGACGGCGTCGCCACGGGCCCGGTTCGTGGTGTCGAAGCGCACCAGCCGGGAGAGGAGCTCTGCCACTGATTCAGCCATAGACGTCCTGCATCGCTGATGCCGCCACCGACGCGACGATCTTGAACGCGCGGTAGGCCGCGGTCATGGACTCCGCATCGACGGCCACCGTGCACGGCCCGGGCTGGGTCACCGTCGGCACGACGGCGGCGGCGTCGGCGAGATGCGCGGCGTCGAAGTCGATCTCGACGCGGTGCCGGTCTCGGCGCGGCGCGTGCCGGCCGGCCTTCGCCATCGCCGCCTCCGCACCTGCCCGCAGCAGCGCTGCGGACCGGGCGGGTGGCAGGCAGATCGCGGCGTAGCGGCTCACGCACTCCTTCACCGCGACCGTCACCGCGTCCGGTGCGTAGCTGTCCGCTTCGGCGCAGGCGCGGTCGTCGCCGGTGACGAGCACGACGGGCACCCCGTGCTCGGCAGCGACGGCAGCATTGAGTCCGCCCTCGCCGACCGGCGCCCCGTCGAGTCGGACCTGGGTGATCGCGTTCTCCAGCCAGGTGTGCGCGAGCACGCCCTGGGCACCGGCCATCGCGTGGTAGCCGAGGAACACCACGGCGTCCACGTCCGAATCGATGCCCTGCATCATCGACAGCGGCTTGTGCCGGCCCGTCAGCATGCGGGCCCGCTCGTCGAGCTCCTCGAGCAGGAGGTTGCGCTGTGCCGAGTGCGACTCGTTGACCAGCACGTCGGTGGCGCCGCCGGCGACCGACCCCGCGACGCACGCGTTGACGTCGCCGGTGAACAGCCGCCGCATGCGCTGCCACGGCTCGGTGCCCGCCACGCAGTCGTCGGTCCAGGTGACACCGGTGGCGCCCTCCATATCGGCCGAGATCAGCACGCGCATTGCACGCACGCTAGATCGGCCGGTCCATTGACGCCATGCGGTTGCGGTGATTGGTTACACCCTTCGACCGAGTGAGTCCGGGGGGACGCCATGGCCGGGGGAATCACCCATCGTGCGCGCAGGGCGATGGCGGTGCTGCTGACCGCGTTGGTGGGGACGGCGTCGCTGCTCACCGGCGCGGGCACCGCGCAGGCGCAACCGCCTGCACCGGCGAGCACCATGCGCGTCGCGATCAGCCAGGACATCGACTCGCTGAACCCGTTCATCGCGGTGCGGTTGTCGTCCACGCAGGTCGGGCGCCTGATGTACGAGTACCTCACGCAGGCGGGCCCGGACAACACGACGCAGCCCGGACTTGCCGAGAGCTGGCAGGCGGCGCCGGACAAGCTGACGTGGACGTTCAAGCTCCGCGACGCGAAGTGGTCCGACGGGAAGCCGATCACCGCCCGCGACGCCGCGTTCACCTACAACCTGATCATGACGAACGCGGACGCGGCGACGGCCAACGGGCCGGCGGTGGCCAATTACGCGTCGGTCACCGCCTCCGACGACGGCACGCTGGTGATCGTCACGAAGGCGCCGCAGGCGTCCATCCTCAACTCCGAGATCCCGATCGTGCCCGAGCACGTGTGGGCCTCCCATGTGAACGACATCAAGGGGTTCAGCAACACCGAGACCTACCCCGCGGTCGTCAGCGGCCCGTTCACCCTCACCGGCTACCAGGAGGGCCAGAGCGTCACGCTGGCCGCGAACGACAGCTTCTGGCGCGGCCGCCCGCAGATCGACCAGCTGCAATTCGTCAAGTACGAGAACACCGACGCCGCGGTGCAGGGCCTGATCAAGGGCGACATCGACCTGGTGCGCGACATGACGCCCGCCCAGTTCGACTCGCTCGCCGGGAACGAGCGCATCACCCGCAACGACGGCCGCAACCGCCGCTACACCGAACTGCTGGTGAACTGGTCCAACCCCAACGGGCAGACCAAGGCCGCGTACGGCGACGGCCACCCGGCACTCAAGGACGTGCGGGTGCGTCGGGCGCTGGCCATGGCGATCGACGTCGACACGATCATCAGCAAGGTCAAGCAGGGGCACGCCGAGGCCGCCGGCGGGATCGTCCCGACGGTGTTCCCCGACTGGACGTTCACCCCGTCCGACGCCCAGCTGCGCCGCTACGACCCGGAGCAGGCCAAGAAGCTGCTCGACGAGGCCGGTTACCGGGCCGGGCCCGACGGCAAGCGCGCCGGCGCCGACGGGAAGCCGCTGGCACTGCGGCTGGTGGTGGCCACCGACACCGCGACCAACCGGCAGACCTCCGAGTACCTGGTGGGCTGGTTCGCCGCCATCGGCGTCACGCTGACACCGGAGTTCAAGTCGTCCAACCAGGCCGACGACGACCAGATCGCCGGCAACTTCGACCTGGCGTTCTCCGGCTGGAGCGTCAACCCCGACCCGGACACCACCCTCGCCCAGCAGACCTGCGCCTACAACGGCACGGACAACTCCGACTCCGGCTACTGCAACCCCGCGTACGACGCGCTCTACAAGCAGCAGCAGGTCGAGATCGACAAGCCGAAGCGCCAGGAGCTCGTCCGGCAGATGCAGTCGCTGCTCTACGACGACGTCGCGGCCATCCACCTCACCAACGACAAGCTCCTCGAAGCCTTCCGCAACGACCGGTTCGGCGGGTTCGTCACCCAACCGGCGGCCGGCGGAGTGATCACCGGCCAGACCGGCTACTGGGGCTACTACAGCGCCGTGCCGGCGACCTTCACGGAAGAGGCGGCCGGGCCACTGATCGGGATGTACATCGGCATCGCCGCGGTGGCGGTCCTGGTGCTCGGGGTCCTCGTGTTCTTCCTCCTCCGGTCCCGCCGGCGCAGCGCGGACGATCGGGAGTGACCGACCTCGCCCCGACCGCGAACCCCGTCGATCTCGTCGCGCCGGAGCGCGGCGGGCGCAGCGGATGGGTGTTCGCCGCCCTGACGGTGCTGCGGGGCCTGCTCAGCCTGGTGCTGATCGTGGTGCTGGGGTTCTTCCTGTTCCGGGTGCTGCCCGGCGACCCGGTACGGGCGATGACCCGCGACCGGCCGGGGGATCCGGCTTCGCTGGCACGGCTGCGCGCGGAGTTCGGCCTCGACCGTCCGCTGTGGGAGCAGTTCGTCGACCACATCGGCGACCTGCTCCACGGCGATCTCGGCACGTCCTACCAGTTCAAGCAACCCGTCACCGACCTGATCCTCGGCCGGCTGGGCCCGACGGTGCTGCTCACCGGCACGGCGCTGGTGCTGGCTGTCGGGATCGGGCTGTGGGCGGGCAGCCGGGCCGCGTGGCGGCACGGCAGCACGTTCGACCGGCTGATGACGTCGACCGCGTTGGTGCTGTGGTCGGTGCCGACGTTCTGGCTGGGGCTGATCGTGCTGCTGGTGTTCGCGGTCGGGCTGGACCTGTTCCCCACCGCCGGCATGACCTCGCCGGGCGGGGTCCCCGGCTTCGCCGGCGTGCTCGACGTGGCCCATCACCTGGTGCTGCCGTGCCTGACGATGGTCGCGGTCGTCTACGCGCAGTACCTGATGGTGATGCGCTCGTCGCTGCTGGAGGAGATGAGCGCCGACTACCTCACGACGGCGCGGGCGAAGGGCCTGCGCGACAACGTGGTGCGGCGCCGACACGCGATCCCCAACGCGTTGCTGCCCACCATCACGATCATCTTCCTGAACGTCGGCATGGTGGTGGCCGGTGCGGTGACCGTGGAGACGGTGTTCTCCTGGCCGGGGCTGGGATTGCTCACCTACCAGGCGCTGGCCGTGCCGGACCTGCCGCTGCTGCAGGGCACGCTGATCACGCTCTCCGCCGCGGTCGTGATCATGAACGTGATCGCGGACCTGCTGTACCGGCTGGTCGATCCCCGGGTGCGGACCGCATGAGTGTCGCTGCAGATCGTCGGCGCGTGGCGCTGCGGAGCTTCGCGCGCGGCTACCTGTCGCATCGCGCGGGCGTGGCCGGGCTGGTCGTGCTGGCCGTCGCGGTGCTGGTGGCGGTGCTCGCCCCGATGCTGGTGCCGGCCGCAATGCTGTCGGTGGTGGACGCCGGAGGGCCCGTGCTCGCCCCACCCGGACGGGGTGGGCTGCTCGGCACCGACGAGAACGGGCGGTCGGTGCTCGCGCTGACCCTCGTCGGCACCCGGGTGTCGCTGGTGGTCGGCATCGCAGCCACCCTGCTGTCGGTGCTGTTCGGGTCGCTGGTGGGGATGCTCGCCGCGCACTTCGGCCGGATCGTCTCGGCGATCCTGATGGTGATCACCGACTTCTTCCTGGTGCTGCCGTCGCTGGTGCTCGCGATCGTCCTGTCGACGGTGTTGGACCGCGGCCTGGTCACGATCGTGCTGGCGATCGGCGTGACGTCGTGGGCGTCGACCGCCCGGCTGGTGCGCGCGCAGACCCTCGCCGTGGAGGCCCGGCCCTACATCGAACGGGCCGCCGTGCTCGGTGGCGGCCACGCGCACATCCTCGGCAAGCACGTCCTGCCGGCGGTGGCCCCGCTGGTGCTGGCCAACACCACTCTGACCGTCGGGAGCGCGATCATCGCCGAGTCCACCCTGTCGTTCCTCGGGCTGGGCGATCCCGGATCCATCTCTTGGGGCGCGATGCTGCGCTCGGCCGTCGAGTCCGGGGCGATCACCGCGGGCGCCTGGTGGTACCTGCTGCCGCCCGGACTCGCGATCGTCGCGGTCGTGCTGGGCTTCACCCTGTGCGGCCGCGCTCTGGAGGTCCAGCTGAACCCCGCATTGGCGGCGAAGGCATGAGGCCCACGCACAGCGTCGTGTGCCGGCGCACACGGTCGACCATGTGCGCGACCACACGAAGGTGTGCGTGAGCGATGACCTTGCTCGAGTACCGCGATCTCACCGTCGACTACCACTCCCCGGCCGGGGACGAGCACGCCGTGCGCGGGGTGTCGCTCAGCCTCCCTGCCGGTGGGTCCCTCGGGCTCGCCGGGGAGTCCGGGTGCGGCAAGACCACGCTGGCCATGGCCGCGCTGCGGCTGCTGCCCCGCACGGCCCGGATCGGCGGCCACGTGCTCATCGACGGGGCCGACGTGACCGAGATGTCCTGGGGGAAGCTCCGCGCCCTGCGGTGGGCGCAGGCGTCGATCGTGTTCCAGGGGGCGATGCACGCGCTCAACCCGGTCCGCCGGATCGGCGAGCAGATCGCCGAGCCGATCCGCCTGCACTCCCCCGAGGTCACCGACGTCGACGGTCGGGTGGCGGACCTGCTGGAACGCGTCGAGCTGCCGACGCGCCGGGCCGGCGCCTACCCGCATGAGCTGTCCGGCGGGCAGCGCCAGCGCGTGATGATGGCGATGGCGCTGGCCTGCGATCCGCGGCTGGTGATCGCCGACGAGCCCACCACCGCGCTGGACGTGGTGGTGCAGCAGCAGGTGCTGGAACGGCTGTCCGCGCTGGTCACCCACGAGGGCATCGGCCTGGTGCTGATCTCCCACGACCTGTCCGTGCTGGCCGCCACCTGCGAGCGGGTCGCGGTGATGCAGCACGGCGAGATCGTCGAGGACGGGCCGGCGACGCAGGTCCTGCGCGCGCCGAAGCACCCGCACTCGAAGGCGCTGGCAGCGGCGTTTCCGGTCATCGGGGACCCGGCGTGGCGGCACGTCGAACCGGCCACACGGGATCCCGCTCCGGTGCTCGCCGCCGAGCGCGTGAGCGTGGTGTACGGGGGCGCGTTCCGCGCCGTCGACGATGTGTCGTTGCAGGTGCGGCCGCGGGAGATCGTCGCGCTCGTCGGGCAGTCCGGCTCGGGCAAGACCACCTTGGCCCGCTGCCTGCTCGGGCTGCAGCGGCCCACCTCGGGCGTGGTGACGTTCGGTGGGCAGCCGCTCCCCCGCTCGTCCCGTGGCCTGCGTGAACACCGCCGCCAGGTGCAGCTCGTCCTGCAGGACCCGACCGGGGCGCTGAACCCGCGGCACAGCGTCTACGAGGCCGTCGCGGAGGGCCCGCGGGTGCACCGGCTGCCCGGCGACGAGCGGGAGATCGTCGCCACCGCGCTGGAGCAGGCCGAGCTGCGGCCCGCCGACCGCTTCACCGGGCGGCTGCCCGGCGAGCTCTCCGGCGGGCAGCGCCAGCGGGTCGTGATCGCCGGGGCGCTCGCGCTGGGCCCGACGTTCCTCGTCGCCGATGAGCCGGTCGCATCGCTGGACGCGTCGGTGCGCGGGGAGATCCTCGCGCTGCTGCTGCGGCTGCGCACCGACCTGGGGCTGGGCGCTCTGGTGATCACCCACGACCTCGGGCTCGCCTGGACGATCGCCGACCGGGTCGCCGTCATGTACCAGGGCCGGATCGTCGAGGAGGGCCCCACCGAGCAGGTGCTCACCGACCCGCAGCACGAGTACACGAAGGTGCTGTTGGCGGCCCTACCAGCGCAGTAGCCGGGCGTCCGCGTCCAGCGTCATGGTGGCGCCGAGGGGCATCGTCCGCTGGTCGACGCAATGGCCGAAGCCGAACTCCGTGACGAACGGGATGCCCAGCGGCGCGAGCCGGTCGACCAGCACGTCGTGCACCTGCTCCGGATCGCCGCAGCGGTGCCACGACCCGCACACGACGGCGGCGGCGCGGTCGAACCAGCCGGCCCGCAGCAGCTGGGTGAGGAGCCCGTCGATGCGGTACGGCAGCTCGGTGATGTCCTCGAGCAGCACGATCGCCCCGTCCGGTGGGGGTGGCGTGGTCGGCGCCCCGAGGCCCGCGGCGAGCAGGCTGAGCGTGCCCCCGACCGTCACCCCGGTGGCCCTCCCGCCGTGCACGGTGCCGGCTGCGGGACCGGCCACGATGTCGGCGGGCGGGTCGAACAACGCAGCCCGGAAGTGCTCCTGCGCCGCCGCGTCGCGGACGAAGCGCTCGCTCGCGATCAACGGCGAGAACAGCGTGACGACATCGCAGAGCGGGCCGACCTCGGTGTGCAACGCGGTGACGTCGCTGGAGCCCGTGAACACCTTCGGCGGAGCCGCGGCGAGGGTCGCCCGGTCCAGCAGGTCGAGGATGCGCACGGCGCCGTAGCCGCCGCGCACGCAGATCACGGCGGCCACGTCGGGATCGCACCAGGCCTGCTGCAGCTGCTTGGCACGTGCGATGTCGTCGTCGACGAGGTAGGGCAGCCGCGGATGCCGACCCGGCACGAGCGGCTCGACGTCGAGCCCCCAGCCGGCGAGTACGGCCGTCCCCGCGTCGAGCTGCTCGAGCGGCGGCGGGCCGGCGGGGGCCACGAGCACCACCCGGTCCCCAGCGCGCAGCCGGGGCGGCAGGCGCCTCACTCCTGCAGCTCCAACGGCTCGACGTCCGGGATCGGCAGGTCCAGGACGCGGGCGTAGAAGCCCAGCTCCGCCGCGAAGGCCGCGACGATCGTCTCCGCCTTCCGGAACCCGTGCTGCTCGCCCTCGAACGTCAGGTACGCGTGCGGGATGCCGCTGCCGGCCAGCTCCGCGACGAACCGGTCGGCCTGCACCGGCGGGCAGATCTGGTCGTCGAGCCCCTGCAGCAGCAGGATCGGCCCGGTGAGCCGCCGCGGATGGCTCGACGGCGACCGCTCCCGGTAGCGCTGCTCGGTGGCGGGCAGCGGGCCGACGATGCTGTGCAGGTACTGCGACTCGAAGTCGTGGGTCTCCCCCGTCGCCCATCCCAGGAGATCCAGGATCGGGTAGAGCGACGTGCCGCAGGCGTAGACGGGCCGGCCGCCGTCCGGTGGCATCGCGACCAGCGACGCGGCCGTCGTCCAGCCGCCCGCCGAGCCGCCGCGCACCACCAGCCGCGCGCGATCGGCCAGGCCTTGCTCGGCCAGCTCCAGCGCGACGGCGGCGCAGTCGTCGACGTCGACGACCCCCCACTGCTCCCGGAGCCGGTTGCGCCATGCTCGCCCGTGACCGGTGGAGCCCCCGTAGTCGGGGGCGACCACGGCGAACCCGCGGCTGGTGAAGAACGCCATCTCGATGTCGGGCAGCGCGACGTTGCGGCCGGTCGGGCCGCCGTGGACGTGTACCAGCAGCGGTGGCGCGTCCCCCGGTGGACCGACACAGTCCGGTGAGGTCGGTGGGAACCACACCACCGGCACCCCGGCCACCGTGCGCCACTCCGGCCGGGGCAGCCACTGCGGATCGGGCAGCTCGTGCCCACCGGTCAGCCAGTCGACCGAGCCCGTGCCGACGTCGACGCGGACGACGGAATCGCTGCGCGCCGCGCTACCGGCCACCCCGTGGACGCGGGTCCCGTCGACGGCGAGCGTGGTTCCCCACTCGACGACCTCTCCCGCCAGCTCGACGGCGGTCACGGTGCCGGTGTGCTCGTCGAGCACGCACAGCTGCCCGGTCGCGACGACGGCGTGGCGGCCCTGTCCGAGCGGGGCGCACCACTGCGCACCGACCTTCCACATCGCTCCGCCCAGTTCCCGCTCGACGGGCGCGAGGTTGCGGGGTGCGCCACCGTCGAGGGGCACCCGATGCAGGTTCCACCACCCGTCGGGATCGGTGACGGCCAGCAGTCCCTGCTCGTCCCATGCCACCTGGACGACCGCCTCGTCGGGCCCGCCGGCGAGGACGCGGTGCGGGCCGAGAACCCCGGCGTCGGTGACCTCGGCGACGCAGAGCTGCGTGCCGTCCCACGGCATCGCCGGATGGTCCCAGCCGATCCACGCGGCGTGGCGCTCGTCCGGACTACGGACGGGGACGGTGAGGAAGTGGCGCGACGGCGCGCCGAGCGGGCGCGGCCCGCTCCCGTCCAGCGGGACGGCCACGAGGTCGCGCCGGATGTCGGTGGGCCGCTCCCCGGTGACGGTCTCGCGCACGGCCCACACCTCGCCCGGTCGCGCCGACGGCCCGAGCGCGTAGCGCAGCCCGTGCGGGAGCTCCGGTTCCGGCGTGAGCGGCCGTACCGTGCCATCAGTGGCCGCGTAGATCCGCTGGTCGGACCACTCGGTGAACACCAGCGTGCCGTCCACGACGGTGTAGGGCGTGCCGCCGTACTCGTGGTGGCGGTTGCGCGCGTTCCACGGTTCCGGGAGCACCTCGACGGGCTCGGTAGCACCATCGGCGAGGCGCCGCACAGTGACCCGGCCGCCCTCAGCGGGTAGCGCCTCGGTCCACCACGTCGCATTTCCGTGCCGCTGCACCGCACCGAGGGCGCCGCCGTGTCGAGCCACTGCTTCCGGCCCGATCGGCGACGCCCAGGTGCCGTACCGACGTTCTACCGTCACGCGGCAGCGAGCTGCTCGCGCAACCGCTTGAGCCCGTCGAACGTGTAGCGCTTCACCGAACCGGTGGACAGCTGCAGCGCCTCGGCCGCCTCGGCCACCGACATCTGCCACTGCACCCGCATCACCACGCACTCCCGCTCCCGCGGGGAGAGCATGGCCAGCGCCGCCTTGAGCGCCATCGCGTCGGCGACCTGATGGGAGATGTCGGGCCGGTCGTCGGCGATCTCGGCGCGTGGCCGATCGCCGTCGTTGCCCTCGGCACCGCCCTCGATGGAGGTGAGGTTCTGCCGCTCCGGGATCACCACCCGCAGCTCGCGGTTGATCTCGTTGCACACCGTGGTGAGCAGGTACGCGCTGAGATTGGTGATCTCCGGCAGGTTCTGCCGGTGGCGGCGCAGGATCTTCTCGAACGCCCGCTGCACCACGTCCTCGGCGCGCGAGTGGTCGCCCACCTTCCGGGATGCGTACCGCACCAGCATCGGCAGCTTGTCGCGGTAGGCATCGGTGAAGCGGCGTTCGAACTCGTCGACCTGTGCGCGGGAGACGCGCCGGATCCCGGCACGTCCCGGTGGCACCAGGCCGAGTACGAAGCCGTCGCCGAACGAGGCGGCGGCCAGAAGCGCGGTCCCGATGTCCGGGAATGCGGCAATGTCGTCGTCAGCTGTGTCGATCATCGTTCCCCCCTGTCGCCGCCATTATCCATCAGGATGGCAATCATGACCGACCCCAGGATCACGGATCTCGACGTGGCGTCGAAGGCTGCGCTCTGCTCCGGTGGCGACCTCTGGCACACCGCCGCAGTGCCGGAGCACGGGATCGCGGCGATCGCCGTCGCCGACGGGCCGCACGGGCTGCGCCGCGACGTCGGCGAGTTCCAGGGGGCGCCGGCCACGTGCTTCCCCACGGCCGCCGCGCTGGGCTCGACGTGGGATCCCGACCTGGTCCGCGAGGTGGGCGCGGCGATCGCGCAGGAGGCGCTGGCGCAGGGCGTGGCGGTGGTGCTCGGCCCGGGGGTGAACATCAAGCGCTCGCCGTTGTGCGGACGCAACTTCGAGTACCTGTCCGAGGACCCGCTGCACGCCGGCCGGTTGGCGGCGGCTCTCGTCGATGGCCTGCAGGGTGCCGGTGTGGGCTCGTCGGTGAAGCACTTCGCCGCCAACAACCAGGAGACCGACCGACACCGGGTCAGCGCCGAGGTCGACGAGAGGACGCTGCGGGAGATCTACCTGCCCGCGTTCGAGCACGTCGTGACGACGGCGCGGCCGTGGACGGTGATGTGCGCCTACAACCGCGTGAACGGCACGTACGCCTCGGAGCACCACGAGCTGCTCACCGCGATCCTGCGCGACGAGTGGGGGTTCGACGGGCTCGTCATGTCCGACTGGGGTGCGGTGCACGACCGGGTCGCGGCCATGCGCGCCGGGCTGGACCTGGAGATGCCGCCCAACGCTGGGGTGAGCGCCCCCGCGGTGGTCGCGGCGGTCGCCGACGGCACGCTCGAGGAGGCGGTGCTGGACCGCGCGGTGGCGCGGGTCCTGGGGCTGCTCGACCGGGCCGCCGCGGCGCCGGCGCCACCGGAGGTCGACGAGGCCGCGCAGCACGCGCTGGCCCGACGCGTCGCCGCCGACGGGATCGTGCTCCTGCGCAACGACGACGACGTGCTGCCACTGGTCGACCGACCGGGCCTGCGGGTCGGAGTCGTCGGGCCGTTCGCCACCGAGCCGCGGTTCCAGGGCGTCGGCAGCTCCAAGGTCACCCCGACCCGCGTCGACGTGCCCCTCGACGAGCTGGTGGCAGCCCTGCCGCAGGCCACGGTGCGCCACGCGGTGGGCTGCGTGCTCGGTGGTGAGCCGGATCCGGAGCTGGTCGGCGAGGCGACCGCGCTGGCGGCCGAATCCGACGTCGTGGTGGCCTTCCTGGGGCTGCCGGACTCCGCCGAGGCCGAGGGCTACGACCGCACGCACATCGATCTCCCCGCTGCGCAGCCGGCGCTGTTGGCGGCGATCCGCGCGGCAGCCCCAGAGGTGCCGGTGGTGGTCGTGCTGGCCAACGGTTCGGCGGTGCGGACCGCTCCGTGGGAACAGCACGCCACCGCCGTCGTGGAGTGCTGGCTGGGCGGGCAGGCCGGCGGCGGTGCCGTGGCCGACATGCTGACCGGCGCCGTCGACCCGTCCGGGCGACTGGCCGAGACGATCCCGCTGCGACTGGCGGACGTGCCGGCGACGCCGATGTTCCCCGGCGAGGAGGGCAAGGTCCGCTACGGGGAGGGCGTGCTGGTCGGCTACCGAGGGTTCGACGCCGCGGAGCGCGAGGTCGGCTACCCGTTCGGGCACGGCCTGTCGTACACGACGTTCGCCTACTCCGATCTCGACGTCGCGGCGGAAGGGGCGAGCCTGCGGGTCGCGGTGACCGTCACGAACACGGGTGCGCGGGCGGGCCGCGAGGTGGTGCAGGTCTACGTCGGCTCCACCTCCGCCGAGGTGGTGCGCCCGCCGCGGGAGCTGCGCGACTTCGCGAAGATCGCCCTCGAATCGGGGCAGTCCCAGCGGGTGGAGTTCGTGCTGGGTCCGCGGGCCTTCGCGCACTGGTCGGCTGCCCGACACCGCTGGGTGGTGGAGCCGGGCACCGCCGTGGTGGCGGTCGGTCCCTCGTCGCGGGACCTGCCGCTGCAGGCATCGGTCGCGGTGCCGGGCGCTGCTCCCCTGCCGGTTCCGCTGGGCGGTTCGGCGACCCTGCGCGAGTGGCTGGCCGACGCCGGTGGCGTGGCGGCGTTGCGGCGGTTCCTGATCGATCGGGTCGGGACGGACGCGGTGCTCGACGACGAGCGGATCCGCTACGGGCTCGGTGGCTTCCCGGTGTCGGCGCTGGCGGCGTTCCTGGGCATCGGCGTCCCGGCGGCGGCGTTCGACCAATTGGCTCTCGACATCGAATGATTCGATGTCTATCGTTTTGGTATGACCATCGAGCTGAACCACACCATCGTCTGCACCCACAACCCGGCCTCGGCCGCTGCCTTCCTCGCGTCGATCCTCGGTGTCGAGGTCGGCGCCCGCACCGGCCCGTTCACCCCGATCACGCTGACCAACGGCGTCACCCTCGACTACATGCACATCGACGGCCCGGTCAGCAGCCAGCACTACGCGTTCCTCGTGGACGACGCGACCTTCGACGCGGCGTTCGCGCGCATCACGGCGTCCGGGATCACGTACTGGGCCGATCCCGGCCACCGCGAACCGGGCCGGCTCAACGACATGTACGGCGGGCGCGGCTGCTACTTCCTCGACCCGGACGGTCACAACCTGGAGCTGCTCACGCGGGCGTGATGATTGAGTACGGGTATGTCCGATCCGGTCCTCACCTTGCAGCGCTGGTCCGGGCCGTGGGACGCCGACGACCCGGACGCGACGTTCAAGGCCGAGGTCGCCGACTACGGCCGCCTCGATCCCACTGTCACCCTCGAGGGCCTAGCGGCCCACACCGGGATCCCGGTCGGTGCACTCGCCCGCTACGTGCTGGCGAAGTGGGCCACCGCAGGCAGTGGCGGACTGATGGAACTGGGCCCGCAGGCGATCCAGCTGCTGTGGGAGCCGATCGCCCGGGCCGAGGCGGCCGACACCGACTCCGCCCGGCTGGCCGCCTACGAGCAGCTCAAGGGCGTCGTCTCGTGGCTGCGCGTACCACTGGAACGGCCCGAGGTCTATTGAACTGAGGGGGTCCGACGATTGAGGGGCCATACCCCCTAAGAAACCTCAGGTTTTCGTCAAGTCCGTGGACCTGTGGCCGGTCCGCTCCTTACCGTCGTGTGTCGAGCAACACACCCCGAGGAGCCGAACGATGTCCGGAGAGACCGACGCCAACCATCCGCTGACCGCCCGCGACCGCGCGATCCTCGCCGCCGTCGCCACGGGCGGGGCCGAGCTGGTGTGGGGTGCCGAGCCGGATCTCTACCTCGACGGTCGGTGCTGCAGTGACCAGGCCGCCGCGCATCGCCTCGTCCGCCACGGGCTGATCGCGCCCGTCGCCGTCTGCCAGGTGGGTCGGCGGATCGCCGCCAAGGTCACGGCCGCGGGCCGGGCGCACCTTCCCGAGGTCCGCGTCTCGGCGTGAGCCTGGCGCGCACAATCAACGCCGTGCGCGCCGATCAGGAGATCTACACCCACGGACATGCGCCGAGCGTGCTGCGGTCCCACACGAACCGGACCGTCGCCAACTCGGCCGCCTATCTCGCCCACCTGCTCGTCCCCGGCACCAGCGTGCTCGACGTGGGCTGCGGGCCGGGCACGATCAGCATCGACATCGCCGCCCACGTCGCGCCGGGGCGGGTGCTCGCGATCGACGCGACGGAGGCGCCGCTCGCGGGTGCTCGGGAGCGGGCCGCTGCGGCCGGGATCGACACGGTGACGTTCGCCCGGGGTGACGCGTACGCGCTCGATGCGCCCGACGGCGGCACCGATTCCGGCTTCGAGGTGGTGCACGCCCATCAGGTGCTGCAGCACCTGGGCGATCCGGTCGCGGCGTTGCGGGAGATGCTCCGGGTCTGCCGGACGGGCGGGGTGGTGGCCGCCCGTGACGCCGACTACGCGGCCATGACCTGGTATCCGAACGATCCGCTGCTGGACCGCTGGCTCGCGATCTACCGCGCGGTGGCGTTCGGCAACGGTGCGGAACCGGACGCCGGTCGGCACCTCCTGGCCTGGGCGCACGCGGCGGGCGCCGCGACGGTCACGCCGTCGGCGTCCGCGTGGTGCTACGCCACCCCGGAGGACCGGGCCTGGTGGGGCGGGATGTGGGCGGAGCGGATCGTCGAGTCCGACCTCACCCGTCAGGCGATCGACGGCGGCATCGCCGACGAGACGGAGTTGCGCGCGATCGCGACTGCCTGGCGGACCTGGGCGGCGCATCCCGACGGCTGGTTCAGTGTGCTGCACGGAGAGGTGCTGGCAACGCCGATACGGGACTGAACTGAATACCGGGTGGTATGCACAGAGTCTGGCCAATCGTCAAGGCCACCCGCCGCAGGTGGCAGGGCAGTCGGCGGCCGTTCGTCGACGGACACGCCGAGTCGTCATCCCTTTACAGAACGACATCTGCCGCTCGGCTATGGATCTGCAGCGCACTGCGATCACAAGAGCACAGTGGGTGATCGCAGAGCTCGTCGATCACACCACCGAGGACTTTCGTGGCCATCAGCATGCCGTTCCGCGACGCCGTCACCACGGCGCGTTACGAGGCTGCGCTCACCGTCACTCAGCCACTACGCATCGTGCAGCGCGGCCGGCACAGCCGCGACGCGATCGCGCGCCAGGCCGGCCGCCGCGGCGACGGCCGCCGGCTACCCACCCTCGACGGGCTCCGCGGTGTGGCTGCGCTCGTCGTGCTGGTGCACCACGCACTGCTCTCCCAGCCGGTGCTCGCCGCGCCCTACCTCGACCCGCGGTCCGCAGAGGACGGGCTCGCCTGGTGGTTCACCTTCACGCCGCTCCACCTCGTGTGGGCCGGCACCGAGGCGGTCTTCGTCTTCTTCGTGCTCAGCGGGCTGGTGCTGACCCTGCCGGCGATGACGGGCCTGCTGCGGCTGCGCGCCTACTACGCGGCGCGGCTGCTGCGGCTCTTCCCGCCGGTCTGGGCGGCGGTGCTGTTCACCGTGGCGGTCGCGCTGGTGGTGCCGCGGGTCTGGCCGGCCGATGCCAGCTGGTGGATGGTCGCGATGACCCCACCGATCACCGCGGGCGGTGTCGTCGCCGACCTCACGCTGCTCGTCGCGCCCGGCGCGACCAACCACGTGCTGTGGTCGCTGCAGTGGGAGGTGGTGTTCTCGCTGCTCCTGCCGGTGTTCGTGCTCGTGGCGGTGAGCCGCCGGGTGGCGTGGTCGCACAAGATCGCCGCGGCGCTGGCCGCCGTCGGCGCGGCCGCGGTGCTCGACAACATCGCCGTGTCGGCACTGGCGATGTTCCTGCTCGGCTCCCTCATGGCCGCCGGTCGCTCGCACGTCGACTACGCCGCCGCGGTGATCGAGGGGCAGCGCCGGCCCACACTGTGCTGGGCGCTGGTGGGGCTGCTGGCCGCGGTGCTGCTCTCGGCGTACTGGCTGGTGCACGCCCCCGGCTGGGACCTGCCCGCCGAGCACCCGCTCGTCGCACTGGCCCGTGCCATGCAGGCGCTGGGCGCGTGCCTGGTCGTCGCGATCGCCTGGTTCTGCCCCGGCGCGCGCAAGGTCCTGTCGGCGACCGTCGTGCAGTGGCTCGGGGCCCGGTCGTTCAGCCTCTACCTGGTGCACCTGCCGCTGGTCAGCGCCACCGTGCTGGTGCTCGGCGGCACCCCGCCGCTGTGGGCGGTGCTGCTCATCGCGGTGCCGGCCGCGCTGCTCTGCACCGCGGTGTTCTACCGGCTGGTCGAGCGGCCGAGCCACCGGCTGGCCCGCCGCATGGCGGCGCGCCTGTCCGCCGAGCCGGTCCGCGCGGCATAGCCCCCGCGCGGACCGGTCGGAGCTGATCCTCCTGGCTGGTCAACCCTTCACGCAGACGAGCGTGCGCAGCCGAGCCACCACGTCGACCAGATCGGTCTGCTGCGCCATCACCGTCTCCAGGTCCTTGTAGGAGCCGGGGATCTCATCCAGCACGCCCTCGTCCTTGCGGCACTCCACACCTTCGGTCTGGGTCTGCAGGTCCGCGACGGTGAACGTGCGCTTCGCCGCCGACCGCGACATCCTCCGGCCGGCACCGTGGCTCGCCGACCGGTAGGCCGCCTCGTGGCCGCGACCCCGCACGATGTACGAGCCGGTGCCCATCGAGCCCGGGATGATCCCGAGCCGGCCGTCGGCGGTGGAGATCGCGCCCTTGCGGGTGACGATCAGGTCGAGCCCGTCGTAGGTCTCCTCCGACACGTAGTTGTGGTGGCAGGAGATCTCCTCGCCGAACTGGACCGGACGGCCCATCGCCCGGGTGAACGCGGCCTTGACCAGCGCCATCATCACCATGCGGTTGAGTCGCGCGTACTCCTGCGCCCAGTAGAGATCGGCCCGGTAGGCCTCCATCTCGGGGGTGCCGGACAGGAACACCGCGAGGTCGCGGTCGGGCAGCTGCTCGTTGTGCGGCAGCCCCTTCGCGACGGCGATGTGCTGGTCGGCGAGCACCTTGCCGATGTTGCGCGAGCCGGAGTGCAGCATCAGCCACACCTTGTCGTCACCATCGGTGCAGACCTCGACGAAATGGTTGCCGCCGCCCAGCGAGCCCACCTGCTGGTGCGCGCGGTGTCGCAGCTTGTCCGCCGTGGTCCAGGACATGTCTTCCTCGACCAGGTGCAGCTGGTCGAAGCGCTTCCAGAAGCCGTCCCAGTCGTAGGCGCGGTCGAGCCCCACGCGGCGCAGCTCGGCGCCGTGCTGGTGCAGGCCACGGCCCACCGGCACGTCCTGCTCGATGGCGTCGCGGATCCCGCGCAGCGAGTCGGGCAGGTCGGACGCGGTGAGCTCCACCGGCACCGCCGACATGCCGCAGCCGATGTCGACGCCGACGGCGGCCGGCGAGACGGCCTCACGCATGGCGATGACGGAGCCGACGGTCGCGCCCTTCCCGTAGTGGACGTCGGGCATGACGGCCACGCCGTGGGTCCACGGCAGGTTGGCCACGTTGCGCAGCTGTTGCTGCGCCGCGTGCTCGACGGTCGTCGGATCGGCCCACATACGCACCGGGGCCCGGGTGCCCGGCATGATCTCCATGCCGGCATGGTCGCGCATCCACCCATGTGGCGCGTCCCATTTGTAAGGTCCCATCGTGGTTGCGATGATCAGGTTCCACGAGACCGGCGGACCCGAGGTGCTGCGACGGGAGGACCTGCCCGTTCGCCCGCCCGGCCCGGGTGAGGTACAGATCCGGGTGCAGGCCATCGGGCTCAACCGCGCGGACGTCACCTTCCGGCGCGGCACCTATCCGATCGCGCCGGTGCTGCCCGCCGGCCTCGGCGTCGAAGCCAGCGGCGTGGTCCTCTCGACCGGGCCGGACGTCACGCGCTGGGTAGCCGGCGATGCCGTGTGCGTGCTGCCTGCATCGTCACCGAACGAGCATCCGTTGTACGCCGAGGAGGCGGTCGTGCCGGCATCGGCGCTGGTCGCCCGCCCGGAGGGCCAGGATGCGGTGACCGCCGCAGCCACGTGGATGCCGTACCTGACGGTGTTCGGGATGGTCGGCGAGGCCGTGCGGGTGCGGCCCGGCGACCGTGTGCTCGTCACGGCGGCGGCCAACAGCATCGGCATGGCGGCACTGCAGGTGCTGCGCCATCTCGGCGCCGTCGTCGTCGCGACCGGTGCCGCCGCGCAGCATGCCGCGCTGCGTGACCTCGGCGCCGCTGCGGTGCTCGAGCGACCCGATCCGGACGCGGTCCGGGCCGGGTTCGGTGGGCACGACGCGGATCTCGTCCTCGACGCGGTCGGCGGGCCGGGTGTGCACGAGCTGGCCGGGATCTGCCGCCCGGGCGGCACGCTGATCGTGCACGGCGGGCTCTCCGGCGAGCCGACCCCGCTGCCCGGCGGTGTCCGACCGGTGTGGGTGCGTCGCTATCACGTCTACGAGGTCACCCGGAGCCCCGAGGTGCTGCGCCGCGCCGAGCACTTCGTGCGCGCCGGGCTGGCTGCCGGGACGCTGGTCCCGCTGGTGGACCGCACCTTCGACTTCCACGATCTCGACCAGGTCCGCGCCGCCCACGACTACCTGGAATCGGCCGATCGTGGACCGGGCAAGCCGGTGCTCGTCGTGAGCTCGACGTGATCCTCCATGATGGGCCCGCACACGGACGGGGAGGACGCCGGAGAGATGACTGAGCAGCCCACGACTCTGCCCGCCCTGAGGTTGCCGTGGAAGCGATCGATGACCGGGCGCGACCCGGACGAGGCGCCCCGCGCCTCCACCCCGTTGGAGCTGCTGTTCGATCTCTGCTTCGTGGTCGCGATCGCGCAGGCCGCCGTCCAGCTCGCGCACGGCATCGAGGAGGACCACATCGGTCCGGCCGTGCTCGGCTTCGCGATGATCTTCTTCGCGATCTGGTGGGCGTGGATGAACTTCACGTGGTTTGCCTCCGCCTACGACACCGACGACGTGCCGTACCGGGTGTTGACGCTGGCCCAGATGGCCGGCGCGCTGGTGCTGGCCGCCGGGGTCGAGCCGGCGATGACGAAGTTCGACTTCACCGTCGGCACCATCGGCTACGCGATCATGCGGGTGCCGATGATCCTGCAGTGGCTGCGCGCCGCCCGGGAACACCCGGCGGGTCGTGCCTGCGCTCTGCGCTACGCCGGCGCGCTCACCATCGTGCAGGCGCTGTGGCTCCTGCGGTTGCTCCTGCCGGCGCCATGGGGCTACGTCGGATTCGCCGTGCTGGTGATCGCCGAGATCGCGGTGCCGGTCTGGGCGGAGTCCGGCGGACGGGCCACGCGGTGGCATCCCGAGCACATCGCCGAGCGGTACGGACTGCTCACCCTGATCGTGCTCGGCGAATGCATCCTCGGCACCACCGTCGCCATCCGCGGCGGCCTCGACTCCGCCGGCCTCACCCTCGATCTGCTGCTGCTCGTGATCGGTGGGCTGCTGCTGGTGTTCGGTCTGTGGTGGGTGTACTTCGTCGGCGGTGACGAGCACGGCCTCACCAGCATGCGCATCGCCCTGACCTGGGGATACGGCCACTACTTCGTGTTCGCCGCGATCGCGGCGCTCGGCGCCGGGCTCGAGGTGGCGGTGGTGTACAGCCAGCACCTCGCCCACGTGTCCGGCGTGGTCTCGGGCCTCGCGGTCGCCGTGCCGGTGGCGGTGTTCCTCGTGGTGATCAGTCAGCTGCGGCGGCTGTCGTGGCCGGCGGGCGCGGAGAACCACCTCATGATCGCGGTGCTGGTGGTGCTGATCGTCGGGGCCGGTGTGCTGGCCGGGGTGCTCGGGATCGGCCTGTCGGTGCTCCTGCAGGGCGTGGTGCTGCTCGCCGGGCTGACGGGGTGGCTGGTGATCGCGTCGCGGCGGGCGAAGGCGGTCGCCGTCAGCGAGTGAGGCGTTCCCGGATCGCGGCCGCCCACACGTCGGGTGCCTCGACCGGCGAGAACTGCCCGACTCCGTCGATCCCACGCAGGTCGACGTCGGAGTACCACTCCTCCAGCCGGTCCGACCATGCGCGCGGGAAGAGCGGATCGTGCTCCGGCCACAGCACGGTGACGGGCGCCGCGCAGCGCTGCTCCGGCGGCGTCTCCGCCAGCGAGCGGGCGATCATCGCCGAGCCGGCGCGATACCAGCCGATCGACGCGGTGAACGCGCCCGGCTCGGCGTAGGCCGTGGTCAGGCGGTCGAGCAGCGCGTCGCTCGGAGTGAAGGCGGGCCCGGACCAATGCGTCCAGAAGTGCCGCAGGTAGGCCCGCACCGCGTCGGGCCGCCCGTCGACGATCTCCTCGACCAGGGAGAGCTGGTGGAAGGCCTGGTACCAGAACTCCGGTTGGGCGCTCGGCTCGAGCACTCGCGCGCCGGCGCCGGGCAGTGGCGGCGCCACGACCAGCGCGGCCACTCGCTCCGGGTGCGCGACGGCCGGTGTCTGCGCGACCCGGCTGCCCACGTCGTAGCCGACGAGCACGGCCCGTGCGATGCCCAGCTCGTCCATCAGCTCGCGGACGCGCATGCTCTGGGCTGTCGCGCCGTAGTCGCCGTCGGCCGGTTTGGGCGAGCCGCCGAAACCGAGCAGGTCGGGTCGGACGACATCGGCGTCGGGCAGCAACTCGGCGACCGCGGCGAAGTCCTGGCGGTCGCCCGGCCAGCCGTGCACCGCCACGACGGCGGCGCCGGTGCCGGTGCGGTCGTAGGCCAGATCGGTCACGGCACGGGAGTGATGGCACTGCCGGTGTCGAACCAGGCGATCAGGTTGTCGGTCACCAGCTGCCCCATCGCGCGCCGGGTGGCGACGCTCGCCGACCCGACATGCGGAAGCAGCACCGCGGTCTCGATGTCGATCAGCTCCTGCGGCACCTGCGGCTCGTCCTCGTAGACGTCGAGGCCGGCGGCGGCGATCGTGCCGTCGCGCAGCGCCGCGACCAGCGCATCGGTGTCGACGACCGAACCGCGCCCGATGTTGATCAGGATGCCGTCCGGGCCGAGTGCGGCGAGCACCTCGGCGTCGACGATGTGGTGGGTGGGGGCGCCACCGGGCAGCACGATCACCAGCGTGTCGACGGCGGTGGCCAGCTCGACCAGGGACGGGTGGTACGGGAACGCGACGTCGTCGCGCCGGCGGCGGTTGTGGTACTCGATCCGCAGCCCGAACGGCTCGGCGCGCTTCGCGATCTCCAGCCCGATCCGGCCGAGACCGGCGATGCCCACGGTGCGACCTGCCACGGTGCGCGGGGTGAGCCGGTACGCGCCCTCCGCGGCCCAACGGCCGGCGCGCAGGTACCGCTCGGCGGCGCCGAGCTCGCGCACCGTCATCAGCAGCAGTCCCATCGCGGTGTCGGCGACCTCCGCGTCGAGCACGTCCGGGGTGTTGGTGACGACGACGCCGCGGGCCCGGGTCGCGTCGGTGTCGACACTGTCGTAGCCCACCCCGAAGTGGGCCACGATCTGCAGCTTCGGGAGCTTGTCCAGCAACGCGTCGCCGACGGGCAGCTGGCCGTTCGTCGCCACGCCGAGGACCTCGCCACCGCGCGCCCGCAGCAGCGCGTCCTGATCGTCGGCCTCCCACAGCTTGACGAGGTCGAAACGGGCCTCACAGGCCTCCACGACCGAGGGCAGCATCCGGGTGAGCATCAGCACGACAGGGGCCACGAGGACACCCTACGATCCGGCCTCCGCAGAGCGCGCAAGGCGCTGCCAGCGCCGGTGGCGATAGCGGTAGAGCAGCTTTGCGAACCCGACCACGAGCGGGGTCAGCGCCCCCGCGTCGATCTCCACGGTGTCGCTGTAGCGACAGCGGTTCGCGGTGCTCGGCTCGACGTGCAGCGTGTGGCGCCACGAGCGCAGCAGCCCGCCGTGCTCGAGGGTGCGCACCGTGCGGACGTCCGGATCGAGCTCGACGACCTCGATCGTGTGCCGGTGCAGCGGCAGGGCGTGGAAGAGCAGGATCCATCCACTGCCGCGATCCCCCTGGTGGAACGGCTCGGTCCGCCCGGCCAGCGAAGGGAAGCCGAGCACGCCCCGGCAGACGTACGTCATCGTGCTGGGGCGCAGCACCGCGGCCCATACGCGATCGGCGCTGGTCGGGAGCTCGGACTCGACGTGCACGGTTGTGGCCATGCCATGATCCTGAGCAATTGCTCGCTTTTTCGGTACTCGCGTTCCGGAGGTCGACCCGTGGGCCCGTCGCCGCGCCGCCTGCGACCCCGCAAGCAGCCACGACAGGCGCGCGCTGAGCGCACCCGGGAGTGGATCCTGCTGGCGGCTGCTCAGGTCTTCGCCGAACACGGGTACGCCGCGGGCACCACCAACCGCATCGCGGACCGCGCCGGCGTGTCGATCGGCTCGCTGTACCAGTACTACCCGAACAAGGACGCCATCCTCGTCGAGCTGATGACCGCGCACGTCGAGTCCGGACTGACGGCGATCCGCGCGCGTCTCGGGGACGGCCTGCCCACCGAGCTCGACGCGCTGCTGCGCATGTTCGTGCGGGCCGCGATCGACAACCACCGCGACGATCCGCGCCTGCATCGGGTCCTGTTCGAGGAGGCACCGCGGCCGGCCACGATCCTCGCGAGGCTGCACGAGGCGGAGGCGTCGATCGTCGCGGCGGCCGCGCAGCTGCTCGCCGCACATCCCCAGGTCACGGTCGAGGATCCCGACGTCGCGGCACGCATCGTGGTGGCGACCGTCGAGTCGCTGGTGCACCGGCTCGTCGCGGCGCCGGAGCCGATGGATCCGCAGGTCGTCGAGGACGAGCTCGTCGCGATGCTGTCGGCCTACCTCAGCGCCGGTGGATGACCGGCACGCCGATCAGGTTCGGTGGCCTGCGATGCGCACGTCACGCGGGCGACGCGGCTGCGGCAGGTGTTCGACCGGGCGCGGCAGCTGCGCCGGGATCGCGGGGACCCGTTCCTCGGCGGCCGGCCGGGCGCGGGACGCCTCGGCTCCGGCGATCATGTGCGCGGCCACCCACTGGTAGAGCGCGATCCACGACGAACTGAGCGAACCCGAGAACATCGGCCCCGCGAGCTCCCGCACGGCGCGGGTCAGGGCGTGTCCGATGTAGCCGTACTGCCAGTCCTCGACCCCGTACCGCACCGCGTGGGTGCGCCCCAGATCGCGCAGCACCGCCTCCAGATCGTCCAGATTCGGCTCGTCGAGCGCGGCGATCGCCCCGACCAACGTCTCGGTCATCCTGAACATCTGGCCCGACATGTCGGCCGGGAACGCCGCGCGCAGCCGCGGCTCCATCGCGAACAGCTCCGCGTAGAACCTCTCCGCCAGCTCGACCGGACGATCGGCCACGGCCTGCAGCGACTGACGCACCGCAAGAATGGCCTCCGTCGCCGGCCGCGGCGGCTGTAGCCCGTTCACCGGTGATGCCACCGAACGGAGTACTGCGCGTGCGCTGCGGACACAGGTTGCCAATCGTCGGGTGTACGGGTCACTCGAACGTATCGGGCGACCACGACGACACGCATCATCGCGCCGCCGACACGCCGCCTGGCCGCGCTGGACGGGCGTCCTTCGTCACGGAGCGTGCATCGCTCGAGGCCATGTGTCGCGAAGTCGGGTGGCATCTGCGACCTCCGGCCCTCGATGATCCGGACGGGTCGGTTCGGGAGGGCCGAGCGACGCGACACTGTGACCTGTCCGCCCAGGTCAGCGGCCCATCAGGCGGCCGATGACAGGTGTCTGCGACCTGCGTCGCACCGCCACGATGCGCGATGCGTGAGATCAGGAGGCGCGGAGTCCTCGACAAACCCGCTGACCACGGATGCCGCCGGCCGACCGGAACGTCGCGGCCACCGATCGATGAACGGTTATCTGTCCGTTATCGAACGGTCTGCGCTGTTACGAACATCACGCTCCGTGAACGGCGTCCGTTCAGAGCAAGGTGAGCTCAGGGTTCTCCCGCCACAGTCGTGTGGCGTCGACAGCGTCGGCGGGATCGGCCGCGGAGATGGTGCGTTCGGCCACGCTGACGTACTCCCGGGTGCGCGAGCGGGCGTTGCGCAGTCGCACCACGTTCGGGAAGCGGCCGACGGCCTTGAGGTCACCGACGCCGGTGAGGAACACCAGCTGGATGCCGTTCGCGGCGGCGACCTTGCGCTGGAGATCGAGGAACACCACGTAGTTGGCCTTGCCGAGCGGGTTGTCCAGCGGCAGCGCGCCCAGCCCCGGCAGGTCGCGGCCGCGGCCGGTGGCCCGCAGCTTCGCGACCATGGTGAACAGCAGCAGGGAGATCGTCACCTTCTCCCCGCCCGACCACTTGCGCATCCGTTCCACCGACACCAGCTCCACGGCGAACGTCGTGGACGGCTTGAGCACCCTGGCCTTCCAGTTGCCCTCGCCGACGACGGCGCTGGTGGCCTGCCACAGCAGCTCGTGCCCGCGCGGCACCGGGGTGCCCCGCACGGAGAGCGAGTCGACCAGCCGCGCGCACCGGTCGCGCAGCACCGCGTCCGCCGTCTCGACGGCGGCGCGCGGCCCGACCTCGAGGAACCGTCGCCCGGCCCAGTCGCCGAGGGTCTCGGGCAGCTCCGACAGCGCCTGCGCACGGTTGAGCGCCTTCAACGCCTGCCGCACCATGCCGACCATCGCCGTGACGACGACGCCCTTGTGCTCCTCCAGCTCACCGAGGCGTTCCCGCAGCTGGACGGCGAACAGGTCGAGATCACCCGCCAGCCGCTCGGCCTCGGGGAGGATGTCGTCGAGCAGATCGCGGGTGACGTCGTCGGTGCGGAACCGGTCGCGCACCGCCGGCTTCACCGAGCTGAACCGGTCGTCGGACGCCCAGAGTGCGAGCTTCTGCCCCTGCAGCTCCAGCGAACGGCGGGCCCGGCGGGCCTCGGCACCGGCCCGGTCCCACGCCTCCCTGGCCACCTTCACCGCCTTGCGGGCGTCGTCGAGCGAACCGGCGAACGCCTCGCCGTCGACATCGGAGGCCTGGCTCTCGTCCTCGTCCTGGCCGGGCAGCGTGAGCAGTGCCGCGATGTCGCGCAGCCCGGCTGCCCGCTGGCGGGCCGCGGTGAGCTCGGACGTGGCGCCGGCGCCGGCGACGCGCGCTCGCTCGCCGTCCTGACGATGGACGGTGGCGCGGCCCTCGGCAGCTGCCGCCTCGGCGAGCACCGCGGACCGGTCCCGGGCTTCGTCGGACTCCTCGTCCTCGCCGGCGCCGCCGAGCTGCTCCAGCTCGGCCCGTGCCGCCCGCATCTCCGCCCGTGCATCCGCGGCGACGGCGACCGCCGCGTCGTGGGCGTCGGCCGCACGCGCGGTGGCCGCCGACTGGGCCTCGGTGTCGGACCCGTCCGGGGTGTCGAGCAGCGCCGCGGCCGCAGCCAGATCCGCGGCCGGCAGACCGGCGACCTGCTCGCGGGCGCGGGCGGCCGCATGCCGGGCCTCCTCCAGCGCCGACGCCAGTGCCGACTCCGCCACCTCCCGGCGGTAGGCCTGATCGGCGGCCTCCCATGCCGCGCGCGCCTCGTCGACCGGCAGCTCCGCGGTGGCCGCGCCGGTGACCTCGCCCAGCGCCACCCGGTCGTCGCGACGGGCCTGCTGGGTGCGCGCCAGCGCCTCGCCGTACCGCTGCGCGGCCTCCGCCAGTGCGCGGTGCCGGGCTTCTGCCGCGGTCTCGTCCTCCAGCGCGCGGGACGTGGCCGCGAGCGCGGCCGGCAATGTCGCGACGGATTCGCGGTGGCCTGCGGCATCGCGCTCCACGAGCGCACCGAGCACACCCACCGCGGCCGCGGCGGACCGCCGGACGTCCTCGGCGGCACTGCGGGTGGCGTGCAGGTCACCGTCGCGGACGGCCAACGCGTCCTCGGCCTCGGCCAGGTCCGCGGCGTCGCGAGCCAGCCCGGTCAGCCGCTCGTCGGCGGCCTCCCGGTCGGCGACCAACCCGTCGAGGGTGCCCGGCGGGCACGCGGCGACGAGACTCCGCAGCTGCCGCTGCAGGTCGGTGTCGCGCTCCAAGGCCACGGCCATTGCCGTGTCCTGCTCGCTGCGGCCCGCGCGGGCCCGCTCCCGTGCCGCGATCTCGGTACCGGCGGCGGACCGGTCCGTCAACGCCATGGCCGGCGGTAGCAGGGTCCCGGCTGCGGCCTGGCCTTCGGCCGCAGCGGACAGCTGTGCCGTGGTACCCACCACCACCGCCGACAGCGGCCGCAGCCCGGCCTCCTCCAGCGCTGCAAGGGCGCCCGGAAGATCGTCCGGATCGTGCACGAGCAGCCCCGATGCGAGTGCGGGTGCCGCGCGCAGTACCGCAGCCCGCGCCCCGGCGGGGACGGAGTCGGCGAGGTAGCGCCAGCCGGTGACCGCGCCGATGCCGGCTTGCTCCAGCACGTCGTGGGCATGCGCGAGATCGAGGTTGCCGGGGAGCAACTGGGTCGCGGCCAGTGCAGCGAGCGCCCGCTCGTCCTCCGCCCCGTCGACGGCCAGCTCGACGCGCCTGCGCTGGGTCCGCGCGACCGCCTGAGCGAGGGCATCGCGCAGGTCACCGGCCTCCGCGACCGGGTCGACCAGCTCGCCGTCGCCCAGCCCCCGTAACCGCTCGTCGGCAGCAAGCTCGGCCACCCGCGCCGACAGGTCGCGGTGTCGGGCGTCGAGATCGGCGCGCTCCCGCTCGACGACCGCCCGCTCGGTCAGCAGCGCTGTGCTGCGCTCACGCAGTTCCTGCCGGTCGAGCACCAGGTCCTTCTGCGCGGACTCCAGCCCGTCCAGGTCGGCGGCCGCGGCTCCGTCGGCGGCCTGGTGGCGTTCCAGCGCCGCCTCCACGGTCTCGCCGTCCACCAGGTGCCCGGCCGTCACGGTGGCGGCGAGATCGCGGTCGAGCGCCGCCAGCGCCGTGCGCGCCGACTCCAGCGCCGCGGTGATCCGGGCCCGCTCGTCCCGCGCGTCCTCGGCCCGCCCGCGGGCCGCGCGTTCCGCGTCGCGCTCGGCCTGTGCCTCTGCGCCGGCCTGGGCGACCTGCTCGTCGAGCGCGGCGATCGCCGCGTCCAGCGCCACGGCGTAGGTACGGGCGGCGGCGTCGCGGCGCAGTCGCAGCGGCTCCGCGTCCTCGGTGGCCGCGGCGAGCTGCACCTCCAGGTGCCGGGTGCGCTGATCCGCGGCCCGCTGCGCATGCGCCGCGGGCACCGCGCGCCACACGGCGAGCCGGCCGGCTGCCTCCTGCTCGGTCCGCCCGAGATCCGCGGCGGTCTCGCGGGCGATGTCCCAGCGCAGCCGGGCGGCGAGCCGGCGCAGCTGCCGGGCTGCGCGCTGCTCGGCCTCCTCGGCCGCGACGTGTCCGGCCACGTCCTCCTCGCTGGCCGACACGGCGGTCTCGGCGGACGCCGCAGCCGCGTCGGCGACCTTCGCGCCCGCCGCGAGACCGCTCAACAGCTCCCGTGCGCGTCCGGTCTCGACGTCGAGCGCGGCCGCGGCGGACTCGTCGGCGGCACCGGCCGTGACGAGCTCGCGCAGGCGGGGGCCGGCTTCCTCGGCGAAGGCGAGATCGGCCAGCAGCCCCGGCCGCTCGGCCAGCCCGGCGCGGACCCGTTCCAGGATCTCCGCGACCGCACCCGGCACCTCCGGGTCGACGATGAGCTCCAGGAGGTACTGGACGAACTGGTCGGTGTTGCGGAACTGGAACTGGCCCTCGATGCCGCCCTCGGTGGCGTTCATCTGCAGGATCGGCGTGAAGATCTCCGGGTCCAGACCCTGGGCGTCGAGCATGGCCCGCCAGCGGTCCATGCCGTCGGTGACGGCGGCGCCGCAGTTCGGGATGGCGTCCCACGCCCGGATGGCGGCGACGAACTCGCGCAGCGGCGTCTGCCGGCCGTCACCGGCCTCGAACGGCAGCAGGTCCAGCTCCGCCCGGCCCTCCTGAGGCGCGAACAGGTACCAGCGG
>Ga0307513_10000200_pt1 | contig 86335 bp, 85 predicted proteins | sample 15_EM_MG_FD_202174 | JGI IMG/M metagenome (GOLD analysis project Ga0307513, IMG submission 202174) | Populus trichocarpa ectomycorrhiza microbial communities from riparian zone in the Pacific Northwest, United States - 15_EM | ecosystem: Host-associated > Plants > Roots > Unclassified | place...
TCTGTTGGCAGAGATCAGCTGTTGAATGCCTCCAGGTGGCAGCGGAAGAGTTCCTGGTGATGACAATGACCGGTAAGTTGAGTTCCTCTCCTAGTATAATTTTCTGATTTACTAATTTTTTATTCATAGCTGGAGCCCTGGGTGTGGCACATGCTGGTCGCGTTACCCTGATGGTCCAGGACCTGAGATCAGTTGAGGATGTCATAAACGTTATGGCTGGCCAGCCAGATGGTGCCACTCAGGAAGAGATAAGACGTCATCTAAATCAGGATGGCGGTGCTCCCAGAGGTGCACCTCTTGCACCTCCTGCACCTCCTCCTCCTGGGGCTGCACCTCCTGCTCCCCCTCCTCCCGGGGGTGCATCTCCTCCCGGTGGTGCTCCTCATCCTGCAGGTGTTTTTTCTCACCAGCGCACTTCTCCTCCTCCTTCCCCTGGGGGTGCACCTCCTGGGAGTGGTGCCCCTCCCCATCGCCAGAGAGCTTCTTCCCATCACTCACCCCCTGCCAATGCCGGTAGTGACAGTGACAGTGACGACAGTGATAATCCTCGTTCACCTGGATGTCGCTTGAATGATAACCTTGGGAGCACTAGCCGGACTGGTGGTAGTGGTACTATGAGGGGCGCTGGGGGAGTTGTTAGACAAGGAAATTTGGTTGGGAGTGTGGGTTCTGGTATGGGAGATGTAAGTGGTAGCGAGGAAGGTGATGCGAGAGGGGCTCAGGGAGATCATAATACTGGGCATGTGGGTACTGGGGGGGGTGGTGGAAGCGCAGGAGCTGGTGCTGGTGGGAGCGCTACCAACTAAGCATATTTGGGGATTGTCTTTTTCTTTCTCTTAATTCACCTCTTTTTTCAACTATGATGACTTTCATTCTTCTTGTTTTCGATTACTCCATGGTGTTGTCCCCATGTGGTGGGGGGGCAGTCTTTTCTCACTTTTACACAAATCATACAACTAACTCAAACCTCCAAGTCTCATCTAACTTAGTATAATTCCCTTTTATAGAACTCTTATTGTCATAAATACACTCTTTCTTTAACCTCACGATTTCGCTATGTGAACTCTGAACACGGTAACTCCATAGCATGACTGTGGTTATGATTTGGGCGTATGGTTAGGGTGTATGGCTTAGGCGTATGGTTTGGGCGTATGATTTGAGCGTAAGGCTTGGGCGCATGATTTGGGCTTAGGACACCGGTGGATGAATAAGGCTTATGAATAGGGCATATGATTTGAACCGGTGAATAGAGTGTATGAATTGGGCGTATGAATTACGCGTATGGCCTGCGGAGACAATATACGTTACTGGTCTAGGCAACTCGGATCTCCAATTGGTGTTGTGAATTATTCCGGTTCATATGGTATGCATCATTCCATGCAAATAAATCCCTGTATATAATTTGAGGTATCTGGTTTTTGATATATGCTCACACAATTACTCCTTCATGTATCAAAAGAGGAAGGTTCGCAAGGGGAATATACGAAAAAGCGGGGCCCCAGGCAGTGAAAATTCGTTGACGGGGGGCTGTCCAGGGCATTGAACGGGGCGGGGGCCTGGACGGTGGCAGCCGCAGGGGGTGGGAAAAAAAACACCCTGCTCCAGGCCATTGACTTGGGTGGGGGCCACCGGTTTCGGGGCCCCTAAGGCCCTGTAATGAACCCTAAGTGCTCTTGAAATCCTGATACTGAGAACTGTCCGGATTTCGCAATGCGGACGCCAATACAGCTGAAATACCATTGCCGAGATTGCGCATCTGCTTTCCTTGCAATTGTGTGAGTTGGCAATAGGCCTTTTACGGTACGCTGAATCCGGAGCGAGCAGGAATTTCTTTCCAAGCATCACCAAACGCCTGCTGCCGTGTATGCTTTTTCGGGAATCCTTCCATCCATTCTATCATATGTTTGAATAAGCCAAGATAGATGTTGTGCAAGAGGTCCTGCTTGTCTAGGTCCGCAGGGCTTACTCTGTCGAGTCCAGTAAATACAGTGTTTCCTATTTGCACACCCAACCGCTGAAAGTATTCTGCAATGCCGGCCGCTTCTGCCGGCTCATGCCTCAAGGCTTTCTCTCTATATAGCATGTAGTGGTGGGTCTCATACATCCGCCAGGGATCCCCACCGAGCTTCTCACACGGAACCTCATACTTTGGACATGACTTGCTGCCTATTCCTTGCAAGGCTGCATGCTTAGCATGATCCGCGATCCAGGCCGACAAAATGGGAAAACAAAGGCGTGTTTTGCCCTCTGTACAATCCATTACCGTTCCTTTTCGTGCAACCTGCTGTAATGGTGCCAGGACAAGATCGACGACAGCCCGCAGGACATCCGCATTGGTCTGCCACTTGGCATAGGCTGATTCGCCGGTGAACTTTGGCGGTACTGGAACTAATACCAGAAGTACGATTGGCATTGTGACAGGGCTGCTTCTTGTCCTCGAAAGGATATTGCCGATCGTCATTTATACCTGCCAGGCTTTCTTGTCTCTGGAGAAATTGGTAAGGTGCGTCTGGTCAGCCAATCCGATAATGGGCACCACTGTAGACCCGGCGGGCAATGCTTTCTACCAAGGAACGGAATGGGCTGTTAACACTGGAAACACCACTCCAAGAACTTGTCAGGACCTATCTCATACCTGTATATCCCACCACCAATACGCCGTATGCATCTCTGAATATAATCACTCACCACTTGAATCATATTCTCGAATAGGTGCATAAACTATATCTGAGCTATACGCAACCTGCCCGATCAGGTAGCGAACACAGTCAACAATATTTCGATAATAGAAAGTTGTTGCATGTCGAGCATCATCAATACTAGCCTCCGCCCACACCAAGTATTCACGAAATGGGTCCAGTATGTCGAGGTATTGTTGCAAGGTATAGGCGGACCCGAATGATCTGCTATCCGTACCACCTAACCTTTCGGCAAAGTACGCCTCAATCAGCGACTTGGCAACCTTGCTTCAGACAAACCAGCTGACCAAATTAAAGTTGTTTTCAGATGAGAAAGGGCTCCAAGGGTCATCGGTCATGGCCTTGATGAGCTCTGTATAGCCAGCAACTTTGCCGAGTAGTCTGCCGGCACAGGAAACAGTGTCTTGACCTGAAGGGCGCGCGCGGACTGGTGGGTGGGAAACTTCTTCCGCCTCTGAATCGTTCTGCATATCATCTATCTCACCACTTGCTGTATGGAAATCTGGGATCTCGAGCCTGCAATCAACTTCGTAGTCTGAGTCGGTCAGATTTTGAAGTTTATTACGAACAAAAGTAGGTCCCATGGAAGCCACTTCTGCAATCGCGCTGAAGGAAAGAACGATATCAAGATGCATTGTCTGAAGATGTTTTCGTATGCAGCGGCTTGTTGATAACGTCGCCTGCAATAAGGGCACTTTGTTGTCTTTAAGGTCATTATGTGTAGTGTTTCTCTTTCAAGTAGTCTGCTGAATGCGTAAGTGGATGGGCTGAGCGGCTGCAGCTGACTCAGTCTTTCAAAATGAAAGGTCGCTTTCTTTCAAGGGGTAAATTGAGAAAATTTCAAGTTTGTTTAGTCGGATGACGAACAGGTCCAGACATTCAGGCTGCCAACTGTTATTCACGGTTTAACTTGTATAACCTGTTCTTTGTTGAGATGTGACTATGGGAGCCTTGGCTCATTGGTAGCAGCTCCCTTGCGGCTCCCTTACGGCTTAAAACCTTATCTGAAACCTATCATCATTGTGGCTGGGTCACGTGACCTTTCAAGATATTCAAGTTTGTACAGGGTACAATCTTGCGAACTCCACTAAAACCGTCCTCGTGCGGCCTATATAAGCTCTCTCTTCCCCCTCTTCCATCTTCTCTACATAATTCTTTCCCCAATTACAATCACATCCTCAATCTGCCAGCCCATCCTAACGGGACCCACAAAGCTCAGCACACCCTCTCACTCGTCCGCAGTATCAACAGTGTATCCTCAGCTCATTTCAGATTACCTATCTGCGTTTCCCTTGCCAATAACCCCTTCACATCCATTACCATCCGCAGAACTCTCTTTACCGTCCGCCAGGCCCACTCTATTTCCATTTTCGGATCTTCCACAATCCTTCATCCTCAAAAGTACCAGCATCTACTAGTGGCCATAATCCATCCGCTGAGGGACCATTTATACCCCCCAACAAAACAACCTCTTTCTGATCCCTCAACCACCCCGCACCCCCATCACTATTATAATGGCAGCCTCAAAGGTTGGTCTCACTTTCGAAAAATTGGTGTCCTTTAAAAACTACGGCGATGTTACCTGGTCTAAGCACGTTTGCGGCTTCCCGCACCCACGAACCTATAGTCCAGAGTATAAAGCCTGGCAAAATGCTATGAAACATAAGATGGAGCAAGACAGGATCCCAGGGTGGAAGCAGGGTACTACCACACAATGGGCAGCCATCCAGGCACATGCTCTTCCCGTCCTGCCTGTTAGCTAGAGGTCGGGACTCTGGTAGGCTAATAACCCTATAGCGAACGTTTTACCGAATGCCTCGACTTCTTGCTAAAGGACATAGCAAAAATACATCAGGGTATCTTAAGAGACATGTTAAGAGCACCTGTAGCCGCTGTTCTGGTTGCAGACCCCACCCCCGCCAGAAATGATCGCAAGTTATCCCCCAGGGTCCGCAATAAAGATGTACCATATATGCTAATACAGCTTCTACAGGTCTCGCCAGTCCACGGTCTGTCCGTCTCTGGATAGATGAGCCATCTGTAGTCCACCCAAGCAGTCCACTTCCTGTTGGGATGGACAAGATCCAGTGGCAAAGTCGTGAACATGTTTACTGAATAGAGCTAACTGAGCCCACCTTTCCGAACCTGCTAGCGGGCATAGACAAAACCATAGCACCGGGACTCAGATTTCATATGATTATTGGTGCAATGAGACAGGGTACACATCTGCTGCAGGACAATCCAGAGAAGCCGCTACAGCTTGCGGAAATGATCCGAATTACAAATAGCTGACTTGTCCGCATATGGCGGTCTTTGAATCCGCCAAGCGAATCAATGGATCTGCTCTTCTGTTGCCATCGAAGGAATAATACAGAGGATTGCACTCCCCCTCCCGGTGAGATCAGGTTTTCTCCACGTGATAACCGGAACCCCCCTCCCGACACCTCAGATAACAGATCCGCCGGTAGCAATGATGGACTGAGCTCAGATGGCTACCAGCCAGAGTCATCCACTGCGGCCGCAGAGCCAACCACCTCATCAAGGACTACCAGGAGCGGTAATACCACAAAAAAGACTAGGCGAACACACCGCATCAATTGGGCAGACGTTGGCGAATCAGAGCCAGAGTCTTCTGGTACGCAAGCTTCTGTCCCTTGAGCTAACTGGGGCACTCGTGTTTTGAGGTCTAGTAGTCAAGGAGAATAGGAGACTGACCTAAAGAAAGCATCCCAAACTCCAGCCAATAACAGTGGTAAACGCAACCTCACAGTCATGCAAGAGGCCGATAAGCCATACGGTTTGGATGGAAGTCCAGAACCCCAGAGGAAGGTGGCCCGTCAGGTGGGGGCAATCGATGCTGGCATTGAGATTGAGCCGGAAACAGGCAATGGGGAGCATATTCTGAGTCGGCACCCTGCTGACAGGCCTAGTCCGACAAACACTCTGTCTCTGTTTACTACCAATCTGGGTCACCATCATGCGTCTGCAGCCTCTGAGCTAGCAGATGCGAGAAGGTCAGCCAAGGATCTTTTGATGCTGGCCTTAGGGACTGAGCAGCCTGTCAACACATTGGCGACACAAGTCGATACGCCCGCCAGAAACCATTCCCCCTCCGATCCGCGTACCCGCGATTTGTGCGCGGGTATTCCGACAGCTGAAGAAGTCAGACGAGAATTAACCCCACCCACTGACTCCCCAACCGACTTGAGTGCATACTCTACACTGGGTAAGTTCCAGTTACGACTACCTGGTTTTTCATCCATTCTATTGGCAAGGTCTGCCGCAGTTCTAGCAGAAATGGGCGTTGGGAGTCCGCTCAAGTCCGTTTCTCTCCTGGCTCCCTAGCTCTACGAACAAAGCTCTCCTGCCCTGACCAATGTGGCTAATGTCTAGCTAGCTGAGGGTGCAGGTCCATTTCAAGCAATTTACAAGTACTAGGCCACAATGGACCCTTTGACATGTCCTTTTGGTCTTTTCACCCTTGTTTCTAGAGTTCATGTTATTCTTGCTATTTCCTGACAATTTCTGTTTTAGATTAGCCCACTACGTCTGGGCTGCTTGCCCTAATCAGTATACTTAATTTACACCTGCGACTCTCCGCAGATCCTGCAGGTGTTTCCTTTGAGTGTTTTTCATATGGAGTTTAACTTTTAGAGTTTTGCGAGTTATCCTTGTATTTTTTCCCGCACATTTCTTGTTTGGATCGGCCCGGCTATTGCTGTTCCAGGTTGCCCAAACCCAATGTAGTCTACGGACACTTTGTTGCTCTACGGGATCCCTCTTAGAGTTTTGCAGACCATTCTAGTTTGCCACTAGCTGTTCAGCCTTTACCAGGTCAGCTGGTGGGACCTGCTCTCGGAATCTTGGCTGATCATTCTTGCTCTTTTCCAGCTCTTTTTGATTTGATATATATTCTCCCAGCTGACTTTAGCGGTTTGGTCTTTGGACTTGTGCAGATCATTCTTGTTCTTCTCTAGCTGTTTTTCTTTTGGGGTTGCCCCTTTCATTACTATTCCTATCCTAGCTTTTCATCTAATATCCCATCCGTTGAGCCTTAGCGGCAGCTTTCACTTTCTGAGATTAGCGTCCAGACCCGAGCCCTAGCCTTACCCACATTAGTTTCTGTCTGCTTAACAGATCTACTCAAACTAGATTAGTCTGTACATTCTGATAAATCTTGTTTCATCTGGTTCAGGAACCCCAAGTACCTAACACTTGTATTGCCCCCATGAAATCGCCCTGCGGCCAAGTCTTCGGGTGCAAATTCGTATATTAGGTATCAAGCTGCAATTTGGACGCGCGGTGTGTGCTGACACCAGCGGACATCAAAGCCAGTGATGAACTGTGAAGGTCCTTAGTTCTTAAGGAAGCTGGGCCGACCATTTCAATCTTCCAAGTTCACACCCCATATCATGCCCTTAGCTACCTACCAATAGAGGCTTCCTGACACCACCTGCACCTCAACGTCATACACTGCAATTCTCATCTATTACTATTCACCTGCATACTATGTCACAACAACAGCAGCGGCTTATAGTGGACCGAGCGTGTTCATAAAGTTCGTTACAGGCCCGTTTCTGACAAACGGGGCGCCAAGAGCAGGTTATTAACTGCAGATTAAAAAAGGAATCGTCCAAATCAGACCAAAACTGAGTGATCTAGAGCTCTTTGAAGTTGCCTAGCTTCAAAGAGCTCTATCTCCTTCAGTTCTGGTCCGATTTGGATGATCTTTGCAGCTAGTTAATCATATTAACCTAGGTTATTCTGTCCCCGCTCCTCGGAAACGGGGCCCATTACGAAGCCTACGTGTTCATCGAGGCAGGAAAGGCAAAGACAAAGGGAGGTCCTTCGTGGACATTTCCAGGAATCTGGGTCCAGGGACGGATTAACTATAATAATATCACCCAGTGTTGAGTCTGTTATGGCTGAGTCCGCTGTAGGTAGAAGGAGGGATGCCGTGCGGGAGCCTGCTTCTTCACGACTCCAGGTACCTGAGCCTGTCCTGTACAACCGGCAGCAGGTCTTAGAGTCAGTGGGTGAGAGTCTAGACTCTAATGATGGGGAATATGAGGGTAATGATGGCCAGAGTGAGGAGAGTGAGGAGAGTGAGGAGAGTGAGGAGAGTGAGGAGAGTGAGGAGAGTGAGGAGAGTGAGGAGAGTGAGGAGAGTGAGGAGAGTGAGGAGAGTGAGGAGAGTGAGGAGAACGAGTTAGGCCACCATGGGGAAGATACGGATCATCCATCAGCCTGGGGAATGCAAAGACCAATTGGGCGTGAGTTCCTTACCTCGCAGTGCTCAATACTGACAATCACCCCTGGGAATACCCAGAATTCCAGCAGGAGGATTAGTTACCCCAGACGGAGAATGTCTGCTCAAGTACGAGTTAGCCAAAACGGTTTTACATCTGCCATTCCCTCCTGTTCGCCCACAGACTTGAATCCACTTGCAATGCCGGTGATAGCCCCAAGTCACCCAGATCCAACCTTGCGGGAATTGGATAGCGGAGGACAGCAAGCCAGCAGTAGGCCCAATATGGCAACCGGGCTTGAGCGTACCATTCTGGCCAGATCCTGTGACCTCATGTGGGACTGGACGATTTTCGTCAATCCGTTTCCGGACCCAATTAGCATGACCGCAGAGGTCACCACATGTTGGAGCGATGCCCAGACCAAATTAGGCTTTCCCGACTTTGCTGATGCTACCCCACCCTCAAATGACCAGGTAAGTTACCCTTAATCGATAACCAACATCCTATCCTAGACTAAATGCATTGGCTGCTGGTCACTGATTTGCAGATCTGGGCAAAGCACAGCGGATGCAGATCTCAGTATCTGCATACAGCAAAGAAGGCTATAACAGAACTCTATAAGCTCAATATTGAGGATCCTACAGCCTGCGCGCGAAGAGTGGAATACCTACTGGAGGAGGATAGGTTCATTTGCCCGCCGGGCAGCTATGAGGCATCTTTTTGACATTTGTCAGGATTGTTTCTAATCGGAGTAAGAGTAAACCAATCTAATCCAGCGGACAGCCAATTTCTCTTGAATTCCTAGCACCCCAGATTCTGGGTGTGATATTTGCTCAATATTCCTCTGGCCCGGACAGGTAAGGCATGACGGATGAGCATTTCCTGGATAAGATCAATGGCCCGTTTATCTGTCTGACAGCCACCATATTATGTCATTCACTGCGATATTGGCAGACTGGCATCTGTATCAATAATGTCGCTTTTACAAGGGCCACTTCCTAGGGTAAGAAAAACAATGTGTACTAGAAGGTTTCAAAAGTGATCGGATCCCCCGACGGCCCGGGCATCCAGACACTTTTGAAAACAGCAAGTACTCGAGTTAGGTAAAAGGTCGGTTAACGCATAGATAGCCCTGCTGGAACGTCAGACACAATCCTGGGGCAAAACGGGAAGAGTTTAGCAACATAGAATAATCCAGCAGATAAGGACGACATTGAAAGCCAGAATCGCCAAGGCGCGGGGAAAGCGGGTCGAGAGGACCGCCGGATATGACAATAATGAGGACGCATTGAGGCGGGAGTTTGGTAGTGATACGGAGCTGGATGCATTGGAGGCCGCTGGTGGCCTTGTGGATACAGGAGGAGGACATGATCGGCACGAGCCACGACATAAATATGGGCCCAATCTGGGAGCATTAGTTGGTGCAGCGCAGTTCCAAGACCGTAGGGAGGCGGAATCGCATGTGGAAGAAACTGATCGAGAGGATAGGGAGAATGGTTTTATCACCACTCACTGATCCCGTATATATATGTAATAAAATTAAATTAAATTACGTGTGCTAAAAGGGTCAGGAATGGTCAAACAATAGCAGTGTGCAAGTCGATGGGCAGGAAAGGCATGAGAATGAATTGCGCAGATGGTCATAAGCCTCGCAAGTATGAGTAATACATCTAGTGGGCAATTGTAGGTTCGAAAGGCATGGGAATGTGTTGGCAGATGGTTATAAACTGCGCAGGCTTGGGTAAGTCGTCTAGTGGGCAGCCGTAGGTTGACAGGCACAGGAATGAGTCTGAGGGGCTGTGAGAAGCCAGGGAAGATGGTGGGAGCCTGTGAGCGGACTGTAAGAGGCCAGGGAGGCGGCGAGAGCCATGCAGTAGACGAAATAGGATGCGGAGAGCTGAGGAGAGAGCCGCATGAAAGGGCAAGAGAGGGGGGACGTCCGCCGGATATGGGAGAAGAGGGGCTGTGATCAGAGGGTGGAGGAGGAAGGGCTAAACATATTGGGAGGGATGAGGGCGGAGGAAGTAATGACGGGAAAATGTGCACCGAATAGTATGTGAGACGACTGAGGTAATCCGGGAGTGTGGGAGCAGCGGAGGTGATGTGGGTGGGGTTCCGGAGGAGAAATGGATTCAGGGAGCGGTTAGTGACGGGGTTAAAGGAGAGAGGGTATCATGGAAAGAAAGCTGGCGGGCGGGTGTATCGGGGGGAAAGGCCGGAAGGAGAGATGCCGCGGCCGCAAGACATCTGCAAAAGGGCAGCATGGGAACGGGTGCATTGGGAGCGAAGGGATGAAGAGGCTGGGCGCTGGGGGTAGAGTATCAGGGGGGTGGCTGCGCCAGGTGGGGTCAAATGCATCCGGACACTGACTTGCCCGTCCGGACGCATTGGACGCGGCCCTTTCACTTCCAGACGGAATGAGCCTGGGCGGACTCATTGGACGCAGCCCTTTCACTTCCCGATCGAATGAGCCCAGGCGGACGCACCCAGAACACGAGTTTACGTTATAAGCGCCTGGAACGTCCACACAGGGTGAGCGGGAAGAGACAGAACGCAAGATTTTTTTTTGCTGATGCAACCCGTCTTCATAAGGTTAAAACTATCTTTTAAATATATTTTCCTATCATACTAACTACCTGCTTCTATATAGTTTATCCTGCTCAGGGTGGCTATTCAGGCTATTTAGGAGGATTTTATGTATCTTATTTTTTTTCTTTCCACATTGCCTCCACATATTGTTTGTATTTCTTTTTTCGTTCTTTTTCACCATCTCCTCCACTCCCCCCATATATGATTATCACCTTCAAGTCTACTTTCCTTTAGTTATCTATTGATGTTTTTTTACGCAATGAATTTCATGTCTTAAACATCCCTGCACCCTAAGTCTTGTACGGAAAAGCATCATCCATGGCACTTGTACCCGAATACGAGTAGTACCGTAAAAACTCTTTTGATTCGCTATCTCCGTTAGCCCACAATAGGTTTAGTTTGACAGGTTAATAGAATTGCGTGTGTCGGTTAATGAGATCCAACAACGTTCCTAATGGCTGATCTTATCCCGCATAGGAAAGTACTAACCCTTTTCAAGACTTCTTGGCTGTAGATCCGGAGATACAGCCTCCTGCGGAGATAGCGAACGACAAGAGTTTTTACAATATTGGTGCTGTCAGGGTCTCTGCTGGGGGAACGACGAAACTGCGGGTGAGAAACAAGGATCAGTATCATAACGAGCAGATTTTTGTTATGATATCCTACAGTACTAGGACAAAAAGATTCGTCCGATGCCCATTGTACACCAAAAGTAGCCGATTTCGCCACCCTCCCCCAGGCCACAATTTTTACGAGAACCCACAAAAATTTGGATGTGTATTAGAAAATCTGTAGATAATATAATGAAAGTTACAAAACTCTTAAATATCACAATGGGATGGAGAAATGGTTGTTTAAGTAGAAAGGAATTGGTTGTCATGTACCTTTTTGTATGGAGCCCCATACAAAAATCTAGGTCACTTTCACACAAGCTGATGCAATCATAAACAATGGAAGCAGCTTTGATTCCCTGTACTTCTACTTCTGGAATTTTGAATAGATTGCGATTTTCTAGCTGGAGGAAAGATTTGAAGTGTTTCCATGCACACAGTGTTGGGAATTGTCGGTTTGGAAATGTCAAATTTGGCCCTAAAACCAGTATCGGACGAATCTTTTTGTCCCCGTACTTTACTTTAAGCTTTTCTCTTTTTGCCCACCAAATACCCCCGGTTCGCCACCCACCCGGTTTCCTCGTGCCCCCAGTCAAGACTGCAAGGCAGCACGACCGACATGAGGTTCTGGTCCATTCGTTCTTGAGTACTGATTTTGTTTGCTTCTACTTTCTGCTGGTTTTTGGACTGGTTGACTAATAATGGACAAATCGGGCTAGTTAGGCCAGAGCCTGGAGCCCACTTCCGCTTACATATTGGGCATGGCAAACCAGATGGATGGGATATCAGAGGGTATTCACACGAAACTGCTTGGTTCAATTCGTTCTCACCGCTCCACTTGTACAACATATGCACGGGTATCAAGATAAAGCCTCAGGTGGAAAGATCGTTCTTGAGGTACCGTCAGGATAGCCGAGAGCGAACATTTGGATGTGCTAAGGGATTGGTGGTAGCCAATATAAGGTATTATGCAATGAATGGCCAAGGCCTGCTGGCCCGTCAAAGAATCCAGCTCAAACACGCCCTGCCAACCACTAAACAAATACCCAAGTCTAGCCTACAGGGGCATTGCGTCTTCACCATTTCTCTGCGCTGGAACCTCCAATATTTGCTTCCTGCCTATAACTTCAGCTTTCCCCTTACCAGCTCATTCTGTCATCCTCCGTCTCACTTACCCATCCCATATCCGTATTCCCTTCCCAGCAGTATTTTCTTCTCTTCTCCACATCCTCAGTTTGCATTTCCTCCATCATCACCTTTGATTCGGCCTTCTTCTTCTTAGCCTTTATAATTCTTCTGGTATACCCTATGGAGGTAAATAGAGTTCCATAGGTGGTGGACTGCTAACAACTTGCGTTCCTTCCAGTATACGCGAATGGATGCTGCCGGTTGGCCCACCCAAACCTTTATGGGTATGGTACAGCACTCATGTCACTGGATAGATGTCGGATTATATTTTTTTACAGCAGTGATCTACCAAAGTGGCCCTGCTTCAATCCGGGCGGCTTGAGATTTGACTGCTGATAGGCCAGCCTCCCTCCGCCCTCTGTGGTGCTCTTGTCACCTACCATGTACTCCTTTTCTTTCTATTTTATGTAGCGATCGTTTCAGCTCATTTCAATTGCTTCGCCATCTTTCCCTTGGCATTTTCCCTAAAATTTCTCAAAATATAATAGAGGCGCATACCCGCCCCGGCATTTCCGATTGCATCTGAGGCAGGCGAATCTTGCAATGATAGGGAAAACAAGAAAAGAGCTGTCTCATATTTGACGTCTTCTGGGGCAGGTGACGATACTACTATTCCGCTGCTGCTTGTCTCCTAGGTAAGACCTGCGTTGGCTCAGGGCTGGCGGCCAGGCCTCGTCTTGGGGTGCTTCTCTCTGTCTATCTCTGACAAACAGATGTGTCCAGTGGTGCAGCAAACCAACTCTGGCCAATAAAGTCGTAGTTGCCCCTGCTTCGGTGATGGCACAGCAGCTGGAAGGAGGAAAAAACAAGTGTGATCAGAGGGGGGTGCGGCAAGGGAAGGGTCAGAGTGTGAACAGTGCCGGTGCTGATAACTTACAGACACTATGAATCTGGGGGTAAAACAAACCCATAAAATACTCGAGTACAGTAAGGTAGTCGCGGGTCAGGGGATGGGAAGGGCATTCTCTCGAAAAAGTTGGGCAATCAGTGTTGAGCTCGGTTGATATACAAGTGCTAGATCCATGATCATTGATCAACAATTCGGAAGCTCGCGGGGCCTTTTTTTTTTTGGCTGAGATGGCATAACTCATTAAACATCTTTCCGTTACTCCCGTGCTCTCAGTGCCGCCATCACCACCAGCCGCTCCTTCATCTTTTATGTGGTACGCAGAAATAGTCGACTGCTCCGCGCCTGTGGTGAAACCTTCGCCCTGGCCGTCTTCCTCCATGCACCTTTCAGAACTCTGAACTACAGATAATGAGTTGAAGCTCGGAGGCCCCCCGTCATGGGCTACGGGCTACTCCGTTTCCCCAGTCTAAAAATTCTTGTTTCTACGTCACCTTATTTCCCCTTCTTGGTTGTAGTTTGGCCTTTTTCTTTTCTTTTCTTTTTCTCTTCTCATTCTAGTTCTCTTGTTTAGAATTCCTGTCTCTTTCGTTGTTTGTGCTGTACTAATTGCTTCAAGCACGGTGAGGCGGGGCACCTTTTATGTGAGGCAGAAAATTGGGGGTTCAAATTAGAGATTTCTCAGCTTCTTGCCTTCTCCATCCTAACACATATCTTCTTTCCTGGGATCAACTACTCCTATATCCACAAAATTGACCAAAATAGCCCGCATACCCCCCCCCCAAGTTTGCCTGTTGTTGGTGCTTTTGGCTCCAAGCTGTCTGGAGCCGAGCTGCGGCACTTCCTTTTCTTGCTTGGTGCTACCATCCGTCGTCTAGAGGGTCGACGGGCGACTCTCTTATATATATCAGGTCAGACGCGCCTTTCAATCTCGTTTGCAAATTTTTGTGCTTCTCATCGTACCTGCATCCCCACACATCTAGCTTTCCGGATTCTGGCTAGATCCAGCCTTTGCTGTCTTACGACCTGCCCAAAATTTCTTAATGGATGATATAACTTTTATCACTATGCATGACCTATCGCCTGGCAATACGCACCTGCCACTTGTCATATGGCCTGATGGAGCCTTTTGTCACAGCCGAAAAGTTAGCGCCGAGTGTGATGTTTGCTAACCGGTGGCGTATTTTTTACAGAGGCGAGGTTGGTCTATGCGTCCCATTTAATAACTGAAGTTCTTGGCTATGATTGTCAGGAGATTGTTGGAAGGTCGTGCTTCGAGTATTTTCATCCCGACGAGAGACCATTCGCTCAATCGGTTCATGGGAAGGGAGTGGAGTTGGATAAAGCCGCCGTGCTTTCCTATTGCAGACTGAAGACCGCCGATGGGAATTATGTCACTTGCGAGTGCGTCTTCACGGTAGTGTATTCGGTTATTGTCGACCAGCTTGTACCGACCGACCCCTAGAAGCCAAGGTTTGTCTCCACTGGTTGCTACACCGTGATCACGTCACATAACTGTGCATTGGCAGGGTGATATTTGATGATTGGTTTTAATGGTTCTTGGCAGGCCGTGCTATGGCTGCTCCTGCGATTCAGAGGGCTTTCTCTCCTTCGCCTGCGGATCCCAGATTCCACATGCTGACACATCTCTCTGAGAAATTCAAGGCGCCACCACCCAGGGCACACGAGCCGCGTGCTGCATTGATTCTCGATCGATTCACGAAAACTTCTTCCATCTTATATGCGTCCTCGGCACCGAATGACATCCTAGGGGTCGAACTCGATAACTCAGTTGGAACTAGTTTCTACGAGTGCATACAACGAGAGTGTCTCGAGGACGCAATGCAAGCCATTGAACATGCCAAAGAGAATGGTTCGATTGCGTACCTGAGGTTCATTTGGCGGAATCCTGGAGAGGATCTGGACGGCCGGGACCCTACGGTGAAGGCGGCGATGCGGCAGACACAAGCGGAAATGCAGATGGGAGGGTGCAGCAACAATCGCCTTCCACTGGTGATAGTGCCGGGAGCTCGAGACACAACGGTGGAGGTCTGGTAGTAACGGAGGGACCGCAAACACTGCGCTATCTGAAGATGATAATTCCTCCAGCCTCGGTTCAGCACCGGGGCCCAGCGTCCAACCATCAGCCCGGCCAGCCCTAGTAGTGGAAGCGGTAGTCTCCTGTACTTCAGACGGGCTAGTCGTCGTCCTCCGAAAGGCCTGCCCAATCTTCCCATCAAGCGGGACCCTTGGGCTGCCCATCGAGCAATTCGTTTCACCATGGTCCACAGCGGCGTCTGCTTCGCGTCGTAGAACTGCGGAAGAAATGGACGCCCCGGCTGATATCCTGGTGCCCAATCTCGGTGGCCCCGCTGCCGCTGATTTTATGGAGAGCATCCGCCAGGTAGCTGTGTTTGCCTGGAGTTTACGTAGCATAAACGAGGGGCTGTTGCAGTACGCCCGCCCACCAGGAGTGGCTGAGGGTAAGCAACCGGCACAGATCGGAGAGGTAGTGCGGGATAATCCCGAAGATATCCCGGAGGAACATGGGTATAGACGTGGTGAGAAAGGGCCAAAGAGGCTGAAGGCCTCGCATAGTGGGACGCTGGCTGTGGACGGCGCGGAAGAGGGAGATGGCGGGATGGATGAGGCCAAGGAGGGAAGTAGGGGTCAAGGGGCATATGTGGAGGTAGACAGAGAGGCATATGGCGCTGCCACAGCAGCGCCTAGGGAGGAGGAGGCTGCAAGTGGGTAATGGATTTTGAGAAAGAAGGCGACCCAAAAAAAAGGTATCCGGGCAGTAAGGGATTCGTATGATGTTAGGAAGTGATTTGGCATTAACTACTGGTTCATACTTCGATACCCACTCACATTTACTTTGTCTGGCTTTGCCCTTTAGCAGCCGGGAGATTATTTAGCATTGTTACCCGAATTTTTGCGTTTCTCCTATTGACGGGACTGTGTAGTAATCTATGGGTAGCTATTGGCTCTGTTCCTTAGTGGTCTTGCATGGTTGGGTATAGTCGAGTCTGATAAGTCTCAGTATGGTCACTAGCAATGGGCCGCATCACAGGCCTAAGGGCCGACGGTATGGGAGTTCAGATAATTATCTAATGAAGTGAATGTCTGAGAATAGAGAAAAAATGAGTTTTGCTCTCTTCCTTTGATAGTGGTGTTTTATTAATGGTAGGAATACAGAAGGAATAAGATATGATATGAGGAAAGTAGAATAACCCTTAAATACTTTTATTACCTACTATGAGAATTAGACTTAGTAGCATGTTCGAGAGCCAAAGCAAGCAGGTAAAGCGTATGTTGGACTTTAAACATTCAGGATTCCAATAGATTATTTGTTGCAATATTACTAAACATACTAGTAGGTAAGTATGACTGAGGGCATGTTGGACTTGGGTGATTTCTCGTCAGACATAACATTTCCTGTTAGTATACAACCCCATACATAGGTTTCTATAAAGCTAAAGCCATTTTGCACATAAGGGATTAAGTTTAAATTTTGTTCCGCTCGAACTTACATTTAAAGCGTTCAGCAAACAAAGCATTATAAAGACTTGTAATTTACCAGCGTACAGCAGAAGGTGCTAAGCCTCTAGAACCAGTCAAGTGGAGTGCGAGTAGCACCCCCCTATCAAGGGATCATTACCAAAGAGGAGGCGTACAGTATTTTTTTTATATTTTTTTCCTGCAAATATTATGTTGTCGGGCATCGTACGAAAAGTACTACTGCAGGGTACTAGTAGCCCCAACTAGCATCTCGACCACACCCGGGAACCGGAGAAATCGAGCATAAGTTTACATCGAGAGAAATGATTCGTCCTTCTACCGGATATCACTATCCGTTATCAATCCATTGGTCCTACATATGATAGGAACGAAGCATCCGGTAAACAGGGATTAGGAGGAATAATAGCAAGATATCAGTTGCCCGGGTCCATGCAGTGCATAGTCTACTCGTATTATACCTACCCCACTGTTCCCGTCTTGTCCCCCCTTGCCCTGGACCAGTAATGTGTTTTATGTAAATCGTCAGCTGCCGATTGGTTCGCTCGCTCCACCATGCATCCGCTCCCTTGGGGCGTTTGCAAAACGGACCGCTAGTCCCACCCCCCCCCCCGCATGCCACCAAAATTCCGAGGCTTTGACTGCATGCAATGGTAGTCTGTTTTGCAAGTCGTCACGAAACTGCCGGTAGATCGAGACTTGGGGTCCTTAGAGAGTGATATGGCGCTCATGTGTCTTTGGCGAGAATGCTCAATAGGCCGAATATTCGGTGATTAATCCAATAAATATCCCCCTGCAACACCCTTAGTGAAGACGCGTGAGCGCAGCATCACAAAACGCCATCAACTAAGCAAACTGCGACCAGGTGGTCTCTCAGGGGAATTTTGGGAGGTATTGTCGGACAAGACGTCCTGCATACGTCCGGTCGTATCACTGGGATGAGGTGGGGTTTTGTGGGAATCCTGTAGGATGGGGGTCCGTGCCACTTCCTGGGGACGCAGGTTCGAGTACTCATACTTTTTCCTTGGTCATCTGCATAAACTCTTCACTTGGGCAATGCCATTGGAAGGATCGAGTGTCCTTTAAGTTTCTTCAAACTCTCAGTTTACTCCCAGCACCCGTTGAGAGGCTATTGGGGGCGTTTAGAACTCAATTGCTGCTCATGTGATTCACTTGGACATATGGACAATTCATTCAAAGATGCACTTAGGAAATGTGAGGGCAACGCATGGACATCCTATGATATTGTGAGGCTAAAGGGGAAAGAGGGGATAAGGAGAACGCCAGAGGAACAAGCATCCCGATCATTTCCCAAGCACGGTGCCCTAAAGTTCTAATAGCACCATTCAACCTCATTCCTTTCGATTGGAAAAATCCAACCCGCTTTCCACCCGAACAACACCATAGATTCTAGGAAACGTTGTCAGTTCCAACCGAGCACTAGCATAGCATTGGGGGCAGTTTATAGGAGAGAGCATAGACTTGCCCTGGTAAATCCCCTGTTGGTCCCGCTTCCGCCCTAAGTTCTTCTAGGTGGGCTCTTGCGACTTTGACGATTTTCAGGTCTACACCCACTTCTTCCGCCAAGTTCACAGCGTGGTTGGCATCCTTTTTCGCGAGATCCACGGAAAATAAGGGCTGTATAAGGGTTAGTACACTGCGTTTGGATATGCACCGTGGCCTCGATCAGGTGGGGTTTATGCTTCTCACCTGGTCACGCATGTAATCACCACTCATCATCCGGGTGGAATAAGCAGCGTAAGGCCCTGGGAGCATGGCCTCGAGGAATTTGTGCAGAGCCTCTGATCCAAGGCCTGTCTTTTCGGCAAAGACGTGGCCCTCCGCGAGGGTCTCTACCTGTATGCCAGTGCAGCGTGAATTTTTCATCCTCCGGGGGGCGGGAGTGATGTGAAGAGGGCGGAATAAAACCCACCATCGAGAATACAAACGTATTTCCAGTAACCTTTAGTAGGGTTGCCATCCCAGGCTCGCGGTCGCGCAGGTCTATTGTTGCACGGCCAATTCTATGATTCCCCCGACTCGTCAACTCTGTTTCACTGCAGCAGCAATTGATAAGGGGTAACTGGGTAGTATCAACACACATCCCGTTGCAGTAAGGCGTAACACGGTCTACTGCAGCACTAGGACCAGCGAGGACAACGACAAGTTTTCCACTGTCCGCCATGGCGGGTGCACCGAATACTGTAGTTTTCCTTCCCTGTTAGAAACGGTCGCCACTACCGCAAAAACTTCATAGTTGCTGACCTGGCGCAGCAACAAACTCCCCCCCCGCAGAACGGACTTTCTCCGATAACGTATTCGTTGTAGCGGGGAGAATGGTCGATGTTTCCACAAATAATTTGCCTTTCACACCATTAGGGCAGCCTAACGCGAGGTCTATAACCTCGACAACGGATGCGTCACCGGCCAACGAGGTAAATATGACATCCGACCGGGAGACAGCATCCTCTATGGAATCGGCGATACAAAGTTTGTCCGGACCCCCCAAGGAAACTTGTAGTTCTTTACTACGTTGGACACTGCGGTTGAAGACTATCGGCGGGGCCTCGAGGGATGCTTTGGCCACGATGTTTTTGACCATCCCCTGGATGGAAATATCAGCATGCCAGACCTCAAGCAGGTAACGATATTAATGATGCTACCCGGGAAATAACACTGGAGGAGGGTCAACACTTGCCCTACCCATATTGCCAAGTCCTATCCATGATAGCTGGGGCATCGTGAAAATGATGATGTATATACTCGGGGGCCGATGATTGGAGCTTATTGATGTTCTCTCTAGTGGCAATGTTTGTTCTCTGCTGGGATGCCCAGGAGACTTGTTTGCTGCAGTATGGGCGGGGTCAGCGCATCAAGACGGAGCATCCCTGTCTCTGATATAAACGTGAACGGATGATCGGGTCTGAGGCGTCCCGTATACTATACTGTACTATACCATGCGGAAATAGAATCTTAAAGCACCCCGGGAGTCGAGTGGTATATTAGTCACGTGAACTGAATCTGCAAAAGCGGCGTTAAGCGACTGGCTATTTTACTTTAGAGGTTAAGTTAAAACTCGTGGTTGTAATGCTAACTTTGAAGGTAAGTTTATGAAGCTTTGGCACTACCGAACAAATATTACTTGAATTTACTTCTCATGACTTAACCCTTAACAATATAGAATGCATTGATCCAAGAGCAACATGCATCATATTACCATATAACAAAAAGACCAGATTCAACCAAATTGAGCAGTATTCCAGGACCCTCGTGCGGAATAAGGTTCAAATCAAGTCACACCCTAATCAAATATTATGGCTGGATAGCATATGAGATGTCATACTCTAGGGCTGTGTGGCATCCGCCGGCAACTTATAAGGCATATGGAGGATGAGAATACCTGGCAATACTAGCTGTATATAACATGGAACATATTGGCAAGGTATTGAATTTAAAACTGATGTTCCGTCGCTGTTCTGCTTAATATTTTTGCCACTATTACGGCAGAGTAGAGTCCTTTAACTTTTAATAAAATATTCAATATTACTATATCTCTTTCTAAACACATTTAGAACTTCCTTCTTTATCTACGTGACCGTACATATTCGTAGATAATATTATGATATCCCCCCCCTTTATTTCTAATACCTAATCTCTATCTCTCCCCTTACCCCTTGCTTTTCTTCCTTTTTTTTTCTAACTTACTTTCTTCACTCATTATCAGATATGCTTCCATTTCTACCCCCATGCTTCTTATTATCATTTATCCCTCCTGCTCTTCCACTCGTTTCTGTGCTCCTAATATGCGCCATTCCAAAAGCCTTGATTTTGTTTCATTTTCTAGTTTCATGTTAGTCTCATAACCTGAATAAGACCAGTAGATTCAGGATCATAGGCAATCACTCAGTGCAACTAGCCCTATATTAATGCCATTATGTAGCCCTAATTAATTAGCGCTTCAGATCCTTGTCTCATTCCCTAAAGTTTTCCGTCTTTTTCTACCATACCCGAGTGCTCGAATGGAAATCCGGGAGAGGGGAAGAGGTGGGGGTTGTTCCATGAACAGGCAGGTCGTTTTCTGGCACACGCTAATGTTCAAGCTCATGTTCACCCACACGACAGAACCTCCCTCTTGGACCTCCCGCTAGGACATGTCGGAGTTGCCTCTCCACGTCCTGTATTGGCAAGGTTAGCAGAGGGCTGAGATCCAGTTTTTTTCTTCTCGCCGTTTGCCACCCTTGGCCCGGAGGAGAGATTTTTGGGCGTCTTAGCCCAGCGCCAAATTCCCATGCCGACACCGGCATATTCTCGTAAACATCAGATTAGAGCCAAGGGTACCCGAGCCAAGCTAAAGCCAAGAAGGCCCTCAAACCACCATATTCAGCAGCTAGCAATAGTTCTGCGTTCCAGCCTTCATGTGGGAACGCCGAAAACCGGCGGGTATTGGCAAGGAAAGCAACATGCCGTACCAGCTCTGATCCCTGTTCGCCAACCCCCGACTGCTCGACGTTAGTCTACCTGATGCCGAGACACCGTTAGTGAACTGTACCGCAGCCCCCGGTTCTGAGGAAGCCACCGCTAGTCTCTTCTCCTCTCTCTCTCTTTTTCCTACCAGATCGGGCCAAAGACCAGGAGGGAAGAATGCAATGGATCATCGGTGACATCGCAGCTCTCCTGTATCGTCACTTATGTAGGGAGAAGCACAATAACGGAGGATGGTCCGAAAGAGCAAATCGCCAGAGCCAAGCAGAAAAGAGTTCACACACTTTGCGCAATCACAGGATGAGATGCCCACTTCGGCCACGGGAAGGCGAGAATTCTGGAGCGTGCGCACGATAGATGGGGGTAGGGTAGGTTGGGGGCGGGTGGGCTACCAGCAGCGATGTCACCGATCTGATATCATTCGGTATTCCGACCTAAGGCCCACTAAAGATTACTGCACAAGCGCAGCATTATGCGAATAAGGAGCCTGGAAGAGCGCACGAGGTCTCGGCAGCAAGTCTTGGTGCATCACTATGGCTCGGCTTCCGGAATTTTCTCGCTGCTAAGATTCTTGTGGAGGCAAAGGTCTTGGGGGATTATGCTTGGCAGTTGAACACGGCAGCTGGAAATGTGCAAGGAAGGATAAAAGTTGATGGATACCGTACCCTGCTGTTGGGAAACGGGATTGAGTAACTGTATTTCCCTCTAGTGTGTCTTATGTATCCTGCCGTGCCGGCACATTGCCGTAGAGCCCTACTCCAGTAGCCGTGTACGGTACTGCGGCGCGCTGAAAGACACCATAAAAGTCCATATTGCACGCAGAACACTGGATAATTTGTGGAAGGATGAAGGCAACTTCGATCAAGTAAGGCACCATCAATGTGAGGTCCAATTATTTCGGCGAATGAAGTCAAGGATCCGACGGATCCGTCAGATTCGGGAGGAAGTTGCAGCAAGGCGGAATAACATACAAGGGAGGCCTAGTTCTGTCCAATGGATAGTGAGATCTTGGCGTACTCCACACTCTCGCAAAATTTTATCGCATGCCACGGGATCCTCCGACCCTACCGGGATCAATGCTCGGGTAGGAAAAATGGGGAAAAGATCATCAAGATCCTAGGGGGGAGCAGTCTGTATACTCGAGTACTCGAGCACCGGTACCGTACTCGAGTAAATGGAGTAGATGCTAGGCCCAATATCTGACCAATGACCAGACATCCCCCGCTAATAGTTAAAAATTAGCCATAGCACAAATTGGCTTTGTAGAGATAACTTGAAACTCTCGGAGGCTCCTCGGAATCTCTAGAACTCGTTTTCTAGTGAGGAGTGGCCACCAATACAGCTGTGTTTCCCTCCCACAAAGTTCGTCCATTGATCAACATAAGTCTCCACCCCGCCACCACTGGTTTTCAGGTTTTTTCATCCCCACGTATCGCGAAAGGACAAGAATTAGTTTGTTTCACCGCAGGATGGGTTGAATTAGATTGGAGGTTTAAGGGTGAAAAAGAAACGACGGTTTTTCTTCCCCCGGAGTGCAGCGAAGGCTAAAAGTTTGTTGCATTGCCGTAAAAGGAACGATCAGACACCTTCCAATTCTAGTCTGGAGAGGGGTCATGCTGTATGATACAAGCATCCCCTCCTTTCGCAATCACCTTGCAAATACCTAATCCAACGAACGGAAATTCACTCAGTCTTGGGACGACCTGTAAATGTCAGACACGGCCAATGTTTTGGCGTTGGTGAGTGATAGGACGAGTGTTTTCTTGAGAGTAAAGCGCCAGGAACGATTTTCGGTTTATCATCCCCCCCCCCCCCCCCCCGTCACTGCAAGCCCGAATTCCTTTAACCCCCACGTCTGGAAAGTTTTTTTTTTCACATCACTTGCTTCACATCCTTGCCTGGATCCACTTTCCTTAAATAGCAGGGCATCAAACCCTCCATCGCGACTAAACTGTCGCTATGCTTCTCTGGCTAGTCATTTCTTTAATATAAGATAGCAGGCTTCCCTGACCCTCTCGATACATTTACCCACCTCTCTCCTCTACTGCTAGCAGTTTTCTACAACAAATAGTTCTCCATTTGTATTTGCGCCTAGCCAAACAGAGCACAAACATCCAACTTTCATCTGACAATTTCCTCCCCCACGCACCATCAAGATTTGTGCATGCAAAATGATGGCGAAGATATTCACCCCAGAAGTCGTGAAGGACCCATGCACAATGGACTGTCCAATGATCCCCACCTCCTTTCCGGAGACCAAGTTGCGCAGCAAATGTCTACCGACCCAGAAAATGGGCTCTCTGATGCGGAAGCTGGGGCCAGAATGACCAAATTCGGGCTCAATGAGCTCGATACTGGTCCTGGTGTGAGTGTGGTTCGGATTTTACTACGACAGTTGTTCAATGCTATGGGTTTGGTGTGTTGCCCCGCCACATGAACTATTGACCATGATTGCCATGCAAGGGGGAGAGCGTTACTAATTTGTTCGGTAATAGGTGCTCATAATGGCCATGGTTGTCTCCTTTGCCATTCGATCTTGGATTGAGGCGGTGGTTATTACTGCTGTTGTGATCGTCAATATCGTTGTTGGCTTTTTGCAAGAATATAGTGCGGAGAAGACTATGGATTCGCTAAGGTCCCTATCTTCGCCCACCGCATCGGTTATCCGCTCGGGCCAATCGAAGACAATTCGCTCGGTCGATATCGTGCCCGGTGACGTTATCGAAGTCAAAATAGGAGATACTATCCCGGCAGACATCCGGTTGATAGAAGCAATGAATATGTCTCACCATCTCCCATTAGGTAAAAAGTTTCTGGACTAATTCCCTTTGCACACTTTGAAACAGATGAAGCGCTTTTGACTGGAGAGTCATTACCAGTTGCTAAAGATTCCAATGCTACTTTCAACGAGGGGGAGAGTGTCGGTGTTGGTGATCGGCTCAATATGGCTTACTCGAGTTCTACCGTCTCGAAGGGCCGTGCCAAAGCGGTAGTGGTAGCGACTGGTATGCAGACCGAGATTGGGAAAATCGCTCAATCGCTGCGTGGGGATAAATCAAGGGTTCGAAAAGTGCGCCGTGATGAGAAGGGAAATGCGGGGGCTCACCGGTACCTACAAGCCGGCGCCCTGACAGTTGGGGACCACGTCGGAAAATTCCTTGGTGTTTCCGTGGGAACTCCCCTACAAAGAAAGCTTAGTTGGTTGGCCATATTCCTGTTCCTTATCGCCGTCGTTTTCGCCATTATCTGCTTGGCCGCAAACGGTTTTAGCAGTCGTCAAGAGGTCATTCTCTATGCTGTCGGGTGAGTGACACCTTTTTAAATATTAAGCGTGTTCGTGGTTTTAGATTGGGACTGATTTCCTGCAGCACTGGGCTTTCGATGATCCCTGCCAGTCTGGTTGTGGTGCTTACCATTACCATGGCTGTTGGAACAAAGATCATGGTTGGCCGTAACGTTATCGTACGAAAGCTTGATTCTTTGGAGGCCTTAGGGGCTGTGACCAATATCTGTTCCGATAAGACTGGCACATTGACCCAAGGAAAGATGGTAGTCAAAAAAGCATGGGTTGTAGCAGAAGGTACGAAACTGTTAGTTGTGTCCATATTTATCATAGTATTAACACATTTAAGGTACCTATTCTGTTGGTGACTCGAACAATCCATTGGACCCAACATCTGCGGAAATTTCTTTTGAAGCCGACCCCCCATTCGATGGTGCTCCATGCAAGGCTCCAAAGACCCAGGCACAGAGGCAAGCTGAGTCTCCATGGCTTCCAGCCTCCGAGTTTACCGGCAAGGAATTTCTCACCCAGTACTTGAACATTGCTACGTTTTGCAATCTTGCATCAGTGCACCGCAATCGCGAAACCGAACAGTGGGATGCTCGGGGAGACCCGACAGAGATTGCTATCCAGGTTTTTGCCAGTCGATTTAATTGGGGACGTCGGAAGTTCACCTCTGGAGACAATCCACCCTGGACTCAGCTCGCTGAATATCCCTTCGATTCCGATGTTAAACGTATGACAGTCATTTACAGGAACTTTGACTCAGGTGGAGAAAAGGGCTGCGCGGAATGGGCTTTCATGAAGGGTGCCGTAGAAAAGGTGCTGGAAGCGTGTACGGCGATCCAATATGCAGACAAGACTGTCCCTATGGATGCAGAGCAAGAAGGAATAATCCTGAAGAACATGGAAGTGTTGGCTTCTCAAGGCCTTCGTGTTCTGGCCCTAGCAAAAAGGTCTTGGGATCCCCGAACCGAGGATTGGGGCCTCATACCTCGTGAGAACGTAGAGAGGGACATGACCTTCTTCGGCCTTATCGGGCTCTACGACCCTCCTCGCGTAGAAACAGCGGGCGCGGTCAAGGCTTGTCATAGGGCTGGGATAACCGTCCACATGTTGACAGGTGACCATAAGCAGACAGCCTGGGCTATTGCTATTGACGTTGGAATACTTCCACCAAGAGTCAATCAGCTATCACCGGATGTTATATCCTCAATGGTAATGACTGCAACTCAGTTCGACCATCTCTCGGACGAAGCTATCGATGACCTACCTGTTCTACCGTTGGTCATCGCTCGGTGCACCCCTCAGACCAAAGTACGCATGGTGGAGGCCCTACATCGAAGGAAGAAATTTGTTGCGATGACTGGTGATGGTGTTAACGATTCTCCTGCACTCAAACGTGCCGATGTCGGCATCGGTATGGGTATGGCCGGGAGCGACGTTGCTAAGGACGCTTCGGATATTGTCCTCACGGATGATAATTTTGCTTCCATCCTCAATGCTATCGAAGAGGGAAGGCGAATGTTCGACAACATTAAAAAGGTAATTCATTTCTTGATAATCCTAGATGCTCCGAATATCTACTGACCCGGATACAGTTTGTTTTGCATCTGTTGGCTGAAAATATTGCACAAGCATGCACCCTACTTATTGGACTAGCTTTTAAGGACGGTACAGGGCTGTCGGTCTTCCCGCTTGCGCCGGTTGAGATTCTATGGATTATTATGATCACCAGCAGTTTCCCTGATATGGGACTTGGCTGGGAGCCGGCATCTGACGATGTCATGATTAGGCCACCTCATGATGCAAGTTTATCTCGTCTATCCATAATGTGGGGCTCGGCTGACTCTATCATAGCTCAAAGTTGGTATCTTTACGAAGGAGCTTCTTGTGGACTTAGTGGTTTACGGATTCTGGATGGCTGCCCTTTGCCTCTCCTCATTCTCGTTGGTCATTTTCGTCTTTGGTGATGGTAACTTAGGACACAACTGCAACCACAGCATCGACGATGGATGTGAGCTCGTGTTTAGAGGGCGAAGCACCACCTTTATCTGCCTCACTTGGTTTGCCTTGTTCTTGGCTTGGGAGATGGTACACATGCGCCGCAGTTTCTTCAGGTTGGAGTCAAACCCCCCGCATATCTGGACAATGTGGGCCCGCCATGCCTGGAGAAACCCCTTCTTGTTCTGGAGTATTATGGCAGGATTCATCACGGTGTTCCCAATAATTTACATCCCTGGTCTCAACACAGTCATATTCAAACATGCCCCGATCACTTGGGAATGGGGTATTGTGATTATCGAGGCTTCCTTGTTTTTCCTCGGGATAGAGTTCTGGAAGTTTTGCAAGCGGGTATACTTTAGGCGACACGGCGAGAAGGTCAAGAACCCAGAGACGGAGCTAGGTGCTGCTACCTTCTCGAGGTATGCATCTACTGCTGGGTCGGGCGCAGCCGATGCTTGCGTAGAATTGGAAGCCCAGACATGAACATTCGTCATGTTAAAGTTTTTTACTCTCCACTCCTGTTCTTTAGTTCCTAGCTCTTACTCGTCATGCTTCTTATGCTTGTTTTGTCTCCAAACTTTCTCTCTCTCTCTCCATTTGGTCTGCTTTCCTTAAAAAAGACGGCGAACTCCGGTCTCTCATTTATGCGCCCTTTTTCTTCTAAAACTTAAAAACTCGATGACTGATAGCTAGTCTACATATCCGTTTCTTACCGTAAGCAGAATGGGGAAGAAAGGGATCAAATTTGTGCCTTGCAATAATCGCAGCAACTTAGCGTCGTCTCCGTACAAAAATGAGGTTAGCGAGGATCGAACCCCATCTATCAATCCCACTTTGTTTTCCCATTTCGTGATGCCTAAGACCGGGCAGGGGGAGTTTGGTCAACTAAATGAGTCTATGTCACACAGTACCCTATACTGGGGATTTTGGACAAGTCTGACGAACATAGGTTTCGATTATGATACTAGAACCGCAGGAGATATTTGAGGGTTAGAGCCGTGACCGAGGGGTTAGACTTACGGGGGTCAGGAATAGGGTCGTTTAACTGTGTTGGTGGAGAGATAGTGGGTTTTTGGGAGAGGTGGTTGCTGCTTCGGCTGTTTGTGATCATGATGGCTGTTCCGTAGATATCTTTTGTTTGGTTTGGGTTTGGGAAAGTGGTTTACATGCTATGCGGGTGGTGAACCAGGGCCTCGTGGTTCGACGAGTGGAAGATGGTCGTTGCTAGCTCCAAATGAAACGGGAACCATATCAAGGAGGGGGAGAAAATGATAGAAGGAAAGGGAGAAAGTCGGATGCTGCCTAATTAGTTGGCGGTATCGTTGTCCAGCGAATACTGGTAATGATTAAGTTGCCGCTTGTGGTTCTTAGTAAGCAAATCCCCAGCCTGTTGTAAAGCCTAAGCACAGATTCTCACTCACCGCACTTGGCCTTGATCGGCTAAGTATGATAGTCTCCCAGGAATGTTGTAGGGCTCCGGTTTATTCACCTCCCCCCGTCCTTTTTCCTCATTATTACTATCATAGAGTTTAAAGCGAGATCCGAGTGTGAGGTGGAGGCAAAAGGGTGCTAAGAGGGAAGGCGATGCTCACGCTGGGAAGAGCCGCTAGATCCAGAGGTAGCTTGTGCTGAGCGTATAGGAATCATGGCCCCGGGAGAGAAATCTGTTATAGCGTAGAGGAACGTGCAAGGGAGGAAAAGGTTAGATTACTAAGCACTGGTGGGGAATTGAAATAAAAGTGAAAGTGGATCCGTGACATCTTGGAAAATGAATTGGAACTGTATACTCACAGCTGGGTTTTTGATGACAGAGTTAGAGAAACAAGCTTACATATGCCTATTTGATGAAAGTGGCCACCGGTTTTCCGCCGGACATTTGCTCCATACCATACTTCCCCGCTATACAGTTTTTTGTCAAGCAGATTGTATGCTGAAGGCATATAGGTTGAGCTTAATATAGATAGCCAAGATTGAAGATTTGACTAAAAAGATCAAACAGATTAACCCTATCTTCAAAGAGTAGCAATAATAACACCATAAGTTATTCCAATTTATCCACCAATATTCCTTTTTTATTAGGTTTTTTGTGCTCTATGAACTTTATAATCTTTGTTCTCTGCTCCACTATGTTGAGTATGATACCGTAAAAATTGGGAAGACACAGAATATGCTAGCAAGGGCAAACAAGGTGTGGCAAATGGTGATTCCTTTTAGAGGAAATTAAAGGCCAAAAGAGACGAGATTCTGGAGCTTGGGCAGAGTGCTCTATAAAGTAAACACATTCATGTAAACTTCTTATAAAACATTTGTGATAAAAGAAATGGTTACAAATGTTTGCTCAGAAAATAACACTTTCTAATAACTAGGAATACTAGTTATATCTCAATCTTGCTCTTATTTATTATTACTAGATATTGCTAACTGGCATATGATGATCTGCCTAGAAGAATTCTATAGAAAACTCTGTCATATTATACTCTAAACTATATTTCAATTATCTTACATATAGGTCAGAAGTACTATAGCAACTGACCCATACCAAACCCCCCCCAAAGAAACACAATTATGATCCAGGAGAAAATTTTGGAAAACAAGAAGAGTTATTTTATACTTTATGATTAGAACAATTTTTTAATTGAAGATGATAACTGCAAAAAGTTATATAAACCATGTTCTGAGCCCAACTTTGTCTTCATTTTAAAAGCAACTAACTGAATTATTTGAAGAAACAGAGCCACAAATCATAAGAATACAGTCTGTGTTTATAATAGCTTACTACACTTATAAAGCTGACCAAAGTTGGGATATAAGAAACCTCAACTGGTTTTACAAGTCCCTTAATCTCAATCCAATTGCGAATATTTGATATTTTCTCAAAAATCTGAGTAACAAGAGGATACACCACTCTACTGAAATGAAATACATAAAAGTAACAATTAACTTAAGAAATGGTAGACTATCTCTGATAATGTGTGTTTATCATTCATTAATTCAATTTCCTACAAAATTGAATTTATTCTTAGGATGCTAAAGAATATACCCAGTAGTAATTTTTTATTTATAATATTATATATTCTTTTCTAAGTTTTATTTCTAATTTTTTTATTTCTAATCCCTGATGCCAATTCTTAATTCTATTTTTTTATTTTTTAAGTTTTTCATATTATGTTTTATTTTTATTGTATTATTATAAATTGTTCTGGATTACCTGTTTTTAATGACAAAATTATTCGAACAAACGCCCTTGCCCAGCACCAAATGCTATCATAAGAGAATACCATATCGCACATCCCTGATTGACCCCCTGCCCTACCCCTCTTTGGCCCCCTGACTTGTCATCTATGTTCCGCTTCTTTATGTAAGTAACTTGTACCAATACAATTCATATCCTTGAAAGCAAGTTTTAGCGGGCTATGAGACCGAACATTACGAGTATAGGTCGTTTTCCTTGGAGAGTCATAGAACACGAGTCCCTTGCTCCTAAGGTGAGAAACGCTCACGGACCACGCCGGAGTAGTATATGCCGGATACTAACTCAGCCGGGAAGAGGAACGCTCCCGTACTTTACTTACAAGTCCCCTTATGAATGGAATGAACACATCGGGGCTCTTGGGTGCGGAATTCAGCATAGGCGCTCCAATGTGCACAGACAGTCCACCATACAAAAATTCGCTCCCAGGATCTCCCCTGTGTTCGGTCCATTCATGCCAGATACTTGCATAACAATCCAGGAATCTTTTGTCAAGGCCTGAACTCTGCGAAGCACATCCAATCCCCTGTCCACCGTGCCATTGTAGCTTACACTTGAACCGAATTCTATAACGAAGCCGCAGGGGGCATGCAAACTTGTGGCATGATGGCCAGATATCTCAATAGACCCATAGTCAAGTCCCAGGACCAGACGGAAGAATTATCTCGCACTTTCGACTCCTCATTCTTGATTTCATCCACCCAGGGCTACTCCTCAGCATACCCACAAGCCAGAAATACCAAAACCTAGCCAAGCCATAGCTGCCAAGGTCCTACGGCCGATGGTTTGGTCCAGAGGGTTCGATCTCATCGTAGAAACTATTATATCCCGCCCTGCCGCGATGGGTAAGGCCCCCACCCTAAATACCGCCAATCCCCCAAGAAGAGATAGTGGTAAAACAGCCCGTATTATGCTTCCCCATAGGTTCCTAAAGGATCCCATGAAAGCCATCAGTGCACACAACAAACTTCCGAGGAAATATCCTAGGATCACCCCATCTCAAGAGCACCGTGCTCACTAGGCATAGCGCATTGTTTAACAGACCCAGCAAAGATAGATTGGGCGGCACAAGGATACAGAGGGAAGGGGGTGAAGGAGAGAGGGGGAAAGAGGGGATAACCACTTTGAGGGGCGCCCCCACTTCGCGGATACATCCACAATTACAACCACCATCCAATAGTACAGTAATCATCTGTCAATACCATCCCAGAATAGTAAACTATTCCTCGCTACTCAGTCAACCGGCCAGCACATCAAATAGGGCAACAAATCCCAGACCACCGGTCCCTCATGAAGGAAATACATCGACAGGAAGCAAATCCCGTCCCATCCCAACCCAACCTTAGACACCACACAAATAATCATACACCACATGAGCTAAAGAAAAAAGACACCCCAAAACCCGTTAGTATCTGCAATAAATATCTAAACCACAACACCCAACAGCGCGGGAAGAGGAAATCTCCTCTCCTTCCCTGTACGCAGTATGCACAATGCTTTGTAGCACTATGAGTACTGTACCAGTACCCTCCTTCCCGCCCTCCTCCCAAGCACCAGAAGTCCGAGACAGAAATAGCACCATACGTTTTTTACCCAAAAGCTTAGCCCCAACTCATCCAAACCCAAGCCAAACAACCCTAGGCAGGCAGGCTCAAACCGAGCCTTTGATCACGGGAACTCACTCGAAGGATTATACCTTGTCCCACCACGTACCACTCAATCCCTTCCCACCCACAAACCCCACAAAGAAAATAAGCTCTGTAATCCGTGAACCACCACATCCAAAAAATATCGACAACAATTACACCTATAACTATCGGAAAAACAGCATGTTACTAGTCAACGTCCTATCATACACTATCGCAAAGAAAAAAGAAGAAAAAAGCAAGAAAAATCGACCGACCAACTAACCGAACGATAGGTCCCCGTGAGACCCCTTATTGACGTGCCAAGGGGTGTCACAATTGCGGGATTTGCGGTTTCGGGATTTTTCAGCCAATCATTTCTTCGCATTGCCCAATCCTTCTGAGAACGAGAACGAGGGTAGTGGCTGTGAAGAGAGCTGACAAAAGGAGGGGAGAACCTAAATTTCACTGGAGAAGGAGCCAAAGAAGGAAGGAAGGAAGGAAGGAAGGGGGGGGGGTTGTGCGATACTCCGCGATGGCACAAGCTCTCCATCCCGGGCTCCATCACTGGACCGGAAGAAAAGAAAAAGAAAAAGCAAACAATTCAAGCAGGATGATATAGCATTAAAAAAAAAGCCGTACATTATATGAGTTGCAATATAATGACCCTCACAATAACTAATCCTTCACCTAGGCAGGGCTTGTCCTACACAGTAGGTCTATTTGTATTGCGCCTCTATAAGGAGAGAAGGCCCTACCCCCATTAACAAGTCCCTCCTAGAACTCCCAATACGTAATTCAGCTACCATATCAACACACTTACGATCATCCAAGTCCAAGCCTCACTACGCTTTCCATAAACCAACACCCAACCCCTAGGATGCCGGAAGGGGAGAATTCGATAAGGCATTACCATCACCGCAGGAGTGTAGACAAGACAGAAAAAAGAAACCCCGCGGGTGAAAATTTTGGGCTCAGCTCCTATTAAGGAACATGTATCTGCACATATTCTCACTCGGTAACCCCGGACCAAGGGTGTCCTTGGTCAGAAGAGGCCGGAGTCGAGGGGTAAAGTAACGGGACCGATTAAAAGACAGAGAGTTGCTATCTTACTTACTCGTCTATAGACGCTCTTCTAACTGCCCTACCTATAAAAATCCGTAGCATGAATATACATCAATACGACTCCTGCCATTTCCTAGATCCTCATACCCCAAACGGCCTGGCAATTGGCCGAATATATTCGCACCTGCCATCATATTGAAATAATACTCCCGATAAAAGTCATGGCGGCCCCTAATTCTCGGCTCGCTAGGGGCGAGAGTTCCAAATGACTAAAATTGCCATTGTAATCTGATGATTCATCCTTGTGCACTGGTTTCTGGATTCTAAGGACTTCTGTGGCAGTGTAATTCCCACAAGTGCGCGCATTATGCCCAGGACTTTGGGTCCTCTCCTATAGTGCTGGCAGAACAATTGTGCAACACGGCAACCGTCATCCAGATATAGTAGGTAACATAAGACCAATTTCTTTCCTCTTAATATCGCATGCTTGTACTATCAATTCCACCCTTCTCAGCCAGCCACCCCTTTGCTGATACTCGTTGCTTGTACTGAGTGGCGCCAGAGCAGAATTGAAGAAAATGCGATAAAGCAAGAAAGTTAAGCCAAGAATGGGAAACATGCCAGATCCCCATTGTAGTACGCCCCCTCCGAACCGCCCGAATAAAAGAAAGAAGTGTATAAAAAAGTAAAATCCACCAGGAAAAACTGGAGATAATTCATAGAGCAACTGAACTCTGCCCGCCCACGCTATTCACCCATTACTCTACCATTAGGTTTCCTCACCTATAAGCAACATGCCCCTTTCACCACTATATTAAGAACCAGGAGTAATGCAGTGTGGGGCAGACGGGGAAAGAACAAAGGGATACACAAGAGGGAAGGTACGCCAAAAGTATAGAGATATAACAGGAAAGGAAAGTGGAAGGTGGCCTAGAATGGAAAAAATAATAATAGCCGGAAAAAATTGATAAAGAAAAAGCAATCCTCTGAACAAGTAACAAGGCCAAAGAGGCTGACACAAAAAAAGAAGCTGAATAGCAATTATCGGACATGTATGGTACGTCTTAGATATCACCCGATGCACAAATATAAGCAGCCTCAAAATGTTGAGAGAAAAAACACCGGTGAGAGATATCGTGTGCCACCAGCGTGATTTCCGTTTTGAGGGGCATGACACACGATATAAGAAACGCAAGTACTATAAACATCACGGCCATTCGTGCGCAGTACCTTGAACTGTAGTGTGAAAAGATTGATCATCTCCACCAGTGCCAGCGATATCAGTGCTGCTATCAGGAGAGGCTTCAGAAACCGGAGTTGGCAGCGAACCAGAGCCTTTAGAATCTAATCGCATCTCGGTGAGCAGGGCTCTCATCTCCTTAACATCGTGTCTGGCGGAGTCCCTAGGAAACTCTGCATCTCGCATGTCAACTAATTGCCGGATAGACATACCGATGGCTGTCTCGGTGTTATTAGTTATCCAGGTGTGCTTCAGTTGGGGGTCATTCCAGATTTCCGACATTCTATTACGGAAGGCGAGTGGGTAAACGAAACTATTAAATCCGTTGTTAGTGGCCGAGACCGTATTAGAAACATCGGATGTCGCATACCCCATCTGCTCAATCTTGGCCAATTGCTTCTGAATCCATCTTCTATATCGTTTGTTATTAGGGATCCAGAGAGCCGACAGACCCAGCGGGGCCTGGGCTGCCAGGAGCGCACCAGAAGGAGCATCCGGATACACCTCAACAGCAGCCAACACATTGCAGATCTCTATGGCCAAATCCTGCAAAGATGCCTCAGGTCCTGTACCATTCGTGAGAGCGATTTGGTGCTTAAGCACAATAATCAGGCCGTAGTAGTCGCACACGAGGAAATTAACCGCCCATTTATTCCCCTTGTAGATAGTCGCAGGCTCGAAAGGACAATCGTCCTCTGCACAGGTGCTTGCCTTTTTTACAACTTTCTCAGCCCCGCTCATGATCGCTGGATCCAGTGACTCAAACCAGGATTTGCATGCTTGTAACAGCCTCGCTGACTCATTCAGAAAATCCTCCATGATTATAAGCCCCTGAGACCGTTTAGCAGTCAGTATCGAGACATCCATAGCGAGGTCTCTAAACTCGCAGGATGCATTTTCAACCTTGAGGCTGATGCTTTCCGGATTTGCTTCAGTCTCCCTGTGAACGGCCCGCCTGTTGAAATCGAGCCATTGGCTGTCCACAGTGGTTCGATGTCCTGCCATCATGGCTACCAATACATCAAAATGAGCAAACCAATTAAATACCATTCGCCGTTGAGGAGTCTCAGACATGGTCTCTGGGGTCCACAATGCTGTCAAGATTTTGGTTGCTGCGTTTCTATGCTCCATAAGATTCATCCAATCCCCAAGATATTCCTGAAACATGTGAGCAAATGCCAACAACCAAACAAAGCTTATCAAAACAATACCTCAAAACTAGCCAGTTGAAGGATAGTAACAATAGTTGACATAGTATGTTCCTCATCCAAGGAGACTCTGAGAAGGCCAACGGATTTGTTGTAATATTCCAAGAACGTTTGAAACACTCCGGTTTTGTGATGAACGCTGTAATGGAAGGAAGAGAATGCTGCAACAGCATAAAGAAGAGCTTCGTTATTCACAGCGAGCTCCAGAAGGGTTGTCTTAAAAAAATTACTATTGTCGGATTTAAGGAGGTAATGGTGACAGGTAAGCATCTGCCGGTGATAGTTAAGGTAAAACGCAATATCGTGGGGAAGATGCGCCCATTCCGCAGAGTTGACGAGACTTGCGTGCGAAGTCGTCCTTCGAAGGGATGCGGCTGGGGAGGCAGGCTCTGAAGAGTCAGGATAATAAGAATTGTCATTTCCCGGTGAGGGGCTAGGGTCTATCAATGAGCCCGTCCTTCGAGGTTTGCCGCGTCGACCCTGATCAGACGAAGATGGCCACGATTCCCGACGTTGGGTTCCTCTCAGGTATCCATGGCTTGCAGAGGCCCTTAGCCTTGGTCCTTCTCCCGGAGTCGGTCTGTCGTCGTCCTGGTAATCGTCGAATCCATCATCTTCCTCCAATTCGTCAAGGGACGAACTCCCTTCCCTCGAAACAGGCGGTCTCTCCCGTCTGTTCCTCTGCGCCGACATGGATTTGGACGGAACCACTTCGGGATAGGTGCATTCCCTTCCACCCTTTTGACACCCTGTATATTGGAACCTATGTTAGTATCCACAGCCTTTAACCCAATTCAAAGGTGATCTGGTGAATTTACGTTCACAAACAGGATGCGTCTCGTCGCACTAGAGCCAGTAGCAATAACAGAGTCAATGGGTGAGTTCTAACGATGGTTGAAATTGGGGAAGGGGAATTTTTGTAGGGAGCGGGTGGGATAGGCGGGGGTGTATGAGCGGGGTACCTAAATACCACGACCATGTAGATCGCGATTGGGAGGAGGCTTATTACCTTGACGCGGCGTGTTCTGCATGTAAAACACCCCGACCTCGTGCGGCGATGTTTTACTGTCTCCGTCCCCGGAGCACTCTTTCTACGAACCCTTGATGGTTTTGTCCCAGTTGTCATGTTTCCACCCTCTGGCACAACAAAAAATGTAGTCAGAGGTGGGTGATCAAAACGAGCATTACCGCTAAGAAGGCCAGTGTTGCTGTTGCTATTGAAGCTCTGAATACCGGCGGATGTTTGCGCTGCTGAGGCTGATGACGTTGTTGTAAAGTGAGTCGCGTCTGGCGTGATATGAGATGAAGATCGATACAACCCCGTCATGACCAGGTAAAAATATTCTGGTAAGGCAAAAACCTCTTATCTTTTCGTTTGTTTGAAAGGAAGGAACAAAATGAAGAAAAGGGCAAAATGACCTTGAGGGAGTTAAAAGAGGGAAAAAGGCAAAAAGAATGAATTGCAAGAAAAATTGATAGAAGAAAAATTGATAATCCTATTCTTGACTCGTCACTCAATGTGTCCACTCCGAGTGTTATTGCTAGTGATGGCAAATGATGTCTTGGGTACTCGCCGCTGTGGTTGACCTTCACCGTTTCCGTGTTTTTCTTAAGACCAACAAAAAAAAAGAACCTTAAAAGAGAGGAGCTGTGGGGAGAGGGGAGAGAGAGCCCTCAAAAAGAACAGATGAACAAGAGAGTGGACGCTACAGAACGGCAGGCAACCCGCCGTGCAGACGCGGAGAGCAACTTAGACAGACACAGTTCAAAGAGACGACTCGGTCAAAAAAAAGGCCGTCTAGGAGAGACAACCCCGAGAAGCAAGTCCGGAAAACAAGGAGAACCCCTAGTCAGAGTCCTCAGACAATTCCAGGCTAAAGCAGCCGGTTCCTAGTTTGAGTCCTACTTATTCTCCTTGACCCTTCTCTTTTCACTGCTGCAGGAAATAATTGCCCCCTCGCTGTTCCTTGGGCCCGTTCTTGGACTATTAGACACTGTGACACTCGGGAATTCAATGAACAAGTAACGAAAGGGGTACGATGTTATTAGGAGCTGATCGATAATGTTGCTGCTTCGAGCAATAGGATCGACAGAAAGAAAAGCCAACCCCCTCCCGCAAGATCCAAATTGGAAGAAAGGAGCAAGAAAAAAGAAAGGAAAAGTTATATATGGAAAAAAATGCAGGAATGGTAAATAAGCCTCAATGAAAGGAAGGTGGCCAGTGGAACCCCCAGATATAGGTCAGGTTCTGATATGGGCATTACCAAATACCGGGAACTTTCGTGAGATATGAGTGCCGTCGAGCTAGCTTTTGGGCGACAAATAAGATATGGGGGTAAATGGAAAATGAAAATTAAGAGTTAAAAATTAATCAAATATCAGACATAAGGTCGAGAGGAGGAAGAAGAAGAAACAAGAGAAGCTACAGTTCTTCAATCCACCCACCTTCTTGAATCTCAATCTCAATGGGAAAGAAAAAGAAAAAGAAAAAGAAAAGAAATAATAAGAAAGGAATCAAAAAAGAAATCAAAAGGAAAGAAGTAAACAAGCTCACCCCCTCTCTCTGAATCCGAATTCTTTCCTATCCTGCTGCATTGTATGCTGCCCAGAATCATAACTTCCACCGACACAGTGGAGATGGGGACCCGGACTTCAGAAAATGCGCAATTCTTATGTATGCGCGGCGATGCCCAGAGGCCTGCACGAGGCGCGGATTGAGTTCCAAGCTCTTGATCTTCATTGAGGGAAAAAAGGTGTCTCTATCGCTGAAGCATCTGGATCACAATTCAAGACAAGATGTCCAATGTCCAACCCCGTGCGCCCAATTGCATGGTTGCGGGGGCCAAGGGGCAAAACAAACCATGTGGTAGCGGGACGAAAATGCAGGCCTAGCCATGCCGATGGGAAGGGTTTACTGTTCGAGGAGGGTATCAGGCATTGAGGGGACATGGATCGAAAATAGCGAGTGTGTGAGAGAGAGAAAGTTAAAGTAGAAAAGGAACAAGTTATGTGACAGCCCTGTAAGTCGCTTGCCTCCTGCTCCCTCGTTTTGAGTGGGTGTTCAACCAGATTTGCAGGCACACTTCCCGAGGAGGATGGGTGCGAGGAGGGAAGCATCACATAGCTACTCTATGCAAAGTAATACTGCCCAAAATCTGCGTCCAACTCTTTTCAACCAAACTCAGCATGCGGGGAAGGCGAGACGAGAGCAATCCTGCGATCAAGACTGGTCGAACCAAAGGTTGAAAAGGGCCTCCTCGTCCTTCCGCCCCTCCTTTGGAGCACAGGAAGCGAATTGCGGGAATCCAATCAGGCAACAAAGTCCAAAAAACAAATAATGGGGAATGTGGAGAGGATTTCAGCGGGGTGATGCAAAGTGCAGCGCACCATATGAGTTTCGCTCCCCTCCACTACAGCAGAAGGAAGAGGAGAAAATAAGAGAATCTGTTGGATGGGGTAAAGTAAATAATTCAAGCTAGATATGGATTTATTAAGGTAGGTATGATACTATCCCCTGATACTCTGATGATACTACACTCAAGCACCCTACGACCAGAAAAAGAGTGAGATCCGGCAGAGTGGCAGACACCGCAAATCGAGACGTATATCAATTCAAGGTCGTTTGTTAAGCAGGAAACCACCTCTCTAAAGAGTGTACCGGTACATCAATACAGATGTACTACCGGTACCCTACTTGGCGCAGCGTCAGTAGGATATTGCTTGATACAGTTAGCTTGCGCCGTGTTAATTTGGCAGCCCTCATATAAAGATAATGAAATTTTGAACTATCCTAAGCCCACAGAAAGTGGAAATTCCTTTAAACCCTTCAGTAATTCTCTAGGAAATCATAAGGTAAGCACTTTTGCACAAAGTGTTGAGCTTAAGGGTCGTGGTTGGTGGGCTGGGGGGTTGAGGTCGGGCACTGGAGTGAGTTGGGGGCTGATTTGTGTTGGCTGGCACCGTAAGCACATTACGCAGTAACTTAATCCCAAAGAAAACCCAGGGTAATTCGAAACCTACCCAGACTCGGAATTCAACCTATCCCCTTACAGACATCCAGGCACCCGGATGCAGGAAAATAGTGGAGGAGAACACGGGCATAACCATCGATATCACAGATAATGCAATATGAGAAAAAGCCGAAGGAAGGAAAAGGGGTACATACCATAGAGTGACAGAGAAAGGGAGAGAGAGAGGCACAGAGAGAGATTTGTGCCATGATACGAAATTGCATTTTCTTCCTCTCCTTAGAGGCGAAATGGATCCACTCTCGAAAGTCTTCTGCCACGAGGTTGACAGCGGATCCATATCTGCAGATTATACGCCGGCTTCCGCAACATGGGAATTCCATTGGCAAGTCTACGTGCCTGTCGTACCTCCGCCGAAATATACGCGAGGCTATGCACAAAGAGGAAAGCACTGAAGAAACATAGAACATTCGTACCACGAAGGAGGATGTCCTCCGCCCTAAAAAAGGCCACAAGAAATCAAAAACCAAATATTGTGAAAAGCAAAAACCAGATATCGGATACCTGTCTCTGAGGTTCCTAGCATTAATATGATACCGGATAGATAATAATATTAGTCATCTGCCGCGACGGGTCTATCGGGGCAGAGGTGGACCATAGCCTCCTCTATCTCGATCTGAGTTTAGTCATATCAAAGCTGAACCGTGAATCCTATTCGGGGGGTTTCTTTCCCATTCCCTCTTTCTTTTTTTCCATTCCGCACTGACCCCCCCCCCCCCTCTCAACGGCTGTGTCACCGGTTGTGATAGGAGGCGGAGGGGAAGGAAGAAGAAAGCGGAGTCTTGAGGAGGTGGGACGGACGGGGCTCTTGCTGGGATTGGAATATTTGTGGGCATGAGACAGGGATCATTGGCAGATGTCTTACTCTGGAGGGGTGGACATAGAGGGATTGGGCGAAGGCGTAAGGGAGACCGGCAAAAGGACAGAGGAAGAGAGCTTTGCTAATTGCTCTCTCGTATTTGTGTACTGGGTTTGAGGGCAAATGGGGCGGGGGGGCTATTGGCTTGTAGGTCGCCTCCCCGCAGTATATCGTGGAGCCACTGTGGCAGGAGGAGCACTTGTAGAGGATTCGCCTGACTTCTTTCTACCTTCAAAAGGAGCTAGGATTGACCTCTCCTCTAGTTACACTCACCAAATTTTGGTCAGTAAAGCCCCGTATGATCCTACCACCACCACCCGACCAACAGTCGGTCCCCAGATTTTGAGGCGCCTCACCGCTTTGGCGGTGAGTGCTATTGCCTACAATGTCGATTGGCAGCAGATAATAACAGAAACCCCACGGAGCCGGTAGTATCATGCGTATTGGAACATGAGAGAAAAAACATGGCTTTGGTTCAGTACCTCCTTGTTCTCGGAGGGTCCTAGTGCCCAAGAAAGATCGTCATAGCCATCCACCATACTACTCGAACAATACACGTTGAGATCAATATAAATACAAAAAATACGAAGGAATCCAATAGAGCAAACTCAGTGCATGATGCACAGATATCGTTATCGTGTATCCAACCCCCGCTCCCTCCCATCTTCATTCAACCCTTACATTTCAATCACCACCTAGCAACAACATAATTATTGGCCCAGAGGAAGTCCACATCAAACTTCCGGTTCTTGCTGAGCCGCAACCCACGGTTTTTTTTTCCTTCCTTTCCCTTTTTTTTGAATCACAGTTTTTGATCAAGAACGAATAGGACTGGACGGGACTGGAACTGGCTGGTTGACAGGGCCGCGGGGCTGCAGGTCGCGAAAGATCCCTCCTGTCGGCATCTTTTGGAAATCCAGCTCTCACCCGTACCGTGCCTGTGCATATGCCGTATCTTTCGTTCTCGTTACGGGAAAGAAGTACCCGATAACATGGGGGTATATTTCTTATTGGCGCTCAGATACGTGCATCTTTTGTACCACATTTCTTTAATCCCTGTTTTCAGGCACTTCTCACCCGGCAGAGGTAAAGGTTGGATTTGCCCTAAGGGAGGTCTACCCAATTACCTTCGCTAATTGCTTAAACAACCCTGCAAGCAGCAATCGGACAGTCAGTCAGTCTGGCGGGATGGCAGGCAGGGAGGAAAGGGAAAGAAATGTCTTTGGTAAGGAAGTCGCGGAAAACATACACTCCCCAGCCCAGTACTTGTAGGTTCACACGCGATGCTCATCGAATTGTCCGCGCCAGACACACACTCACTAATAATAACAATGATATAGTTATAATAACAGCACAATCTAATATCAAAGGACGCTAGTGAGGGATGTGGAGAACCTACCGGGATGATATCTCAATATCAAACAATCAGCTAATATCAGCCCCTCGATCCCCGGCCCAAGGGACACTTTGTGCTGCTGCACACTCCAAGCACCCGCAATTGAACGACATCGCATTTGGAGTTGTACGGTACTCGTACAGTGCTGAGCACTACACTAGCATAGGACCGCATGTCCAGAGCCCCCGTGCACTACTAGTAGTACATCAACTCATCTATCGACAGCGGCGATTGCCAGGGAAAGGGGAGAAGAGAAAAAGCAAAAACGCCCACTAAAGATTACATTACCATTATTTCGCACTACTGCGGCTACAGCAAAGCATGACAACGTGAGATGTGAACAGTACGAGTACTTGTATCATACTCGAGCACGGTACTCGAGTACGGTACTAGAGCCTTATGCTGCGCATGCACCGCCTTCCGAACCATTCATGCCAACTCCTGGCACATAAATTCACCGGTGTTATAGTTCCTCCTCCTCCGAAGCAGAGACAAAGACAAGGGGGGGTTTTGGTTGCTACGCCGGTGCTTGCAAAGGTTTGCTTCATCTGTCTTGGGTTACCACATCATATCACGGTATTGTTCGCAGACGATTTGGTAAGTAGCCGGGGTGGCTAGCTAGTTGACTACGATAGGAATATCATCCTCGGGATTAAATTCATTACTCTAAGACCCCATCATGGAGGCAGCGCAGGTGTGATGTTTTCTGATATGACCACTGCCAATACTTGTACAAGTCACATATCGCTATGCCGTATCTTGATAATCCGGATGCCTCGCTCTCCCGTATGGACCTCCGGGGCTTCTAAATTCCTTTACACCAAAACCTGACCTGCTGTCCGGGATCACCCGCCGTGCCAGACAGATTCTTTAGATTTTGGCCGTGCCGGATAGTGGGGCGTGACTGTACTCGTCTCAGGCAACAAGTACCCGGACTTAGGTCTGTGGATTGTATAATAGTTAAGAATGAAAATAAGGTTTCAACTACCCGGAAACCGGGATTAAAGGAATATATATGGTAGAATATTTATGCATATCTGAGCGGCCATACAAAATAACCCCCCCCCTGTTTCCCGGTTCTTCTTGCCCTTCAAGAAGCGCCTGAGCATTTTGAGTCTGAATTTAGTGTGAGTGCTAGGATGTGCACAGACAATCGGTCACACAGTACAAAACTCTTGATCCCTGTGTTCAAGTACTTTTTTTTTTTAAAAAAAAAAAAAACTTTTGTGTTCAAGTACTTGTACTCGTACTCGAGTACATTTTGAGGGGCATTTGAGCGCTTGTACAATACTCGCAGCCAATTAAAATACCCGATATCAACAAATCGTTACTCTAGCCTCTCCCCCTCTCCCCACCCGGCCCCAAGTCCAAAGAACAATGCTACCGTACTGCAGGTCCGCCATTTCCCCCATGAGTTCTACAAATTCTGATCCTGAAGTGTCATTCTACTGACACCGAAATTTGGACTGTATGAGTTTCTAAAACCTTGGAATAAGTTAGGTGGTTGGCCCACTCCACCCCCCCCCCCCCAAAAAAAAAAAAAAAGAAAGAAAGCTCTCGAGTCCTCAACTCACGGTATTCTCTACTAGTAACTTAGGAGCAGACCAACCACGGATAGCCATCGATAGCTACAGTACCACCACCCCAGCTCGGCATTGCGTCCCACAACAGGGCCACAGGTACCACACCACCACCCTCCCGTCGGGCCATCTCATTTACATCCCGAAGAAGCTACTGTACCATACTCTACGAGTTACTATGCGATGGAAACGGGAAGGGGGAACACCATAACATTACAGCCCAGACTGAAACTGGTAGATCTGATCTAATCTAACCTTATCCATGTCAACCAACCAACCTCCCAAGAACTGTGATGTGCTATTACCGCAAGTGCTCTAACACGGGAGAAACGTGCTACGACGTTCTTGTGATTACCTCCCATAGTAAGGGGAGAGGAGCTGTGTATCCCCCCCCCCCTCTCTCTCTCCCGGCTTCTGAGTCTGTGGTAGCTTGGCTACACCTATCCCAGTAAGAGGGAATTCCGGTATGATGGCACATTTCTCCCATGTATGTATGAGCGCCGGCATCATACCCACGGTAGCGGTAGATTTATGCACTAGCACAGCGGAATAGGGTCTATGATTGTCACACCGTACAAGTACTACTTGCTACAAGCAGTGCACCCACATTAACCAGAACAGACAGGAATATACTTGGTTGGTTGGCCTCAGGAAACCAGCTATTCCATACAAGTACTAACTTCTTGCCAGACCCATTATCTCCGGATTCCCTGTCTGTTCGTCCCACCGCATCCTCGGCTTCACACCCTCTCACCCGTCTATAATATTCTACACCTAGCAACCACTATCTCATCCGGCGCCGTTCCCCCAAACGACCCAAACACAGCCCATCACTTTCCCTCGCATGCACTTCTCTCTACCACACTCCACCGCCTGACACATTACGACTGATCACCCCCCCTCCCCCCCAGCAATCCTAATCTCACAACCGTGCACTGTGCAAGCCCTCTCCCTCTCTTTGTTGCTGGGAATGGATTGCTCGATTTCAGATATTTATAAACCCACCAGTGCGCGATCCGTGCCCGAGCGCCCAACCACCAGCCAGCCAACCAACCAAAACACCATAAAACAAGCTTCAAAGCGGCACATCTATCATTGTCCCGAACCGTGTCTACGCCACTACCCGTCCCTTCTCACCAGGGATCCAACCTGTTCTGAGGAGGTGGAGGAAAAGAGGATTAGCGGAAAGAAATAATAATAATAATCCTACGGTAGTTTATAAGTCCCTATATGAGTACGGCGGTTCGTGTTACCATTTCAAGGTTTCCGACCATCGATTCGGCAGAGAGATGTAGAGGGAATAGAGCTTAAAATAAAGGAAAAAAAAGAACAAAGCATTCCGGGGGCCCGGTACCGATGGGGTGCATACGAGTAACTCGACTCGATTCCAGTTTGTCCTGTTCCATTAACTAACTTAACTTATCGTGGGCGGGTTAGTAAAGACCAATGGTATGATAGCTAGATAGCCTTACACAGTGCTGCGGTACATGCGAGCCCTGGGGCTAGGACGATGGAAGGGGACCTATGTGTATAAGAGAAATTTGGATAGACGGACGAACTATGAGGTATTCGCTACTGTATCGCTACCAGAGGAACCGGTAGAACTTGGCCGAATCCTATTTCCTAGGGAGGGAGTGCTGCCGTAGACTACAATGAACGAATGGACGAACGATTGGTCCATGCACGGATAGACGGGGTGAGTGTAGTCTGATATGGTCCGGTATGGTACTGCATAGAGTAGGATTGCGCTTCACTGTACCGTGGTAAGACATCTCTGCTAGCTATCATATCATACCTGATATCATAGAGGGTGCGCTGGATCAGCGAATCAATCAACCAATGCCTGGAAATTAGGTGCTCTAAGAACATGTACTGCTGTCAGGGTTACGACAACCTATAGGAGACAAACATAACTTGGGGAGTGAGACAAATTGTAAAAGGGAATACCGGAATGGAGATGGGCCACCAACACATTTAGCAACAAAAGAAGGAGAAAACACATGAAAACCTAGACCCGAACCCAAATGCTAACCCAGCCCCTCCCGAAAAAACAGCTCGTCGCAGTGAAAGGAAGAAACTTGAAAACCCATATTGAGGAGTTGAGGAGAGGCAATGCATTAGCCAAGAAACCAATTGTGGTCCCAATGCACAACGATACTAGGATACTAGGGTACAATGGTGGATAGATAACAGCACCCAAAAGACAACATAGATGCTTCAACCCACAGAAGAAAAATCAACACACGACGCCTTACCACCGAAAGATGTGAATGACAGTACAGTTTGTGAGCCCTGGCCATCATGAAGTCTCCTAACGAATGAAACATAAAGGGGCAGGGAAATGGAAAAGAAAAGGAAAAAGAGGTATAACAACCTAACTATGCAACAAACCCAAGAACCGTCTTCTCACCGTTTCCGAAAAAAGATAGAAAAACAACGTAAAAGATACTCCAAACGGCACAAAGGCTAAAGAGGCAAAAGGATAGAAAGGAGAAGGGAAAAAAAATAACAGTGGGCAAGGTATATACGCCCACCATGGGTAGCTGATAAAACAATCAATGCAATCCATCCAGCTCAATCTAACTACCGACTGGCGAATGGAGATAGTTGGTCCATGATGGTAAAAACCCGAGAAGATACCAAAACTTTTATTATGATGCAGCAACAGCGTCCAGGGGATCCTGGGCAAGGGGATCTGATGCAGCCGGAGGCGGGGCAGGGTCTGACTGTTCTTTTTCGTTAACCCCTTGGCCTCGGCATAGGGGGCACGAATTGCGTCCCGTGGTCAACCACTATGAATCATTAGTATGATTCTATCAAAGACTTCGTAGCTATTTTCCTACCTCATCAATGCAGTCCTTATGGAAGACATGTTGACATTTGGTTAGTTGACGACACTGTTCACCATCTTCATAATCACCCAAGCAGATCAGACATCTGTCCCCCTGAGCGATTTCGGCGCCAAGGGCGCCTCCATCACCAAAGGTGAAGATCCCACCGGCAGAATTGACATCATCTCTGGTTGCTACAGGGGGCTTTGCTGGACCGAGCAAGGATGAGAGAAGCATCATATCTTCGTACGTTGGAGCCTACAAGTCCAGTATTAGCAAACGGAATGGGTATACAGGACTTCAGGGCGGAACTATTTCTAAAGAATTGAAACTTACATCAGTGAACAGGCTTGGAGTCGTAAGGATTGGATGATCCTCCGGGTATGAACCACCAAGTACATAGATAATCCAGCTCCTAGTGCCCTCAGGGCTCCCCGAAGGGCGCCTACTACTACTACTACTAGACCCGCCACTTCCACTTGCGGAACTAGCGCTACCAGAATTACTGCTTCCTCCAGACCTTCCAAGTGGTGGCAAAGGTTCTGGGCTGCTCAAACGCCGCGACAAACGGCGGCGCGATGGTTCCCTCCCGCCTCCGTACCCCAGTCCGTTATCATCAGGAAGTATATTAGATTCTGCTGACTCAACTGGAACTCGAGATTCGGGAGCAAGCGGTTCCTGACGGAAGTTTGATATACTGGGATCGGCTGGAGTGGAAGGAGGCGGTAGTGCTCCGGAGGAAGATTCAGAGAGAGACGGTGGAATTAGCGAGGTATCAAGTTCAGATGTTGGCCTCAACGACCCAACAGAGGCCCCTCGAGCATGTCTTTGGTTATCAAATCCAAGTGAGCCACCAGGCGCACCACCCACTGAGGCCCTTCTATGACTATTACTGAGCCTTGGCCTGCGGTGGATGCTTGGAATATTGACGGGAAGATTGGCGAGGGCGTCAAAAAATGGAGCTGGCCTATTGCCTTCTGCCTCTGTTGTGTCTCTTGGGGTGACGGAACGAATCCCTACAATAATAACTGGAACCATTCGGGAGCGAGAGCCATCAGAGCCCTCCTCTCTACCGTGATCTGTGTTTGAATGTGCATTACTCCCAAAGCGGAACATCCTGAAGAAATTGAGCGGAGGCATAACTGATTCTGCACGTTCACCATCCGCCGGTGTCCCTCCACCCAGCTCATTGCCGCCATTTCTAAGGGCCGCAGCTAGACGTCCATTTTGGAGAGCTCTTAAGAAAGATTCAAAACTTCCGTCCCCTCCATTATCCCCGGCTACATCTTCAGCCTCTCGAATTGCCTGCTCAGTCCCCCCAACAAGTGATGCTGCCGTAGCTGCAGCAGCGACCGAAAGTAACCTCGACAACATTGCGGCCTGGTCTTCTCCTGGTCTTACCCGAGCAGGGTTATTGTCGAGCTCATCCATCAAAGTTCCGGTGCCGCTAGCAGGACGATCTTGTCTGGGCTGGGATGTGCTGGACCGCGAAGGTCCAGACTGGGATACTGAGTTGAGATCTGGCGCTGAAGGCATATCTATATCCATGTCTCCACTATGGCTGTGATCACCGAATGCTGAACCGAACATACTTGCCCTACGAGACCTAGATTGCGATGGTCGCCCTGAAGATGGGCGAGCGGAGCTACCTGTACGAATATCTGGAAGGAGATTGGGCCATGAACTGATCGACAAGGACGATCTGACTCTTGACATACGCGAAGGGCGAGATTCGGCGGGAGGCGTAGGCTCGGTAGGTGATGAGAAGGACGGGCTCTGCGGGTGTGGAGTAGCAGTGGTGACGGGAGATATATCCATCATGTCACCAAAGTCTGATTCGGGAATATGCGTGGAACGAGGAATATTACGTGGTCGGGTGCGCGGCGACGAAGGTCGGGTACGTGACGACCCGCCGAGAGAGGTGGGTGACGGTGAGCGGGAACTTGAGAAACGTGGATTACGGGAACGAAAACGGATATTTTGCATCCTGTTACCCACTGATGTCGACGAAGACGAACCTGGCGACATTATCCTATTTCCTATTCTTGATATGTGTTCAATATGATTCCGTAATCTTCTGCTCCTCCTGAGGACTGCCGTGGCCGTCTCATCTGATACTCCGGAATTAATGCTGTTCCTAGTCAGATTCTGGGCAGCCGGGTTTTGGCTAGTCTCGACTCCTTGGTTCGGCTGCTGCTGCTGCTGATGTTGTTGTGTTCCATTCCTCCTAGTAGCCGACGTCTCCCTGCCATCTTGGGGCGTTGAAGCACCCTGGCCCATCTGATGAGAATGCAGAGTGTTTGCTGGCTCAGAAAACACGAAGTCAAGCGAAGAGGGCTCCCCGTTAATACTGGGCTCCTCGCTGATCGGTTCTCTAGATAAAGACACTAGTGGCCTAAAGGTGATGTTGAGATTAGGAGAGGATGGCTGCATTTTAGTGGTGTGTTAGCAGGGGAACAAACGAGTAGACGGTTGTCAAGATCTGAACAAATGCCACGCAAAACAAGAGTGAGAAACAAGGAGAAGGAAACAAATTAAAAGAAGGGAAAAGAAAAGAAGGAAAAAAAAGTCGATCACTTACCAAGGAGTGCGTGGTGGTGGTAGTGGTGGTGGGTAGTGGTGATGAGGCAGGGGTCCAAAGCTAAGCCGAAGAAGACACCAAGACTTGGATGTGAGCAAACCGCAGAGAGGCGACAGGCGACAACAGAGGGGCAACAAGAGAAGTAGCAGGATGATAATGTCAAGTGGCGGGGCAAAAAAAAAAAAAAAAAAGCGAGGTTATCGAGGCTGACGGTAGTTAGTGTTGCGGAGGGGGGGAAATACAAGAAGCAGCCGGATTATGGGCTCGCTTGCTATGTGGGTCGTGGGTGATTGTCAGAGGTTGACAGAACAAAGATGAAGAAGATCAAGACGGGAGGGAAAGGAGGTGGAGGAAGGAGGAGGATGATAGTATGGGGGGAAATATGGTAGTAATCGAGAGAATAGAAAAGAGCGAGAGAGAAGGTATGTTAGAGGGAAGTAGTAAAGTGTAAATAAAGGTGGATGAACCACCTTGGAGGGAGGGTGAAGGGGTGGTGGGAGATGAAGGCCGGAGACTAGTTCGGCTGGGTCATGCCTTGGTGTTGATGGGGAAGGAGAGGAGAAGATAATGATGATGGTGGTGGTGGTGGTGATGATGAAAAGAAAGAAAGGTTTACCAACAGTCAGCAGCAGCAGCAGAAGCAGCAGAAGCACCAGACAAGAACAGGTCAGGTCGGCTTGAAGAGACCCTCCCCTCGATACCGGTATTGAGCCGAAGAAACGTCGAGGGGGCTGATGATTGGTCGCGGCAAGAAAAAAAGAGGGCGAAAACAATATGAACAAAGCGCGTAAAACGGGCGACAATCTCCACGCCTAAGTTATTCAGAACTCAGGAACTTTGATGCAGTGCGGAGGACTTCAATCACTCTTATTAGCTGAGGCCTATCTTGAGGGGACAACAATATCTCTGAGTGGTACGCATAATCAGGTGGTACACATAATCAGGTATGATGTCCAAAGTGATCCATATTTTAAATTTTATGGGAAGGACATGAAGCCATACCAGTGCTGTATCTTGCTTTATTGGCTTGCTTGGTAAGTTGGCCCACGATATGATGCTGGTATGATATTATGAAGAATTCCCACCGTTTTCTTTTTTGGCGAAATTGGTGATAAATGACGGGCCTTCCGCAACTGCAACTTTCGGCCGTCAGGAACGGATACTGGAGAAGAAAGGCACCCCATATCCTTCGACCCCTCCACAACGGGTTTAATTTTTCTTTTTTTTAAAAAAAGACTCGGATTATGATGCATACGCAGACATCCCCGACATCCAACCTTTCCCCGAGTTCCACTATTTCTTCTCATTTTGAAGGCAATCCGATACCGTACCATACTGTATTGTACCAATACTGGTGCTTTCTTGGTCTATCAAATCATCGTTCAAGGTATGATACAACGTTTTCCAGTCCAAGGATCTTTTCTCTACCCTAAAGGCTGCCGACAAGAAGCTCCAAAGCTTATGCTGTATATACACAAACACCCCTCATCTCCCCTCCCCCCATGCCGCAACTTACGGGACTGTACTGCACAACAATTCCGATGCCGCAAATAGCGGTGCTCCAATATGCAAGACAATGGCAAGGGGCAACGCGTGAATGGGTCGCGCAGTCACTCTTCTATCCACTAGGCTGCCGTTAAAGTGAAGAATCAGCCGTAAAGGTTGGTTTACCTTCAAGCACTCTTGTCGATCTCCATTGCTCAGGATTTCACCTTCCAACCTTGCGATATCTACATTTCTTTTCTCCCCTTCATATCCAATAATTAATGGTTTATTACTTCCCATGCGGTTTCTTCTAAGAATGTAATAATTGTAATCTCTATTTTTCGCTCACAAAAAAAAAAAAAAAAAAAAAAAAAAAAAAGTGTATCGCAGCCTACACTCACTCCCAAAAGTGGGGAAGCGCCTCATCCATCGTCATTGCTGTACCGGCACTGTAAGAGCCTTTCCCCGCTCCAAGCCTTCTGCCGTATTACAATCACCACAGCCTCCGGAGGCACCTTTGAACTTGTCGTCTGGTTCTTTTTTTGTTTGTATTTTTACTCCCATGAATGCGCTTGATAAAATATAGCGTAAGGGTGGAACCCGAAAAGGGGCTGGGGAAGGCTGGGAAATTTCTTCAGGCGCTTGAAGTGTGTGCTGTGATAAGTGACTGCTGTTCTCTATTGATGTCCCCGTAGGCTTAATACCAGTAATGGGGCCGTATGAAATATATTGTTTTGTGGGTTTATCTAGCTCATCACAACAACCTCAAGACCTTATCAGGTCAAGTTCAAGTGTGATATGTCCCAACCCAAATCTCCTCTGTGCACCCAACCTGATTCCCAACATGCCAGAAATGAAAGCGCTCAAACAGGAATAATGATGGTAAAAAAAAGAGAACAAAAGTACATCAGAATGATAAAATTTATAGACAAAGACCAAAGGGTCAAGAGAAGGAGTCCAATATCAATGAAACCGGGAGGAAAAACGCAGCCAGCAGCTCAAAAGCAACACGATCTCTCGGCCGTGGATCTCATGCCAACCCCTTCATAGTCGACGAACCCTTGAGGCATCGAATATTGCTAAAGTAGAACCCCGGCGATATGTAGCCGTCGTCGTCGTCGGATAATAGGTGTAGAAACGGATACCTAAATCGATAAACGATCCAACGATAACCGGTCACAAGATCTCTGCCTCCGCCTATCAAACAAACCCGTGAGTCCCAAATATCTTACCGGGAAGGGAGGCTAACATACACTGGCTGTAATCGGTAAAACCGTTCTTGGCCGTCCGAATTCCGCCCACCTATCCACCACTTCTCGCCAGAAGGAGGCTCCACAAAACCCTCAGTTGAGCTTGATGAGCTCCTTCGTTGTCTTGGAGGGGTGAAGTTAGTAGGTTGTTGCTGTTGACCACTATTCGCGTGGACAGTAGTAGTAGCCATAGCAGCGGTTGACGAAGGGGTGGGTGTTGAACTACTTGCTGCGGCCGATTGGGTTTTGGGTCCCGCAGAGGGTTTTGATGATGGTGAGGACGGCGATGGATTGTTGGAAGAACCCTTTGCCGTAGCGCTGTGTGCTCGGAACGCTACCAACAGATTTGCTAGAAAGGGTCTGTTGGTGGGCATGGCTCCTTGACTCGAATGTCTGACTTCCTCCTGTTCTTCCTTCCGCCCTTCCTTCCTTCCTTCCCAGCTTCCGGTGTATTTAAATGTACGGAGACAGGCCCTGTTCACCCGATGCCGTTTCGGGTTGTGCTATTGAATCCGAGAGAGTAGTGGTATTAGGCTCGGGAGTGCCTGTGGTAAATGAAAGGTGCCGAGTTGCGAGGATGTGGAAAGTATGAGATGGAGGGGTGACAATAGCGAGAGGAAGGTAGGTGAAGGAGTGGAGTGGGCGGTCTAGCGCGGCTGTTGTATCGACGAAGATCGGGGGAAAACGGGATACCGGTATCGGAAATTTTGAGTTTGTTCAAGCTGTGACTCCGCGCCAAGTGGGGAGATGTAACAGTTGCAACGTGGAGCCGACAAACCCTTCAGGAATCCGATATCGACTTCTAAGGAAATAGGGTAGGCAAGATACGAAAAGAAGTACGGTACTGAGGGAAGGGAGTGAAAAGGGCACTTTTTTTTTCCTTCCCCCTTGTCTTAGGCAATGCAAACAGCACAATTATGAGGCCTAAACAAAGCCGGGAACAAGGGTAAATTATCCGTGAATTCTTCCTTTCTTTCCCTGGCCTTGGGCGGTAGGAGGGCAGATAGAAATGACAAGTCTCTGGGGGAGGGAGGAAGGGAGTGGATTGAAGTAGCAAGAAACAAAGTCTGCAGCAGAGAAATTTTGCTCGTTGTGTGGGGTGTGTGTGGATGATATGTTGAACTGGCAAGCAACTAGGTATGATATGGCGGCGTAGGTATCGTACTGTGCTGTGCAATACTGTGGTTTTGCATGCCTTGTGAGACGTAGGCGTCAGCGGTCGGGAGAATCGTGGGGCAACTGAAAAATTGAAAAAATTAGGATTGGACCTTGTTTGATTGGTTCGCGGCTCCGGTCCAGGGGTAGACAAAGGTCTTTTATTTAAATCCACTTCCAGACTCCCGTTTTCCGCCAGAAAGTTGGTGAAAATCTAGGGCGAAACGATTGTCAAAGAGTAAGTGAAAGGTATGTGTGTTAATTGCGTAGAAGTCAGTCCCTACGATTTGAAGATCTTCTCTACTCGAGTATATATTTGGGTTGACGTTGGGTTCGACAGTTCATTTTTGGACCCCGCTGTCCCCCCCTGCCTAGCGTTGTAAGCCTCTCCAAGAAAATATTTGCTCGGCATTCCGCATTCCAACTTCGATCCAACAGTAACTTCATCACACAGCCCCCCCCCCCCTCCAACTTCGGTAGCAGTATACTTCTATACCCGCGATCATAACCTCTGTGCCTTCAGGAATATCGCAATGGTGCATGCAACTACATCCCCTTATAATTACTCTCTTTAAAGAACCAGCTTGCTGATGACACCCTGCAGGCTCGCTATGTTTCTTCCTATGGCCCAAAGTGAGTTGTCCTATATTTGAGAAACCAGCCGACCAGAGAAAGTGATTGACTAATGCTGGCCTCGCGGCTTATAGATTGAGACCTTCTTTCAACATCATGGGCTACCCAATCAAGAATCTCCGGCCTATGTTCGAACACCCTGTCTAGATTTATTTCGCCCTGTCCACTGCTGACACATTTCATCGGACAGTGGTATTAGTGCTGCAGGTTTCGCAGCTGTTGCTGGAGGCGCTGTTCTCTTCATCCTTGAAGGAGTTCCCCGCGTTCAGCAAGACGTCTTGCAGGTTGGGATTCTCTCTTTGCTGTTTTTGGCGGTGGGGGTTGCTTACTGGCCCGACGCACAGAAACTGCCTTTGATTGGGGGCTACTGGACCGGGCGAGAGAAGCCTGCCTCAGACAACGTAACCCCCTTCAATATCCCTTCTATATTTCTGTATGCGATTAGACCGACTAACATCTGTTTGATTGACAGCCATTCTGAACTATTCCTATCGGTCAATTGTGCCAGTTTTCCCCCTTCTTCGGTGGGCGGACAGTTCGATGCCAGGCACAGGGTAACCTCGCATTTATAGTTAAAGGCGGGGCTGACGATGGCGCTTAGCGTGTATAAGAGGGCTAGAATTTAGAGTTTATTGAATTCATCATGCGCGCGACTATGCTTCCTGCCGACACTTGATATTCATTCTGGCTTTTAGGCTTCGCCCCAGTGCTCCCGTATTTGTCTACGATATTCTACACGAATCGCTATGGGAACAGAACAGGCACCTTCTGGGTCTCGCTCGCAGAATTATACAAGATCTGTCAACATTTTCGCTATAGTACACTAGGGATATATTATTGGCCCTACGTCCATTTCGTAAGATATGTGTAAATTGGTGATCCTCAGCCACCGGGCTTCCAACACAAGTTGCTTAATTTGACTTTTTGAAAAAGCTAGGCGCCCAATACTCCTTTTCGTCCGCCTGGCCATCAAGCCAGACCAAAGAATCTGATAACAGGTCGTCTATAACAGTTTGTACACGGGCTCCATCCCAACCCAGGTTAACTCTCAACATCGAGTGGGTTATGAACCCGAGTACCTGAATAGCTTCGAGTACCGTAGACTGATCTGTGTTGAGTTCCTTGGGCACGGATCTGATCATCTGCCGCCGACCAAGGTCGATCACAGAAAAGCCTGAGCTAAGTGGTTTCAGAGCTTCAACGGCCCGGAGGATATCATCTTCACTGACATCGCTACTCCCGCCGATACTCTCGTCCTGCCTGGTGATCCGTTCCCGTACCTCCGCAACAGCAATCAACCCTCCATTTTCCTGCCTTGTTCTTCTGCAAACCTCCACAACTCTCACAGCCAACTCGAAATAAAAGTCGTTGACTGAAGTTCCTAGCATTTCAGCCCAGAAGCTACCCCCTCTGTTTGACGAGCTAGCAAGGGGATCGACGCCGATTGCCGTGCACATTCTTGCAAACTCTGCTCGAAAAGCGGGGTTTGAGCGGATGTCTTTCGCATGAGTTCGGGAGAACTGAGAGAGGGATGCCTGAAAAACGGAAAGCTGTGTCGTGAGTTCATCGATGTGAGATTTTTGAAGCAGTTGACCATGAGAAGCGTATTGTTGTGAGGTCTGAGTGTTTCTAGTAAGGGCGCCGAGCCCAACGCCCTTCCGCATATTGAGAAGGCGCAGGTGTATGGGTATGTGGGAGTTGGTTGAATGGAGTTTAGGCGGGGACTGAGGGGTGGTAAAGTGGAAGCCTTAAGGATAAGGCATTATGATACTTGCAGGCTGAGGGTTGAGAGTTACCCGGCTAGTCTATCTAACCTCGCCTTCACACACCGTTCGATTGCTTTGCTAGTCTCGAATCATGGTAAAGTTGCATGCAAGGTTGTAGCTCCCAATGATATCCCGAAGCATGGTATAAACGGTAGGTTATCAAGACAATATCGTTTGGTATTTTCTTGTGCTGCTATTGGCCTGACACTCCACCAGTCTCCCTTGCTGTCAAAGCCGTGGGCTCCCATCCCTAACCCTCGGAAAAGCTTCATTTAGGTTACCCGGCTTTCCTTGGCTCCCGCAAGTCACTAGACCCTAGTTCGGCAAATGAACCAAGCGAACAGCTGCAGCAGTCCGAGCGGACAGCCTCCCACAGCGATCTCGGGCCAAATAATGTCATAAAGATCCGGCCCAACTGGAGCCAAATCTGGACCTCTTTCCCCTCTGCAGCTGATTCGGCTAGGTTACCTCTTGACGCCTTGTCATTCCCAGGCGACTCGCAGAGCCTCCTCTTCTGACTCCCACCCTGACCTTCTCCTTTAGGCCCTTGCTTTTCTGTTCTTCCCCTCTACTGCTGTGCACACGATATGTATCATGCTTTCTTTACTCTCTTCTTCAAAGGGCAAGGGTCCGCGCGGCGGCCGGGGAACTTTATCTGCTTCTCTGGATCCTGAAGAAACCGCAGATCAAGCTAGGGTGGCCTCTCTTAATCGAGCTATTGAAATTTTGAATGAGTTGTTTCCGAACGTTGACGTCGACGAGTTCCGCCATATGCTCTCTACCTTTTCTGAAGAATCGCGATTACATGTTATCACGGAGGCGCTCTTAAAAAGGCCGAAGGATGGGAGGGTTCAGAAACGAGTTGTGGAGCCATGGGAGAAGTTTAGGTCCGAGGCATATAAAGTTGCTGCGAAGAATTTGCTGTGAGCTGGCTGCTTGCTGTTCTGTTTGATACTTTCTTTCTATCTATTTTCCCTCTCTCTTTTTTTCTTACCAACATCTCTACCACAAACATCTACTAATGTTTTCCCGAGTAGTTACAAGGAGTTCAAAGGCTTAGCTCACTCAACGATCCGGGCTGTAATGGCTGAAAACAACTTCGACTACGCCCGCTCCCGGCTGACTCTTACGGATATTGCTGGCAAATCCTGGAGGTTCTCCTTCACTAGTTTCTTTCGTGGAGCGCGGTCTCTAATACCTCCCGAGCCAACTGTGACCACTACTGGATGTGAGGAATTGGATGATGAACTTTTTGCTTTGGGCAAGCCTACCCGGGACAGACAGGTGGATGAAGATTTGAAGGTGGCAAAGCTCCTGAATGAGACCGAACATGTTGATTTATCAGAGATGGTGGAGTGTGAATGCTGTTTTGGAGACTATCCGTGGACCGAGATCGCATCGTGTTCAGGTGGCCATTTCTTCTGCCGCCAGTGTCTGCTCCGGAGTGTCCAGGAAGGCTTATACGGACAGGGGAGAAATCTCTTGGGAGAGGTGTGCTCTGTGCGGTGTTTGTCTTGCTCCGCTTCTCCGCCATGTTCGGCCTTCGTGCCCCATGAATTGTTATTGGTTATCCTACCACCCGATATTCTACACTCACTCGAGGACAAGACGGCGGCAGAAAGTTTGGAGAGATCTGGTTTGGATTTGGCTAGGTGCCCGTTCTGCCCGTATGCAGAAGTAGTTGCTTTGGAAGAGTACCGAATAAAACGCAGTGCCAAAGTAGCTTTACTTGTTTCCGTTCTAGTATTGTTCTCCATTGCTCCGCTAGCTTTGGTGGTTTTCCTTATCCTCGTCCTTACAATAGTACTCACCCTGCGCTCACCCTCTCTAACCAGAGAAACATCAAATCCCATTCACTGGATCCTCTCATTAACTGCGTTCCGAGAACGGGTTGAAAAATCGATTGGCAGGATCCAGCGGAAACGGCGAGGTAACTTCTTTAGATGTGGAAGTGTTCGGTGCGGTCGGGATAGTTGTCTGGAGTGCGGGAGCGAGTGGGCCCCGTTCCATAAATGCTACGAGAAAGAGGAGGACAGTGTGAGGATATATGTAGAAAAGGCCATGGCAGATGCTATCAAGCGAACGGTATTGATACCTTTTATCCGGCTTTGTTTCTTATCAGGGATGAATTAGATGTGTATGAGCCTGTGATGATCAAGTGCTAACGTTGTGTAGTGCCCAATTTGCCATATCTCGTTTGTGAAATCTGATGGCTGTAATAAGCTCACTTGTCCATGCGGCTATGTTATGTGGTATGTCTGTATCTAGCTAGGTCTTTACGTTGCGATAAACCGCGCTTGCTCGCTCGAACAGCGGGGTCATTGTGCTGATCTATAACTACAGCTACGTTTGTCGAGCAGAGATAGGTAGTGAGAGCTACAAACACTTCTGCCAACACTTCCGACAAGTCCCTGGAACACCATGCGACGAATGCGACCGCTGTGATCTATACGTACAGGAAGATGAAGCAGCAGCGATCGATCGTGCAGCAGAGAAGGCAGAAGCAGAGTACTTCCGAAAGTTTAAAAAGCCTGAAGGGTGGAAATACAAGAAAAGAGACGCCCGGACTTCTAGGTCTAGGAAGGGTGATTTCCTCCGTTCTTCACGCAGCCTTCCACTTTCATGAGTGGTCTACAGTGACTGACATCAGCACACGACTACAGGCGTCAAACTATCTTGGCCAGAACTCATAGATGCGGACTTGGACCGCATCCTAGATCGGATTCTAGTTTAGGCTGACCGGCCGACATCAAAATCTTCCCTTTGCCCATGCATCCTTGTTCTGTCTGTCGGGGATGTCGAAGTGTCGGGTATCGCATTTACGGCGTTGTGTTTTTTCTGTGGAATTTTGTTTTCTATATTCAAAAATCTAGGGCTGGGACTGGTGGTGTGGTTCTTTGGTTAGCCACGACAGCCTGTATCGGTGGCGAGAATGAAGTGACGGATGGACACGAAATTAGATAGGCTGAGGCGGAAGTTAAGTTAGAAATGAGAAGGTATCTACTGTTTGTGCATTTCTCTTTCAGGCTGCTGCCACTAAACCACTGATTGTAGGTCTCGCATGAACCAAAGACCTACCACGAAAGCTATAGTAATCGAACAATATACCATGTCGTTGGGCTTGCCTCCTCTGGTGGGGTCTGGTGTTTTTTTACTTTTATATATCCCAAAAAGGCTGGGCAGCTCACTCTCTCTTTTTTGAGGCATTTTGCGCCATTTTCCAAAGTAGCATATCTGGACTACATAGCACGTTGTCGGATTATTATGACAGTTTTACTGTATCTCAAATAATGATCTGTAGAACGGTTAGGCCCCTGTGAAGGCGATTGGCGCCTGCTGCGCTACACTACTGTGCAGGCTTTGTGCACCTTTGAGATTTGCCCTTGAATTACGGGCTGGGGCCTAGCCTGCCGTTGGACGGCCTGTTGCATTATGCTCCCGTTTGGGGAATAACCTGTAGTATTGTATCATACTAGCTTGGGCCTTTGCACAGCTGGGGTTTGGTGGGCAGGGCAGTGGGACAGACTGCTTGCCTAATCTTTTGTCTACCGTTCCAGCGCTTTTAAGGATAATCCTGCTGCTGTGCCCCCTGGAGGATAGCACCCGAGCCGGGTATTCGAACTGTGTGTTTGCATAATATTATATTGTTGAGTGTGGGTTTTCTGAAACCTGGAGGAGGGTGAGCGATATTGTTGTCAAGGTATGTGGATAAGGATTTGCCGGCAACAGTGAATGGTGGCATTTTGTTAATGCGAATGGCAATGCAGAAGAGTGGGATAGAAGTAGATGGCCCGATTGACTGGTTCATGGTTCGGTTGTTGAATAGGCTTGGAGAAATATACGACACTTTTATAACTTACACCTCTGCGATCTCACTACCGTGGTTGGGTCTGAGTTCGCGGTTTGGCAACGAGGTATATACCCAATGCGCGAGGTACCCTTCTTGACAGGTGCCTGGACGTGGGTGGCGTTCGAGGAGGCTGGAAAGACAGCTCCGTTTCAGCGCAGGTCGGGGCTGGTTTTACTACAGTCAATGCGAACATAGAAACCGAGCTCATATTTTGGTGAAAGCTAGAGCAAGCCTATCATTCTAACGAGTGAGAAATGATGATGCCCGAAGTCTGACTTTAGAAGGCACATTTCAGCGCGATGGAAAAATGAGAGGGGACATGTTTGAGCGCGCTCGTGAGCACAAGAGGTGGGAAGTGCGTCAGCTATGACCAACTTAGGCATTCGAATGGCAGGTGCCCTGGAATATATGATTTACTCTGGGTAGGAGGTGTAGGTCTGTCAAAAAGATTTTGTTCCTGCTTCCCCGCATGACTTGAGACAAGAGTGCCATTTCCCATTCGAGGCACTGTACTCCATGTGCCATTTTAGAAATACTGATGTTTCTTGAAAATGGCGTATGGGGTAGAATGGAAGGATATTATTATGTTATTATAGTATTTCTGAAAATGAATGCACCTAGCGGTCCCGGCATTTTTACATTACAGCATTCAGCCCGGAGGTCGAAAACCGATTATGCAGGTTTATCGAGTGGAAAAAGGATGCAGCAACACTATCCTGAATATGGTTTGCAATACATCCCACTATATAAACCAGGTTTACAATAGTCCAACTGAAGGCAACTTGCAGAATTAGGGAAAGTGAGATACAGGAATTTAGAAAGGGTTGTGGGGGAAAAATGAGTAACATAAAAAATGAAAAGAAAATACAACACAAAAGAGCTTCCTGTATTGCAGCGATATTACATGTGGAAAGGACAACAAGAGAAGCTATTCCATCAGAGGAGATTGCCAGGTGTCAAGATGATGATAAAGACTTCAACAACTTCATCAGCAAAAAAACTCGATTTTGCATCCACACGCATCTGAACGCACCCTGTAGTGGAGTTTGCATCTGGTCAGCATCCTGTGCATCCCATGAATCCAGTTTTAAACTTCAGAAGCCAAAATGGACCTGTAAATGTTGTCCGTTAGGGCTGAAAATTCATGTTTGTCTACGTAATTGTTAGATTAATCTTAAAATGAAACGGGTTTTTTGATTACATAACTTCAAAAAAATTGTCCCACAGAACGCAGCCAGAAGATGCAGGGTGCGCTGAAATGCAAATAACGCAAACTGATTTTTTTTGCTGATGTTGGGGTCACGGTTCATTCCAGCTCAAGTGGTACTGCCTGAATAGCAAGCATACACCGCACCTGGGACAAGTGAAACTCAGGCCACTGTATGGAGCAAGGAAGGACTGGCAAATCTAGAGCTATTGGAGGTAGATAGTGGACAAGAGGAAGAGGTAGAGGGTCTTGGAGGTCTATGGTCTACGGATCTCAGAGAAAATGCCTTAGAAGAGAGTATGACTCTTGTAACTGTGGTGAAAGATTGAAATCCTTGTAGTGCACTACAAGGCAAGTAGGGTGCATATTAGGAGGATGTAGTCAAAGAACTTCAAGCAGAGAGGTTTATTAAGGACAAAAATACACAATTTCTGAAAAATAGAATGGCAGAACTTTTTCACCGACATCAGCATGCTGAGTATGTGACTGAAGATAGTACAAGAGACTTCAGAGAAAATAGTGGTAATGCTGAAGCAAGGTGTACAGGCAAGTGGCCACTGTCAGAGCCAGTACTGGACAGTCAGATTTCGTGGTCTTGCAGATAAGAAAGATTTTAGTTTGACGGAAAACTCAGTAAGAACTACAAAAGAGTATTGAAAATAAAAGAACAAATCTAGGTTAAATAATAGATGAGTTTTCTTGCTGGCTTCCTGAATGCGATTAGTTATATGAAAGAGATTGCTGAATTGGATCGTTCTATGCGTAGAGCAGTAAAGCGAAAGGCCATCAATATGGAGTATGTATAAGGTGCTACATCATGTGAGATTTTACTGCGTGGTTGGGTAAGAGGAGAGAGGTGAAATGCATACTTGTAGAGGTATTAGAAAGAACATGAATTAGAAGGAGCGAGATAGTTTGAATTGAATTGTTGTATTAAGGTAGTAGGTAAATGGTCGGCGTGTATGAAAGTGTTTAAGAAGAACAATGTCAGGTGAAGGCCTAGTTCCACCTACTGACTATGAGGAACCTTGATCGTCTCAGGAGTTCCGATATCCAACATAGCATACAGGTGCATTTTTATTTCCTAGCAGCACTTTCCTCCAACAGGAAATTCTTCTTCCTAGAACCAGTTCAAGAAAGATACAGGAATTATAAATTCCATTCACTTCTGCTTCAAATTCCTACCATTCAAGATGGCAACTTACCACAGCTGAATTTGGTCATGTATTTCTTGATTCTACCAGTTCCTGAGTAAGAAGACAAAAGGAAACTTGGGATGAAATATTACAATACCTATGTTGAGATGTTACTGTACAAAAGGAAATGATAGAATTGTTAAAGGAAATAAAAGAAGAAATATTGCATTTGTGGAGATGGATTAGAAGACATGAGGGTGGAGTAATAGTGGACTAGTTGGTAGGTCACAATATATAGGACAAGGTATTTCAATGCACTAAGTTGATGAAATTGTAAAACAGAGGGAAAAGAGCAGAGTGAAATAGGCATATGTTGACAATTCTTAGTAGCGAGTGAGACAGATAATTGGCGGTTATTATCTTCCCTGTTGGGATAAAGCTCATTCCATTCACAGAATAGGTTTATTACTTGTTAATATATACTCAGTGAAGCATATAAGGGTGGTGTCATCTCACCATTATTCGGGGCATTGGGATTGACCTCTTCCCTTTCAAGTAATTGTTTCACTACTCTCTTACAATCTGAAGTGCAAGGAAAGACCCCACCTTCTATCTAGATTTTGATTTTCAGACTTCATTATTCTGACTCCCTGTAGCATACACTGGCATGTTGTATTTAGCCACAACTATTAGCCTTGTCTGGACTGATCTTTTGCCATTTGAGTAGCAGTTTAACAGTTTCCTTATCACTATTCCCAGCGGGATACAACACTAGTGTTCTGCTCTCATTATCTGGCTTGTACGGCTTGACCTCTTCTCATTTGAGTAATGGTTTGACCACGCTGTGATTATCTATCAGGTCTGGATTGGCCTTCCCATCTAGGTCACAATTCCCACACAATTCTGCTTAGTAGCAGCACAAGAGAGTAGTACTCAACTGCCATGATTTGCTATTATGGGATTGACCTTGTGCTTTCGAGTAATTATTTTGCCGCTCCTTTATATTCACTTTCCACAGTATACCGTAGTGGTATCTAACTGCCACTATCTAGTTTGTTGTAATTGACTTCTTCTGGTTTGAGTGGTAGTTTTAAAAACCACTTATATCCACCCAAAGTAGTATAAGAGCTCAGTGTTTACCTGTAATCATCTGCCTTATTTGGATTAACTTCTTCATATTTGACTAGTAGTTTTGCCATCTTTCTATATTTATTTGAAGTGGCAAGTGGAAGTGTTGAGTAATAATGAACTATCTCACACCACTCAACCAATTGCAATCCCACTGAGCATTCAGTGTATAATCTTTCCTATTAGCATGTCCAATTGGGTGACTGATTGATAGTCAAGTAAGGGGATATGCTTGGAAATTGAACTATGAGCTAAGAACATTGTTGCAAGTACCTAGCGAATACAGGAGGTGTGCAGTTAAAGAATAAGCGAGTTGCACTATTATATAAGAGATATATATATTTGTAATATCAGCAAAAATAATACCTTGCGTTCAGTGCATTCAGTGCCTCTGACACACCTGACGCTGGAACGCAAATCGTGAATCAGGACGCAACCACCCTACCACACCACGCATCTGACGCAACCTGACGCAGCACCTAATCCTCAGAACCCACCAGATGCAGCACGTAAGACTCAGGACACTATCTGACGCAGCACCAAATACTCAGGATTCCACCTGACCTGAGACCACATCTTCCTGAGATAAGCACAGGGTTCCCCCTTTACTTTTTTCTGACCTGGGTCACAATAGATTTCATACCGTCAAACTGTTAAATCTACTACTAGTAGTCTTCTATTGTTCTAATATACAGGCCAATTCACAGAGAAACACTAAGTCAGAAGAAGCCTTCCGAGTCTGACACCTTTATCCTCTACCCGGGACCCTGTAGCTCAATGGGGAATTGGCGCATCAGGACGTATTCTATACCGCTCCGTAGCCGGCGTCGAGCCCAACAATCTCCCACATTCAGATTCAGGATTGGAGCAGTTGTTGTAGAGGAATCTGCCATCAAGCTCTGGGATTGTCAGGATACCTATAAAGACAACTCTCACAAGGGTCAGCGATTTCCTGAGTCTTGATGCCACAGAGAGGTCCTTTATACGGCTGGGTAGCTGGCGTCGAGCCCAACAACCTCCCGTAATCAGACCCAGAATCGGACAACAGGTTGTGGAGGAATCAGCTATCGAGTCCTGGGATCACCAGCACACCATTCAGTACTGTACCTTCATGAATAAAGATAACGGGGGGAAGTATCTTTTACTATTATGAAGCCTGTTACATGGCCAACAACCTCCTGCAAAGAGAATCAGAATCCGTCCAGCGGCCGTTGAGTAATGTGCTGTTGAGTAAAGTGTCACCAGCTTAATACCTAATACACCCTCCACAGAAGACAGCGAATTCATGAGCTTTGATGAGACAGAGACATACCTTATACAGTTGGGAAGCTGGCGTCAAGCGCAACAACCTCCCGCAAGGAGCATCAGGATCAGTCAAGCGGTTGTAGAGCAATCTGCCGTCGAGTAAAATATCGCCAGCTTGAGACCTAATACATCCTCCACAGAAGACAGCAAATTCCTGAGCCTCGATGTGACAGAGACGTACCTTATACCAGTGGGAAGCTGGCATCAGGCCCAAAAACCTCCCGCAAAGATCATCAAGATCTGTCCAGCGGGTGTGGAGTAATCTGCCGTCGAGTAAAATATCGCTACGGCTACTATAAAGATCCTCTCCACAGAAGACAGCGACCTCCTGGGCTTTGATGCGACAGAGACGTACCTTATACAGTTGGAAAGCTGGCGTCAAGCCTAACAACCTCCCGCAAACAGAATCAAGATCCGTCAATTGGTTGTGGAGATATCCCCCATCGAGTAAAATATCGCTAGCTGGATACCTGATACCCCCTGCACAGAAGAGAGCGATTTCATAGGCTTTGATGCAACAGGGACGTACCCTATACTGTTGCATAGCTGGCATTGAGCCCAACAATCTCCCGCTATCAGATTCAGGATTGGAGAAGTGGTTGTGGAGGAATCTGCCATCGAGTTCTGGGATTGCTAGGGTATCTATAAAGACAACTCTCACAAGGGTCTGCGATTTCCTGAGTTTTGATGCCACAGAGACATCCTTTATACGGCTGCGTAGCTGGCGTTGAGCCCAACAACCTCCCGCAATCGGACTCTGGATCAGAGCAGCGGTCGTGGAGGAATCTGCCATCAAATTCTGGGATTACCAGGATACCTATAAAGACAACTCTCACAAGGGTCAGCGATTTCCTGAGTCTTAATGCCACAGAGAGGTCCTTTATACGGCTGGGCAGCTGGCGTCGAGCCCAACAACCTCCCGTAATCAGATCCAGGATCGGAGCAGTGGTTGTGGAGGAACCTGCTATCGAGTTCTGGGATCACCAGCATCCAACCCTATTCAGCGCTGTAACCTTATGAATAATAGCCCCCTGGGGATGAATCTTATACCGCTGGATAGCTGGCATTGTGCCCAGGAACCTCCATGTGTCGGATTGGGGATTGGTTGTGTGGCTGTGGTGGAGTGTTGCAGCTGTGGCCTGGGAGTCTGAGTGTTGAGGGTATTAATGAAAAGAGTGTATCGCGTTGCGTCCACTTTGAGGCTAAGTGCCGAGAAACCACCAGGCACTAGAGAGTATTATGGCTATCACTCGCTTCAGACTGGAGTGAGCTGGCATTTTCACTCATTCAAGGATGATGTCCTGAAAATAGAACTTTGAGGACCAGTGTTGACTCTGCTCGAGGGTCTTTAGCATAAATTTAAGATTAAGGGTACGATGGCTTTCTCACCTGGCGCCAGTACTAACTATCGTTTCAGTGCCAAGAAATACCCTTTCCTCACCTTAGGGCAGGGCCTCAGACTCTGAGAAGGCTAGGCCTCTGTAACAATCCTATTGTAGACTTGTATGCAACAGGTAACGACACCCGTCTATTGCGTAAGTGAGCCTTCGTCTTTCTATATTATGGGGTAGGAGAATACTATCTCGTCAGATAGTACGGAACTGGCTTGCTTGTCTTGAGCGACCTGTCGAAGGATACTATCTCTTAAGATAGTAAGATGGTTGGATTGTCGTACTTGATACAACTATCACAATAGCCTCAAGGTCCTTTCTTAGAGCGTAGGCTTTCATAGAGAAGAGGTGTATGTAAAGAGAGAAAAGAGTAATTGTATTGCAATATCTTAAGTATAGAAAAGTACTTAGATGGTTGTGTGAAGATCCTATCTCTTGGTCGGTTTTTTTATTTTTTATTTTTTATTTTTTTATATCATATATTCATTGTTACGGTACAAGAACTTGCATGCAGGGCTAGCTATGGCGTAAACAAAACCTTAATCTCAAAAACCAAAAAAGAAACGAAAATTATAAAATGATCTCCAAGGCGTGTCAAGTGTTCGACACATCGCCAACTCACGGCTACCAAAAGAAAGGATATTCATAGAAAACCACAACAATTCTCTATTTCTAACGGGAAATCCATTGTCCGCCACAGGAGAAGACCTAAATAGTGCGGTGTGAAGGGGAGGAAAAGAGACCCAAGGGTGGCAAGGCTGGGGAGGAAGGGAAGACCATTGAGGAAGGGGAAGGGGGGAGGGAGGGAAACATATCGGATGGGTAGTTGGTCGCCGTGGCTCTTATGAAGGTGGCTAGGGCCAGGAGTAGGTTTTTATCGGTCCAGAGGGGGGAGTCAAGGCCCATGTCAGAGAGGCCTTGGAGGAGGCGCTCCCTGTGGTAGGATGTTGACAGGCAGCGAAGCATGGCATGGCTGAAGGTTTCTTCCTCTTTAGCGCAACTGGGGCAGTGTCTGGGTTCATTTATACTTGACCAAGAGGGGTGGGCGGTGAGATAACTCTTCTGGGCTCTCATCTGGTGTATGCGGCCAGCCATTAACTTGCCTAACCCCATAACTGGGTGGAGGGCTAACGATAGAGGGAATGTGTAGTATTCTGGGGGGGGGGGGGGTGCCAGGCATCTCCACTCCTCGAGAAGAACTAGTCTTGTCCTTCCCTTGAGGGCACTGTATGGGCTGGCCATTGTATCGTGGGGTGGGAGTGCAGCAGCCTGCGGAAGGAGGCCAGCATTGGCGAGGGGGGCGACGGTGAGAGTCCCCAGAATGGGGCGGGCTAGATTAGCAAGCTTATCCACCGGGAGGTGGGACCTGACCTTTGAAGACGGGTGGTTGGTTTTCCAGGAGAGGGGCATAAGGTTGGGGAGGAGGCGCCTGCAGAGCCCTCTGTTTTAGTCCGGGGCCCTGTACCTAAGAAGGGAGGGGAAGGTTGGGCATAGTGTACCAGCTGCAGGGTTGATTATAAGGGCAGCATACACCAGCCTCAGGGTGGCCATGCGGTGTTTGTGGGGGATGATGGCTTGGAGGGGGGGATGCAGGCCTCTGCTGCTAGTATGGGTATAGGGGTCGATCTGAAGCAGTTTGAGACCCAATGTTGGACCTCGCGCCAGTAGATGTCCATTCTGGAGATCATCCCGCTACTGGGGACCATGATGTCGGCCCCGTAGAGAAGGGTGGGGAGTACCAGTGATATCGCTAGGCGATGCAAGAGGTGAGGGGAGAGTCTGGAGCCAGGTGGGGAGAGTCTTTTCACCATAGCGAAAGCTCTCTGGGCTAGGCCTAGTCTTTTGGAAAAGTGTGCCGAAGAGGACAGGTTAGGTGTCAACTAGTACCCAAGCTATCTGACGCATGGGAGTGGTGTGAAGATCTGGCCATTGAGGCATATCGAGGGCGGAGTTGCAGTGCCTGGATGGTCCCTTTGCCTATCTCTTGGTCGGTTTTTTCTTTCTTTCTTTCTTTCTTTCTTTTTTTCTTTTTTTCTTTTTTTCTTTTTTTCTTTTTTTCTTTTTTTCTTTTTTTCTTTCTTTTTTCCCGCCCTTTTCATTTTTGTTCAAGGTACAAAGTCGCATTAGCCCTAGCTATGTAGACAAAAAACCTCCAACTACAGTCCATCCCGCTTCTCCCCGCTAAAACCCTCTGACCCTGCCCAACCTGTTAACCGCTTTGAGTAGAGGTGGAAACAATGCTTACTACTATGGGTAGAAACTACAAGGAAATGACAGGCCTAAATCCAACAACTTTAACCAAATAACCTCTACAGATGTGCAACCCAAAGAAAGAAACCCCTGACAGTAAACAAACAAACTTGCAAAATAAGGAAAACCTCAAGCCGATCTAGAAAGGAAATACACTTAAGCCCAAACCTGTAGTCAACCCAGCCATAGCCCAGCGATGAACCCAATTCCTTCAAGAAGGGGCAGGGATCCAGGATCCAGCAGGACAAAGACATAGGACGGCACCACACACGACAGGTAGATGTACCTGGGTCGTATATGACCGGGAAGCCGAGATGAGCGCGATCCCCAGAGGGAGATCGGTAACCGAGCCAGCACTTATGAGAGTGTGTGGCAGGAGGAAGTCGATCCCCGAGTCCACCAGAAAAACAGCGGGGGGGTGCTGCATGTCCTCAGAGAGACAGAGGCGGTAAGCATAAACTCCCTACACACAAGCTGTCACAACCGCGCACGCAGCCACGATCATTAAGCCAGGTGATGAGCAGGAGACAGAGGCCAGGAAGGAGGGCGGCAGGAGGCGTAACCCCAGTATTGAAGCAGTAGGGTGCTAGCTGACATAACCGAGAGGTGGAAGGGTGGAAGGGACAGTAACAACGAGAAGTGCGGACGCGACTGACCGAGACAGGATCACCACTTTTCGAATCCCGACCGTACCGAAACATTTCCCAGGACAAGGTGCAATACCAAGGATCAGAGTCACTTGGGCAACTACTTCACCGATAACCCGAAACTAACAGCCACGTGCTGACGAGTTGCCACCCTACCTGACAGTAGGAAATGCTAAGCAAGGGGCCACGAAGCAAGTGCGGGGAAGAAGATGAGGAGAGTAACCGTAACCCCCTAGACAAAGGCGGCCCATAGACAGTGCCATCAGGAGGTGCCAGAGGGGAGAGGCGGACGGGAGGAGCTTCACCCTTCTAGGCAATGAGACCATCAGAAAAGAGGAGAAGGATACTACCCAACGATGATTTCTCATAGTGTTGAGATTTCAATTGCCGGAGGTGTAAGAGGGATGGTTTGTGCCTATCTCTTGGTCGGCTTTTATTTTTTTATTTTTATTTTTTTTATATCATGTATTCATTCTTACGGTACAAGAACTGGCCTGCAGCGCTAGCTATGGCATAAACAAAACCTTAATTTCAAAAAACTAAAAAACAAACGAAAATATAAAATCATCTCCAAGTCGTGTCAAGTACTCGACACATCGCCAACACACGGCCTACAAATGAAAGGATAACCATAAAAACTCATAACAAGTTCTTACTAGTCAGCGGAAATTACAAACAGCCATCACGGGGAGTACCTCAATAGCTTGTAATGGAGAGAAAGAAAAAAGGCTAAGGGGGTGCAAAAGTGGGGAGGACGGGAAGACGATAGAGGCCGGAGAGGGGGGAAGGGAGAGTAATATATCGGGTGGGTAGTTGGTCACGGTGGTGCTAATGAATGCAGCCAGGGCAAGGAGTGGGTCTTTACAGGTCCAGAGGGGGGAGTCGGGTCCAACACTAGTGAGGCCTTGGAGGAGGGGTTCCCTATGGAAGGATGTCGACTGGCAGCGGCGTATGGCATGACTCAAGGTTTCTTCCTCTTCACTGCATCTTGGGCAGTGTTTGAGTTCGCCTAAACTTGACCATGAGGGGTGAGCAGCAAGGTAGCTTTTCTGTCCTCTCATCAGATGGATGCGGCCGGCGATGAATTTTCCCAAGCCCATAAACGGATGAGGGGTCAAAGACAGCGGAAAGGTATAGTATGGAGGGGGCGGTGCCATCCGTCTCCATTCTTCAAGGAGTAGCAGTCTTGTTCTGCCTGTGAGGGCTTTGTAGGTGTTTGTCATGGTGTCATGAGGAGGGAGGGATGCTTGCTCTGGGAGAAGGGTAGGGTTGGCGAGGGGGGCGAACCAGAGGGATCCGAGGATGGGATGTGCCAGGTTGGCAAGTTCATCTAAAGGGAGAGGGAACCTGACCTTTGAGGGAGGGCGATTTGTCTTCCAGGAGAGTGGCATTACATTGGGGGGAAGGCGGGTGTAAAGGGCTCAATGGGAGTCAGGAGACAGTGCTTAAGGAGGGAAGGGAAGGATGGGCAGAGACAACCTGCTACAGGGTTGATCGTTGGTGCAGCGCAGACCAGCCTTAGGGTGGCCATACGGCGCTTATGCGGGATGATGGCTTGGAGGGGGGGAATGCAGGCTTCCGCCGATAGTATGGGTATGGGGGTTGACGTGAAGCAGTTCGACACCCAGCGCTTGACCTGCTGTCAGTAGACGTCCATCTTGGTGAGCATGTCTCTGCTGGGGACCATGATGTCGGCCCCATATAGAAGGGTGGGGAGGAGCAGTGATACTGCTAGATGGTGGGAGCGGTGAGGAGAGAGGTCCGAGCTGGGCAGGAGAGTCTCTTGACGGTGGTGAAGGCCCCCTGGGCTAGGCTCAGCCGCTTGGAGAAGTGTGCTGAAGAGTCCAGGTTAGGGGTGAACCAGTACTCAAGCCATCTGACGCATGAGAGGGGGGGAAAGATTTGGCCGTCTAGGCATATTGGGGCTGAGGAGGGGGTCCCATCGGGGTCTCTTTGGAGAGAAGTCCTCCAGTGGATGAGTTTGGTCTTGGGGACCCTAAAGCCAACCTCGCAAGCTCAAGCACGAACTCTGATTTGCTCAAATGCTTTCTGCAGGGTTCTGACATTCGTCCTGTATGATGTGGATGCTGCTGACAATGTGAAGTCGTCAACATATGATAAGGATAGTCATCTAGGGAGGTTAATGTGAAGAGATGCCACATATATGACGAACAGTAGAGGGGATATGGGGGAGCCTTGGGGGGTGCCCACTTGGACAGGGGAGAAGGTCTTGGGTGAACCTGGAAACACTAATCGGCAGGTTCTCTGGGAGAGGAATGAGCCAATCCATGCGACCATATAGTGAGGGACTTCTGCTTTCTTAAGAGAGGAGCACAGGATTGAGGCATTAACGTGGTCGAAGCCTCCTTTGATGTATAGGAAAAGGGTGGATACCTTGAGGCTAGGGCGTTGAAGAGTCCTGACTGTATCCACTGATGAGAGAGCAGTGTCAAAGGATGAGAGGGCGGGGAGAGATCCATACTGGTTGTGATGTACAAGTTTCAGTGATCTAGCGACTAGGGATAGGCAGGATGTGACAATCCTTTCCAGTATCTTGGAGACGGTCTGGAGGAGGACTATGACTCTGAAGGAGGTGGGAGAATCATAGGAGGGCTTGCCCGGTTTATCAAGCACGATACCATTAGCCTTCTTCATGGAGACTAAATAATGGCCGAATTTCAGAAGGGGGCCAAGGAGGTCTGACAGGAGTCTGAGTGCTGTGAGGTATACCCTCTTCCATACGGAGTAGGGGATCGTATCCGGTCCTGGAGCAGAGGAAGAGGAGCACTTGCGAAGGGCAGCCGAGATCTCACTTGGATGGAGTGGCTCGCATCCTTTGTGGGGCCTTAGAATTGAGGATACAATCGGTAGAGGTTTTGGTGGGAAAAGTGGGCGAGTAGGGCATTGTTGACTTCCTCAGCGGAGGTAGCATTTGGAAGGTTGGGGAACCTGGACGTGACTCTACCGATGGCAAACCTTTTAGCTGTCCATATGGTTCGAGGTGTGGCGTCTGCCAGGAAAGACTTCCGGTGTTGAGCTTTTGTGGCTTTGATTGACTTGAAGTATCCTTGCTTGGAGAGTTTGGCTATTGCCCTGTCCTGTGGATCGTTAGAGGCCCCAGCCTTTCGGGCGGATGTGTGGAATTCTTTCTGCAGTGTTGTGAGTAACGGGGACCACCATGGTTTGGCCCTGATTGAGGGGCTCTGGAGAGGGGTGTGGGCTTTAAGCAGTGTAAGTAGGATGTTGAGGTGTGAATCAAACCAGTTCTCCAACGAGTACCTGGTAGGGAGTGCGGAGGGGGTGGGACTAAGGTATCGTTGAGTAGTGGTTCAAGGGTAGGCTAGTGGGTTCTGACCAAGTTTGGTGCCGGGGGTGGTTAGGTTCTGATCGCGTGGGCCATCGTGATGGTGATGGGCACGTAATCAGAGCCGGTGGATGCTAGGTCGGTCGACCATTCTTGGAAGAAGGGTATTAGAGAGGAGGATGCAAATGCAAGGTCCAGGACTCAAGGTCTGGATGATTGTTGGAGTGGGAAGTGGGTGTGTACCCCTCGGGGGTTTAGAAGTATATAACCATGCTCAGCGGCCCTTGAGAAGTACGGGAAGGAAGCCTTCAGTTCGGAGGAGTTGTGTCTTCTAATCGGAATTGCCAAGGTGTGGTGAATGTTGAAGTCTCCCACTACCAAGGTAGGGAAGGCAGTGTTTGGAAGAGCAAGGGTGGGCGAGACTGTACTTTCTGTGGCTGTTGAGCCCCATACGCTATAATAGTTGACTATATGGAATTTCTCAGCCTTCATGCCGAAGAGGGAATGAGCCGATATCTCAAGTGTAGCATGGTCGGACCTGCTGGTGAAGATTGGGGTAATGGTGGCCATGTCTATTAGTGACCTGAAAACATAAAAAGCTACCCATGGGCGGCGGTTGGCAAACGAAGGGGCAAATGAGGTAAATCCCCCAAAAAAAGGTAACCTGTTTCTCCAGACCAGAGGGTCCTGAAGGCAAACAATCAAAGGAGGGTATTTCGCAGAAGTAAAGGAATTAAATAAGGAAAGAAACACATCCCAGCTCCCAAGAGCAGTTGTGTTGAACAATGGAAAGAATGTGTCCAGGGCCCAGTCCTGGGGGCAAAGATTCGCCGTTGCGTGATATCTTACCAGGCAGAGCCTGACGGAGGGCGAGCGGGAGGTGAGGGGCTGCCGGCCCCCTCCCCGGGGGAGGGCCGCCCTTGGAGGCAGATCTTGTCATTGCAGGCGGGGCTGCTAGTGAGGTGCGGGTGGGTCGTGGGGTTTTTTCCTGGAACGGAGGAAGAAGGCCTGGCGGCGGGGTGTGGGATCCTTGTGTGGACTGGGGAAGTGTGTCTCCGCGAGGCTGATCGGGTTGAACGTCTATCTGGTCATGGTCTACACCTACCGGGTCCTCTTGAGGGGTTGGCGTGGGGCGTGCGTTGGGTAGGGGGGGGGCGCTCGATGCAGTCTCTGCTCCAGGCTGAGTGCGCTTCACCGCAGTTAGAGCATCTTGCCGGCGAGGCCAGGCAGCAGTGAAGGATGGCTTTCAGGTTGGCCCCGCTGGGGCGTGAAGGATTGGGGCAGCGGTGTTCCGCTTTCGTGTACTGGAGGGAGCACAGAGGACATGTTGGAGCCTCCGCTTTGCAGAGTGGGTTGACGTGGCCGTACATCCAGCACTTTTGGCACTAGGTAATGGGGGTGGACGAGTAAGCTTTCTCGACGGTTCTTGTATTGCCGTAGAGATAAATGGACAGAAGCATAGTTTGGACGGAATCAGGTTCGATGTTGAAACAACCGAATAGGTACGTTTTTCCATATGGGATTGACGGTTCGGGTTGAGGAAGCGGGCTGCTGAGATCGCGACCTCCTTGGAGTTGAGGATAGAGTCTGAGAGGTAGTTGAACAGGTCCTCATCTTGGTGGGGCATGTAATTGACAGAGAGTGAGTGGATCGCTAGTTGGACCGAGGTGGGAGCAAGTCTGAATGGGACCCAGGGGTCTTCCCGACCAGGAAGGACTGATTGAGCTTGGTCGTAAGACCCTCGAAGTATGGAGCGTATGAGGCGGCTGGGACTGAAGTGTCAACCACAATTAGGGTTACTGGGCCTCTATTGTTGATGATGACCTTGAGGGAGCAGGGGAGGGAACAGTTGGCTTCTCGGAGCACACAGGCGGCGAGGTCCGGTAGGTGGGCTATTATGTCAGGGGCGTCAGGGTGAGGTCCAGGGGACGAGTGAGGGGCGAAAAATCTTCTTGCAGCACTGGCGAGAGGGGTTGAGGCCTTGGGGGGGTAGGCATTCTTGACGGCTTCCGCGACTTTCGTTGCAGAGGTGTTGTCAGTTGACTTTTTCTTTCCCTTGGTCTTTTTAGCGGCCATGTTTTCCCAGGCTTCTTCGTCGAATTTGCTGGTGCCACCCACGATCGCTGCAAAGGATGGCGTCGGACCTTTTGCGGGTTGTGGAGGAGTCCCTCTGGCTGGGGGGGCATGAGGGGCGTGGACTGTTGAGGGGCGTGGACGGGATGATTGGCCTGGGGAGGTGCCATCACCTGTGCAGTGGGGAGGTGTGCTACCCAATGTGACAGGTCATGCAGGCTAGCATGGATCTGGTTAACTTGAGTTGAGTGGTCTATGATATCGGGTAGGGAGTTGGCGACACGGGCCTCCAGGTCGCTTGTTTGGAGGCGTAGCTTCTCCACTGCTTTGAGTGTAGTAGCCATGGCATGGGTCATTGAGCAAAGGAGGGGTAGGATGGTGCTTTCGGCTAAGGTGAAGTCCCCCACATCTTCAAGGGAGGGGACAGGGAGCTGCTCGGGCGAGAGACCTGCGAGCTCACGAGTTTTTAGCAGGAAGTGTCTGAGGTGACGATTTTCAGGTTCGAAGGCGGCGACAGAGAAAGTGGCAGAGGGGAAGTTCTCTATGGGAGTGAATGAATGGGAAGAACCAGGCGGGGCCATGGTGGGGGTGCTCAGGGACGCAAAGCCTAAGCGAGGTGCGAGAAAGAGCTGGGGGCGCGATCGTGTACTATACAACAAGGTGTTGTAAAATTAAGGGCAGGAAAATAGAGGGCGCGCCTATTCCTTGGTCGGTTTTTTATTCTTTTTATTCTTTTTTTTTTTCCTCCCTTTTCATTTTTGTTTAAGGTACAAAGTCGGGTCAGCCCTAGCTTGGTAGACAAAAAACCTCCAACTACATTCCAACACACTTCTCCCCGCTGAAACCCTCTGACACTGCCCAACCCGTTAACCACTTTGAGTAGAGGTGGAAACCACGCTCAGTCGTATGGGTAGAAACTACAAGGAAACCACGGGCCTGAATCCAATGAACCAAATAACCTCCACAGACGTGCAACCCAAAGAAAAAAACCCCTGACAGTGAACAAACAAACTTGCAAAACAAGGAAAACCTCAAGCCCATCTAGAAAGGAAATACACCTAAGCCCAAACCTGTAGTCAACCGACCCACAGCCCAGCGACGAAGCCCATTCCTTCGAGAAGGGGGAGAGATCCAGGAGCCAGCAGGACAAAGACATAGGACGGCACCACACACGAGAGGTAAATGTACCGGGGTCGTATACAACCTGGAAGCCGAGGCGAGCCCAATCCGCAGAGGGAGATTGGTAACTGAGCCAGCACTTATGTGAGTGTGTGGCAGGACAAATCCGATCCCCGAGTCCACTGGAAAGACAGCGGGGGCGCATTGCATGTTCCTATAAGGACAGAGGTGGTAAGCATGAACTCTCTACATACAAGCAAAAACAACCACCCACGCAGCCACGAGCATCAAGCCAGGCGATCAGCCGGAGAGAGAGGCCATGAGGAGGGGCAGCAGGAGGCAGACCCGCAGTATTGAAGGAGTAGGGGGCTAGCCGAAGTAACTGGGAGGTGGAAGGGGGGAAGGGACAGTAACCACGAGAAATCCGGACCCGACCGACCGAGACAGGATCACCACTTTTCGAATGCCGACCGTACCGAAACATTTCCCAGGAGGAGGTGCAATACCATGGAGCAGAGCCACCAGGGCAACTACTTCACCAATAACCCGAAACTAGGAGCTATGCGCTGACGAGTTGTGACCATACCCGACATTTCCAAATGCTAAGCGAGGGGCCACAAAGTAAGCCTGTGGAAGAGGATGAATAGGTAACTGTAACCCCCTAGGCCATGGCTGCCCATAGACAGTGCCCTCAGGAGGGGCCAGAGGGGAGAGGCAGATGGGAGGAGCTTTACCCTGCTAGGCGGCGAGGCCATCAGAAAAGGGGAGAGGGATAACACCTGACGATGATTTCTCATAGTGTTGAGATTTTAATCGCCGGAGGTGTAGGAGAGATGGTTCGTGCCTATCCCTTGGTCGGTTTTTTCTATATATATTTTTTTTATATCATCTATTCATTGTTAAGGTACAAGAACTCACATGCAATGCTAGGTATGGCGTAAAGAAAACCTTAATCCCAAACAACCTCCCGCTTCACCTCTTCATGGGAAAAATCCAACACCCCAAATCCAATGGAAAAGTCCCCCTGGCCTAGCACCTAAGACAAGAATACCTCAGACACGTAAGAAAACAATTCACAGGGACGTACAGGAGCGAGACCCAAACCCTTCCGAAGGCTCCCCTAAAACAAAAGAAAGGATTGGTTCACGAAGGCCTGACAGGGCCCAAGGTGGAGGATGAGTGATCGCCGTGATGAGAGAAAACGACTGGACATGTGGGCCGACATTTGTAACCATAGACGTAGGGTCGTGCCGGTAATTACATCGATCCAAGGCGTTGGACACCAGGCACGGAGGTAGTGCAATACCATGACTGGGCGTAACCGAGTAGTTGACAAATGATCGGGAAGGATGAGGAGGCAGTAAGGTGCCAGCTGTTGTAGAAGTAACGGTGCAAGCGGAGAGAACAGGAAGGAGGGAGAAGGAAGGATCGCCAGCGGGCTTGCCACAAGCGACAAACAGGCCATAGCAAGGGCTTTTGAGACGATGACCAGACCGGGACGAGACTGTGATGTTATTAACCGAGGCTTTCCCCACCAGAGGTACAAGTCGAGCAAGGCAAGGCCTACTCCGACCGAGAGTCCGACACCGTCATGGTGACAGTGAACGAAGCGAGAAGCTTTCCCACCGTGCAAAGTGCTAAGTGAGGTGCAAAGCAAGTGCAGGGTAAGGAGGAGAACCGAACTTCATGAGCGGGAGTCAACAAAGAACAGGAACGAGAACCCCAAGCAGGGGGGGCCAAGAGGCCCCAGTGGAGGAGGGAAGATGGCTTAAGGTCAACTCCTAGGCAGAAGCCATCGTGGAAGAAGAGAGGTGGGCGGGGGAAAGTAAGGCTGTCTTCTTGTGGTGTTGCGATTTGGATCCCTGGAGGTGTTGTTGCAATAGTTCATAGCCTATCCCTTGGTACTTTTTTTTCTGTTGTTTCTTTTTTTTTATTTATATTGTGCGTTATTTGTTTCAAGGTACAAAAAGCCTTATGCAGCGCGAGCTATGAAGAGAAAAAACCCTATAAAGCAAACCACCGCCCGCTACACCTCGTCATGGGAAAAATCAAACACCCTGAGTCCATAGGAAAAGTCTCTCCGCCTAGCACCTAAGATAATATACCTCAGACATGTAAGGAAACAATACATAGAAATGTACAGGTAGAAAGACCCACACCCTTTAGCAGGTTCACCAAAACAAAAGAAACCACCTGTTCGAAGACCTGTAACACGGGCCTGTGGGGGGTGGGAGGATGACCACCGAGGGGTGAAAACGCGGATACCACGGGCCAACTATAACCGCTCGCCCGGTCACGCAGGTCATTGCACCGATCCAAGGCGTTGGACAATAGCCACGGAGGCAGTGCTATACCACGACTTGGCGTAACTGAGGAAAGGTCAGATGATCGGAGAGGACTGAGAGGCGAGCGCAGCCACTGGACAAAAGGGATGCCAGCCAAGGATGATGAGCAGTAGGGGGCCAGCCGACGTGTAGCAGTAGGGTGCTAGCAGATAATAAGCAGTAGGGTGCCAGCAAGGGAGTCGAATTTAGCAGTACGGTGCAAGCGGACAGAACTGGGAGGAGGATGGAGGAAGTATCGCGAGCAGGATAGCCGCAGCCGAGAAACGGGTCATAGCAAGGCCTTTTGGGACGACGACCAGACCGGGACGAGACCGTGATTTTACAAACTGAAGCTTTCCCCATCAGAGGTACAAGCCGAAGAAGTTGAGGCCTACTTCGACTGAGAGCCCGACACCGTAACGCCGACTGTGAATGAAGCGGGAAGCTTTCCCATCTTGCAAAATCCTAAGGGAGGTGCAAAGCAAGTACGGGGTAAGGGGGATAACTGAACTTCATGAGCGGGAGTCAACGAAGAACAGGAACGACAACCGCAAGGAGGGGGGGCCGACAGGCCTCAGAAGATGAGGGAAGATAGCTTAAGGTCAACTGCTAGGCAGTAGCCATCATGGGAGAAGAGAGGTGGGTGGGGGAGGGTGACGAGGATTTCTCGTAATGTGGAGATTTCAATTGCTGGAGGTGTTGTTGCAATGCTTCGTGGCCTATCCCTTGGTCTTTTTTTCTTTTTTTTTTTGTAATCATTTATTCCTTGTTTTAAGGTACAAAAAACTGCATGCAGTGCTAGCTATGGCAAAAACAAAACCTATAAACAATCCAACCGCCCGCTTCACCTCTTCATGGGAAAAATCAAACACCCTGAGGACATAGGAAAAGTCTCCCCCGCCTAGCACGTAAGATAATATACCCCAGACACGTAAGGAAACAATACATAGGAACGTACAGGTAGAGAGACCCAAACCCTTCAGCAGGCTCCCCAAAACAAAAGAAACTGCCTGTTCGAAGACCCGAAACGCGGGCCTGAGGGAGTGGATAGAAGATCGTCGACGCAGGAAAACTCAGAACTTGAGGGCCCTCCGAAACCATGTTGTACGGTCAGGCAGGTCATTACATCGATTCAAGGCGTTGGACAAAGCCACGGAGGCAGTGCTATACCATGACTAGGCGTAACCGAGCCAGGGTCAACCGATCGGAGGGAGGTGGTGGAGGAGTAGCAGTAAGGTGCCAGCCGGTGAGTAGTAGCAGGGTACCAGCCGGAGGGAAGCAGTAGGGTGCCAGCCGGAGAGGATTTGAAGCAGTAAGGTGCCAGCTTATGGGGCAGTACGGTGCCAGCGGACAGAACAGGGAGGGGGGTAGAGGAAGGATAGTGAGCGGGCTAGCCACAACCGACTAACAGGTCGTAGCAAGGGCGTTTGGGACAACAGCGAAACTGAGCGAGACCGTGAAGTTACTAACTGAAACTTTCCCCATCAGAGGTACAAGCCCAGCGGAACCGAGGCCCTACTTCGACCCAGAGTCCGGACGCCATATCGCCAACCGTGAACGAAGCGAGAAGCTTTCCGACCGTGCAAAATGCCCAGCGAGGTGCAAAGCAAGTGCGGGGTAAGGGGGAGAACCGAACATCATAAGCCGGAGTCAACGACGAACAGGAACAAGACCTCCAAGGAGGGGAGGCCGAGGCCACAGAGGAGGATGGAAGATGGCTCAATGTCAACTCCTAGGCAGTAGCCATCATGAGAGAGGAGAGGTGGGTGGGGGGAAGTGACGATGATTTCCCGTGGTGTTGAGATTTCAATCGCCGGAGGTGGAGAGGAGATGGTTCGTGGCCTATTCCTTGGTCGTTTTTTTTCTTTCTTTTTTTTGTAATTATGCGTGATTTGTTTTAAGGTACAAACAGCCTCATGCAGCGCTAGCTATGGAGAGAAAAAAACCTATAAACAATAGCCACGACCTGCTTCACCTCTTCATGGGAAAAATCAAGCACCCCAAATCCATAAGAAAAGTCCCCCCCGTCTAGCACCTAAGATAGAAACCTCAGACACGTAAGGGAACAATACATAGAAACGTACAGGTAGAGAGACCCAAATCCTTCCGCAGGCCCACCAAAACAAAAGAAAAGACTCTAACGGCCAGAAACACTGCCCGCGGGGGGAGGATTGTCGATCGGCGACATAGGAAAACTCAAGTAGAGGGCCCACCGAAACCATGATGTACGGTCAGGCAGGTCATTACATCGATCCAAGGCGTTGGACAATAGCCACGGAGGCAGTGCTATACCACGACTAGGCGTGACCGAGGAAGAGCCAACCGATTGGAGGAGGAGCAGTAGGGTGCCAGCCGGTGAGTAGCAGTAGGGTGCCAGCCGGTGAGTAGCAGTAGGGTGCCAGCTGGTGGGGAGCAGCAGGGTGCCAGCCAGGGAGCAGAGTAGCAGTAAGGTGCCAGCTTTGGGGGCAGTACGGTGCCAGCGGATTGAACCGGGAGGGGGGTAGAGGAAGGATCGCGAGCGGGCTAGCCACAACCGACAAACGGGCCATAGCAAGGGCTTTTGGGACGACGACGAAACCGAGCGAGACCGTGATGTTACTAACCGAGGCTTTCCCCACCAGAGGTACAAGCCCAGCACGCTGAGGCCTACTTCGACTGAGAGTCCGACACCGTAACGCCGACCGTGGGAGAAGCGAGAAGCTTTCCGACCGTGCAAAACCTAAGCGAGGTGCAAAGAAGGTGCGGGGTAAGGGGGAGAACCGAACTTCATGAGCGGGTGTCAACGATGAATGGGAACATGAACCCCAAGGAGGGGAGGCAGGCGTGCCTCAGGAGAGGAGGGAAGATGGCTTAACATCAACTCCTAGGCAGTAGCCATCGTGGGAGAAGAGAGGTGGGTGGGGGAAAGTGATGATGATTTCCCGTGGTGTTGAGATTTCAATCGCCGGAGGTGGAGAGGAGATGGTTCGTGGCCTATCTCTTGGTCGGAACCAAGCGCCTTATATCGGCATCCATCAGCAAAAAAAAGTCAGTTTGCGTTATTTGCATTTCAGCGCATCCTGCATCTTCTGGCTACGTTCTAAAAGACGTTTTTTTTAAAGTTATGTAATCAAAAAACCTGTTTCATTTTAAGATTAATCTAACAATTACGTAGACAAACATGAATTTGCAGCCCTAACGGACAATATTTACATGTCCATTTTGGCTTCTGAAGTTTAAAACTGGATTCATGGGATGCACAGGATGCTGACCAGATGCAAACTCCACTACAGGGTGCGTTCAGATGCGTCTGGATGCAAAATCGAGTTTTTTTGCTGATGTCTTCCCACAACTCTAACCCAGGTGACTCATCACCTCGCGTTATATAACCTCTATGACTTATAGTGAGTCATAGTGTGAAATCCATCAGATGACTCATCTGAGTCACTGCACAACATACTATTAACCAATCATAACCCCTAAATCCAGTCATGCACTCAAATGAGTCACATTGGTGAAACCCATGACCCATATTCTGAGTCGTGTGTAAAAGTCATTACATTATATGACGTCACAATTGTGAGTCATGAAACAATCAACCAATCATAATATTACCATGACTCGCTAGTGCGTAGTCATGTGAAAACTATGAGTCAAGTGACGTCATGGTGTGGAATCCAACATACCTTATGAATTATAAGTATGAGTCATGTGAAATCTTCCTTGCTTAGTCACCATTTGTGACATTCAGAACCAATTATGTGGTTGTGGTGGAGTGTTGCAATCAGGGCCGGGAATGTGAATATAAAGTGTTGTGATGAAAGAGTAAGTCACCACGAATTATATTTGAAGCGAATTACTGAGAAACTATGATAAACCATGCTACTACTTGCAAGTGTCATCGTTATCACTCACTTTCACTTTTGAGTGAACTGTCGTTTTCAGTACCTCAAAAATGAAGCTGTGAACACAGAACTTTGAGTCTGCCTACTGGTTCTTAGCGAATATTTAAACTTAAGGATAGGATAGCGTTCTCACCTAGGACCAGCACTAATCCGATTTTAGGGTCAAGAAATACCCATTCCTCACCTCCGGTCTGCGCTTCTGAGAAGGCTGAAAGGATACTCAAGACTAGAGGTAAATCCAGATGTGCCATAGTGTTGAGGTTGGAGTCAGGGTACATGAGAGGCAGAGTTGCTTAGTTGCATGTCTCCAGATAGAACCCAGAATACAGCAGGGTCTTCTGATGCACCGGATGTAATCAGATATGGTGCCTGAGTACCGAACGCACAGAACACACAGAATGCAGAGTCCAGACCAGAAGCAACAGGACACAACACTGCTGTATCCAACACAGTATAGCGTTTTGCCAATGTATATCCTACCACAAACCCTCACAAAAGATACCTTTGTATTTTTGTTTATTAGTCTATATTTCAGATTATGCTACTAAGCATCTAGCTTTGCAAGTAATAGGTAGTAATTTATGCTCAAAGTGTGAGATTTTAGGCAAGAAGCTTGCGTGGAATCTATGCTAGATAGATAAGATGTATAACTACGAGTCATATTGGCAGAAAGCCTTGAAGTATAAGCCAGCAGCAGTGGCTACCACTGCAGAATACCTTCAGCAGTTGGGCATGAAAATAGGAAACAATACATTGACCGAACTTGACTGAGTTAGTACTCTGAACTAAGTTAATATAAAGCTCTTGCACCACATCCATCTTGCCTTATTTAAACAGATGTGAAATATCATAGGGTGAAGGATTCCTGACCAGCCATAAATGGTAGCAGGCGTTTTACAATACTTGAAAAGAAATTCCTTGTTACCCAGAATTTAGTACAGTATCCCAGAGGGTTGCAAGATTCTCCAGTTGTAACAGTGATGATGCTCCTTGCCACATGATATCAATTTTCCCATGGTTAATCTTGCTTTAAAATGTTTTTTGATACCCTTCATGTCCTTCCTACTGTTCCAAGTTTCTCCTTTGGACTAAGACTTGATTGACGTGAAGATATGTACCGTTTTTATGCTACAACTGTCACAATTCAAGAATCACACGACCCTCTATGATACTGTATACCAAAAATGACCTATAGCAAAAGTACAAAATACTGGAAAATAAATATAGACAATCTCTTCTATTGCATTTTGGCTTTACTGGTATACAGATTACTAGCCTGGGACAGTTCTCCAGATTATAATTTTAAGAGCAGTTTGGTCGATATTAGCATGCTGGTTGAGATCTCTCTCATGTCTCAATATTGGCGTCTTACACTAGGTACATATTCTTATATACAAAGTTACCTGTATATATTTTACTAAATAAAAGATATTTTCTCAAGTTTTGTACCTCAAATGCTAACTGCACTCAACCAAATTACTAGAATTGTAACCCAAGGGAACTAATAGGGAATAACCGTGCAAATGAGAAATCCACTCTGGAACTGTCACTAATCACTGTGAGCAGGTGGATCAAGGGTTGAAAGGGGCGCTCAGGGCGTGGATTTCATACAGTCTGATTTGAAAAATTACTTGAACCTTCTGAAAATGCACTACCTGATACACTCTGCCTTCAAAGTATCGCATTTTAGATCCATATTAATATATCCAAGGCAGCTCAGTAAACAGGAATATAAGAATCAGATTAAACATGGCTACGATGTGTCAGACAACAAAGATGCCATCCTGTAGATCTTATTGCGATATCGCTGCAAGGAAGCAGTAGGAATGAGCTTGCAGACAAATAAACAATAGGTGAAGGTAAAATGTGAAGTACCACCTCTGGGGCTTCAAGAGAATGTTGAAAAGAGGTTGAATTACATAAGTAGACATGTTGAAGTGTGTAACCTAAGAGAAAGATTCCCGCTAAAAGTTACGGGCTTCAACTTAGTTGCAACAATTCTGCAAATGATTCATAATGTGAAACTATTCTCTTGTGCTGTAACCCCTCTACAACAAGGTAGCTACAATAGACTACACTCCAGCACATATGGGATACTATGAGATAACCAGAGAGAAGCTCGTCAGTATACTTAGTATATGAATAGTAGGCATCAGTTAGTACAAATGTCTACACAGTGACTGGGTGACATAGGGCTAGACAGGGTAGCCCAGGTAGGCTATAGTTACCTTCCTGGACAGGGTAACATCTAGAGGAAATGTACATGTAAGGCTACGTAAATATAGTAAATCTTGCACGGGTCGCTGAAGTAACCTTATATGTAGTCAAAAGAACTTCTAAAGAGAAGAAAGGCATGAAAGAGTGAAGTTACCCTACCTTGACAATATTGTTACCCTACTGAGAAACCCCAGTTACCCTACCTTCACTGACAAAGTCATCCACAGAGGTAGGAGCAAGTTATCCGATGATGGTAGGGCTCTTAGATGGTTATAGGGCTGCTTTATATATTATGAAACAGGCTACCAACAGGGCAGGAGTGGTCCAAACCTCCTGTAACCTTGAGGGGATATTCCTAACACCCTTCTCAGGCCCCAGCGTTGGTACAGCGCATAGCATTGTCTGGCTGTATAGTTGTATGCATCCTAGTGAAGTGAGATCCCTAGGAACACTCCCACAACATCAGCAAAAAGTTTATTCCTCTTCCTGTGCGTCAGACGCACAGCACGCACAGGACGCACAGGACGTAAACTCCCATTCTGGATGCGACGTCGATCCGACACCGCGTCCAGAAGATTCGCTCAACGTCCCGTTGCGTCCTGACAACGTCCTGAAACACACCCTACGTCCTGTGCGTCCTGACGCCTTCCGACCCAAGCCTATCATGTCGTGACGTCTTCCGACGCTCGGGTATCGTGTCCTGACGCCTTCCGACGCTAGACCATAGTCTCCTGACGCCATCCTAGCGTCTGGTGTATGCGCCTTCCCCGTCCCGATACCTATACCCTCCGCACTATTTACCTGATCCTTCCAGACGCCGGTTACTTATTGTCGCGCCTTCCAGACTCACGATACTCCTGCCCTCCATCCGCACGCGCTGATCACATAGCCACTATTCTGGACCTCTTCCTCACACTCTCCCATGTCCTAGATTCAAGTGCGTTTTCCCAAAATTATCGTAATATTGCTCATAATTTATTGCAGTCATCCCGACACCCTATACTACAGTATTTACTATGATACTATGTGACTATTGCATATGACCTTTATTACCCCCGCTTCTGCGCGTCCCATAACTAGAAAAAAAATTAAATCTACCTACACGTACCACCTCCCCTTAAGCACCCTCCATGGTATTCGCACCATCCTGCCGGCCACTGGTTTCCTCCTGCGCCCCCGACGCCCCCGGCCCAGCTTCTCCGCTCTGGGAATCCTCCAGGCTAAACGATAAGCGATTGCTCATTTGAGAGTCAACAGCCCCCCCTGCGTTGTCAAGACTCCCATGATTTGACCCATCCGAATCCAGAAACGTTAGCTCCTAGTCAATCGACGTTTGACTGAGATCCAGTGATGTTTCCGTCTCCTGCAACCAATTTTGACTATCCTCGAGCCCCCCCAGACCGCCGACGTGGGTGTCAATCGGCATCTGTCTCGGTAGGGCAGGATCTCCCGGAGTCTGGTTGCCTAGCTGACGCTTCAGTTCTGCATAAACGGCGTCGTTATCGTCCGAGAAGCCCTCTCTCCTCTCCTGCCGGATGCTATGCTGTTTCTCGGGCCGTTGTGCGATCTTCTGACGAAGGTTTAATATAAACATGTCCTGCGTCGCCCGGGCGAACCCCCGCCACGTGTTCTTCTGCCGGATAAAAAGATCTTGCGTTTTTCACGATTAGTGGACTCGGTTATCAAAAAACAGGCAATGATTCGGACTCTCCCACTTCGAACTACTTCAGGATTGAAGTTGCGGGGTTTCCTATATACCCCGGTTTGCAGTGCCCGTAGTGAATGGCACAGTATTGCACATGTCAGGTAGACCATCGTACTGTTTATGCGCTTCAGAAACTTAGGGTCCAGCATGCCTTGCATTTTGATTCCGTCGAAATACTTGCCGTATATAGCGTCCACAATCTGGGGGGCAAGGAACCTGAAGGTTAAGTCCTACATGCATTCCGCGATTAGTCATGTCCGCCCAAGTCCAATGGCTGGAACCAACCTCATATCCATGGGGTGGGCACATGAACCTGTCCCGTTCTAGCAGATAATCAACCCTGCGCACCATGGCGGTAGGATTATCTGGCGGCAGATCGTATAGCTGTCTGATATTATGCTTCACATGATACAAGAATTGGACTCTCACTGCAGTATGTTTTTGACGGAGCTGTCAGAGTCAGTGACCGTCTCTACGTCGTATCACCTCCAGCTGAGTCAACTTACCTGCTTCACACTCTCCTCCGATGGCTCAATATTCCCAGCATCCGATATCGTCTCCAGCGCCTTTCCCCATACTGTGTATATCTGAGATGTCAAAGCAACCGGGTTCGGCAGTGGGTTATCAAAAAGTGTGTACCAGAGCATCAGCCCCATTGCCTGCTCTAATATGGTCCCCTCAGCCCCTGTAACGTTATTGTGCCGTGAATCAGTCGCCGGCCTGTGCCGCCCTGGTCGTGGGATACCCGGTTCACCTACCAGACTGGAGGATCTGACACCAGATGTAGTACCACTATGGGTGGCTAGCGGAGACGAATATCCCACGCTTGATGACAGAAAGGTCGGCGGACTGTAGGCTCTACCACGGATGATGCGTCCATGATTTGCTGGTGTCCGTCTAATGAGAGGTACCTCCTGTGATCCGGAGGTGGTTGAGATTCGCACCATGGGTCGTTGACCCTTTCCCTGTCTGCGAGACGCCTGCGACCTATGATGCCGTCTGGATGATTTTCTCTCGGAAATTTCGGAGGCGTCAACATCGATCTCAGTCTCCGATCCAGTTTCATCTGCATTGCATGGGTTTTGGTACTCATCACTGCTATCGTCGCTTAAATGAACAGTTTACAAATGCCCTTGCCCGTCGGGCTCTGCCTCGGGTTTAATACTCGCCCTGGTTTGTATTGTCGTTCTTCGCGGACGCTTGGGCGGTCTTGCTAGAACTCTGGTCTCACCCGGACCTGGTGATTGGCTTCGACGCGATGGCTGGTGGGTTAAGAGCGTCTGGGAGCTGCCAGATTCGTCCGCCTGCATTCCCGATCCGGATCCAATAGGGTCGGGTACAATGTCGTGCCTACGCCCGTTCATATTCAAGTTGCCAACTCGAGGTGCTAGCTGAGTGGATGCCATGGTATCCGGTACGACATTGCGTCTACACCCATTCAGATTACCAACTCGAGGTGTTGGCTGACTGGATGCCATGGTATCCGGTACGACGTCGCGTCTACACCCATTCAGATTACCAACTCGAGGTGTTGGCTGACTGGATTCCATGATTTCTGGTACGACGTCGCATCTACGCTCGAGCCGATTGCCTGCTCCATTGGTCGGCTGACTGCGTGAATTTGTCTGTCGTTGCCGATGCATTGTAGAATACTGGATAATCAGATGTTAGCCAAAATATAACTCTGATTTTTGGGAGGGAAGAAAATAGTTCAACCTATATCGAGTCTTGTGAAGAGGAGGAGTTTGCGTGGTTTTCCTGTTTTCGATAGGAGGCGTTAGATCTTAAACGCTAGGACTTAGGGGGGGGGTGCATCATAGACTATCACTCGGTATTGAACGCAGATATGCTCTTGCGAAAAATGGTTTTCTGAATATTCAACATTGTGTCCGTGGTCCTACTACTCTCAGCACTCCTAGACTTCAAGACTCCAGGCTTAAATATTTGGATGAAATGGGGGTGTTCCTAAGGCGGGGTACTAGCCACAAAAGGTATCGGTTAGCGACAATAATTCTAGCGAGACATCAGCCATACCTAAAGCGGATGATAAATATGGAACCTCATCTCCAGCCGACCAATCAACACACATGAATGTAGAACGCACTGTAGTCGCTCGATGACCGCCCCCAGCGCCTGGACAGTTCTGGTTTGATAAAGCGATGTGGGCCGAATCTAGTAAAAGTTAAACTTCAGCTAAGGTGAGGCTGGGAGTCTAAGATGCAAGGGAAAAAGGGGATCAGGAACAAGAGATTGAAATAGCTAGTCATACAAGATGCTAACGCAAGGGCGCTCAATGGTATGATTAATATCCTATGCTAGCCAAGAAAATCCCAGGGTGAAAATTCAACATCTAAACTACGAAGCTTGCA
>Ga0307513_10000201_pt1 | contig 86237 bp, 91 predicted proteins | sample 15_EM_MG_FD_202174 | JGI IMG/M metagenome (GOLD analysis project Ga0307513, IMG submission 202174) | Populus trichocarpa ectomycorrhiza microbial communities from riparian zone in the Pacific Northwest, United States - 15_EM | ecosystem: Host-associated > Plants > Roots > Unclassified | place...
GTCGGCCTCGTGATCGAAGACCATGTGGTGGGTGGTCTGATCGGCATCGCGGCGGTCACCCTCGAACGGTTCCTGCGGGACATCGGCCTGGTCACCACCAAGACCCTCCCCGCACTCTGACCGGACCGGACCGGACCCAGCCCGAGAACCCCGCCTCCAGCCTTCCAAGGTCGCGGCTTTCTCGACCTCAGTCGAGGTCGGCCAGGGGGGTGATTGTCGCGCGGGCGAGGACAGGGGCCAGGTGGTCGCTGCGGTTGTAGTCCGCTGGATCGGCCAGACTCGGGTCGAGAAGCGTTCGGCCACCCGGAGAGCGCTCGATCAGGACCGACACGTCGCCATGCAGCAGGAAGCCGCTGAGTTCGGGAGTGTCGTTGAGCTGGTCGACGATAGCGCTGAAAAGGTCGTAGTCGGCCTGGAGCTCCTCCTCCGCGGACAGCGCCTTCGCTGGCTCGAAGATCACCATCACCATCTCGCCGGTTCTGACACCGATGCGCGCGGCCTCGGAATCCCAATCCTCATCCGGATCGAAGGTGCGTACCCACCATCGGTCGCTCTTCAAAGGGAAAGGCGTGTCTTCTTCGATCCGAGTGAGCCCCAGCCTCTCGGCGAGATACGCCGACAGCTCCTCCTCGGGAGCAGCGGGTCGGTAGTAGGTGTAATCGGACAGCATCCTCTTCACTCTCCCAATCGCAGATCGTGGACTTGACCACCCATGATCACCTTAAGTTCCTTGAGATTCGCCAGCGGTCTTCGCTGCAGGAGCTGTTCGATATCGGTTGGGGTGAACCTAGCTCGCCCGGACTCTGGCCCCGCGTCCAAGTTCACGACGATACGTTCGGCCTGCGACCTTCCGTCCTTGGGGTTGACCTTGCTCTTGATCGCTTTGCGGACCTGATCCAGATTGTTGGTACGCGGCGTGAAGCAGTCCCAATAGTCACCCTCCATGAAGTAGTCGGGTTCTTTGCCGTTGGGCTTCGGGGGCGGATTCTGTTCGATCTGGTACCCGGAGCGAGCGAGTACGTCCGCTGCGTCGTTCTCGGACTGGATGTCGAGCTGCTTCGAAAGTTTTGCCCGGGACGGGATCGGGGTCGGGCCTCGATCTGGCCGGCGGCCGGGGTCGGGCGGAAGTGAGGGCTGCGTTCGAGAGCCGCCTACCGCCGGGGTGGGCTCTGACGTTAGCGTCGTATCCGTAGCAGCTGATGCGGAGTAGGTGGCTGGAGCGCTTTGGTCGCCGGGTCCTGTCGTTGGATGAGCAGGCGTCGAGGGCTCTTCTGTCGACTGAGGGGTGGTGTTCGGTTGCGAGGTGTCCGGTGGTGAACTGCTGGTTGGGCTTGGACGTGATTCAACCGGTGAACTTGGATTCGGCTTCTCGGAACCTCGGGCGGATTGACCGTCTTGGCCTTGCGATTGAGGCGCTTGCGACCCGGCGCTGGCGGAGGCTGTGGCCAGTAAAGTTCGCAGCGAGTCGATCTGTGTTCGCAGGGCGCCGAGCGCGTCGGCGAGGCTGAGAGCCTGAGCGGTAAGGGTCTCGGCCTGAGCGCTCATCGAGCCGGCTTTCCCCGACTTCTTTTGCAAGCCGATCTCTGCAAGGGCGGTGGTGAGGTCGTCGAGGATCTGCTTGGAGGCTGTGATGTCGCCTGCGAGTTCGCGGGCCTGTTCGGCGTTGCCGCCGACGGCGCCGGCTGCCTCGTCGATGCTGGTCACGAGGGGCTCCTCTGATACGGGGATTATCAGTTGTGGCGACTATACGGTTGTGCCGCAATCGCGTTGATGTGAGTTGGTCGGGAGCCGACCGCGGTCGGCTCCCAACCAAGGCGTCGGTTACAGCTGGAGCGCCTTCCAATCCAGGTGCTGTTGCGCGAGGCGATCGATCGCGGCGAGGAGGCCGAGGCGCTGCGTGCGGACTTCGCGATCCGGATCCATGACCAACACTTCTTCGAAGAAGGCTTCCACCGTCTCTGGAAGGCCGACGGCTCGCTCGACCCAGCTCCCCAACGTGTCCGAAGCGGAAGCACCGGTAGACAGTGCCCCCATTGCTTCGATGAGTCGCCGCTCGCTCGCGGTGATCAGAAGCCCGAACTCATCTGTCGCGTTGGTGCCCGCGGGCAGGATGCGACCGACCCGTTGCAGGGCTGCCGCGACTGTTTGGAACTGCTTCTCCGTGATGAGGGATTCCAGTTCTGCGAGCCGAGCGGTGGTGAACGCGGGTCGATTCGCGAAGGGGAGTACGGCTTCGGTCAGGTCGTGGCGGTGGCCTTCGTCGGAGAGTTGCTGCGCCAGACGGTCTCGCAGGAAGGCGGTCATGTCGTAGAGCTGCCCGCCGCCGACTTCCACGGGTTGGTGCTCCGCGGCGGTGTGCAAGGCCCCGGCGAGGGAGACATCGGCCAGGGCCGGGACGGCGCGATGGAGGGCGATGATGCCGAGCGCGGCGCGGCGCAACGCGTAGGGGTCTTTCGAGCCGGTCGGCATGCCGATGGTCGCGCCGAGGCCGGTGAAGAAGTCGAGGCGGTCGGCGAATGCCAAGATCGCACCCGCCGGGGTCTGCGGGAGCTGGTCCCCGGTGCTGCGGGGCAGTTCCGTTTCGAACAGCGCCTGGGCGACTGCGTCGCTCTCGCCGGCTTCGGTCGCGTAGGTGCGGGCCATCGTTCCGGCCAGGCTGGTCATTTCGGTGACCATTTGCGAGCCCAAGTCGAACTTGACCAGGCCCGAGGCTTTGTCGAGCGTGTCCCGATCGTCCGGGGTCAGTGGGAGATTCGCGCTGAGGTCGGCGGCGATGGCACGAATACGGGCGGCGCGGTCGGCGACCGAGCCGAGCCTGTCTGCGAAGGAGAGGCGTTCGAGTCGCTGCTGCATCTGCTCGATCGGGGTTTTCAGGTCCGCGCGGTAGAAGAACGCGGCGTCCTCGAAGCGGGCGCGCAGCACCGCCTCGTTACCCTCGCGCACTGCTGCGGTGTCGATCGGGCCGTTGGCAATCGCGACGAAGTTGGGCATCAGGGCACCGTCGCGGTCGCGGACGGGGAAGTACCGCTGGTGCTTGCGCATCACGCCGGTCAGGATCTCCTCGGGCAGATCGAGGTAGTCCGAACTAAACGCACCCAGGACGGCGGTTGGCTGCTCGACTAGGAACGTGACCTGATCGGCAAGGGCCGCTTCAGCTTCGAAGTCGATGTGCCCGCAGACGGTCTTGGCCGCCGAGGTGGCCTGCGCGGCGATCGCCTCGCGGCGGGCCACTTCGCCCACGATGATGCCCGCGTTCTCCAATGTCGAGGCGAGGTCGTCGGCGCTGGCGACGCTCACGACCGGTTCCGGCGCTGACCGGTGCAGCCTGGTGATCGGGCCGGCGGTGAGCCTGGAAGCCGCCGCGGGGATCACTTCGGTGCCCCACAACGCGCAGATCCAGCGGATCGGGCGGGTGAAGGCGAGCTTCGGGTCCCGCCAGCGCATGTTCTTCCCTGAGCGCAGGCCGACCGTGACGTCCTCGATAACCGCGGCGAGGACCTCGAGAGCATGACGGCCGGTTTCGGTGTGGGAGTGGGCGACATACGGAGTGCCGCCGACGTCGATGATCTTCAGCTCGGCCGCGTCGATGCCGTTAGCGCGGGCGAAACCGAGTGCGGCCTTGGTCGCATTGCCCTCGGCGTCGAACGCGGCGGCCTGCTTCGGGCCGCGGACGGTCACCTCGCGGTCGGATTCGCGTGAGGCGACCGCTTCGATGCGGGCAACGATTCGTCGAGGCGTTGCGTGAACGGCAACGTCACCGTGCTCCAGATGCGAAGCGGACAGGAGCGCGCGGAGACGTTGCTCGACTTGGGTGAGGGCGGCGCGGGCTTCGGCCGGTGGCATTTCCTCGGTCCCGATTTCGAAAACTGCGGTCTGCGGCCCGGTCTCGGTGGAGAGCGGGGCCTCTGCGGGCGTGCCGAGTTCGGCGGGAGTGGCGATACCGAGCGGGTTCCCTGCGTCGGCCCTTTTGGCGATCCACAGCTTCGCGACTTCATGTGCGAGGGTGCGCATCCGGGCGAACGCGGCGGCGCGGTCCGAGGTTGAGACGGCGCCGCGAGCGTCGAGCACGTTGAACGCGTGCGACATCTTCAGGATGTTGACGTGAGCCGGGATCGGGAGCCGGGCGTCGACCAGGCGCGTGGCCTCGCCGCCGTAGCGGTCGAACAGGTCGCGATGGGTTTCGATGTCGGCGTCGTCCAGGTAGTAGCGCGACATCTCGTACTCGTTCTGGCCGAAGACCTCGCCGTAGCTGATCCCGGGCGCGTACGCGATGTCCTTGAAGTGCGTGACCCCTTGGAGTGCCATGAGGATGCGCTCCATGCCGTAGGTGATCTCCACGGCGGGCGGGTCGAGGGTGACGCCGCCGGACTGCTGGAAGTAGGTGAACTGGGTGATTTCCAGGCCGTCGAGCCAGACTTCCCAGCCCAGGCCCCACGCGCCGAGCGCGGGAGAGGCCCAGTTGTCCTCGACGAAGCGGATGTCGTGAGCGCGGGTGTCGATCCCCAAGGCGGCCAAGGACTCCAGGTAGAGCTCTTGGGCATTGCCGGGCTCGGGTTTGAGGATGACCTGGAACTGGGTGTGCATCTGGATGCGGTTGGGGTTGTAGCCGTAGCGGGCGTCGTCGGGCCGGACGGAGGGCTCGACGTAGGCGACCTTCCAGGGCTCGGGGCCGAGGACGCGAAGTGCGGTCGCGGGGTTGAGAGTCCCCGCGCCGACTTCGGTGTTCATGGGCTGGACGGTGAGGCATCCGTGGCCGCTCCAGAAAGTAGTCAGGCGTGCCAGGGCGTCTTGCATGGTCGGTGCGGTCACGGTACTCACCCCGCTTTCAAGGTCGATTGTGGATGGTTGTTGCAGAGTCGAACACACTGCGGGTGTGCTCGGTGAACCAGGAGGCCCCCGCCGCGGGAAGCGGTTCGGCCAGCAGGGACTTGTAGAACGCGACCGTACGGGGCAGGCTCGCATTCTTCAACGCGATTTCCTCCGCCGGTCTATCCCGCCTCTACTGGTTCTCCTGCTTCGGCCTGCATGTGGTTGTCTCGCTTGATCCAGCTCTTGCCTTCTGCTGCGATGCCTTCAAGGATCCGCAACGCGTGAATGAATCCCGCTGCAGAGAGGTTGATCCTCAGGAAGTCATCCTGAGTGAGGACTGGGTCGGCGTCGATGGTGGCTCCCTCGGTCACGGCGATATTCCTGGTCGGGCCGTTCGTGAGGGTCAGCTTCAGGACGCGGCTGGTATCCGAGTGTTCGGCGACGTTGACCGAGGAGACAGCGTCGAAACGAAAGTTGTTGCGCTCCTGACCGTTGAACTCGGCGTGCTCGAAGTCCAGCTCGGAGATGACCTCCCGGACCCCGTCCTCGGTGATGAGGAACAGCCGTAGATCGTATCTGGAGAACCGCCAGGGACCACGACGTACCCGATGGCGTGCACGTCCCTTGGCGGGAGCCTGGAACATTGCGTCGGCGATGACATCGTGCCACGACAGCCGGTAGTGGCGAAGCGCTTCATCGGCGAGCATGGTTTTATCGCATTGCAGCCAAGTCTGCATCTCATGCTCGCTCGGCCGGGTCCCATCCAGTCGGGCCTTCCATCGAGTGAAGGCAGCTTTCCGCTCTTTCCGGTTGCGGTCGTAGTCCTCGTACTCGTCTCGATATCGGCGACCTCGGTTGTCGATTCGGTGCAGCAGCTTCAGAGTGAGTGGCGCGCTGATCGCGGTGGTGATGACGGCGATCCAGGAGGTGATCGGAGCATTGTGAGCTGCTTCGGCGGCGACGAAGACCATGGCGATCGACAAGGCCGTCAGCGACAGCACGCACTTGATCTTGGTTGACCGGGTGACGTGATACTGCGTCAGATACTCCTGGAGCGATCCGTTTTCCCACTTGCGCCGGATGTCCTGGGCGAGGTAGCCGATCAGCCAGTTCACCTCGTCGATCTTGACGGCCTTCTCCCGATAGATCTCGGCGATTTCATCGCGGAGGTGGCTCCTGATGCCAGCGGTGCCGAACAGCCATTGGGAACGGTCGACGCCGTTTGGCCTGTACTTTCCGAAGTAGCGTTCGAAAGCATTGGAGACGTCGTTCGCAAAGCCGCCTCCGCTGGTCCGATCAACAGTCGGCACACTGAGGTAGAGCTGGTTCTTGGACCTGATCCGATCAGCCCGATATCCCCAATCGAACGCGGCTCGGACACCGGTGTAGCCGGCGGTGAGAGCGAGCAGGTACGCGAGGATCGCCTGAATGTTCAAGGCGGACGCGATGATCCAGCCGAGATAGCCGACAGCGAAGATAAGCACCAGGAGACCTCCACCTGCCCGAGCCATCTCCGCAACGGTAGTGGGTTCGTGAAGAGGCTCGCGGGCACGTGCGCCGATCGGTCGGGGATGGAAATACGCCCACACTCGGTCCAATCGGTCGTTGCTGAACCGGTCGGCCTCGGCCTGTTCCTTCATCTCGGCCCAGAGCTTGTCCTTGAGCGAGCCGCGAAGCACCAAGTGGAGGTGCCGGTTGATCTTGACCCGGAGCTCGGAGCGCAGCTCCAGGATCGTCTTCTCCGCCGTGTCGATGTCGCCACCGGAGCCGTTCAAATGGAAGATGATCTCCTTTATCGCCTCCAACGCAGTTCGGTACTCGCCAGCAGCAGAGGCACGAATAACTTCGCCGATATGGTTCAGGCGCAGACGTTCTCCGCGGTCGAGGTCACGATATGAACGTGTGCTGAGCAGCGCCAACACCCAGTGGAACCGGACTTCGGCGTTGTCGTAGTCCGCGGTCATGGCCTCACTGATCAGCTCTTCGGCCTTCACCGGCACGCCGTCGGCCAGGTAGCGGACGCCCACGTTGTATTTCTCCTCGGGAGTCGCGTCCGGGGAGAGGAAGTAGACGTTGGAGTTGTGGACTTCGTTCGCCTGAAAGCCGACCTTGGCTCCGGCTGCGGCGGTGTTCACGGTTCGGGGGTGCGGCGGTATTGATCGAGGGGTGTTCTGGTTCATGACAGTCCGTTCACTGCCGTGATCACGGTGGCGACGTGGGCGGCTGCACTGGTGGTACCTGCGACGAGTCCGCTGAGACGTTTGAGGGCCAGCAGCGATCGCTTTCTGCCGGTCTCTCCCGGTTCTTGGAGTGCGTGTTCGGCGGAATCGAGTTCGGCGCACGCAGCTTCGTAGGTCTCGTCGTCGACTTCGCCGTTGGCGTGGTCGTGGTCGAGTCGACCGCGGACACCGGTCACTGCGGCAATGAGATCGCCGCCGACGTTGTTGGAATGGGACGTGTTCATCCAGACGTTGCTGCCGGTGACGGTGGCCGCTTGGATGCCGACCTGCCCGGAAGCCATGTTGTACACCGTATTCGTCGCTGGTCGCGGGTCGGGAGAGTTCGATGACATGGCGGTCTCCGTTCGTTCCTTGACGAGTTCCGTTGCGAGTTGCACCGCGAACGCGGCGGCATTGGAGGCGGCGCGCGGTTGCCACTGGACGTCGCCCTCAGTGTTCTTGGTGCCGTCCGCCTGGTCGCTGATGCCGCGGACGATGCCGACATGGGCGTTGTTGAGATGTCCGGCGTGTGCGACCCCAGCGGCCTCCATTTCAATCGCTATCGCATCGTTGTAGTGGTCGCGAATCCACTGCGCTTCCCGAGATATCCGGGAGTTCTGGACGATCTCGCCTGCAGCGATCGCACCGAACCGCACCTCCGGCCGATCGGCATCGGCAGGGAGTCGATGCCTCCAGTCCCCGGACCGTTCGATCTCGTGGGCGAGCTGGCTCAGCATGTGGGGCGCTTCCCATGCCCGGGGGCGCGCCTTGATGCCGTCGTGCTCACCGGTGCCACCGTGGTAGGCGTACACGCGCTCGGCCACCACCACGTCGCCGAGACCCGGCTTGTCCCACAAGGCACCAGCGACACCGACGAACAGGACGGCGTCCGGAGCGAACTCCTGGATTGAGCGTTCGGCGATCACCGCCGAAGATTGGTTGCCGACCCCGGTCAGTCCAAGCGCGACCCGGCATTGCGTGCCTGGAATGGTGCCGATCTCGAACCGGGTCCCCGCACTGTGGCGATGCAGCTCGGGCCCGGCGAGGTGTACTCGGACCGCTGTGTATTCGAGGTCCAATGCCGTCAGCATGACGACGAGTCTCTTGCTTGTCATCATGAAACTCCGGATTCGGGTTGGTGCTCGGGACGGGTGAGCGGCGGGCTCAGCGTCATGGCGGAACCGGCGCGAAACACCCTGGCGGGCCGACCTCTTGCCCCGCGGCGACCGACCTCGGCGGGCTCGATGAACCCGGGGACGCTTTGGACCTTGCGGTAGAAGTTGCGCTGGTCAAGGGCGATGCCCCAGACCGCTTCATAAACTCGCTGCAGTTCTGCGATCGTGAAGGTGTCGCCGCAGAAAGCCGTTGCCAGCGGAGAGTTCTCCAACTTGACGCGCGCTCGCTCAACTGCATCGGTGACGATTTGGCGGTGGTCGAACGCCAGCTCTACTCGGCCAGAGAGCACGTCGTCGACCGGAAGCCATCCAACCCCCGAAGCATCGGTCCCGGCGACTGGCTCTGGGATGCCTGGAGCGATCGCCAGATATACCACCGACAGCACTCGCCCCCGCGGATCACGATCGGGGGCACCATAGGTCCCGATCTGCTCGATGTGGAGTTGCACTCCGTCCAGGTCCGCTTCCTCACGAAGCTCGCGCAGCGCGGCATCGTAGATGTCTTCGCCGGCATTGTTGAGAAAGCCACCTGGCAGTGCTTGACATCCCTTGAAGGGGTCGATCCCGCGCTCTATGCCCAGGACGTGGAATGTCGAGGCACGCAACGTCAGGATCACCAGGTCAACCGCTACCAGGATGGCTGGTGGGGTCCATGACTCGTCCGGCTCCGGCACCGTCATCTCCTTTAACTGTCAATGTGACAGTAATTCTAGGGCCTGAGACTCCGGAGCGCAAGACCAGCTCGGATGAACGATCGTCACTCGGTGTTGGCGGGCGTTGCTGAGGTCAGGGCTTCGCGTCGAGACCGGCGAGCTTGGCTCGGACCTGCTCGGCGTCGGCGTGGCCGAGGTCGTCGAGGATGGCCAGGGCTCGCTGCCAGGCGCGGCGAGCGGCGGCGGGGTCGCCCATGGTCTGCAGGGTGTCGCCGAGATTGGTGAGCGTGATGGCCTCGCTCGAACGGATGTCGAGGTCGCGTGCCAGCTCGAGCGCGCGCTGGTAGTGGGCGACGGCCCGGTCGTGCTGTCCGAGGTGGTGGTGGATGTATCCCAAGCTGTCCAATGTGGCCGATTGGCCGGGGCGGTCGTCGGCGGCCTGCAGGAGGATCAGGGACCGTTCGCAATAGGTCAGCGCCTTCAGGTGATCGCCGGCCTGCGTGTGGCACCAGCCGATGGCGCCGAGTGCATTGGCCTGACCGTCCCGGTCACCGGTCGCCTCGTACAGCTCGAGGGCGCGCTCGCTGCATTCGATCGCTTCGCCGAATCGTCCCTGCCGCATCCAAAGGCGGCCCCGCACTATCGACGTGTGCGCTTGACCGAGACGGTCGTTCGTCCCCTCGCACAGTGTCAGCGCCCGGTCGAGGTGCTTGTGCGCGTCCTCGACGCGATCCAATCGGGTGTACGCCTGCGCGAGCAGGCGATTCCCTCGGACCTCGACGGCGGCGTCGCCGAGCCTGCGGACGGCTTCCAAGGCCGTCTGCCACGTGGCGGCCACTTCCCGCCAGTGCCCCCGCCGATGGAGATATTCGGGGAGGCTCCACGCCAGTTGCCAGCAGTGCACGTCGAACCGGTGCTCGGCGGCGTGGTCGACGGCGGCGATCAGCACGTCGTGCTCGGCGGCGAACCAGGCCATCGCCGCCCCGTCATCGTCCACTGGTTCGGGAGTGACGCCGTGGCGGGCGGGCGCGAGAGCGATCGGGTCCTGGTTCGGATCGAGCAGCCGACTGCCCGCATGGGCGGTGCGCAGATAGTGGTCCAGCATTCGGTGGACCGCCCCGTTCCGGTCGTCCGGCGAGTCGTCGGCGTCCGCGAGTTCGGTTGCGTAAGAGCGCAAAAGGTCGTGAAACGAGAACCGTCCCGGCCGCGACTCGACCAGCAGATTGGCTCGGGCCAGATCGGCGAGCAGCCGATGGGTGTGCCGCGGTTCGATTCCGGCGAGCGAGGCGGCCGCGGCGCAGGTGAAGTCGGGCCCAGGGTGCACGCTGAGCAGTCGGAACAGCCGTGCGATGTCGGGCTTGAGGGCACGGTAGGACCAAGAGAACACCGCGCGGACGTCGATGGTCTGGTCGGAGTCGGCGAGCGCGTTGAGGCGCCCGCCGGCGCCGCGAAGTTCCGCGGCCAGGGCCGCCAGCGGGAAGCCCGGGTTGGCGGCGGCGCGGGCGGCGACGATCGCCAGCGCGAGCGGGAGTCCGGAGCAGGCGTCGATGATCTGGTCGGTCGCTTCAGGTTCGGCGGCGGTCCGCTTTGTGCGGAGCCGACGTGTCAGGAATCGGGCGGCGTCTTCGGCGCCGAGTTGATCGAGGATGATCGGGTGGGAGCCTTGCGTGATCAGGCCGGAGAGCCGGTCGCGGCTGGTGATGACGACCAGGCTGCCGGACGCGTTCGGCAGGAGCGGGCGAACCTGGTCGGCGTAGCGGGCGTTGTCCAGGATCACCAGGACCCGTTTGTCCGCAAGGAGACTGCGGAACAAACCGACTTGGGAGTCCAGTTCGTGCGGGATCCTCTCTGGCGCTACACCCAGTGCGTCGAGGAAGGTCCGGACGGCTTCGGCCGGTGCCATCGCCGGTCCGACCGGGTCGAAGCCGCGGAGGTTGACGTACAGCTGGCCGTCGGGAAACCGGTCGGCGACGCGGTGCGCCCAGTGGATCGCGAGTGCCGTCTTGCCGATCCCGGCTGTGCCGGTGAGCACGGCGACCGGGACGGCTCCAGCCGCTGCGTCGTCGCCCGGCAGCATCCGATCGAGCTCGGTGAGCTCCGGTGTCCGTCCGGTGAAGTAGGTGGCCGAAGCCGGGAGCTGCCGGGGGAACGTCCATTCCGCCGCCCTGGGACGGAGCGGGACCGCGCCGACGGCGAGGAATTCATCGGCGGTTTGCTGCGATTCGGGGCCGCCGCACAGAATTCGCTGATGCAGCTGCTCCACCGGCTTCGACGGCCTGAGTCCCAGATGCTCGTCCAGCAGCCGGTACAGGCGCTGGTACGCCGCCAATGCCTCGCCTTGGCGTCCGGCGCGGTGCAGGCCGAGCATCAGCAGCCGCCACAGGCTCTCGCGCAGTGGATTCGCGGCGGTCAGCGCCTCAAGTTCGGCGACCGCCGCGGTAGGGGCTCCCGATTCCAGCTCCGCGCCCAGGCATTGCTCGGTGACCTCCATCCGCAGCTCGTCGAGGAGTCGGGCCTTGTCGCGCACTGCCGGGACGTCGATGCCGGTGAACGCCGCGGTGCCGCGCCACAGGCCCAGCCCTTCGCGAAGCGTGGCGGCCGTCTGCTCGATCTCGCGGTCCTGCAAGGACTGTCGCCCTTGAGCGGCGAGCGCCTCGAAGCGGTGCGCGTCCACCGCTTCGGGGGCGACCTCCAACGCGTACCCGCCGGCTCGGCCGTGCAGCGCCACGCCTCGATCGAACCGGCTCAGTTCCTTTCGCAGCTGGTAGACATAGGTTCGCAACGTCGCTCTGGCCGCTTGCGGGGGCCTCCCGGCCCACAGCTGGTCGATGAGCCAGTCGCGTTCGGACACCTGGTTCACGTCGAGGAGCAGCAGGGCCAGCAGCGTCCTCGGTTTCGCCGCCCGGGGCGTCACCGTCCGGCCGCCCACGTCCAGTTCGAGCGGGCCCAGGACCCGAAGCTTCACCGTGCCTTCAGCGTGCCGAGCCCTCATCGGATCGTTCCGAGTGAACCGGGGGAACCGGCCGGAGGCGATGCGCCGCGACCGAGGAGGCGGAGGGCTGCCTCCACGGGCCAGGGTTTCACCACTTTTTCACCACTTTCCATGGGCAGGATATGAAACCGAACACCGAGTCGAAGTCGGTGCGAAGCAAGAGAAAGCAGGTGAAGATGGTGCTCAAGAATACTCGCCTCCGGCGGACCGCCGCTGCGGCACTGATCGGAACGATGATGACCGGCATCCTCGCTCTCGGCACGGCCGCGCCCGCGGCGGCCGATGACGTCTCCGCCCAGGGCTGGCCGACGGGGTGCACCGCCCAAGTCCAAACCTGGGGCGCGGTCGCCCAGTGCAGCAGCCACAACGGCGGCTCCTACCAGGCCATGGCGACCTGCAAGGACAGCAACGGGAACACCTTCACCGCCAACGGTACGTGGAGGCAGACCGGATGGTCCAGGGCGTACTGCCCGGGCAGCTCCAAGGGCACGCACGCGAACGTCTGGACCTCGCCGACTCCCTGACCCGCAACGCAAGCGGATCGCTCTAGAAAGGATCTACACCGATGAAGAAGATGATCTACACCCTGTTCGCCGTGATGGCGATGGCGGCAAGTGCCGTGGTCGGGGTGCAAGGGGCCGCCGCGGCACCCGAAGCGGCCCCGACCTCCGGGGACGTTTCCATCCAGGGCGTGCCGTCGGGATGCGCCGACTACCAGTACTACAACGGTTGGCTGGCCCGCTGCACCAAGGCCAACGGCGGGTCCTGGATGGTCATGGCGGTGTGCCAGACCGAGGGCGGCGGCCCCAAGTTCACCCGCAACCCGTCCGTCTGGCAGAACAAATCGAACGTGCCCTCGATCGTCAGCTGCCCCCCGGGATCCTTCGTGGTCGACGGCGGCATCTGGACCAGCAGCACCCCTTAAACCCCGCCTGAGGTTTCACGCACCGCCTCAATAACGTTCGCCCAGGTCAGAAGTGTCTCTGACCTGGGCTTCGCCGTTTCTCGATCAATTCGAACCGTAGTTTCGGCAAGACGGGTCCAGGTGACCGCCCCCGGCCCCTACTGGAGGTTCCATTGCTGGTTGGATCCGCCGTGGCAGGTCCACAGGTGGACCTTGGCGCCGTCGCTGGTCGCGTAGCCGCTGACGTCCAGGCAGAGGCCGGACTGCGCCGAGGTGACGGTCCCGTCGGCGTTCAGGTTCCACCGCTGGTTGGCCCCGCCGTTGCAGTTCCAGACGACCGCCGCCGTGCCGTTGGCGGTGCCGCCGTTGTAGGCGTCCAGGCATCGCCGGTCACCACCGGCGTACACGGTCAGCTCCCCGGCTTCGGTCAGGGTCCACTGCTGGTTGGCTCCTCCCCAGCAGCCCCAGATCTGCAGTTGCGTGCCGGGCGCGGTCGTCACGCCCGGCACGTCGAGGCACTTGCCCGCCGCCTCCGCACGCAACTCCCCGGTGGTCCCGCCACCGGTGGTCGGCGGCAGGAGCGTGATCGTGAAGGTCTCGTCGGCGTTGGTGTGCGGGAGGTTGACGGTCGTGCCGTTGCCGGACAGCGTCACCACGGTGTCCTGCACGGTGACCGGGCCGGTGACGGCGCCGCCGCTGTTGTACGGGATGCGCTGGACGAGCGCCCGGACCTGATTGTTCTGCACGATGCCGCTGGTGGCGTTCAGGTTCCGGAGGTCGACCGCGACGTTCCCGGTCGCGCCCCCGCCGCCCACGAGGACCCGGGCGGAGCCGGTCGTCTTGGTGGCGAACGGATCGTAGGACGAGCTCGGCGTGGAGCCGACGATCGTCCCGGTCTGCTGGGCGTAGAAGCGGTAGACCCACCATTCGCCCTTGGGCTGGTACTGGCCGCTCGCATCGCGGGTGAGCAGGTTGCCCAGGTCGTTGTGGAGGTTGCCGGCGCTGGCCCAGTTGGCGCGCAGGCCGTTCGCCCCGGCCCGTTCGAGCCGCGCGATGTACCAGGACCCGTCGCCCGGGTTCTGCTCGTTCGACGCACCGTACTCGTTGATCTGGTACGGACGCGGATGCGCGATGCCCCGTGAGTCCAATGAGGAGTTCGCGGCGGCGACGTTGGCCACCGGGTCGCTCGGCAGGGAGTGCCAGCTGACGATGTCGGGGATCGTGCCGCTGGACTTGGCGAAGTCGAGGTACTGGGTCCACCAGCCGGTCGCGGTCGTCGGGACGCCCGCGAGGCTCGGGCCGACGATGAGCTGGTTCGGGAACGCCTGCCGGACGCGATCGTACGTGCGCTCCCACAGCTCGAAGTACTGCGACTGCGGGCGGTTCCAGAACAGCGAGAGGTTCGGCTCGTTCCACAGGTCCCACTGGACCGTCTGGCCGGTGGCCTGGACGTCGGCGATGACGCGGTTGAGGAAGGCGTCGTAGTCGGTCCAGTTCCCGCCGTCGCCGGGGAAGCGGGAGATCGGGTAGCCGTCCGCGCCCCAGAGGTCGTGCAGCAGCAGGATGAACTCGCCGCCGAGTTCCTTGGTGCGCAGGAGCTGCGCCTCGGTCGCGTTCCAGCGCCGGTCGTATTTGCCGGCGACCCAGCCGCCGGGGCCGTCGAGCTGCGCCCCGCCCGCTCGCATGTACTGGAAGTTCACGTCCTCGTAGAAGTGGTCGGGGGGACCGGAGGCGTCTTCGGTCATCCCGTAGATCCAGCCGGAGGCCCGGTAGGTGGGGGAGCCGCCGTTCACCGCGAAGTCGACCGAGACCGACTCGTCGGCGGCCTGCGCGGCAGGTGGGGCGGAGAAGAGGAGGGACGCGGCGATGAGGACGCCGACCGCGAGACGGGCGGCGAACGGCCGCCCGCGTCCTTTGTTGGTGGTGTGCATTGGCAACTCCTTGTATCGATGCCTGATACGAGAAAGGAGGGGATCGGACCGGTCCGGCGGCGCTTCGGTGAGTGATGTGGCGAACCGGTTCGTTGCCATCGTATCGATGAGATCGATGCATGTCAATGGAGCGAATCTGATCGGAGAAACGCTGTCTGCCTGTGACTCTATGCAGGAGAGCATCCTACGGGCGAGGTCGTCGCGCCTGAGCCTTGTCTCACCGATCGAACCGATTCGCCGCGAACGCTCCCGGGCCCGCGGCGAACCGATACACTCGCCATGTCAAGCGGCACGAGGTGAGAGGAGTCGGCGTGGCGACCATCGGCGACGTCGCACGGGAGGCCGGCGTCTCACGCAGCACGGTCTCCTCCGTCCTCACCGGACGAAAATACGTCACCCCTGAGACGCGCGCCCGCATCGAGGCGGTCATCGCCAGACTCGAATACTCCGTCAACACCGGCGCCCGGGCCCTCGCCACCAACCGGACCATGACCTTCGGCATCGTCGTGCGCTTCCACGAGGCCGAGTTCAGCCCCGCGCTCGCGACCTACCTTGTCGCCCTTTCGGACGCGGCCCGCGAGCAGGGCTACGCGGTGATGCTGCTGACGGAGGCGGACGGCGCCGAGGCCGTGCGGCGGGCCATCTCGGGGCGGCAGGTCGACGGCCTCATCCTCCTCAACGTCCTCGACGGCGACCCGCGCCTGGAACCGATCGGCCAGTCCGGGTTCCCCGCAGTGCTGATGGGGATGCCCGAGGACACCCGCGGCATCGACGCGGTGGACCTCGACTTCGGCACGGCCGGAACGATGCTCGTCGACCACCTCGCCGACGCCGGGCACCGCGAGGCGATGTTCGTGCGCTGGCCCGAAGAGCTGTACCAGGGCGGGTCCACGTACGCGACCCGGTTTGGGCGGGCGGCGTACCAGCGTGCCGCCGAGCGGGGTCTCCGGTTGGTGTCGGTGCCCGTGCCGGTCGGGCCCGAGCAGGTGCGCGAGACGCTCCGCGCCGCACTCCAGGAGCCGACCAACCCGCGCACGCTGCTCATCCACAACGACGCGGCCGCCGCGATGCTCCCCTTCGTATTGAGCGACCTCGGCCTCGACGTGCCCGCCGACCGCAGTGTCGTCTCGCTGCACTCGGCCGAGCTCGCGCGCCTCTACGTGCTGTCGTACACCGCCGTCGAGTCCGAGCCGACGGCCGTCGCCGAGGCCGCGGTCGAGTTGCTGTGCGCGCGCCTCGCGGAGCCGGACCGGCCTGCGCAGCGGCAGCTCGTCACGCCGCGTCTGGACCGGAAATCCAGCGTGGAAAGCCTCGCGTAACACCCCGAACCGGTTCGCCTTGACGCGGCCGCGAGACCTTGGCATGATCGTCAGCGAACCGGTTCGCTGACGAAGGGTATTTCGACTGATGACGACGTTCGAGACGGCCAAGGATTCGGTCACCTGGCGCGGGGACGGCGAGACCCTCGTCGTCCAGGCCTGGGGCAAGGACGCGCTGCGGGTGCGCAGCACCCGCGCGGGGGAGGTGCGCGACACCGACTTCGCGCTCCTGGAACCTGAGGCCGCCCCCGTCGCGATCGAGGTCGACGGCGACACGGCGACGCTCGTCAACGGTGCGGTCACCGCCGTCCTCAGCGCTCACGGCGGCTTCGACTACCAGACCGGCTATGAGGTCTTCGGCTGCTCGCTCGAGTTCCGCGACGCCGCGGGCCGGACCGTCCTCAAGGAACTCGGCAGCGGCGGGGCGCTCAAACGCATCGCGCGCGAGTTCCGGCCGCTGCCCGGCGGCGCGCACCGGCTGCGGGCCTCGTTCGAGCCGGTCGCGGGGGAGAAGCTGTACGGCATGGGCCAGTACCAGCAGGAGATCTTGGACGTCAAGGGCTCCACGTTCGAGCTGGCGCACCGCAACTCGCAAGCGAGCGTGCCGTTCGTGGTCTCCAGCGCCGGGTACGGGTTCCTGTGGCACAACCCGGCGATCGGCTCGGCCACGTTCGCCGCCAACCGGACCGAGTGGTCCGCGGAGGCGACCGAGCAGCTCGAATACTGGATCACCGTCGGCTCCACCCCGGCGCAGATCAGCGCCGCCTACGCCGACGCGACCGGGCACGCGCCGATGATGCCCGAGTACGGCCTGGGGTACTGGCAGTGCAAGCTGCGGTACTGGAACCAGGAGCAGCTGCTCGAAGTCGCGCGCGAGCACAAGCGGCGCGGCCTGCCGCTCGACGTGATCGTCGCCGACTTCTTCCACTGGTCGAAGATGGGCGACTTCCGGTTCGAGGAGGAGTTCTGGCCCGACCCGGAAGCAATGTGCGCCGAACTGAAAGAACTCGGCGTCGAACTCATGGTCTCGGTCTGGCCGCAGGTCTCCGTCGAGTCCGAGAACTTCGCGAAGCTCAAGAGCGGCAACCACCTCGTGCGCACCGAACGGGGCCTGGACCTCCAGATGGGATTCCAGGGCCCCAGCATGTTCCTCGACGCCACCAGTCCGCGCGCCCGCGAAGCGACCTGGGAGATCGTCAAACGCAACTACCACGACCTCGGGATCAAGCTCTTCTGGCTCGACGAGGCCGAACCCGAGTACGGGGTCTACGACTTCGACAACTACCGCTACCACGCCGGACCGAACACGCAGGTGGGCAACCTCTACCCGCAGGCGTTCTCGCGCCTGTTCTACGAAGGCCAGAGGGCCGCGGGTCAGGACGAGGTGGTCAACCTCGTCCGCTGCGTGTGGGCCGGCAGCCAGCGCTACGGCGCCCTGGCCTGGTCCGGCGACATCCATTCCTCCTATGAGGACTTCCGGATGCAGATCACCGCCGGGATCCACATGGGCGTCGCGGGCATCCCGTGGTTCACCACCGACATCGGCGGCTTCGGCGGCGGGAACATCGAGGACCCGGACTTCAAGGACCTCCTCGTGCGCTGGTTCCAGTTCGGCGCGTTCTGCCCGGTCATGCGCATGCACGGCCACCGGCACCCGAGCGAGGAGGTCCGGGCCGCCGACGGCTCACCGCGTCAGGAAGCGGGTGCGCCGAACGAACTGTGGAGCTACGGCGAGGACGTCTACGCGGTCCTCTCGCGCTACGTGCACTTCCGAGAGGCGTTGCGCCCCTACACCCGTCGCCTCATGCGCGAGGCGCACGAGGCGGGCCAACCGGTCATGCGCGGCATGTTCCACGAGTTCCCCGCCGACGCGGTGTGCGGGGACCTGGCCGACCAGTACATGTTCGGCCCCGACCTCCTGGTCGCCCCGGTCCTCGAGGCGCACGCGACGAGCCGCCGGGTCTATCTTCCGGTAGGCGCGTCCTGGACCGACCTCCACTCTGGAGCGGTGCACGAAGGGGGCCGCTGGCTCACGGCGGACGCGCCGATCGAGCGGATCCCGGTGTTCACGCGCGACGGGGCACTGGCGGAACTCGTCGGGACGCTCTGACGACGGCCGCGCACGCGAGCGCCACCGCCGCGAAGCGCGGAGGCCGCCGACCCCGCGCCGAATGCGGATCACCGACCGCGACGCCCTGCCGGGTCACGGCGCCTGCCGGTTGCTTCCCAAGGGCTTGCGGAGCGCCCGGGGTGAGGCGCCGAGTTCGCGGCGGCAGGCCTTGTTGAACGCCTGGAGGTCCGGGATGCCCACGGAGGCCGCGATCGCGGGGATCGACAGGGTCGACTCGCGCAGGAGGTGCCCGGCGCGTTCGAGGCGGCGGCGCCGGATGTGCGCGACCACGGTGGTGCCGGTGGCCCCGCGGAAGAGCCGCGTCAAATGGTTGTGCGAGATGCCGGCCGCGGCGGCGATCTGCGGGACCGTGATCGGCAGCGGCAGATGCTGCTCGATGTGGGCGAGGGCCGCGGTCACCGCCTGCGGATTCCGCCCGTCGTGCTCGTTGGACGGCAGGTGGACGATGCGCCACAGCGCCGCCCAGGCCTCAGCGGACGCTTGCGCCCGCGACTGCGGGGCGGCGGTGATCGCGCGCCGCAGCATGTCGGCCAGCGCCGGTGCCGCGGGCCCCGCGTCCCGCATCGCCGGCGTCTCGACGGCTTCGCCCCGCTCGGCCAGGTGGAGGTGGAGGTAGAGGTGCTCGGAAGGCCCGCGGTAGCGGAAGCGGGCCTCGACGCCGGCCGGGATGAGGCTGATGTGGCCCGGCCGGATGGCGTGCGGGGTGCCGCCGATCCAGAGGTCGGCCTCGTAATCGAACAGGTGCAGCTGCCACAGTCCGGGCAGGCGGAAGACGTCCTCGCTGGTGGTGAGGCCGTGGACGGCGATGCCCGCGCCGACGACCTCCGGCGGTCGGTCGAGGTGGAGCCGAACTCGTTGCACGGTGAAAACCAACCACTAGTCGGTGAATACATCCAATTACAAAGGGCAGATGTCCTTCTAGTCTCATCGTATGACAACCACCAAGCATCTCCTGACCTCGGTCGAGATGGCGCGGTTCGTCGCCAACGGTTTCCACCGCATGGACGCGATCGTGCCGCCCGACCTCAACGAGCGGGCCATCCCCGAATTCGACGCGGGGCAGCAGCCGCACGTCGACTACGGGACGCCGCTGCGGAAGGCCTTTCCGGAGGGTTCGATCTCGCGGACCCTCCTGGACATCCCGGCGGTCGCCGGGGCGCTGCAGAGCCTCGTCGGGGCCGACCCCACGGTGGACCACCACCACACCCACATCCGCGAACCGCATGAAGGCGGCGCGCAGCCCCTCCACGGCGACGCGATCATCGACACCCGCGTCGACGCGTTCGACGTGCAGCTCATGTACTACCCGCAGGAGGTCACCACCGACATGGGCGGGACCCTCTCCGTCCCCGGCTCGCACCTGCGCCGCACCAACGAGTCCGACACCGGCCGCTACCAGAATCTGCGCGGCCAGACCCGCCTGACCTGCCCGGCCGGGACGGTCGTCCTGCTCCACCACGGCATCTGGCACGGCGGTCGCCGCAACGACTCCGACATCCGCAGGTACATGTACAAGATCCGCTTCAACCCCACCGTGCCCCAAGTGCGGACCTGGGACGTGTCCGACCTGGACGACCCGGGCGTGGCCGGCGAGCTCTCGGCCTACCACCCGTGGAGCGAGCACGCGACCTCCCGCCTGGAGATCTACAACCGCATCAAGATGTGGCGGGCCCTGACCAACGACGCCGCGTTCGACATCGACTACTGGGCGACCCGCGTCGCCAACCGCCCCGGGAGGGTCTGATGAAGCAGCAAGTCCTCGTTCTCTACCTCAACACCTCGGCGCTCGACGCGCACGTGCTGGCCTGGGCCAACTACGACGGCACCGGCAGGACGAACCCCACCACCGGCGACGGCGACGAGCCGCCGTACGAGACCGGCGTCGACGCGCTCAAGGACGGCTGGCGGCTCTTCCAGGCCTCGCAGCTCATCCCGCCCTACCCCGGGCACGAGTACGACACTTCGTTCCTCAAGCACGAGTTCTGGTTCGAGAAGTTCGAATAGGCCAACGCTCCGCTGCCGGACGCCGCGCCACCGGCGTCCGGCAGCGCCCCCGTCCGACGAACAGAAAGCTGCGTCGTCGCCGCCTTGACCTGCCGTACTAGGGCACCGTCAGTTCCATTGCGGCCAGGCGCTCCTTGCCTGCGACCGGGTTGATCCCGGTGATGCGGTCGCCGTCGAAGGCCAGCGTCATCACCAGCAGCAGCCTGCCTCGCGGTGCCAGGACCGCGATCCCGGCCTCGCCGTCGAGCAGGATCGGGCGCGCCAGGTTCGCCTGTCCGGAGAACCGCGTGGCCACGGCCTGTGCGCCGACGGCCTCGGATCCGCCCATCAGGCGGGCCGCGTCGTCTGGACGGATGGTGACGCTCGGGTCCAGCATGGACAGCAAGGCTTCGAACTCGCCGTCCCGCGCGGCCTGCAGGAACGCCTCCACGGCACGGTAGCGCCGCATCCGGTTCCCGTCGTCCGGAGTGGACTTGCCGCGCACCCGCTGCCGCGCGCGGCTCGCGAGCCGCTGCGTCGTCTCGGGACTGCGCTCCACGATCGGCGCGATGTCGACGAACGGCACCGAGAACAGGTCGTGCAGGACGAAGGCCAGCCGCTCGGTCGGCGACAGCGTGTCCAGGACCACCAGCAGCGCCAGACCGACCGAGTCGGCGAGCAGCGCTTCCTCTTCGGGGTCGACGCGGTGGAAGATCCGCACCCCGGAACCGGTCTCGGGGCCGTCGAGGGCGTCCTCGCGGCGCGACTTGCGCGACCGCAGCATGTCCAGGCACACCCGGCCCGTCACCGTCGTCAGCCACCCGGCCAGGTTCTCGACCTCGCCGGTGTCGGCGCGGGAGGCCTTGAGCCAGGTCTCCTGCACGGCGTCCTCGGCCTCGCTCAGCGAACCCAGGATCCGGTACGCGACCGCCCGCAGGTGCGACCGGTGCGATTCGAAGCGCTCGGCGAGAAAACTTTCTTCATTCATCTGTCTGGTTCCTTCGTCGCCGTCCGTCAGAGAGGTGGAAGCCAAGTTACCGACGACAACACTGAAGGAAGTCAATCATGGAAGCTCGCATGACCAACCCCGCCCTCGTTCTCCCCGCGGCGCAGAAGGCCATCGGCGCCCTCGCCAAGGTCGTCCAGTCGACCGACGTGCCGGAGAGCACGCTGGAGCTGGCGCACCTGCGCGCCAGCCAGATCAACGGCTGCGCCGGGTGCGTGGTCTTCGGCATCGACGAGGCGAAGAAGAAGGGCGAGACCGACGACCGCCTCCACTCGGTGGCGGTCTGGCGGGAGTCGCCGCTGTTCACCGAGGCCGAGCGCGCCGTGCTGGCGCTGACCGAGGCCGCCACCCGAATCGCCGACCGGCCCGAGGCCGTCACCGACGAGATCTGGCTGGACGCCGCCAAGCACTTCGAGGAGGACGAGCTCGCCGCCATCCTCCTCATGATCGGGATGACCAACCTCTTCAACCGACTCAACGTCACGACGAAGCAGCCCGCCGTCAAGAGCTGGTAGCCGCGGGGCCGGTGGCGCGGGCCTCCCGCGCCACCGGCGATCGACATCGCCCCTGAATGGAGACCCCCGATGAACCTCGCATTGTGGATCACGGCCGGCCTGCTGGCCGCCGTGCTCCTGTTCAGCACCTCGAAGATGTTCGTGCCCAGGGAGAAGATCGCCGCGACCGGCCGCGCCGCCGAATGGATCATGGACTTCAGTCCGACCGCCCTCAGGGTCATCGGGACGCTTGAGATCCTGGCCGCGGCGGGCCTGATCCTTCCCGCCGCTCTCGACATCGCGCCGATCCTGGTGCCGGTGACCGCGGTCTGCGTGGCGGGGCTGTTCGCCGGTGCGGCGACCATGCGCCTGCGCCGCGGCGAGCGCGGCACGATCACACCCGACCTGATCTATCTCGCCTTGGCCGTCCTCGTGGCCGTGGGCCGCTTCGGCCCCTGGCCCTTCAGCGGTTGAACCCCCTCGGGGCCAACGGAAAAGGCCGGATCAACGGTCGGCGTCGTAGGCCTCGCGGGCTTCGAGCGCTTCGGCGACTTCCCCACTGCATCGGCTCCGCGCGACGCAGCGTCGCGCGGAGCCGATGTCATCTCAGGCCTTATCCGGTGAGCGGGGAGAAGAGCCGAAGTGGTTGCTGCGGTCAGCCGCTCACGGATCGCGAATCAGCTCGCCTCCGCGATCGCGGCCTCGACCGAGTCGGCGAAGGTCGCGGAGTCGACGAGCTGGCCGCCGACCATCGCCGTAGGCGTACTGCTCACGCCTTGCTCGTTCGTGGCCGCGGCCGTGCTCTCCTGGAGCCAGCCCCGGTACGTCTCGTCACCGACGCACGCCTCCCACTTCGCGTCGAGTCCGACGTCCTCGGTGCCGATGCGCACCAGTTCGCCGTCGTCGAGCCCTCGAGTGTTCTCGGCGGGCTGGGCGGCGTACAGCGCGAGCGTGTAGTCGAGGAACTCCTGCTGACCGGCGTCGGCGGCGCACATGGCCGCCGCACCGGCGCGGGTCGAGTACTGCGTTCCCTGGCTCAGGCGGTCGAGGATGGCGATCGGGTGGTAGTTGATCTGGACCGAGCCCTCGTCGAACCAGCGTTGCAGATCGGCCGCGTAGGTCTCCTCGAACTGCTTGCAGGCCGGGCACATGTAGTCGATGTAGAGGTCGATCTGGACCGGTCCGTCGCCGATCTTGACGGCGCGGGTGTCGGTGGTCTCGGCGGCCGGTTCGTTGACCTCGTAGTCGACCTCGCGGTTCATCCAGATGCCGACGCCGAGCAGGCCGCCGATGAGCAGGACGGACGCGCCGATCGCGACGCCGAAGACGATGCGCTTGCGGCGCGCCTCGGCTTCCCGCTGTTCGCGGAGTGCTGCTGCGGATTGTTTTCGTGACGAAGTTGCCATTGTGGAGCTGTTCCTTTCAATGCGGCTGACCGCATTCGTGCAGGGTGAAGTCATTTCGGGACGCCGGCGAGAACCGCCCGGTCAGTGGCCGTCGCCGGAGCGACAGTGCCGCGGGCAGCACTGCAGGTGCGTCGCCGCTGGGCCGGGCCGGTGCGCAGGGCGACCGACACGGTTGGGAGGCAAGCGAAGAAGTCGTCCGTTCAGTCGCGCAGCGGCGATGCCGACGGGGCGTGCGCCGCCGTCGGTGAACGGGTTACCGGGAGAAGACCGCCGTCGGCGGGCCGCGTCGCGGCGCGGCCGTGGCGAGCAGCAGCTGCGGACGCACGTCCTCAAGGTCGGTCGCGATGCGGCGCGGGTGCAGGACCGGACCGGCCGCTTCGAGCAGTCGCAGCCGCAGACCCGGCCCGAACGCGAGGACGAGCAGCTCGAGGAACGCCGCCAGCGCGGCGTCGCCGCGGGCCAGCCACACGGCCGTGACGGCCATCGCCAGCGCGTGCGCCAGCAGCATGGCCGGGCCCGGCATCAGGTGATGCGCGTGGCCGGACGCGAAGATGAACCACGCGTGCAGTCCCGATTGGGCGAGCGCGCACGCGGCCGTGAGCGCTCCGATGCCGCGTTGCCTGTCGCCGAGGGAGTACGCCGGCGGCGCGAGGACCGCGACGGCGGCCGTGAACGTCCCGAAGGAGAGCAGCGTCCCACCTGCGATGAAGTGCAGGGCGGCCGTGACGGCCACGCAGGCCACCGCGAACACGAGGGCGCGAAGCCCGCGGATCAGCGGTTGACCGATATGCACCGAGTGATTCTCGCATGGCGGTCGCGGTGAACGGCGATCCGGATCAGGCACCGCAGTACTCGATCGAACGGTGCGGCACGGGTAATCTCACTGATCGAACGTAGGGAGGGTTCATGGCCGGCAGCCGCAGCAGGGCGCAGGGGGAGCTCGAACGCGAGGTCCTCGCGATCCTGCGCGCGAACGATCTGCCGCTCAGCGGCAAGGAGATCCTGGATCTCTTCCCGGGTTCCAAGCCGGCCCAGACGACCCTCCTGACCACCCTCGAGCGGCTGCGTCTCAAAGGCGATGTCGAGCGCGTCGGCACCGCCGCCCGGAACATGCTGTTCAAGGCCACCCGCTCCGATCCCGAGCACACGGGCAAGGCGATGCTCGACAGCCTCACCGAGTCCAGCGATCGCCGGGCCTCCCTGCTCAAGTTCGCCGGCAGCCTCGCCCCGGGGGACGTCGAGGTGCTTCGCGACGCGCTGGCGCCGAAGGCCCCGAAGGTCGACCGCGACGAATGATTCCCTTGGCGCTGACGCTGGTCGGCTACGTGCTGACGACGCTGGCGGCCGCCCCGCTGCTGGTCGGCCGCGGGCGGTGGCGCGTCCATCGTCCCCGTCTGGCGCTCGCGATCTGGTTCTGGATGTTCTTCAGCGGCCTGTTCGCGGCGGCGGGGAGCCTCGCTTCGGCCGTGGTCGCCGCGCTGGAGCAGGTCCTTGCGGCGCACCGGGATTCGGATTCGGCGCTCGGGATGCTGGCGGTCATGGCCCTGTGCTGGCTCGGCTTCGGTCCGGTGGGCGCGGCGCTGTTCGTCGTCACGGAGCGGACCCGGCCGATCCTGTTGCGCGAGCGTGAGACTCAGGGCGAACTGTCCGAGCTGGTGCGTCGGCTCCGCTACCGCACCGAGCGGTACGGTGACGTGACGGTGGGCTTCCTGCGGTACGAGCGGGCGTTCGCGTGCGCGCTCCAAGGTGCCGATTTGGACGTGCTGGTCTCCTCCGGTGCGGCGGGTGCGCTGAGTCCGGCCGAGCTCGGCGCGGTGATCGAGCACGAGCGGGCCCACGTGAGCTTGCGGCACGGGTTGGTGCTGCGCTTGGCCGAGGTCAACGCCGCCTGTCTGCCGCGGGTGCGCGCGGCCGCCGAGATGATGCGGTCGAGTGCGCTGCTCATCGAACTCGTCGCCGACGATGTGGCTGCTCGGCGGAGCGGGGCGGCCGCCGCCGGCGCGCTGCGCACGCTGGGGGCACTCGAAGACGATGAGTCGATGCTCTTGCGGGCCTTGCGATTGGAGCAGCGGGCCGATGCGGCGGACCGCGGGGTGATGGCGCGGTAGCCGACCACGGTCGCGACCGCATCTCGATGTTATTCTACAGTCTGTAGAACAATGACGTCGATTGGAAGATGCTCCATGCCGCACGCCCCCACCGGCCGCTTCCTCGCAGCCCTCTGCACCGCGGCCGCGCTCGCCGCCGTCGCCGCCTGCTCCGGAACCGACGCCGCGACCAGCGCGGCCGACGACGGCACCGGAGTCGGGGGCGGCGCCACCGCGTACCCCCTCACGATCGACAACTGCGGTCGCGAGGTGACCTTCGAGGCCCCGCCAGGGAAGGTCGTGATCATGAACGGCGCCTCGGTCGGCGAGGTCGAGTCGCTGCTCGCGCTCGGCCTGCAGGGCGCGGTCCACGCGAACGTCCAGTCGTACGGGATCTCCGAGGACCCCGCGATGGTCGAGCGGATCGCCGCGCTGCCCGACCGCGGCCTCACCGTCAACGAGAACTTCGACGTTCCCGCCGAGCAGATGCTCGCGCTCGAACCCGACCTCGTGATAGCCACCGCCGCAAGTGGATTCGACCCGGCCTACGGCTTCGCCCCCCGCGACGAGCTCGCCGCGGCCGGTGCGAACTCCCTCGTCAACCCCGCCAACTGCGCGCTCGGGGCGAGCGACGCCACCGCCGAACAGCAGGAGGCGTACGCGAACGCCGGCGTCGAGGACTCCTACGCCTTCCTGCGCCTGCTCGGCAGGATCTTCGACGTCCAGGACGAAGCCGAAGCGGTCGTGGCCGATCTGACCGCGCGCATCGACGCGGTCGAGGCCGCGGTCCAAGGCGCCGAACGGCCCACCGCGCTCCTCGTCTACCCCGGCATGTCCATGATGAACGCCAACGGCCTGCCCGCGGTCATGTCCGGCGGCATCTTCGACGACGTGCTCCACCGCGCCGGCGCCGTCAACTCGTTCGCCGGCGACACCGGCGTCACCGCCTCGCTGAGCCAGGAGCAGCTGGCCGCCGCCGACGTCGACTTGCTGGTCGTCGGCGGATTCACCCCGGGGGAGGACCTCGACGCCGAAGCCCAGGCCCTGTTCGAGGCCTACCCCGACTGGTCGGCCAGCCGGACCGGCAACTACGTGACCGTCTCCGACGGGGTCTACCTCGGACCGCTCAACGCCCTCGCCATCGAGAAGATCGCCCACAGTGCTCACCCTGACCGCTTCTGAGGACCTGGCCCGCCTGCGCCGCGGGGACCGCCGCCGTCGCATCGCGGCGCTCACCGCGCTCGGAGCGGCCCTGCTCGTCCTCGCCGTGCTCGGCGTCGCCGTCGGCTCCGTCCCGGTCGCCCCCGACCGGATCTGGGCCGTGCTCGCCGCCAAGGCGGGCCTCGGCTCCGACCCCACGACGCTGGAGACCACCATCGTCTGGACGCTGCGCCTGCCGCGAGTGGCGATGGCCGTCGTCGTCGGCGCCACGCTGGCGCTCGCCGGGGCGGCCCTGCAGGCGCTCGTCCGCAACCCGCTCGCCGACCCGTACGTCCTCGGCGTCTCCTCGAGCGCCTCGCTCGGCGCGGTGGCCGTGATGACGCTCGGCGCGGCATCGCTTGGGGGCCTTCCTGTTCCGGGCGCGGCCTTCCTCACCGCCGCAGCGACGCTGGCCGCGGTCTACGCCTTCGCGCAGCGCGCGGGCTCGTTCACGGACGCACGCCTCGTGCTCGCCGGTGTCGCGCTCGGATACGTCGCGATGGCCGGCACCAGCTTCCTGCAATTGCAGGCCAAACCGGCGGAGCTGCGCGGCATCATGTTCTGGACCATGGGGAGCCTCGCCGGCGCCCGCTGGGAGACCCTGACGATCCCGGCCCTCACGCTCATCGCGGTCGGCGCGTGGCTGCTCACGCAGGGCCGCCCGCTCAACGCGCTGGCGCTCGGCGACGACGACGCGATCGCCGTGGGCGTCGACCTCAAACGCATGCGGCTCGGCCTGCTCGCCGCCTCGGCCGTGCTGACCGCGGTCGCCGTCAGCGTCGCCGGGGGGATCGGCTTCATCGGCCTCATCGTCCCCCACATCATGCGCCTGACGGTGGGCGCCGACCACCGGATCCTTCTGCCCGCCTCCGCACTCGGCGGTGCCGTGATGCTGGTCGGGGTCGACCTCGTCGCGCGGACCATCGGCAGCCCGAACGAGTACCCGATCACGATCTTCACCGCCCTCATCGGCGGGCCGTTCTTCCTGTGGCTCATGCGGGCCCGCGACAAGGAGGCGACGTGAGGGTCCGCGTCCGCGACGTCACCGCCTCCTTCGGCCGCACCGAGGTGCTGCGCGGGGTCGACCTGGACGTGCCCGACGGGTCGATGACGGCGATCGTCGGCCCGAACGGCTCGGGGAAGTCGACGCTGCTGCGCGTGATCTACGGCGGGCTTCGCCCCGGCCGTGGAACCGTCCATATCGGAGACACGAATGTGCTCGCCGCTGCACCGCGGCGCGTCGCCGCCCTGCGCGGCGTCGTGCCGCAACAGCAGCCGGCCGCCGGGGGCCTGCGGGTCGCCGACGTGGTCGCCACGTCCCGGCAGCACCGCTGGTACGAACGGGAGACGGCCGCCGACGTCGACGCGATCGCCGCGGCCATGGAGCGGTGCGGAGCCGCGCATCTCCTAGGGCGGCAATTCGACTCGCTCTCGGGCGGCGAGCGCCAGCGGGTCCTGCTGGCCCGCGCCCTCGCGCAGCGGGCGCCGGTGCTCCTGCTCGACGAGCCGACGAACCACCTCGATCCGGGGGCGCAGCTCGAACTGCTCGCGATCGTCCGCTCCCTTGCGGCGACGCGGATCATCGTGCTGCACGACCTCGACCACGCACTGACGCACGCGGACCGGGTCGCCGTGCTCCATGAGGGACGGGTGCTGGCCTCGGGCGGGCCCGAGCAGGCGCTGGCGCCCGGCACCGTACGGGCGGCGTTCGGGCTGCGCTCGGCGATCGAACCCCACCCGCTCACCGGCCGCCCACACCTGACCTGCGCACTGCCGGACTGACACCTTCGCAGCGCTCCCGTTGCGGCGGCTGGCACGGCCGATCAGGCGTGCGGGCCGTCGTACCCGGTTCGGACTTCGCCGAGGTTCGCCTCGGACCAGGCGGCGAGCGCGGCGAAGACCGGGGAGAGGGAGCGGCCGAGGTCGGTGATCTCGTACTCGACCCTGGGTGGGATCTCCGGGTGGTAGTGGCGGGTGACCAGGCCGTCGCGTTCGAGCCGGCGGAGGCGTTCGGTCAGGCTCTTCGGCGTGATCTCGCCGAGGTGGGCGGCGAGGGCGTTGAAGCGCAGCCTGCCGTGGTGGGTCAGGGTCCACAGGATCGGCGTGGTCCAGCGGTGGAAGACGATGTCGGCGACCGGCCCGATCGGGCAGGCGTCGGCTGTCTGACCGCTCACAGGCCCGTCACTCAGAGCTGGATCGTTCCCCATGCGGAAGACACTATCGGTTTGGATACCGCCGTCTCACCGCTCGTAGCGTTGTCTCCTCACGCGGGCAGGCCGAGCGGGCCGCCTGCATCACGAATGGGGAGACGTCATGTCCGCATTGGATCTGCTGGAGCGTCGAGGCCCGAAGCCGCGCACCGGGCCGTCGGTGCCGCACGTCCAGTTCAGCCAGCTCGGGACCGCTGAGATCCGGGAGTCGCTGCGGGCGTGGATGTCCCGCGAGCGACCCGCGACGCGGATCGGCGACAGCGAGATCTCCGACGTGGGCAAGGTCCGCGAGTTCATGGCCCAGCGGCACCCCGAGATCGAGCTGCCCGAGGAGCTGCCGCAGGAGAACGGGTTCGCGATGTTCCTGGACGGGCGGCTGCCGCCCGCCGGGGTGACGCTGCTGCCGCCGCGGATGACCGCCGAGTTCGCGCACGTCCATCCGGACGGGAGCCTGCACCTGGTGCTGTCGCCCGAGGACGAGGCGGAGCTGCTCGCGAAGGGCTGGGGCGAGCCGCATCCGCTGTCCCACCCCGGGATGCGGATCGTGATGCTGTTCGCACCGCGGGACGAACGCGAGCTCGCGGTGGCCCGGTCGGTGGTCGACTCGTCCTACCGGTACGCCCTCGGCGGCGACTCGGCCTGAACGCGCGGCAGCGACTCACCCGGTGGTGTCGGGTTCGAGCCCGGTCATGGTCCTGCTCGCGTTCCAGAGTTCCTCGGCGTTGGCGCGGTCGTAGGACAGCGGCGAGGCGCCGGACTCGGTCGCGGTGCTCCGCTTGCCGATGAGCGCGCCCATGACGCCGCCGATCGCGCGGACCGCCGCGCGTGCGACCACGTTCCCGGTGGGGCGGGAGAAGCCGGTGTCGGCCATGGCTCCGGGGTTGAAGGCGTTCACGCTGATGGACGATTCGGCGTCGGCGCGGAGGCGTCGGTCCAGTTCGTAGGCGCAGTAGAGGTTGCACAGCTTCGACATGCAGTACTGCGCGATGCCCGCACTGCCCTGGGCGATCGCCGCCGCGCGGTCGTAACGCACCTTCGTGGGGAAGAAGCCGGGCGGGTCGTGCAGGTCGCTGGTGACGAACACGATGCGGCCGTGCGCATCCATCTCGGGGAGGAGCAGGTTGGTCAGCAGGAAGTGGCCGAGGTGGTTGACGCCGAAGATCATCTCGAAGCCGTCCGCCGTCGTGGGACTCCCCGGCACGCCGCCGGCGCTGATGCCCGCGTTGCAGACGATCCCATACAGCTTCGGGGTGTCCGCCTGCGCGAAGGCGGCGCAGAACGCGCGCACCGAATTCAGGGAGGCCAAGTCCAGCGTCATCGCCGCGACGTGCGGGTTGCCGGTCTCGGCCCGCAACCGCTCGGCGGCGGCCTCGCCGCGAGCCGGGCTCCGGCACGCGATCACCACCCGGTACCCGGGATCGGCGAGCGCGATGTTCTTAGCGCACTGATACCCCAGGCCGGCGTTGCCGCCGGTGACGATCACGGTCCGGTCGTCCATGCTGCCCATCGGATCCTCTCGTTCGCCGCGACGACGGGGCCGCCGCGTTGCTAGAGTGGTGAAACGGACTGCGGTCCGTTTCATGTCCAGCGTAAAGGGAGCGCACTCCGTTTGTCTAGTGATACGCATATCCCCGCCCGTGAGCGCGCCGACAGGAAGCGCAACCGCGACCTGATCGTGACCGCCGCCCGAGAGTCGTTCGCGCGCGCCGACGCCGCGGGCCAGAACGTGTCGATGAACGAGATCGCGCGCGCGGCGAACGTCGGGATCGCCACCCTGTACCGCCATTTCTCGTCCAGGGACGAACTCGCCGATGCCGTGTACGAGTCCAAACTCGACGAGGTCACCGCGCGCGTGCTCGACGCCACCGCCGATCAGGACGCGCTCACGACGCTCCGCGCCTGGATCGACCAGTACGCGTCGTTCATGCTCGCGACCCGGGGAATGATGGACACCCTCCGCGCGGCGTGGCAGTCCACCAAAGCGTCGACCTCGCCCACCACGGCGAAGATCGCCCGCATCATCGACGATCTCCTCGTCGCAGGGGCCCGAGAGGGGACCATCCGCGACGACGTCGACGCACTGGACGTGACCATCGCGATCCTCGGCCTCCTCAGCACCACGGCACCCGAAGACACCGGCGACCGCGCGAGAAGACTGCTGAACCTCCTGGCGGACAGTCTCAGTGTCCAAGGCGGTGTGCTTTAATAAATGAACAGTCATTTATTAAAGGAGGCAGCAGTGGCAGGACGTCCTCGAGGGATCGACGATGCGGTGATCTTGCAGCGAGCGGTAGACCTCATCGGGCGGATCGGCCCGGCGAAGTTGACGCTGGCCGCCGTAGCCGCTGAGGCAGGGATCGTCCCCGCAACCCTGATACAGCGCTTCGGGTCCAAACACGGTCTCCTCGTAGCGGTCGCCAAGCGGTCCGCCGAGGACGCCGACGCGGCGGCAGGGCGACCGCGGGAGTCGCACTCCGCGCCGCTCCCGGCACTGGAGGCGCTCCTGGTCGAGTCGATGGCGCCGATGACCACGCCCGAGACCTTCGCCAACCACTTGGCGTTCCTCTGCATGGACCTCACCGACCCGCAGCTCCACGAGTACGCGCTGGTCATCCACGAAGCCCAGCGCGCGGCGATCCGATCGCTGCTGAACGAAGCGGTCGCTCAAGCGGATCTGCGGGCCGAGACGGACACGGCCGCGCTGGCGGGGTCGCTCCAGGCGATCGTCGCCGGCGCGGGCCTGTCGTGGGCGCTCGATCGGCAGGGCACGCTGCCGCAGCGGCTCCGGCGCGAACTCCGGGCCCTCCTCGCACCCCACATCCAGCGCAACGACAACCGCAATTCGGAGGCATCATGACCGGTCACGAGCAGCCGCTCACTGGAAAAGTCGCCCTTGTCGCGGGAGGCACCCGAGGCGGAGGGAAGGGCATCGCCGTCGAACTCGGGGCCGCGGGCGCCACCGTGTACGTCACCGGTCGCAGCAGCGTCGCAGGGCGATCCGATATGGATCGACCAGAGACCATCGAAGAGGCCGCCGCGCAGGTCACGGCGGCGGGCGGCACCGGCATCCCGGTGCGCACCGACCACAGTCGACCGGAGGAGGTCCGGGCCCTGCTCGATCAGGTTGCGGCGGAACAGGACGGCAGACTCGACGTCCTCGTCAACTCGGTGTGGGGCGGCGACCATCTGACCGACTGGGAGCACCCCCTGTGGGAGCAGGACCTGGACACGGGTCTGCGTCTGCTGCGGCAGGCGGTCGAGACCCACGTGATCACCAGCAGATTCGCCCTGCCCCTCATGGTCGCCCGCAGGAGCGGCCTGGTGGTGGAGGTGACCGACGGGAACACCGATCGGTACCGGGGCTCGATCTTCTACGACCTCGCCAAGTCCGCCGTCATCCGCCTCGCCGTGGCGCAGGCCGCGGAACTGCGACCCCATGACGTCGCCGCGGTCGCCATCACTCCCGGTTTCCTCCGCTCGGAGGCCATGCTGGAAGGCTTCGGCGTCACCGAGGACAACTGGCGTGACGGCGCGGCCAAGGACCCGCACTTCGCTCATTCCGAAACCCCGACCTACCTGGGCCGAGCGGTGGCCGCTCTCGCCGCCGATCCCGGCGTCATGGCCAAGACCGGACGGGCCCTCGCCACCTGGGGGCTCTATGAGGAGTACGGGTTCACCGATGCGGACGGCACGCAACCGGACTGGCTGGCCCATTGGGACAGCGCCCTGGTCGAGGACTACGGGCGACTCGGCGACCCGCTCTGACCGTTCGCCCGAAGTCGACCCCGGGCCGACAGCTGTCGCCAGGGCAACCTCCGCCCCGAGCGCCACCCCTGCTGGGTCGGTCTCATGTGTAGCGTTGCGCCGCATCGTGAAGCGCGGCGATGAACGCCGTGGTCGCCGGAGGGTCCGGTGATTCGCCGTAGGTGACGAGGGAGACCCTGCGGAAGCGGTCGATCTCGGTCACCTCGACGTCGGCCCGCCGGTGGGTCCGGAGCGCGAGGCCCGGGTTGGTGGTCACGCCGAGACCCGTTGCGATGAGCGCCTGCTGGACGATGATGTCGTCGCTGGTGAAGGCGATCTCAGGGGTGAAGCCTGCGGATTCGCACACCTCCAGGAGTTCCTGGCGGCAGCGCTCGCAGCCGGCGATCCAGGCCGAGTCGCGGTGGTCGAGCAGCGTTTCACCGGCCCGGAGGCTGATCAGGTACATCGGGTCGTCGAACAGGTGGACGCCGCGCACGTCGCCGGGCAGATCCTCCTCGTAGCGAAAGATGACGGCCGCGTCGACCTCGCCCGCCCTCAGCATCGCGAGTGCCGACACCGGGTGGGCTTCGAACAGTTCGATGCGGATGCCCGGATGTTCGCCGCGCATCGCCGCCACCGCCTCGGGGGCGAGGGTGCTCAGCGCCGACTGGAATCCGGCGACCCGCACCCGCCCGGCCCGCAGGCCCACCATCGCCTCCAGCTCGGCTTCGGCCGCGTCCACACGACCGATGATCTCGGTGGCGCGTCGCGCCAGCATCTCGCCTTCCGGAGTGAGCCGAATGCCGCGGCCGACGCGCTGGACCAGCCGCGCCCCGGTCTCGGCTTCCAACCGGGCGAGGTGGTGGCTGACGGAAGGCTGCGCGTAGTGGAGGTGCTTCGCGGCCTTGGTGACCGAGCCGTGCGCGGCGACCGCCGCGAGGACGCGGAGCCGCTGGATATCGAGCATTCATCAATTGTATCTATAGGTTTGCGCGAGATCTGGCATTGGACTTATGTATTGATCGAGGGGACCCTGAAGCCATGACCACCATGATCAGCGCGGCACCCGCGCTCACCGAGACCACCACCGCGATCCGCTCGGCGCTTCGCGTCCGCACCGACTGGGCCGGAGCGGCCCGCCTGGTCGCCGACGGGCTCCGCGGGCACCTGCCCGGCCTCGAAGTCCTCACCCCCGAGCAGCGACTCGGCGACCCCGACGGCCCGACCGGGCACCTCCTGCACGCCGAGCCGGACGGCAGCTTCTCCGTGACCGCCGTGATCTGGCGGCCCGGCCAGGCCACGCGCATCCACGACCACATCACCTGGTGCGTCGTCGGCGTGCTGCAAGGCATCGAGCACGAAGATCTCTACGACGAACACCTGAACCCGATCGGCGCCAACGAGAACCACCCGGGCGAGGTCACCGGCTTCGCCCCGCCCGGAGACATCCACCGGATCCTCAACACCGGCACCGAGACCGCGATCTCACTGCACGTCTACGGCACCGACCTCAGCCGGGTCGGCAGCAGCGCCCGCCGCTACTACGAGCCCGAAGACCCCCGCTAGGTCGACCGGTCCGTCAGCCTGCACTGCGCCCGGGACGGCCGGGTCTGTGGCGATCGGTCTCTACACTGAGCGCGTTTCTTCGTCAGGCCCGGCGGGAAAGCGAACGACACCATCATGAGGATCAAGGCATGACCAGCACCGACCCCGACGCCGAGCGCGTCCGACGGCGCCTGTCGGACCTGGAGGACCGGGTCCACACGCTCGAGTCGATCGCGATCCGCACCCTCGCGGTCCTGACAGGCGCCCTGCTGGTACTCGGCAGTGCGCTGCCGACGTTCACCGACGGGACTGACGAGCTGGTCACCGTACGGCTGCTGACCGCGCCCTTCGAGATCTTCGGTTCACTCGGCGAGAACGGGGACGACGAAGGCTTCGGCGTCGTTATGGGACTCGGCTTCCTGGCACTCTTGGCGTGCATCGCCGCCGCGGTGGGCATCTGCTTCGTCCAGTGGCACCGCTGGGCCCGGCCCGGGTTTGCGCTGGCCGCCAAGGTCATCGCCTGGCTGCTGCTGGTGGGCATGCTGGTCCCCGTCTATTTCACCTTCGCGTCAGCCAACGCCGACCTCGACGACGTTCCCGGCCCCGCGATGTGGTTCTTCGTGCCGGGCGTGATCGCCTTCGCGGCAACAGCACTCAACGAACACCTCCGACAGCTCTGGTGCCAGGAGGTGTGAGGACCGCACCGTCCTCGGTCAGCAGACCCGGCCGATAGGGCAGCGTGCCGTACTCCCCGCCGTCACTCCTGGGGTCGCGTCCCTGGTAGAGGAACTGCAGGTTGCACGGGTCGATGGTCTTGGTCTGGTCGGGGTTGGTGCGAACCAGATCGCCGTGGCTGATGTCCCGGGTCCAGGTCGCGCCGCTGTTGACACTCCCGGCGAAGGGGCTGTTCACGGTCTCGGCTCCGGCCTGCGAGGTCCACGTGCCGCCGAGGCTGGTGGCCGTGAACGAGCGGAAGTAGCGACCGAACCCGGTGTAGTTCTGGGCCTCGACGATCATGAGGTACTGGTTCTGCCCCTGGACCTTGTAGACCTCGACCGCCTCGAACAGGTTGAGCGCCGTGTCGCGCATGATCTCCGTGAACGAACCGAAGGTGCCCGGGAAGTTCCCGAGGGGCATGCTGGCCCGGTAGACACCGCCTTCGCCGTCGACGAAGAACATGTACATGTTCGTGTCGTCGCCGATGAGGGTCACGTCGTACCCGCCCCGGGCGGCGAACAGCTCCTGCTGCGCGGACCAGCCGTTGGGGTTGGTGGGGTCGCTCGAGGTGCGGTAGGAGAAGGTGCCTTGCCCGCCCCCGTTGTAGGCGAGCACCCAGATGTTCTTCGGGGCGAAGTAGAACAGCGTCGGCGCGATGGCACCGAAGGGCATCGTGTTCTGGGTGGCGGTGGCCATTTCGGACCAGTTCGTGAAGGGGCTGAAGGACATCAGTCCCCAGTTGCCGTCGGGATAGGGCAACGCGCCGTGCGTCGTGGCGTAGACGATCTTCTGGCCGTTGTGGACGACGGCGGTGAAGTCCTTGAGCGATGCCCACCCCGCCTTCGGCGCCGCCAGCGGGCCGGTCGATGTCCAGTTGTACGTCGACGGAAGCGCGCAGGCGGCGCTGCCGCCGTCGACGAGAACGAGCTGCCACTGCTGGTTGCTGCCGCCCCAGTCGCTGTACTGCACGACGTTGGCGCCGTCGTTGGTCGCCGCGTTCTGGACCTCGACCGCCTTGTTGCTGTTGCGGTTGATCAGGCGTACGTAGCCGCTGCCGGAGTCAGCCAGTCGGAACTGCTGGTTGGCGCCGCCGGTATCGGTCCACTGGTGGAGGGCGGCACCGTCGGCGGTCGACCAGCTGGACACGTCGACCACCTTGCCCGAGTGCCGCGCTTTGATCTTGTAGTAGCCGCCGCCGACATCCACGAACTGGAACTGCTGGTTGGTGGCGTTCGTGCGGGTCCACTGGTGGAGCTGGGCTCCGTCGGCGGTGGACACACCGCTGACGTCCAAGGCCTTGCCACTGTTGCGGTTCAGCAGGACGTACCAGGAGTTCGCGTAGGTTGACTGCTGGGCTTCGGCTGCGGTGAACGGGTTGAGTACGGTCGCAGCGGCGGCCCCGGCGAGCACGCCGGCTCCGCCGATGAGCATCCGCCTGCGGCTCTTGGGGGTTTCCATCCAGGCCATGGTGGTCTCCTTAGTCGAGGTTCGCTTCCCGGACGTTGCCGATGCGTCGGGTCATGGAGGCTCAGAACGGTCTTGTTGCATGAATTTCCCTTCCATGAGCAGGAAAAACCGTCTGTTATCGCTCACATATAGCAACCTAGTTCCGAAACATCTGATGATTTTCCCGGCGATTCGAACTATAGAGAGATCTCGATATGCAGTCAACGGTTTGACGGAAAGTTTGTTGGCACATCTAGCGTTAAGCTGCCGCGTCGAGTGTCGCCTTCACGGTCGTTTCCCGAAGGCCCGCAGGTGATCTCCGGCCACGCTCATGAGGCGTACTTGACCGCCCCTGGCGTGCTGGCCGAGGAGGTTCGCCGCTTCATTGAAATGTCCAAGCGCCCGTTGAGGGACGGATCGTCAGGGCGACCGGTGCCGTCAGTGGTTCGGCTCCGGCGGGTGCCAGGCCTTGGAACAGGATCGCGAGGTAGCGGCACCAGCCGTCGCTGCCGGGATCCATGGTCCACAGTGTGCTCGTCAGCATCGCCATGATCCGGAGCAGATCTTCGGGGACGAGGTCGGCGCGAAGGCGGCCGGCGTCCTGCGCTCTTCGAGTCAGCAGTGTCATCGCGTCCCTGAACGGTGGGTAGAACTCCGCGGTCTGGTCCGAGGCGCCGCGTGCCGCGGCCAAGGTGTTGAGCTCGCGGCTCGCCAGGCCCATGGCGGCCTCGATCAGGGTGAGGAGACCGCGCAGCGGGTCGTCGTCCGCCAGCGCCTGCTCGATTGCGGGCGTCAGGTCCTCGGTGACGGTCTGACTCAGGGCGGCCCGGACCAGGTCCTCTTTGGTCGGAAAGTGGTTGTAGAGCGTCCGGACGCGCACGCCTGCCCGGCGGGCGATCTCCTCAAGCGGCGCTTCGGGTCCGAGGTCGGCGAAGGCCGCGCGCGCGGTGCGGGTCAGGCGCTCGGCGTTGCGCGCCGCGTCGGCGCGCAACGGGCGCTCGGGGTCACTGGGCATCCGACCAGGATAGCAACCTGCAGCCAAATGCAAGTTATGTTAGCCTTTGTCCGCAAGTTGAACTTGCAGTTGAATGCAATATTCGACCGAGGTGGGGGAGTTCAATGAGAGCTGACATCGGGCTGTGCGAATACGGGGCCGCAGAACGCGGCGCGTGGTTCGCTCCGGAAGCCGTTCAGCGACACCGGCGGGACGGCGCCCCGATCTCGCCGATCGGATCGGTCGGACCGGACGAGGGCGTAGCGTCCCCGGCCGTCATCCGTTCGGCTGCGGTATGAACCGGGTCGTGATCGTCGGCGCGTCAGCTGGTGGGCTGGCGACCGCGGTGGCGCTCCGGATCGAGGGATACCACGGTGCCATCACGCTCGTCGGCGATGAAGCCGACGCACCGTACGACCGGCCGCCGCTGTCCAAGGAGTTCCTCTCGGAGCAGTGGGAACCCGACCGCCTGACCTTGCTCGCGGCCACGGACCTCAACGCACTCGACCTGGAGCTGCGCCTCGGCACCCCCGCGACGGCGCTCAGCACCGCCGATCGCGAGGTCACGCTGGGCGACGGCTCCGCCGTCTCCTACGACGCCCTCGTCGTCGCCACGGGCGTCCGCCCCCGGGTCCTGCCCGGTCGACGCGACGGGGTGCATGTGCTGCGCACGGTGGCCGATGCGCTGCCCCTGCGGGAACGGCTGGCACCGGGACGGCGGCTGGTGATCGCCGGCGCCGGGTTCGTGGGCACCGAGGTCGCCGCGACCGCCCGCGCGCGCGGGGTCGAGGTGACCTTGCTGGAGTCGGCGACGGCCCCACTGGCGCACGAGATCGGCGATGCGGCCGGGCGCTTCCTGGCCGGGCTCCACCGCCAGCACGGCGTCGAGGTCCGCACTGGCACCGCGGTCACCGAGATCACGGAGGACGGCGTCCTGCTCGACGACGGGACCGCGGTGGAAGGCGACGACGTCCTCCTGGCGGTCGGATCCGAACCGAACACCGAGTGGCTGACCGCAGAGGACCTGAAGATCCACAACGGACTCGTCTGCGACGAGTTCTGCGCCGCCGCGCCCGACGTGTACGGCGTCGGCGACGTCGCCCGCTGGTACAACCCCCTGTTCGGCACGGAAATGCGGGTCGAGCACCGCAGGCACGCCTCCGAGCAGGCCGCCGCCGTCGCCCGCAACCTGCTGGAGCCCGACGCCCCCACCCCGTTCGCGCCGGTCCCGTACTTCTGGTCCGACCAGTACGGCGTGAGCATCCAGGCCTACGGCAACCTGCGCGAGCACGACGACGCGGTCATCGTCTACGGCGACGTCGCGGCCCGCCGGCTCCTCGTCGCCTACCGCAACGAGGACCGCCTGACCGGGGTCCTCGCCGTGGGCCATTCCCCGAGGGCCCTGCGCTCCTGGCGGGCCCTCATCGCCTCCCGATGCACCTGGCGCGCGGCACTCGCCATCGCCTGACCTCGTCAGCACTCACTCCATCAACGAATCACCACCTCCGACAACGAGAAAGGCTGTGGCAGCAGCAAATGGATCCGACCACGTTGCAGACGATCAACTCGATAGAAGCCCTCAAAGCCCGCTTCTTCCGCGCCCTCGACACCAAGGAGTGGGCCGAGTTCGAGTCCACCCTCGCCGACGACATCGAGGTCGACCACACCGCTCTGGGCGGCCATCAGGCCACCGGCGCATCGAACTACGTAGCGCTCGTGCAAGAGGACTACGACGGCACGGTGACCGTGCACGACGCGCACATGCCCGAAATCGAGCTCACCGCGGCAGACAGCGCCGTCGGCGTCTGGGCGATGCAGGTCCTGCTGGTCCGGCCGGACGGCCAGCGCGTCTTGGCGTTCGGACACCATCAGGACACCTACGGCCTGCAGGACGGCCGCTGGCTGATCACCACCTCCACATCGACACGGCTGCAGGTGGACGAGTCATGACGGCCACCCAGCGAGGCCACCACGCCGGCGCGGGGACTACGCCGGAGACGAGCGGGTCGGCACGCACCGCGACATCGGATGCGGCCATGCCTGCCGGAACGACCAGCCGGCCGCGAGCGCCCCTCTCACACCGGGCCGGCCTCGCCCGCGGCTGGTGGTCGGCGCCGAAACGTCGGCGTCTCCTTTTCGGCGCTGGAGGTCTGGTACTCGGCGGCGGCGCGGCGTCGGCCCTGTGGCTGCACCAAGCGACATCGGCCAGCGCCGACCCCGAACCCGACGCACCGTCCGAGGGCGTCGAGCCTGCGCTCGCCGTGGCGGCCGTCGCCGAAATCAAGCAGGTCAAGGCCCGCTACTTCCGAGCGGTCGACACCAAGGACTGGGAGCTGCTCAAGGCGCAGCTGACCGACGACGTGGTCGTCGACACGACCGGCTCGGGCGGCCCCGTCATCGTGGGATCGGAGGCCTTCATCGCGTTCCTCCAGTTGACGCTCAGCCCCGCCGTGACCGTCCATCATGGGCACAGCCCTGAAATCGATGTCACCTCGCCGACGACGGCGACCGGGGTGTGGGCGATGCAGGACCTCCTCATCTACCCCGGGGAAACCCGGGTCCTCGGCTTCGGGCACTACCACGAGACCTATGAAGCCGAGGACGGTCCATGGCGGATAGCCAGCCTCAAGCTCACCCGAGTGCACATGGACCCGATCGGACAGCAGCAAACCTTCGGCATGTGACGCAACGGCCCTGGGGTGCGTCCGGCTGCCAGGCGGACAAGCGTTCAGTGCTTCGGCCCGTCATCGCAATGACCTGTACGCCGGTTGTCGTCTTCGCTCATCTGCGATGACGGCAACCGGTGAGCTCAGCGGATTCGCTGTGCGCCGCAGCATTTTGGCGACGTCGGCTGCCTACCCTGTGCCGAGTTATGGCGTTGCGTCAACTCCTGTCGCTGCTCGTAATCGCGTTGTCGACCGGGCAGTTGCCTTCGCTTCGGCCGCACGCGGCGAAGTCGCAGAGGCGACATAGCCAAGGTTGGGCCCGGTCATTGCTGCGGGCGGAGCGTTCCTCGGCTCTGGCGAGGGTCATTGCGGTCAGCATCTTGTCCAGCACTGCCGCAAGATTGTCGACCTCCTCCGTGGACAATCCGGCCAGTGGGGTCACCAGTGACGTCGAGCACGTCGCCCGCCTCACCGAGGCTGGACGGATGCGGCCGGCCGGAATCGCGGCCGTCGACGCGGCCAAGTCGCAAGGACGCTGGCAAACGGCCTACCGCGGGCAGGTCAGGTTAAGGGCCAAACCCAACTTGATTTTCAGCCGGGGCAGCGTTCCGCGTCGGCCTCTATGACGCGCTCAAATTCGGAGGTGTCGATGCTGATCGCCTGCGGCGTGTGCTGGCGGGGCGGTCGATCAAGGGGGTCGGAAGCGGCGCTTAGAACCCGTGCGAGTAGGCGCTACTGCTGGCGAGGTTGACCATCCCCCGGCACACTGGAGTGGTGATGGCAGCATGAACCAGGGCACCCATCCCGAAGAGCTGCCGGCCGAGGTCCCAGACGACGTGGCCAGCGTGGTCGGGGCAGAGGTCACTATTCTCAGTCGCCTACCCGGAGGCGTCAATGGGGGTGCCATGCGCGTCCAGTTGGCTGGAGGGGCAAATGCAGTGCTCAAAGCAGTGCCCCGGGCACACCCCAACCACCTGGACGAGACGTTGCGAGCCCAGAGAGTGGTCGAGCACATGCGTAGGCGCGGCTATCCCACCCCGACCTGGCTCGGAGTGGGGGCCACAGCCACTCATGTATGGCATCTGATGGACTTCGTTGACGCGGCTCCCGCGCCAGAGCTGACCCCGTCCCTCGTTGAGCAGCTGATGGAGATCACCGAACTCCAGGCCGGCCAAGCCACCGAGCCTTACGACCATTGGTCGTACGCCTGGCGGGTCGCCACCGGTCAGGAATCGGCTGCGGCCTGGCTGGATTTCAACGAGACGCCCGAGCAGTCGCTGCTTCGCCAGTCAATAGCCCGGCTCTCGGGCTATTCCTCCGTGGTGTCGGCCTTGGTCGAGCGCCTGCGGCTCGGGTGTGCCGACGTCCCACCACCACCAGAGGCACCTGACATGGTCCATGCCGATCTCGCAACCCCCAGCAATGTCCTGGTCCGTGACGGAGCGGTGGTGGCGGTCGTGGATATCGGGAACGCCGGTAGCGGCACGCGGGCGACTGATCTCACCACCCTCGTTTGGTACACCTACCAGGATCCGCTGCTGGACGGTGTCCGAAGGCGGTTGTGGACGAGAATCATCGACCTGGTCGGCCGGGAGGGGACGGCGGTGCTCGCAGCGGCACAGATCCTCCACATGCTCGAGATCCCCGTCCGCCACGGGCACCGCGATGTCGTTCCAGGGGTGGTCAAGCGCGGCCATCGCGCCCTCGACGAGCTGAACGCGCTTCGCTAACAGTCGCCGGTAAAGATGGTGTGCGAAATGGGGGGCCCGACTGCCGTCAGCTGTCATAACGCGCAGCATTCACCTTTGAGGCCGACAACGGTGCACTCCGTGAGTCCGTCGAGCAACTACCGCCCCGGGGCGGCGGAACATGTCGGGTCAGAGGTTCTCGGTCACGGGACGACGGCCACCGAGGCCGGCGGGAACGGCGGTGAGCACCGTTACCACGAACACCGAAGCCAGCACCAGGGCCAGAAGTTGCCAGAACGAAGGGAGCGTGGTGGTGTCGCTGTCGCCGCCGGTGATCGTGTTGATGGCGGCGAACAGCAGGAAGCCTCCTGGGAAGACGCCCAGTACGGCGCCGAGGAGTGCGGGCAGCACCTGCGCGGTCGCCAATGCGACGGTCAGTGCCTGCGGGGTCCCGCCGAGGGCCCGCGTCAGTGCTGACGCATGCCGGTTGTCCAGGACTGTCGCCCAAGTGATGACGATGGCATTGACCGCCGCCAGCGAAAGCAGGATGACCGTCCACACTCCCAGCACATGCCGCAGCACCAGCACCTGACCTTCGCTGTACGCGCCGGTACCCGACTGGTCACCGAGGAAGGCGTCCAGTACCAGGAGGACGTAGATGCCACTGACTGTGACCGCGACGCTGACCACGCCCAGCAGCACCCGTCGCGGTCGGCGGGCGGCGACCCGCAGGGCGAGGAGCAGCGGGACGGGCAGTCGCGATGAGAGCGTGATCAGCCAACCAGTGCGTCGGGGCGGGCGCGCCGCGTCGGCCAGGGCGCTGACGGTGCTGGAACGGGCGCCGCGGATCGCCGGGACGGCGGTCGCCACCACCGCGACTCCGAGCGCCACCGCGGTCACCAGGACGACCGTGGACCATGTCAACGGCGGCGTTCCCGCATTGCCGACAAGGCCCGCGCTCGATTCGGTGAGCAATGGAGCGGTCAGTGTCCCGATTGCGAGTCCTGCCGCGGCCGCGGCGACGGCGACGAGGAGGTATTCCGCGAGCAGTACGGCGGCGACCAGGCCTGGCGTGCCGCCGACCGCTTTGAGGAGTCCGACGCGGCGGGTCTGATCGGCCATCCGGCCTCCTACAAGTACCGAGAGACTGGCCACCGCGAGCAGACCGAGCAGCCAGGCGCCGATCATGAGGAGGATCTGGGAGTCTCTGGCCAGATCGGTGGTGTCGGCGAGGATGTTCTCCCAGGTCTGCATGGGCATGGCGCTGTTGTGGTCGCCGCCGTTGCCGTCGATGAACGCCTGGGCCTGGTCCGGATCGGCCAGCTTCAGGTTCATCACATAGGAGGTCGAGTCCTGTGTCGGGGCGAGGCTCAGTACGTCCGCTTGGGTGAGCCAGACCAGGCCGGGGTTGTGCAGCATCTCCTGCGGCAGCCGCTGGTCCTCGGGAATGGCGCCGTTGATGCAGCCGACGGCGACGATGCAGGACGCGCCCGGATAGGGCGGCATGGCGGCGGTGACTGCGACACCGACGACCTTGAACGATGTGCCGCCCAGTGTCACCGAATCGCCGACGTGCACCTCGAGCGAATCGGCGAAGGCGGCTTCGAGCACTGCCCCGCCGTCGCTGACCCAGCCGCCCTGAGTCACCTCCGGTTGATCGACTGCGGAGGGTGCTACGTCGCGCCCCTCGACCTGTACGTCCGAGATTCGACCGTTCGTCTCTACTACCTCCGGGACGACGGGATAAGGCCCGCTGGATTCGGTGACGCCGGCAGCAGTGGCGAGTTCCTCCAGCTCGGCAAGGTCGGCCTGCCGACCGACACTGGCGACCACGTCGGGTCCGTTGGTCGCCTCCCGGGTGTTCTCGTAAGGGTCGCTGGCCGCGTCGCGCAGCACCAGCCCGAGTGTCAGGGTGGTGGTGGCCGCCAGGATGGCGAGCAGCAGCAGGACGGCCTCGGCGCGGCGGCGTCTGAGGTCTCGTATGGCGAGGCGGCTCACCAGCAGGATATGGCCCATCTCGGTCAGTCCTCCAATCCGGCGAGCGCGCCGAGTCGTCCCGTGATGCCACCGGACAGCCGGGTCTCATCCACCAGTGCGCCGTCGCGCATCGAGAACATCCGGTCCGCGGTGGCTGCGATCCGCGCGTCGTGAGTGACGATGACCAGCGTCTGCCCCAACTCGTGCAGACTTTCGAAGAGCTGGAGCACGTCCAGCGTCGCAGCGCTGTCCAAGTTGCCGGTCGGTTCGTCGGCGAGGACCACCAGTGGTTCGTTGCTCAACGCCCGGGCCACCGCGACCCGCTGCCGCTGCCCGCCAGAGAGCGCGGAGGGCAGGAAGCGGGACCGGCCGGCGAGACCGAGTTGATCGAGCAGCTCTTCGGCGCGTTGCCGGGCAGTCCGCGGTGAGCGTCCGGCCAGCAGCGCCGACAACTCGACGTTCTCCACGGCGGTGAGCTCTTCCATCAGGTGGAAGGATTGAAAGACGTAGCTGACGTCGGTTCGTCGCATCCGGGCCAAGGCCTTCTCACTGAGGTTGTCGATGCGCCGGTTGTTCAGCAGCACTTCGCCACCTGAGGGCCTGTCCAGGCCACCGAGGAGGTGCAGCAGCGTGGACTTCCCGCAGCCGCTGGGGCCCATGATCGCCACCGTCTCTCCGGCGCTGATGTCGAGATCCACCTCGTCGACGGCGCGCACCAGTCCTTCCCCCTTGCCGAACTCCTTCCGCAAGCTGCAGGCTCTGAGCACGGGCATGTCGGCGGTCTCGCTCACGAAGCGCTCCTTCGGTGGGTCCAGTTCTGCTCACATGCCTCAAGCCATCGCAAGTCCGCTTGAAGCCGGAGCACGATGCCTTCCAGCAGCAGGGCCGCGGTCGAGCGGTCCGGCTCGGCCATGGCGGCGCGCTGCGCATCCCGCAACCGACGCAGCAGTTCGCGGCGTTGGGTGTCGACGATGGTGAGCGGGTCGGCCAGCCCCGCAGACGCGGCCGCGATCAGCTTGAGATGGAACTCCGCGAGGTCCGGTTTGGGCCAGCCCACGTCGGCGATCCATTCGGCGACTCGCAGTTGACCGTCGGGGGTGAGTGTGTACACCTTGCGATCCGACCGGTCGGTGCCGTCATCCGATCTCTCGGCGGCCAGCAGCCCCGCTTTTTCCAGCCGGGTCAACGTGACGTAGATCTGGCCGGCGTTCATCGCGTCGCCGACAGGGCCGAGCGCGTCGCGCAGCCGCGCGCGCAGCTGGTAGCCGTACGACGGTTCCTTGGCCAGCATGGCCAAGACCACTTCCTGCTGCATCAGTCCTCCAATATAACCGTTAGCCGTAATGTCTAACGGTTATCCCTAACGTTGTCAAGCCCGGGCTCCACAATCATCAGGGAGGAGAGACGCGTCTTCGCTGCTGAGCCTGCCAGGAAACGAGCGCTGACGCGGGAGAAGGCGCAGCCGCACCGGTGGGGTCAGCTTGTGCCGTCCCTCGAGGTGCGCCGCTTGGTGTCGGCCGAGCGGGGCGGTTTGGCGCGCATGTTGTCGCGTACGCGGCTCATGATGTCGCCCAGGTGCTTCACGTCCTCGTCGGTGAGTTCTTCGTACAGCATTCCGCGAGCGACTTCGATATGGCCGGGCAGGACCGAGGCGAACCGGGCCCTCCCGGCCTCGGTGAGCCCGACGAGCGTCGAGCGGTGGTCGTCGGGGTCGGGACCGCGTTCGATGAGCCCGGCCTTGCCGAGCAGGCAGGCCTGGTGGGAAAGGCCGCTGCGGCTGAGGACGACGCCGTCGGCGAGTTCGGTCATCGTCAGCTTCCCTTCCGCACTGGCGAGCTTGCAGAGGAGCTGGAACTGGACGTAACTCAGATCGCCTTCGGCGCGCAGGTTTCGCTCGATGGCGTGCTGGAGCATGCCCAGCGATTCCATGAGCGCGAAGAAGGTGGTGCGTTCGAGGTGGGGATCGAGTTCGTCGGCCATCCCTCGATCATAGATGCTTCGACATCAAAACAACGTGATGGCTCTCACCGCGCCCGCCATTTGCTTCGATGTCGAAACAATACTAGGTTGAAGATACTTCGACATCGAAACAAAATGAAGGCAGGCAGTCATGAAAGCAGTTCGATACCACCAGCACGGCGGCAGCGACGTCCTGGCGATCGAGGAGATCGACCGGCCGGTCCCCGGCCCGGGCCAGGTGCTCGTGAAAGTGGCCGGCAGCTCCTTCAACCCCATCGACGGGATGATGCGCGCCGGGTACTTGCAGCACATGTTCACGATCCCGTTCCCGATCATCCCGGGCACCGACTTCTCCGGCACCATCGCCGAGATCGGCCCGGACGTGGCGGGCCACCAGGTCGGCGATCCCGTCGTCGGGCTCGTGTCGGTGGGCCCCGACGGCACCGCCGCGGAGTACGTGATCGCACCCGCCGAGGTGCTGGCCGCTCCGCCGCGAACCGTCAACCTGGCCGAGGCCGCGGCGCTGCCCACGGTCGGGCTCACGGCCTGGCAGGCGCTGTTCGAGTTCGCCGGTCTCCAAGCGGGACAGACGATCCTGATCAACGGCGCCGGCGGCTCGGTCGGCGGCGCCGCCGTCCAGCTCGCCAAAGAGGCTGGGGCGACCGTCACCGCCACCGGGTACGGGGACAGCGCCGAGCGCCTCCGCTCCTACGGTGCCGACCGGATCATCGACCACCGTTCGACTCCGGTCACCGAGGCCGGCGGCGGGCCGTACGACGTCGTCCTCAACCTGGTGGTCACCTCGCCGGAGGCCAACGCCGACCTGCTGACCCTGGTCGCCGACGGCGGGACCCTCGCCAGCGCCACCACGCCGCCGCCCGAGGACCTGGAGCGCAAGGTCCGCGGGGTGCAGGTCTTCGCCCACGGCGACGGTGCCCGGTTGGCCGAGATCTTCGCCCGCATCGACGCCGGCACGCTGCTGATCCCCGTTGCGGGGAGCCGTCCGCTGGCCGATGTCGCCGCCGTGCACGCCGAGGCGGACGCCGGCCGACTGGCCGGCAAGACCGTACTCGTCCCCGCCTGAACCGCAGCACCGTCAGCGACCCCGGCAGGTGGCGGCCCACCGCTCATTGGACCGCCACCTGCCGGCCCCGACCGTCTCGACGGGCAGATCGCCGAACGCAGAAGGCCGAACTCAGAAAGAAGCGAAATCTGCTCGCGGGCCATCTCGAGGCGACCGTTCGCCGCCCGTTCGCGACGCGACCGGACCTGAACCGACCGGGCTCGGGCTAGTCGTCGGCGGGGCGGACCGTCTCGATGATGTCGCCGAGGAGGGCGGTGAGGCGTTCGGCGTCGCCGACGCCGAGCCGTTCGGTCAGGCGCTGTTCCAGGGCGGTGATCTCGGTATCCGCGTCGGCCAGCGCTCGGCGACCGTCGTCGGTGAGGTGCAGTTCTTGGATGTGCCCGTGCCGTGGATGCGGGCGTCGCTCCAGCCAGCCGCGGTCGGTCAGCCGTGCCACCAGCGAGGCCACGGCCTGCGGCGTGACGGCCAGGCGCCGGGCCAGCTCGGCGCCGGTCATGCCGGGGCCCCGGTGCACGCTCATGAGCAGGGAATAGTGCGCGGGTGCGATGCCGAGCGGGCGCAGCCGCTGCTCCTTCACCGCTTGCACTGCCATCTCGGCCCGACGCAGCGACCAGAGCAGCGGGTGCGGTTCGTCGCCGGAGCTGTGAGCGGCCTCGTCCATTTCCATGCCGCTAGGTTACAGGCGATTTCACAGCATCAAACACTTGATACGAATACATTGATTGATCTAAGATCAGGGCATGACACGTGAACTTGCATTGATCACCGGCGCCTCCTCGGGTATCGGCGCCGCTTACGCCCAGGCCCTCGCCGCCGACCACGATCTGATCCTCGTCGCTCGCCGAGTCGACCGGCTCGCAGACGCGGCCGAGAAACTGCGCGCCTCCGGCGCCGCGGTCGAACTGCTCCCCGCCGATCTCGCCACCCTCGGCGGCGTATCGATCGTGGCCGACCGCCTGGGCGCCGGGGACGTTCGGCTGCTGGTCAACAATGCCGGAGCCGGCGGGTACGGGCCGTTTGCGGAGGTCGACCCCTCCGAGGTCGACCGGCTGCTGCGCCTCAACGGCACCGCGCCGATCGAATTGACCCGGGCCGCACTGCCTGGGATGCTCGCGGCGGGCCGCGGCAGGATCGTCAACGTCGCCTCGCTGCTGGCCTTCAGCGCCGGGCAGACGGGGGAGCACTTCCCGATGCGCACGCTGTACGCGGCGGCGAAAGCCGGGACCGTCGCCTTCACCCGCACTCTCGCCACTGAATTCACCTACACCGGCGTGCGAGTGCAGGTGGTCTGCCCTGGCGTCGTCGCCACCGACTTCAACCGGGGCCGCGGCCAGACCGTCCCGTTCGCCATGTCCGCCGAGGACGTCGTCCAGGCCAGCCTCGCCGGGCTCCACTTGGGCGAGACGGTCTGCGTACCCGGCTTGGAGGACTCGGCCGCGGCGATCGAAGCCCTCAATACCGCAGAGGCCGCACTCCTGGCGGGCGGCAACCGCAAGGAGCCGGCGACCCGATACCGCGACGCCGCCTGACCGCGATCGCACCCGCGCGGGACGGCCGCGCCCACCTACCGGCAAGGACGCCGACGTCCGCTTCATGCACCTGCGGACCGTCCGCGACGGCAAGCTCGCAGCGATGCGTCAGGCCGCCGACTGCCGCGTCCGCCGCGAAACCATCGACTACTGACACCGCAAGGGAGACCACCTCATGGCGACGATGCTCTTCGTGATCACCGCGGCCGACCACTGGACGCTCGCGGACGGCACCGAGCAGCCCGCCGGCTACTGGGCCGAAGAGGCCCTGGGCCCGTACCAGGTGTTCAAGGACGCCGGGTACGCGATCGCGGCCGCGACTCCTGGCGGCGTGGCGCCGACCGCGGACGCACTCAGCCTCACCCCGGAGTTCAACGGCGGTGAGGAGGGCGCCGAGCGCATGCGGGAAGCGCTGCGCGGAGCGACCGAATTCGCGAACCCGATGCGCATCGAGGACGTGGACATCGACGACTACGCCGCAGCGTTCTACCCAGGCGGCTGGGGCCCGATGGAGGACCTGCCCGACAACGCCGAGTCCGGGAAGCTGCTCACCGAATGGCTCGCCTCGGGCAAGCCGCTCGCCCTCGTCTGCCACGGCCCCGCGGCACTGCTCGCGACCATCGGCGCCGACGGGACCTCGCCGTTCACCGGCTACCGGCTCACCGGCCTGTCGAACGCCGAAGAGCGCCTGAACGGTCTCGCCGACCGCGCGAAGTGGCTCCTTCAGGACCGCCTCACCGGCGACCTCAAAGCGGACTACCGCGAGACCGAGCCGTTCAACACGCACGTCGAGGCCGACCGGACGCTGTTCACCGGCCAGAACCCCGGCTCGGCGGTGCCGCTCGCCCGAGCACTGGTCGCGGCCCTGAGCTGACCCGCAGACCGGGCTCGGCGACCATCGCGTTCCAGTGCCGCCGAGCCCGCCCTCTCGCCCGAACCGCCCGCTTCCGTCGCATCGACCGCATCGGCCGCGTGCGACCGTGATCGCGCGGTTCCGTGCGAAGCTTGAGCCATGAACCGCGATCCGCACCTGAGCGAGCTGGGCGAATTCCTCAGGGCCCGCCGGGCCGAAGTCGGCCCCGGCGAGGTCGGCCTGCGGAGCGACCAGCGACGCCGGGTGCCCGGCCTGCGACGCGAAGAGGTCGCGGTCCTGGCCTGCATCACGCCGGAGTACTACGCCAGAATCGAGCAGGGGCGACTCCAAGCGTCCGTACCGCTGCTTCGGGACATCGCCGCGGCGCTCCACATGAACGAGGACCAGCGGACCTATCTCCTGGCGCTCGCCGCCAAGGAGCAGCCCTCCACCCTTCGGCCCGCGAAGCGTCAGCAGGCGGACGCGCAGCTCCGGCGAATGATGGACGACCTGAACGCCACCCCCGCGTTCGTCATCGGCCGCTACACCGACATCCTCGCCTGGAACGCGCTGGCCGCCGAGCTGTGGACCGATTTCAACCGGTACCCCGCAGACGAGCGCGTGTTCGTACGGCTGCTGATCACCGAGCCGTGGATGCGCGAGCGGTACGCCGACTGGGAGGAAGTGACCCGGCTGGCCATCGCGCAGCTGCGCATGGAAAGCGCCCGCTACCCCGGCGACCGACACCTCACCACACTCGTCGAGGAGCTGTCGGCGCGCGACGCGCAGTTCCGGGAATGGTGGGGCGCCTACGATGTCGCGATGCGCGGCAAAGGGACCAAGATCCTGCGCCATCCCGCGGTCGGTGAACTGACGCTGGACTGGGACACACTCACCAGCGCCGTGGACCCCGAGCAGCACATGATCGTCTGGACCGCCCCGACCGGCTCCCGCTCCCACGACGGCCTGCGCTTCCTGGCCTCCCTCGCCGCGGATCGCGATCGAGCGGTATCGAAGGCGGCGGCCGCCGACGCTGCCGGTCGAAGCCGATAGGGGGAGGAATCCTTCCCCTGGTCGGCTCGGCCTGAGCAGGCGACACTTCCCTGCGCGGGTGCCGGCATCTCCGCGACGATCACCCGGGGGAGCCCTCCCCGCCGTCAGTATCCAGCCGCGCTCAGGAGGGAAGGCCCGTGTCCGAACCGGACGAACCCGCGGCGTCGGGAATGGTCGCTTCCCCAGCCCCGGCCGCGCCGACCAGACCGCTCATGACGCGCGGTCTGGCGCTGCTCGGCGCGACGACCGTGTCAGGGCAGTTCCTCGCGCCGCTCGGGGGCGACCTCGCCGACGACGACCACCGCGGCAGTGTGGCCGGTACCGTCGTGGCGGGCCTGCTCATCGGCATCCTCATCTCCCGCACGGTCAGCGGCCTGATCGCCGGCGCCGCCGGCTGGCAGGCCGTCTACGTCGTGGCCGCCGTCGCCGCGCTCGTATTCGCCGCGCTGCTGGACCGCCGTGTCGATCGCGGGCATCGTCCTGAGCGGCATCGCATTCGCCGTCTGGGCACTCGGCCGCCGCGGCCCGCTCATCGTCGCTCGTTAAGGAGCCCAACCGCATGCCCGCACTCGAACTCGTCGTCCTCCTGGGCGTGGCCCTCCTGGTCGGCCATGTCCTGGGGCGGCGGCTCGGTGTCGCGCCGCCCCTCGTCCTGCTCGCCGTCGGCGCCCTGGTCGGCCTCATCCCGGACGTCCGCCAGATGCAACTGCCTCCCGAAGTGGTGCTGCTGCTGTTCCTCCCGGTCCTGCTGTACTGGGAGAGCCTGACGACCTCGATGCGGGAGATCCGCAACAACCTGCGCGGCATCGTGCTGATGAGCACGCTGCTGGTGATCCTCACCGCCGGGACGGTGGCGGTGGCCGCGCACGGCCTCGGCCTGCCGTGGGGACCGGCCTGGGTCCTCGGTGCGGCCGTCGCGCCCACCGACGCGACCGCGGTCGGCGCCTTCGCGAAGTCGCTGCCCCGCAGACAGGTCACCGTGCTGCGCGGCGAGAGCCTCATCAACGACGGCACGGCACTGGTCGTCTTCGGGCTGGCGGTCGGCATCACCGTGGGGGCGGAGCATTTCAGCCTCCCGCACGTGAGCGCGCTGTTCCTGCTGGCCTACGGCGGCGGCGCCGCCGTCGGGGCCGCGGTCGCGTGGGTGAACATGAACCTGCGCCGCCGCCTCGACGATCCGCTGCTGGGCAACCTCGTCATGATCCTGGCCCCGTTCACCGCGTACCTCCTCGCCGAGTTCATCCACGCCTCGGGCGTCGTCGCGGTCGTCGTGAGCGGCCTGATCATGGCTTACGTCGCCCCGCGCATCATCCGCGCCGAGCACCGGCGGCAGGCCATGGCCGTGTGGCCGCTGGCCACGTTCATCATCAACGGCATCCTGTTCCTGCTGGTCGGCGTCGAGATCCAGTACGCGCTGCGCCACTTGAGCCGGTCCGACCTCGGCACGGCTGTGATCGCCATCGGACTGATCAGCGTCCTGCTGGTCGCCGTCCGCTTCGCGTTCCTGTTCGCCTCGGCCTATCTGATCCGCCTGGTCGACCGCCGCCCGAAGCAGCGGCTGCTGCGAGTCTCCAATCGGAGCCGCACCGTCAGCGGTGTCGCCGGATTCCGCGGCGCGGTATCGCTCGCCGTCGCGCTGTCGGTGCCCGTAATGCTCGACTCCGGCGCACCGTTCCCCGACCGCGACTTCATCGTCTTCGTCACCTCCGGTGTCATCGTCGTGACCCTCGTCGTCCAGGGCCTGCTGCTTCCGCGCATCGTGCGCTGGGCACGCATCCCCCGCGACACGTCCGTCGACGAAGAACTGGCGCTCGCCGAGACCCTTGCGACCGAGGAAGCCTTCGCGGCGCTCCCGCGGATCGCCGCCGAGCTCGGCACCGACCCTCAGGTCGTCGACTGGGCGCGCCAGGAATACGAAGCGAACCTCGCCGCCATCCGGGCCAAAGGCGCCGGCTCCGGGGACGATCCCGCGGTGCTCCACAGCCGCGATCACGCCGAACTGCGCCTTGCGCTCGTCGCCCACAAACGCGCGACCGTGGTTCGGCTGCGCGACGAACGCCGTATCGACGACACTGTGCTGCGTCGGCTCCAGGCCGCCCTGGACGACGAGGAAGTGCGCCTGACGGAACGCGAAGTCGAATAGGCCGCCGACCAGCGCCGAAGCAGCGAGAAAAGAGACCGCCATGGATACCGGACTCATCGACGTCCACGCCCATCTCCTGCCGGACTTCTACGTCCAGGAGGCGACCGCCGCCGGCCACACGCATCCGGACGGCATGGGCTCCTGGCCGACCTGGTCCGTGCGAAGCCACCTCGACCTGATGGACCGCGGCGGCATCCGCACCGCGATGCTCTCCTTGTCGTCCCCTGGCGTCCACTTCGGTGACGACAAGGCGGCGCGGATCCTTGCCCGCAGCGTCAACGAATACACCGCGCAGCTGGTGCACGACCATCCCGGCCGCTTCGGCAGCTTCGCCTCACTGCCATTGCCTGATGTGGACGGATCACTCAACGAGATCGGCTACGCCTTCGACGAACTCCGCGCCGACGGCGTCGCCCTCCTCACGAACGCGCAAGGCGTCTACCTCGGGGACGCACGGCTCGAACCGGTCTTCGCCGAACTCGACCGCCGAGGGGCCGTCGTGTTCCTCCACCCGACCTCGCCGCCCGCGTGGGAGCAGACCGCGCTCGGCAGACCTCGACCCATGATCGAGTACCTCTTCGACACCACCCGCACCGTGACCGACATGCTCATGGCAGGCGTCCTCGCCCGCCACCCGAACCTGAAGGTGATCGTGCCCCACTGCGGCGGTGTGCTCCCCGTCCTCGCCGACCGCATCGAAGAGTTCATGCACCTGTTCCTCGCAGTCGGCACGTCGCCGGCCCCCGGTGCGCTGGAGCAGCTTCGCGGCCTCTACTACGACATCGCAGGAACCGCGTTCCCCCGGCAGGCCCCGGCCCTCCTCCAGCTCGCCGATCCCGCCCGCGTGCTCTTCGGCAGCGACTACTGCTGGACGCCGCCCGCGCTGGCCGACGCCCACCTCGCCGCCGTCGACGCCGCCGAGCCGCCGGCACCGGGAACCACTTGGCGCACACTGACCACCGCCAACGCCCAGCGCCTGCTTCCGATCGCAGGGGTGCGGCCACCGCCCTGATCTCGGAGCGAACTGGCTGATCGCGTTCGACTCCGCATCGACCAGGTGAGGCCCGGATGCAGTGGAGATGAGCAGGCCTGACGCCCGCGGTCGGCCGCGATCGGAGGAGCGGACCCTAAGATGGGTCCATGTCCAATCGCGAGGAGCGGGCTCCTGCACCCGAGTTGCATCACGCCGCGCCCAGTGCTGAGCAGTTCGCCACTGCCGCAGCAGTGTTCGCGCTGCTTTCCGATCAGACCCGCCTGCAGCTGCTGTGGGCGCTGGCCGAGGGCGAGGCCGACGTGACCGCGCTGGCCGGTGCGACCGAGGCGGCGCGTCCGGCGGTGAGTCAGCACCTGGCGAAGCTGCGGCTGGCCGGTCTGGTCCAGTCGAGGCGCGAGGGCCGGCGGGTGGTCTACGCGATGACCGACGGCCACTTGCGTCGGCTCGTGCTCGAAGCGCTCAGTCGCGCCGATCACCAGGTCACCGGCGAGCCTTGGCACGCCTAGAATCCTGAATTCGTCATGTGCGCAATTGCGCACATGTATGTTACGGTTCGATGGTCGCCATCCCTGGACCAAGGACCGCACCGTGCTCGCCATACTGCGCCACCGCACCTACCGCCACCTGTTCGCCGCCCAGATCATCGCCCTCACCGGCACCGGCCTGGCCACCGTCGCGTTGAGCCTGCTCGCCTACGACCTCGCGGGCGCGGACGCGACCGCGGTGCTTGGGACCGCGCTGGCGATCAAGATGCTCGCCTACCTGTTCATCGGGCCGATCGCCACCGCCCTGGCCGAGCGCCTGTCCCGCCGAACGCTCATGGTCGCCATGGACCTGGCGCGCGCGGCCGTGGCGCTGGCGCTGCCGTTCGTGACCGAGGTCTGGCAGATCTATGTCCTCGTCCTGGTCCTCCAATCGGCGTCGGCCGCGTTCACGCCGACTTTCCAGGCGACCCTCCCCGACGTGCTCGGCGATGAGGACGAATACACCAAGGCGCTCTCGCTCTCGCGGCTCGCCTACGACCTCGAAAGCCTGTTCAGTCCGGCACTGGCGGCCGCGCTGCTGACCGTGGTCGGCTACCAGTGGCTGTTCACCGGGACCACGGTCGGGTTCGCGGCTTCGGCGGTCCTGGTCGTCTCGGTGGTCCTCCCCGAGCTCGCCTCGGCCCGTCCGGGGGAGGGGCGCCTGGCGAAGACGACCCGCGGATTCCGGATCTACCTGGCAGCGCCCCGGCTGCGCGCGCTGCTGCTGATGCACCTGGCCGTCGCCGCCGCGACCGCCATGGTCATCGTCAACTCCGTCGTCCTGGTTCGGGACGTGCTGGGACGCGACGGCGCCGACGTGGCGATCGCACTGGGCGCCTATGGGGTCGGTTCGATGCTCGCCGCGCTCGCGCTTCCGCGCATGCTGCGCCGATTGAGCGACCGGCAGGTCATGGTCCCGGCAGCGTTCACCCTCGGCGCGGTTCTGGGCGTTTGCGCACTGCTGTTGCGATTCGACGCTTTCGGATGGGCGGAACTGCTCGCGGCATGGGCCGTGCTCGGGATCGCCACCGGTGCGATCCTGACACCGACCGGCCGCCTGGTGACCGGCTCGGCCTCCCCCTGCGACCGTCCCGCCGCGTTCGCCGCCCAGTTCTCGTTGTCGCACGGCTGGTTCCTCATCATCTACCCGGTCGCCGGATGGCTCGCGGCCCAGGCGAACATGGGGACCGCCGCGGCCGTGCTCGCCGCCATCGCCACGGCCGCCGCAGTAACGGGCCGGGCAGCCTGGCCCTCCCACGAGGCCACAGACTTCGCACACGTCCACGCCCGGTTGGACTTTGATGACCCGCATCTGGCCGACGCCCACCCGACCGACCATGGGCGGGTCACGCGCACGACTTCCTAGGAGGGGCGCTGCGAGCTCGCCCTGGCCAGGGCGAGCTCGCAATGCTCGGCCTAGAGGTAGGCGAGGGCTTCGCGGACGGTGAGCCGGGAAGCCCTCGCCGCGGCAGCCTCGGTGGCCAGGACCGCGCCGAGGACGACCAGGACCAGCCAGATCACGACCGCGAGCCCGGAGATCCGGAACGGCAGCGGCGTGGACATCATCAGGTTCCCGAGCCCCGAACCGAGTGCGGCGGTGAGGATGAGCGTGGGTATGACGGCCACCGCGCAGCTGGCCAGCGCCAGGAACACCGCCTCGGCCACGATGACCCGCCGCACCGCTCTGGGCCTGGCGCCGATGGCGTGCATGACGCCGATCTCGCGGGTCCGGTCGAGCACGTTGGCGCTCATGGTGGAGGCCAGCCCGATCCCGCCGACGACGCCCATGACGATCGCGATCCCGAGCATGATGGCGATGAGCGGTCCCAGGTGCCCGGCGCTGATCGCGTCGGCGCGGTCGACGGAGTCAGCGGAGCGGACCGGGTATCCCGCGCCGGAGAGCGCCGCCTTGACCGCCGCGGCCGCGGCCTCGCGGGAGGCCTCGTCGTGTCCGACGGTGGCGATACGGAACTCGTTGGCCGCCACCGGATCGCCTGTTGCGGCGGCGAAGCCTGCGGCCGAGACGTAGGCCGCGCTGCCGCCCTTGAGCTGCTCGACGATGCCGACCACGGTCCACTCGGTGGGTTCGCCGCCGATGACCAGGTCCACAGTGTCGCCGGTTGCGACGTCGGGGACGTCGTCGCGGGCGTTCTGGTTGAGCACGACAGCGCCGGTCTCGCCCTCTTCGAGCCAGCGGCCTTCGGACAGTTCAGGCTCGCCGAGCATCTCGCTCCCCGGCGGGACCGCGACCACCGAGAGGCGCCCGTGCCCCTGGTCGGGATAGGTGCTGGTCACCGGCACCGCGCCGGATACGGCCACGGCCCCGGCGACCTGGTTCCAGCCCTCGGCCCCGGTGACGCCGTCCACGCCGTCGATGACCGCGGCAATCTCGTCGATCCCGGCCGGGTTCGGCAGCCGCACCTCGACGTCCCAGTCGCGTTCCTCCTGGGCTTGGGCGGTGATGGCGTCGGCCCCCGCTCCCAGGGACATCGCCGCGACGAACACGGTGCCCGCGCTGGCGAGGAGTCCCGCGGCCAGGGCGAAGCGGGCGGGGCGCCGGAAGGTGTTGCGCAGGGCCATGAGCAGGCCGCGGTCGAGGAGGCGGAAACGGCTCAACCGGGTCGTCACGGCCGAGGCCCAGCCGGCGCCCACTGTGGCTCCATGATGGTCGATCGCCTCCCGCACGGTGGTGCGACTGGCCTTGGCAATCGGGACGAGGGCCATCAGCGGGGCCAGTCCGAGGCCCGCGGCGACGACGATCGCGTAGACCCACCAAGGGGCCGTGAGGTTCTGGGCCTCGATGCCGAGCATGCCCATGATGAACCGGGTCCCGCCCCGGCCGAGTGCGACGGCCGGCGCGAGCGCGGCGGCGGTGGCCGCGGCGGCCACCAGCAGCGTCATTGTCGCGTAGTAGCGTCCGATGCGGCCCGATCCGGCTCCGACGGCCTTCATGATGCCGATCTGCGGGATCTGCTGCGCGAACAGCGCATTGAGCATGTTGGCGACCAGGATCGCGCTGAGCAGCAGGGCGGCCGCGCCGCCGGTGAGGACCGCTGTCAGGATCGCGTTGGTCTGTCCCTGATGGGGATGGGCGTAGGGCTCGGGCACTTGGATCTCGGTGACAGCCAGGCCGAACTCGGATCGCAGCCGCTGGGCCACCGACTCGGCGACGGCGACGGCCGTGCCGCGGTCGTGGGTCGGTGTCGTCCCGCCAGCGTCGGCGACCTGGATCTTCAACTGGTCCAAGCCGACCGAGGCCCCGAGCGCGGCCGTCGAGAGGTAGGCGCGGCCGGTCTGCTCCTGGATTGCGGGTGCGAGAGCGGGGTCGTAGACCGATCCCGCCACTCGTAGGTCGATGGTCTCCCCGGACGGGGTCGTGACGGTGATCGTGTCCCCGGATGCGACGCCGAGCAGGTCGAACGAGTTCTCTCCGATGTAGATCTCGTCCGCTGCGGGAGGCCACGAGCCGTCCTCGACCTGGAAGCGCACCATGCTCATCGGGTCGTCCGGTTCGGCGGCGAAGATCTGGAGCGGGATCTCGGAGGCTTCCCCGTTGACGGTGATGTCGCTGCTGAACTGGGTGCGCCCGACCGCCTCCAGCACCCCGGGCCGCTCGGTGGCGTCGGCGACGATCGCAGCCATCCGGTCGGCGTCGACCGCCTCATCGAGCAGGATCGTCGCCGACGCGGGTTCGGTGCCCGCGTAGCCCGCGGCGGTCTCGCGGTCGGTGACGGCCCAGGCATAGAGGACGCCGCCGAAGACGATGAGGCTGACCGCGATAGCGATCGCCATCAGGAGCATCCGGGACCAGGAGGCGCGCAGGTCACGGCGCAGTTTGACGGCCAGCATCCCGCTCATGCCGCCACCTCCGGGGCGGTGCGGTCGTCGGTGGCGACGCGGCCGTCGCGCATCGCGATCTCCCGGCCCACGATCGAGCGGATGTCGCGCTCGTGGGTGACCACGACGATCGTCCGCCCGTCCCGGTTGAGGTCGGCGAACAGCTCCAGGACCGCGTCGGCGGTGCGGGAGTCGAGGTTGCCGGTCGGCTCGTCGGCGAGCAGGAGCGGCGGGTCGTTGGCGAGGGCGCGGGCGATCGCGGCGCGCTGCTGCTGGCCGCCCGAGAGCGCGGAGGGGAGTTTGCCGGCCTGGTCGCCGACTCCCACGCGTTCGAGCAGGCCGAGGGCCCGTTCGCGCCGCTTGGCGGGAGGAATCCGGCCGGCGAAGTCCATGGGCAGCATGACGTTCTCGACGACGGTGAGCGTCGGCAGCAACTGGAAGAACTGGAATACCAGGCCCACGTTGTCACCCCGCCAGGCGGCCAGGCCCGACTCCGAGAGTGAGCCGAGATCGGCCCCGGCGGCGCGGATGGTTCCCGAGGTGGGCCGGTCGATCCCGGCGAGCAGGTTGAGCAGCGTGGTCTTGCCGCTCCCGGAGCGGCCGACGATCGCGACGAACGCGCCCCGCTCGATCCGGAGGCTGACGGCGTCGAGAGCGGTGAAGTCTTCGGCGCCGGTGGTGTAGGTCTTGACGACGTCCTCGACCGCGATAATGTCTTCCACTATGGATTCCTTTCGGGGTTCAGAAGTGCCGGGCGGGGCCGCCGTGGCCCCCGCCGACGAGGACCATGACGACGGTGAGCAGCGCCAGGACGGCCAGGATGATGCCGAGCACCTTGGCCCAGCGGGGTATGCGGCGGCGCGGTTCGCCGCCCCGGGTCTCATAGGGACTGGACGGTTCGTTCACGGTGGAACCTCTCGTCGAAGGGGTTGACAGCAACGAAGTTACGGGCGCACGGGCACCGCCGAATCACCTCGTGAGGGGGTCTTCGCGTACCCATTCCGTCCACGCCGGGTCCTCCGCGAGGGCGAGGCCGCCCGATCCGCGGCCGTCTACGCTTGCACTGCCATGACCCCCGCAGCAGCCCTCCGCAGTCGCTTCGCCGACCGACCGGTCCCCGGAGCGCTCCTCGGCGCTGCACTGGCGACCGCCTCCTTGGTCGTGACGCTGGTGATGCTCGCGCACGGCGGCATGTTCCCCGCCCAGCCCGACCCTGGCGTCCTCGACGCCGAATCGGTCGCACTCGCCGCCTGCTCGACCCTGCCGCTGATCCTGTGGCAGCGCCCCGGACTGGGGGTGTTCATCGCCTGCGCGGCCTCGGGGGCGGCGCTGGCCGGACTCGGATACCCCGCGGACCTGCTGGTCGGTGCCGCCGCCGCGCTCTACCTCCTTACCGCCCATCGTGAAGCGCCGCTGCCGCACCCGGCGGCCGCCGTCGTCATCGGCCTGTTCGCCGCCTACCTGTCGGCCGCATGGTTCGCGACGGGAGCCTTCCCCGACAGCGAACTGCTCCACACCGGACTGGCGTGGTCCGCCGCGTGGTTCGCCGGGGAGCGGACCCGGCTGCGCCGCCAGCACCTCGACGACCTCCGGCAGCGGATGGTGCGGGCCGAGCGCGACGCCGAGCGTGAACGGCTGCTGGCGGTGGCCGAAGAGCGGACCCGGATCGCCCGCGACCTGCACGACTCGGCCGCCCACGCGATCAGTGTGATCGCCGTCCGCGCCGGAGCCGCACGGTTGCGCGATGATCCCGAAACCTCGCGGCGAGTCCTGGAGGCGGTCGAGACGTTGGCCCGGCAGACCGCCGAGGAGATCGACCAGCTGGTCGCCACCCTCCGTGAGGATCACGACGCCTTGGCCCCGGCCGGGCTCGGTTCCTTGGGGACACTGATCGCGCGCCAGGCCGCGACCGGCCTCGACGTCGAGTTGAAGAAGTCGGGCGAACCGCGGCCGCTGGGGGCCGTGGTCGACCAGGCCGCCTACCGGATCCTCCAGGAGGCCTTGGCGAACGCCGCCCGCCACGGCACCGGCTCCGCCCGCGTCGACCTGGTCTACGGACCGGACGGGGTCGAATTCGCCGTCGCCAATCCCATAGGCGGGCAGCGGGATTCGCGTCCGGAGGGCGGGCATGGCCTCATCGGGATGCGGGAGCGGGCAGAACTGCTCGGCGGACGCTTCGACGCCGGAGGCGTGGGCGGCGTCTTCGAGGTGCGAGCCGCGATACCGGACGGCGGCCGTCGAGGATGACGCGGGTGCTCATCGCCGACGATGACGACCTGATGCGTGCCGGGCTGGTCGAACTGCTCGCCAACGACATCCGCATCGAGGTCGTCGCCCAGGCGGGCACCGGACGCGAAGCCGTCGAGCGGGCGGTGCGGCACCGGCCCGACGTGGTGCTCATGGACGTCCGCATGCCCGACCTCGACGGCATCAGTGCGACCCGTGAGCTCACCCTCCTCGCCCCGGACGTGCGAGTACTCATCCTGACCACTTTCGAGCAGGACGACTTCGTGTTCGGCTCACTGCAAGCCGGGGCTTCGGGCTTCCTGGTCAAGCGCACCCGACCCGAAGACCTCATCGCGGCCGTCCACACCGTCGCCGCCGGAGACGCCCTGCTGTCGCCGTCAGTGACCAGGCGCGTGATCGACCGCATCGCACGCCAACCCGCATCCGACCCTGCCGGGAAGACCAGGATCGACCGTCTGACGCCGCGCGAGCGCGAGGTTTTCGCCCTCATTGTCCAGGGACTCTCGAACCGGGAGATCGCCGCCGCGCTCGTGGTCGAGGAGACGACCGTCCGGACCCATGTCAAGCGCATCCTTAGAAAGCTCGAACTGCGCGACCGCGTCCACGCCGTCATCCTCGCCTACGACACCGGGTTCAACGGCCTGGACTGAAAGGCGCATTCTTCGGCTACCGCGCACCTGGTAGACGTGTGCCTGGCCGACGCGAAGGTGCTATTCGCCCCGTTCGTACTCGGCAGGGTCGTATACCGGCGCCGGGAGGGAGGCGGTGAGGGCGACGATGTCGCTTAGGGAGTAACCCTCGATCGAGCCTTCGAAGCTGGTCTCGAACGCGACCGCCCAGCCCGCGGGGTCGTACACCACGACCGAGTGTGAACGGTTCTCGCCGATGCACGCGCAGACCGTCAGACGACACCGCAGATCCGGGCCGGCCGCATTTGCGGCGGCGGTGCTCACCACGGCCATCGCCCTCGGCGCGGGCGCCGAACTGCGGCCCGCCGCCGCTCCCACTACGTGCGGATCGCGTATTTCCTGGCTCCAGCGTCTCGGAGGAGGCGTTTCGCGCGCAGTGAGTCATATTGGCCCTTGAACGTGGCAGGGTGGTCGGAACTGTTCAGGATTACAAGCTGAACGACCCCTGTCTGTGCTTACCCGCGAATTGTCTGGGGGACAGGCCTGCGTCAGTTCGGCATTCGGTTGAATTTGCGGATGATGCGGTCGAAAGTGCGTGCCGGGACCAAGCGGTGGACCGCGCTGATGCGTGCGGCCGTCGAGCCGGCGGTGCGCCGCAGTTTCGGGTTCCTGTCGGCGGCTGCCGCGACTATCGTCTCGGCCACGATCGAGGGGTCGTCCCCGGCGCTGGTGTTCTTCGCCAGTACTTCCTCGTAGTTGCGCCGCCCCGCGGCGTAGAGCGCCAGCGGGGTGTCGGCCTGCACGCTGTGGGCCCCGAAGGGGGTGTTGATGGGGCCGGGCTCGATGAGCAGGACGCGGACGCCGTACTCGCGGACCTCGTGGTCGAGCGATTGGGAGTAACCCTCGACCGCGTGCTTGGTCGCGACGTACAGGGCCATGAACGGGCTGGGGACGAACCCGCTGAGCGAGGAGACGTTGATGATCCGTCCGCGCCGCTGCACTCGCATGTGCGGCAGGACCGCGTTGGTCATCCGCATGACGCCGAAGACGTTGATGTCGAAGACGTTCTGCGTCTGGGCGAGGGAGAACTCCTCGGCGGCGCCGGTGGTGCCGACGCCGGCGTTGTTGACCAGGACGTCGATGCCCCCGAATCGGTCGATGACCTGCTTGACCGCCGCCGCGACCGAGGCGTCGTCCGTCACGTCGAGGTCGAGGTGGGTCACGCCGGCGGGCGCGGCGGCTCCCGCGGTCTTGCGGCCGGTGGCGACCACTTGGAAGCCCGCGGCGGCGAATGCGATCGTGGTTGCCTTGCCGATGCCTGAGGTACCGCCCGTCACGAGCGCTACCTGCCGATGTGTTGTCATCACGGACCCCCGAGTTTTAGATTACGATCGTACTATCATATGTCGACGAGAACCCGGGGGTCAAGAATTGCCGAAAATTAAATTATGGTCGTACTCTCAAAGGGGCTTGGGAATCGGCGCTCAGTGAAGGACTCGGGCCTGACCGACGGTGCCTTCTACGCCCATTTCGAGTCCAAGGGCGACCTGGTCGCGAAGGCCGTGGCCCACGAGCTCCGAGCGCAGCGCGAGAGCCTGGGAGAACTGCGGCCCGGAAGCGCCGGCCTGGAACTCCTCGTGCGCGTGTACCTCTCGGTCCAGCACCGCGACGATCCCGGACACGGCTGCCCCTCCGCCGACCTGCTCGATGAGATCCTCGAGCAAGGCATCCGGAACATCCTCGCCCTGGTGCACTCCGAAGGTGAGGCGTAGGGCTTAGCACGACAGCTGTATTTCGTTGTGCTGCAAGTGTTCTAGTATCGTCTCGTGGTCGATGATCTTGTGGCAGAGGATGTCTCGGCGTGGAAGTCGAGCCTCGATGACATGTTCGCGCAGGTAGCTGGCCTGCTCAGCCGCGTCGAGCTGCGGCGTCGGGCCCGGTCGTACCTGGTCGGATTGCTGGCGCCGGTGGAGCGGAAGAACTCCTGGCAGCTGGCCGAGGCCATGATCGGCCGGGCACTGGCTGCCGGGGTCGAGGCCGGCTGGGTCGCTGCCGACTCCGCGTACGGGCGCGACGGGAAGTTCCGGGCCTTTCTGGAGGCCCGCCGCATGTCGTATGTGGCGTAGGTACCGGTCAAGCAAACGGTGCTTGACCTGGACGGGAAGCGGCGCGTCGACACCCTCATCGGCCGCGCACCGGCCGAAGCCTGGCACCGGGTCTCGACCGGTCCCGGGGTGCGCGGGGAGCGCGTCTACGACTGGGCCTGGGCCACGGTGCCTTCCTATGGCGACGTCCCGGCCGGGTTCGTCCGCACACTGCTGGCCCGACGCTCCCTCGAGGACCCGACCGATATCGCCTACTACCTGTGCTTCCACCCCGACTCGGTCGAACGCGAGGCGATCGTCTGCGTCGCTGGCGCCCGGTGGGCGATCGAAGAGTGCTTCCAGGCCGCCAAAGGCGAATGCGGGCTCGACCACTACCAGGTCCGCCGGTGGGAGGGCTGGTACCGGCACATCACCATGGCGATGCTCGCCCACGCCTTCCTCGCCGCCACCGCGGCGACCGACCCAAAAGCCCTCGCGAGCTGGGAGCACTCACAGTCCCCGAAATCCGCCGTCTCCTGGCGGTAGTCCTCCACCCCGCCCGCACCCTCACCCACGCCCTCACCGCCGCCCACTGGCGACGCCGCCACCAAACCCGCGCCAGGCAATCCCGATACCAGCGAGAACAGGACCAGCACCAGCCAATTACGGCTGACGACTAATTTATGAACGCGAAACTGCGGTTCCAGGCTTCGAAATGAAGCGCTCACCGGTTGACCTCAGCCGCCGACACCGTCTCCGGAACCACCGTCACCGCTGAAACCTGCGTTCGGCGCGGGGGTCTTGTCCAGGCCGCCGGGCGGCAGGCCCATCTGGCCCAAAGTCTGGTTCGCGGTGGGGTCAACAAGTGGTGTGTCCGGACCTGCTTCGGAACGGCTGCTGCCGCGGCCTTTACGCCAATACAGAACCCCGACTGCAGCAAAGACCGCGACAACCACGATCGCGCCCAGCAGATTGAAAACCAACTTGAATTCCACAAACGCTCCGAGTTCTGGCAACAGGAACCTCAGGATACGCCCGTTTATCTCCCATCATCAAGTCGCAAATGGAGTATAACTGAGCCGAGCACAATGCTTTGAAGGCAACGAAATACAGCTGTCGTGCTAGTGCGTGTCTCAGTTGGCGAGTCTTGGCGGTGCGGGTTCGGATGTTCGGTCCGTGTCCCGATTCATCGCTTCCTTCTTCGCACAATGAACAGCGCTTCGAACCACAAGTGGTTCATGGTGCGCCAAAACAGGTCTTCGGCGGCAGGCGCTGAGATCGGCAACGTCCGATACCCCTTCTCGCCAGTAATGAACGCCCTGAGGGTGAGCACGTTGAACGCGGCGAATCCGAGCGGTGGCATGCATGCCAGCACGAGCCAACCGAGCCATCCCGGACCCTCGCCTCCCGTCGCGGCGGCCGCTACGAACTCGGCTATGGCGGCTGCCCAGAAGGGGAAGGCCAGCCGCGCTCCCCACACCGCTCGGCGGTACTGAGGTTGGGCAAGGACTTCCCGCTCAACGGAACTATCGCCAAATCGGGTACGCGGCACGGATCTCCGTTCAAAGGGGTGTTCAGGAGCTGAGCGCGGCAACCGTGAAGAGCTGGACACACGTACGGTTCAGTATTGAAGTCCCCTAGCACACCTGCGCACGCCACGACCAGCGGCGACCTTCACGTCGCGTCTATGTTGGTCTGCAACGGGTCTGGTAGGGATCTGGCGTGGATGGGTTCAGTAGACGCCTTGCGCCCGATGGGGTGCGGGAGATCGCCGAGCCGCTGATTCAAGGGATCCCGAGGATTCGCTTCCGGCGCGGCCGCCACCGCTGGGTCATCGAGCGCGCCATCGCCTGGCTCGGCGGCTTTCGCCGCCTCACCCTCCGATACGAGCGCCACGGACACCTCTTCGCCCTCGCCGCCGCCCTCACCTGCTACAAGAAACTCGCCAACTGAGATGCGCTCTTAGCTGGAGAGCCCGACGGAGTGCCGCGCGGCGAGGTCCTTCTGCGGCGCCGCAATGGAGGTGTCGGGCCCCGGCTCAGGCAGGCTGCTCGTGAAGGGGTGCGTCGAACTTTGCTTTCCCCTCCCTGTCCAGCCAGGTGTCGAAGGTCATCAGGTCGGGGTGTCGTGCCCGCAGGCTTGGGATCTCGGCTTGCCACCCGCCCTTTTCGTTGGCGAAGACCCAGCCCGCGATCGCATCGGGGTCGCGTCCTTGGAGCGCTTCCCGCGGGATCTGCCGGTAGGTGACCGGGTGCCCGGTCGCTCGGCTGATTGCGGCGATGATCTGCGGCATGGTCAGTTCGTCGCCGGCCAGTTCGATCGTTGTGCCGAGATACTCCTTCCGGTTGCCGAAGGCCAAGGCCGCGAAGGCGCCGATGTCTGTGGCGGCGATGAGCTGCACGGGAATGTCGGGCAGGAACACGTCGGACAGCACGCCGTCCGACACGCCCAGTTGCGGGTCCGACTGGTTCTCCATGAATCTGACCGGTCGCAGGATTGTCGCGGGCAGGTCCAGGGACTTGATGTGCTCCTCGATGTGCCGCTTGCTCTCCCATCGTCGAATGCCGGTGCTGCGATCCGCGCCGGCCACTGAGGTGTAGACGATGTGGCGAACATCGGCGGCCTTGGCGGCGTCGGCGACGTTCGTGCCGAGACGGATCTCGTCATCGGTGGTGAACTCTGGTGAGGTGCCCGGATATCCCGCCGTGGGCTGGACGCTGAAGACCCCGTGCACCCCCCGCATCGCGGCGTCGAGCGAGGCGCGGTCGCTCATGTCGCCGGGCACGAGTTCGATGCCGGATTCTGCGAGGGCCTGAGCCGCTGGGCCGGCCGGGGTGCGGACGAGTGCCCGTACCTGCCAGCCGTCCGCGATCAAACGCCTGGCTGCGGCACCGCCTTGCCATCCGGTGGCACCCGTTACGAGAATCGGTTCTTCTGACGCTGGCATGTCGTCCTCCAATTGAACGATGAGCGATCTGTTGGGTTCTTCCGCGGACTGGGCGCCCGAGCGGTTGCGTCGTTTCGTTCGAGCATCGACCGCGCAACCCCCTCCATCGATAATCGGGGACACTCCCCGATTAATGCTTGCTACAATACGGGGATAGTCCCCGTTTAGCAACCAGGAACAGTCATGACGAAACCGGCAGGCGCAGGAGCACCCTCCCAGCCGCCGATGCGCGCGGACGCACGGCGCAACTACGAACGATTGCTGGCCGCCGCCGGGACCGCCTTCGCCCAGCATGGAATCGACGCGTCCCTCGACGACATCGCCCGGCGCGCACGAGTCGGGAACGCGACGCTCTACCGCCACTTCCCGACCCGCCAGGCACTGCTGGAGGCCGTCCATCGAGAGCAGATCGAGGCCCTGTGCGCGCAGGCGGACGAGTTGCTCGCCGCACCGTCGCCAGGAGAGGCGCTGACGACATGGCTACGGAGCGTCGTGGCTCATGGCAGCACCTCTCGCGGCTTGTTGACCACGCTCACGGTCGCCCTCCAGGGCGAGGGGTCGGACGTGTCGTGGTGTCGCGAGGCGATGTTCACGGCCGCGGCAGCTCTGCTCGACCGGGCTCAGCTGTCGCGCACCGTGCGCCTCGATATCGACGTGTCCCAACTGCTCAAACTCGTCAACGCGATCGCCTTCGTCACCGAGCGCGAAGTGGACGCCGGCAAGCAGGCAGAACAACTCCTCTCCCTCCTGATGGACGGCCTGCGATCTCGGGAAACGACCGCGACACGCAATCAGACGAGCTCATCGGACAAGTGACGCCCTCCGCGAGTGAACCCGGAATCCTCACCGCTCGATCAGTCCGGTCAAAGGGCAACTAGAAACCAGCGCTTAGGATCCGTCCATGCCTGAACTCACGGTCGTCAGTGCCAGCCGGGTGCCTTCCGGTAGCCCGGTCCTCGATTTCGACCTCATCGACCGTGATGGACGATTGCTGATCGTATGCACTGACTTCGACAGTCGTGTCTTCTCCTGGGATCCGACAACCGACCTGTGGACCGAGCACCGGCTCGGCCTCCCGTCAGTCGCGTTCCCCCACATCATGATCACCGGAATCTGCGCGGCGGTCGTCGACGGGCGAATCGTGGTCGGCGGCGGCGGAGACCACCAGGACTTCGCGCAGTGGGACCTGGAAACCGGCACCGTGCTGGAGGGTGCCGACGGTGGGGGCGTGAGTTCGGCCCGCGCGGTGACACTCGGCGGACGGACCCTCTTTGTGATCGGCCATACCGGTCCCGCCATAGTGGTGGAGAGCCCGGCCAAGCATGACAACGCCGGTACCGACGTACTTGACAAGGAAGAGCCCCGGGAAGACGAACACGACTCCTTCTGGGCCGAGACCGACGAACTCGAATGCGGTGGCACCGTCGCTACCGGAACGCTGGGGAGCCGATCGGTCATCGCCTCCCTCGGCGTGCAAGGCTGCATCATCGTATGGGACATCGACGAGGAATGCCCGGTCGCCGAACTCGACGTGCCCGAGGGCATCGACGACGCGGCCGTTGGCCATTTTGCACTGGCCACCGTGCAAGACCAGGTGTTCTTGATAGCGGCCGGGGAACGAGTCCTTGCGGCTTGCGACCTCAGCGACCCCGACGCGCCCGTGTGGGCCGAGCCGATCACCGTGCCCGGAGGGGACGTCGAATGCCTTGACGCCACCGTCGTGAACGGTCGCGCTGTCGTGGCGACCGGCGGTTGGGACGGCACGTTCTGCATCTGGGACATGGCGGACCGCCGCCTGCTGGCGGAGCCGAACACCGCGCACAGGTCCGCGCCGTATCCGGCCGCGCCCAGCGAAGTGTTCGCAGTCCGGTTCGCCGAGTTCAACACCCACCCTGTCGCCATCACCTGCGGTCGGGACGGCACCCTACGTGTCTGGAATCTTCCGTCGACCGCAAACGACAAGCGAAGCTAGCCTTCGATGATCACACCGACCACGCCCTACATTCCCCTCAGCCCCACGGCTCCGCCGGTGCCGGAACCGTGAGGCAGTTGTCCTCGCGGTTGACGTCGCGGCCACTGGCGCAGAGTTCCATGTCGCCTGACAGTTCGGCGTCGTCCAGGATCTGGAAGGCCAGGCCGCCGATCATGGTCGCGCCGGCCGGGAGGTCGACGCTCCCGAAATCGTCGGCGCTACCCCACATGTGGTCGCGCCACTCGCCGTCGGCGACCTGTTCGAGACTGGTGATGGGGTTGGGGACGCAGTCCCCGTAGGCGTCGGTACTTTCGGCCGCGCAGGCACCGTCACCAGCCGGGAAGACCAGCTCGAAGTCGAAGTAGTTCAACCAGGCGTCGGCCACGCCGCGGTCGTCGGCCTCGCCGGTCACCGCGACATATATGACCATGTAGTGCGCGTCCGCGTCGGCGATGTGGTCGGCGAGTTCGGTCTGCCAGACCGTGTCCACGGCCTTCAGCCGCAACCCGACGGGCACTACTCCCTGCTCGACGTACAGCAGCTCCTCGCCGGGAAAGTCGGCGAAGGCCGTATAGGTCGGCCCGGACGCGCTTGAAGACGGCTCTGGCTGCGAGGTCGTTCCTTCGGAGTCGATGTCGCCGCTGTCGTTGCACCCGGTGAGCGCCAAGAGGAGGCCCGCGGTGAGTGCGGAGATCGATCGCATCGACATCAGGCCCGCTCCTCCGTCGGCGCGGCAACGGCCACGCAGTTGTCGTACTCCATGAGGATCGTGTCGCCGCCCCCGCAGAACTCGATCGCACCGGTCGCTTCGAAGTCGTCCGGAACGGTGAAGGCCACGACCCCGGCTGCGGTCGCCCCTGCGTCCAGCGGGATGCCGCCGAGGGTCGACTCCTCCCAGCTGTACGTGTCCCAGTCCTCGTAGGGGACGTCCGAGGGGTAGGTGACCATGGTGGCCATGTCGTGGCAGATCGCTTCCATCGACTCGTCTCGGGCGCCGAGGTTGTCGCGATTGCAGTCCTCACCGGATCCGAACCGCAGTGCCAATGAGAAGGCGTTCAGGTAGGCGTCTTCCACGCCGCGGTCGGCCGCATCTCCGGTCACCACGACATAGACGGCCAGGTAGTGGGATCCGACCTGGGCGGGTCTGCCGGCCAGCTCGGTGAGCCAGGCGGTCTCCACCGCTTTGAGTCTGACGCTGTACTCCTCGCGGCCGTCGGTGTACAGCAGCTCCTCGCCGGGGTAGTCCTCGAATTGCGAGTACGCGGGCTCGGACGCGCTCGTCGGCGCGTCCGCTTCGGTCGTCGCCGGGTCGGATGAGCTCTCGTCACTACCGCTTCCGGAGCATCCGGCGAGTGCAAGGAGCAGGCTCAGGGCGAGTATGGACGGTGAACGAAGGGACATGCGGTTTCCTTGATCTATGGCTTGGCTTCGCCGCCCTCGCCCGCCGTGCCGTCGGCGGGTCCTCGCGGCTATGCGGAGAACTCTCCCCGAACCCGGCTTCAGATCGGCTTCACCGTCGCCGGCGGCCTTGGCTCTCGGGGCTAAAATGGCGGCGTGTCGGACCTTGATGGCAGCGAGAGCAGCGCCAACACGCCCATTGGATCACCTGTCCGCGTTGAACTCGGTGTGCTCGGGCCGCTGCGTGTCACCGCGGGCGGCACGGAACTGGAGTTGACCTCACCTCTGTCTCGTACCTTTTTGGCCCTGCTGGTGCTCAACGCCGGCAGGCAGGTGACGCTGTCCGAATTCGCGGACGCCTTGTGGGGTGCGGAGCTGCCGAAGAACCCCCGTCGCGCGGTCCAGTTGTGCGCGGTGCGGGTGCGGGCGCAACTCGACCGGATCGGCGCCGGCGACATCGTGGTGACCTGTCCCGACGGGTACCGGCTCGACGTCCCGCCGGACGCCACCGACCTCGGAGGCGTCACGAACCGCCTGCGCGAAGCCGATGCGGCCGCCGCCGACGATGCCGAACGCGAGCTGGCCGCGGTGACGGCGGCGCTCGGACTGTGGCGGGGTGAGCCGCTGGCGGACGTCCCGTCAGATGAGCTGCAACGGGAGGTGGCGCCGGGCCTGCGCGAGAAGCGGTTGCAGGTGCTGGAGCGGCGCATCGAAATCCTGCTTCGCCGCGGGAGCGCCGCCGAGCTGGTGGATGAACTGGTGACCCTCACCGCGCGGCATCCGCTGCGCGAAGGGCTCTGCGGCCAGTTGATGCAGGCGCTGCACCACTGTGGACGACGCGGTGAGGCATTGGACGTCTACCACCGGTTCCGCCGCCGGTTGAGCGACGAGTTCGGCGTCGATCCAAGTGCGTCGATGCGGACGCTGCACGCCGCGATCCTGACCGGGGGACAGGACGAGGGCCGCGGCGCCGAGCCGTTGCGATTGCCCGTCCCGCGTCAGCTCCCGGCGAGTGCGGCGGCCTTCTCGGGGCGCAAGGCCGGGCTCGCCGAGCTCGACGAGTTGCTGACGGTGATGAACGGGTCGTCGGGGCCGGTCGTCGGTGTGGTCACCGGAACGGCCGGGGTCGGGAAGACCACGCTGGCGGTCCATTGGGCGCGTCGGGTCTCCGACGAATTCGTGGACGGACAGCTGTTCGCCGACCTGCGCGGTTACCACCCGGGGCAGGCGTTGTCGCCGGATCGTGTGCAGGCGCGGTTTCTGCGGACGCTGGGTGTGCGCGGCGAGGACATCCCCACCGAAGCCGACGAGCTGACCGCGATGTATCGGTCCACGATAGATGGTCGACGACTGCTCATGGTGCTGGACAACGCGAACAGCGCCGACCAGGTCCGGCCGCTCCTGCCGAGCGGACCCGGCTGCCTGGCCGTCGTCACCAGCCGGGACGCGCTGCTGAGCCTGATCGCCGTCGACGGAGCAAGCCGGGTCGACCTGGAGCTGTTCGACATGGCCGAGGCGCGGGAGCTGCTGGCGCGGCGGCTGGGTCCCGAACGGCTGGCCGTCGAGCCGCAGGCCGCCGATGACATGATCGCCGCCAGCGCACGGCTTCCGCTGGCACTCGCGATCGCCGCCGCCCGTGCCGTGATCGACCGGGGCGCCCCGCTCAGCGCACTCGCCGAGCAGCTGCGCGGTGGGCTCGACGCCTTCGACACCGCATCGGACCTGACGGATGTGCGCGCGGTGTTCTCGTGGTCGTACCACGCGCTGAGCCCGGACGCCGCCCGTATGCTGCGACTGCTCGGGCTGCATCCGGGTCCGCATCTGACGGCGCCCGCTGCGGCGAGCCTCGGCGGCCTCCCGGTGAAGACGGCCGGGAAGCTGCTCGACGAGCTGTTGCGGGCGAACCTGGTCATCGAACCGGTCCCGGGGCGCTTCGCCCTGCACGACCTGATGCGTGAGTACGCCGCCGAGCTGTTGTCCGCCGAGGAGCCCGAGGCCGACCGGGATCAAGCCGTCCGCCGCCTCCTCGACCACTACCTGCACAACGGGTACGCCGCTGTGACCGTCATCGACCCGACCCTGACCGGGGAGGGGCCGGGGAACGCGCTTCCTGAGGTCCTGCTGGAGGAGATGGCAGACCATGACGCGGCCATGAACTGGATCACCGCCGAGCAGGAGGTGCTGCTCTCCCTCCTGGACTGGGCGGCGGATGCCGGGTTCGACCGGCAGGTATGGCATCTGGTATGGGTGCTCGTCCCGTACTTCGACCGAGCGGGCAACTGGGCGCAGCTCATCAACTGCATGGAGGCGGCGCTCAAGGCCGGCGAGCGGCTCGGCGAGCCGCGCCTTCAGGCGCGGGCCCACCGGGGGCTGGGGAACATCCACTTCAGAGCGGCGCGGAAGGAGGATGCCGACCGGCACTTCGAAGCGGCGCTGGCGCTCTGCCGCGGTGACGGTGACCTGGTCGGCGAGGCGCACATCGAAATGGGCCTGGCGGCGTTCCGCGAACAACAGGGACGGCATCCCGAGGCACTCGAGCACGCGCTGCGGGCCTTGGAGCTGCACGAGCGGCTGGGTGACAGCGCCTCCCACGCCAATGCCCTGAACTCGGTGGCCTGCTGCTATACACAGGTGGGGCAACATCAGCTGGCACTCGACCACGGCCGACAGGCGCTCGCGGCGTTCCGGGAGCTGAAGGCCCCGAACGCGGAATCCTCTGCACTGGACACGATCGGCGAGGCCTACCAGAAGTCGGGGCGATTCACCGAAGCGATCGACACATTCCAGGAGGCCATCCGGTTGGCCCGGCAGGTCGGAAACCGCTTCTACACGGCCCGGAGCCTCGACAACCTCGGCGACACCTATCACGCGATGGGCGACCAGACGGCGGCCCACGACGCCTGGCACCAAGCCGAGGCCATTCTCGACGAGATCCAGCACCCCGCCGTACGACAGGTCCGGGACAAGCTTGCCGGGGTCACCGCGTAAAGGCCGACCGACCGCCGCCGGGTCCGAATCCGGTCTCAGTTTTCGCGCAGGCCGATCCGCTCGTGCAGGCGCCGCAGCGGCACGGGAGCCCACCAGTTGGCGCGGCCGGTCAGCCGCATCAGCGCCGGCAGCAGGATCCCGCGGATCACCGTGGCGTCCACGATGACCGCCAGTGCCATGCCGAGGCCGAGCATCTGCAGGAACACCACGTCGCCGGTCGCGTAGACCGCGAACGTGAACGCCAGCACCGCGGCGGCGGCCGTCACCAGTGGTGCCGAGCGCTGGAGGCCGACCGCGATCGAGGCGGTCGGGTCTCCCGTGCGGTCGTATTCCTCCTTGATGCGGGCGAGCATGAACACCTCGTAGTCCATTGACAGGCCGTAGGCGATGCAGAACATGAGAATGGGGATGCTCGGTTCGAAGGAGCCCTGCGGCGTGAAGCCGATCAGGTCGGCGAGGTGCCCCTCCTGGAACACCCACACCAGCGCCCCGAACATCACCGCCAGCGAGAGGCCGTTGAGGAGGGTCGCCTTGACGGGGGCGATGACGCTGCCGGTCATGAGGAACAGGATCGCGAACGTCACCAGCACGATCAGGCCGAGCACCATCGGGAGCCGGTCGAGCAGGGCGTCGCGGAAGTCGGCGAGGTCGGCCGGGTAGCCGGAGACGGCGACCGCGAACGGGGCCTGGACCGCACGCACCTGGCCGACCATGGCGTACGGGTCGTCGCGCATGGCCTCGGCGGTGGGCACGGCGACCAGCCAGGTGGCGTCGCCGCTCCAGGTGAAGCGTTCGGTGTCGCCGGGACCGGTCGGGGCGCCGTCGGTGAAGCGGCCCGCGGCGGAGTCGACCTGCGCGATGCCTTCGACCTGTGACAGTGCCGAGGCGTACGCGGAAAGGCTCGCTTCGTCGGCGCCGTCCGCGTGAATCAGGAGCGCGTCGGACTCCTCGGCGGTGAAGTTCGCGGTGATCTGGTCGGTGACGATCCGGCTCGGGGCGTCTTCGGGGAGGGCCCGCTCGTCGGGGACGCCGAAGCGGACCCCGGCCAGCGGCGAGGCCAGCACCAGGATGAGGATCAGCGCGGCACCGCCCCACAGGACCGGGCGGCGCACGACCGCCGTCGCCAACCGGTACCAGCGCCCCTGCTCGACCGGGGGCGCCGGGCGGCGGCGCTCCACTCGGTGGCCCCAGACCGCAAGGGCCGCAGGGAGAACCACGACGGCGCCGAGTACGGCGGCGAAGGGCACGATGATCCCGGCGTACCCGAAGGAGCGCAGGAACGGGAACGGCATCAGCAGCAGCGCCGACAGGCTCGCCGCGACGGTGACAGCGCTGAAGACGACCGTGCGCCCGGCGCTGGCGACGGTGCGGGCGACCGCTTCGGCCCGCTCGTGCAGCGCGGACTCCTCGCGGAAGCGGTTGACGATGAACAGGCAGTAGTCCACGGCCAGGCCCATGCTCATCACCAGGATGAGGTTGGCGGCGAACGTGGAGACCTCGGTCGCGGCGGCGACGAAACGCATCAGGGCCAGGGAGAGCGCAAGGGCGAACACGCCTACGCCGACCGTGAGGAATGCGGCGGCAGGGCGGCGGTAGAGGGCGATGAGGAGGACCAGGAGCCCGGGAATGACGATCGCCTCGGCGAGCAGGAAGTCCTCGCGGGCGAGCTGCGCGGCCTCGCGGAACAGCTCGTCGGAACCGCCGACGGCCACGGTGACCGCACCGCCGTCGCGGGTGAAGGCCTCCTTCAGCTCCGGCAGGACCGTTTCGCGGACGAAGGTGACGTCGCCGGGGAGGTAGGCGGTGACGAGCGCCTGTGAACCGTCATCGCTGCGAAGGGTCGGGGAGGCGGTGTCCCAGTAGGAGTCGACGCGTGCGACGTGGTCGGCGGCGGCGAGTTCGGTCGCGAGAGCGGCCCCGGCGGCGGCGCTGGCGGGGGAGTCGATGTTGCCGTCGGCGGCGGTGACCAGCAGCAGGAAGTTGGCCGAACCGGTGGTGAAATCCTCGTCGAGGCGGTCGCCGGTGACGATGGACTCGGACCCGGGGGCTTCGAAGCGGGAGAGGACGAGGGCGTTCATGGTCCCGGAGCCGACGAGCGCGGCTGCGAGCAGGAGCAGCACGGCGGCGGCGAGTACCGGTCGCCTGCGGCGGTGGAGGCGTCGGCCGAGGCGGTGCATGAGGGAGCCGGGTGGCGCGAGCGGAGGGGCGGTGGAGGTCATGGGGTCTCCCGACCGACGTAGAATGAAAACACGAGTGAACGCTCGCAAATAAAAATACGAGCGATTACTCGCATTTACAAGACCGAGGGGTGTCCGGTGACCGACGACACGGCGAAGCCGCCGCGCAAGCGCCAGGCCCGCGGCGAGAAGCGCGTGACCGAACTGCTGGACGCGGCGGCGGAAGTCTTTGCGGCGCAGGGGTACGCGAAGGCAAGCACGAACGCCATCGCGGCGGCCGCGCGGGCGTCGCCTGGCACGCTGTACCAGTTCTTCGAGAACAAGGAGCAGATCGCCGACGCGCTCATGGCGCGATACGTGAAGCGGCTGCGGGAAGCCCACGGCGAGGCATTCGACCTGTCGGTGGCGGAACTGCCGCTGGGGGAGATGCTCGACCGGATCATCGACCCGGTGGTGGCGTTCGACCGGGCGAACCCGGGGTTCTATGCGCTGCTGTCGGATCCGCACCTGTCACCGGAACTGGCGGGCGCGAAGAAGCCGGCCCAGAGGCTCATGTTCGAGCGCCTCGACACGATCCTGGCGAAGCGAGTCCCCGACCTGGAACCAGCGCGTCGAACCCGCACCGCCGAAGTCGCAGTCCATCTCTTCCGCGGCCTGCTCCCGCTCATCATGAGCGCCACTGACGAGGAGCTCCCCGCGCTCGTCGCCGAAACCAAGGAAGTCCTCTGCGGCTACCTGTCGCCGCGCGTCGGCGATCGATCGCAGTCTGCTCCGCCGCAGGAGCGCTCGAGCTGACCGGTGGGCGCGATCGAGTTCGATGCGGTTTCGGGTCAGACGAGGTCGGCGTCGTGGACGATGAGGGCTATCTGGGTGCGGTTGTCGAGGCCGAGCTTGGTGAGGATGTTCGAGACGTGGGACTTGACGGTGGTGACGCTCATGGCGAGCCCGGTCGCGATCTCGGCGTTGGATCGCCCGCGGCCGATCGCGACGGCGACTTCGTGCTCGCGCGGGGTGAGCGCCGCCAGATCGGTTCGGGCGCGGTCGTACAGGCCCGCCTGGGTGACGGTGCGGTCCATGAGCCGCCGCATGATTCCCGGTGACAGGATGGGGTTTCCGACGGCGACGCGGGTGACGGCCTCGGCGATCTGGGCGGGCGGGGTGTCTTTGAGGAGGAAGCCGCTGGCGCCGGCGCGGAGGGCGGCGAGGATGTTCTCGTCGGTGTCGAAGGTCGTCAGGACGATCACCTCGGGGGCGCGAGGACGCTGGCGCAGCCGCCGAGTGGCGGTGATGCCGTCCACGCGCGGCATCTGGAGGTCCATGAGGACGACGTCGACGGTGTGGGCGTCGGCGGCGCTGACCGCCTCCTGCCCGTCGCCCGCTTCGGCGACCACGGCTATGTCGCCGACACCGTCGAGCATCATGGACAGTCCGGCACGGACCAGGGCATCGTCGTCGACCAGGAGCACGCGGATCACAGCGGCCATGGTAGCCGGGCCCGCAGACGGAACCGGCCGTCGCTGCCGCCGTGGTCGAGTTGCCCGCCCGCCAGCCTGACGCGCTCGGTGAGACCGACCAGGCCCAGACCGCTGCCCGGGACGGTCGGGGTTTCGCCGGGTTCGGGAAGCGGGTTGTCGATCTCGATCACCAGGTCGCTGCCGGGAGCGCCGGTCAGGGCCACCTCGACGCGGCGTCCGGCGGCGTGCTTTCTGGCATTGGTCAGACCCTCCTGCAGGACCCGAAAGGTGGTGCGGCCGATGGAGACCGGCAGAGCGTCGTCCGAAAGGTCGCCGCGCAGCTCCACGGGCTGACCGGCCTCGCGGGTCTCCGCGATCAGCACCCGCAGGTCTGCCGAGGTCAGCGGTCCTTCGGCCGGGGACTCGTCGTCCTCGCGCAGCAGGCCGATCACCTGCCGCAGCTCTTCGAGCGCCTGGTGCACGCCTTCGCGCACCACCCCGGCGGCCATGGCGACCTTCTCGGGTGCGGCGTCGGGCCGGAATTCGAGCGCCCCGGCGTGCGTGGCGACCAGCGACAAGCGGTTGGCGAGGACGTCGTGCATGTCCCGGGCGAGGGCGCGCCGTTCGCCCGCGCGGGCCTCGGCGACGAGCCTGCCCTGTTCGGCCTCGGCGCGCAAGGCGCGTTCGCGCAGGGAGCGGACGAGTGCACGATGCGAGCGGGCGAGGGCGCCCCAACCCAGCAGCGCACCATAGGAGACGGTGACCAGCACCGCCCACCAGTCGAAGTCGAGCGCCGGATCGGGATGCCAGCGCCATTGCAGCAGGTGCGCCAGGATCCCGGCGACGGACACGGCGGCGGCGACGCGGAAGCGCCCGCGCAGCGCCACCTGCAGCGCCCCGACGGTCGCCGCCGGTGTGGCGACGGGGGAAAGCACGGCGAGCACGGTTGCGGCGAGCGCCCCGGACACGGGACGCCACGCCTGCCCGAATGCCGCGCCCACACTCAGGACCGCGACCGCGTAGTCCAGGGGACCGGTCGCAGGCCGCGACCACATCGACAGCGCCGTCAGCAGACTCACGCCCGCGACCAGGGTGATCACTTCACGGGGGCGGGGACGGGGATCGCGGCGCTCGGTCACCGGGCCATGCTAGCCAGGAGTGCGGCGGGCCGTCACCAACGAAAGGAGGAGACGGGTCCTTCCCTAGCAGGGGAGGCCGCGGCCTTGCGGCCGAGGTGCGGGCCCGGTCTCCCGAACGAGACTGGTCGGCATGAACACGCATACCCGCCGAGTCCTCGTCGTCACCGCCGCCGCTTCGCTCCTGTGGGCCGTGGCCGCTCCGCTCTCCGGCATCGGCCTGACCGCCGGGCTGGTGCGGCGATGAACCTCCCCTACGGCTACCTGATCGGCCTGATCGTCCTCGCGATCCCCGTGCTTCGGCTGCCGCGCATGCCGATTGCACTGGGATCGGCTTTCTTCCTGGCCGGCATCGCGGTCATCGAGCTGCCCTTCCTGGCCATCGCCGCGTTCGCGGCCAGTACCGGCCTCGCATTCGCCGAAGGCGACCTCGCCTCTCCCGTGGCGGTCCTCGCGTCCGCGCTCGCGGCGGCCTGCCTGGCGCTGACGTCCTGGCGCGGCATGCGAACGCTGCCGGTCCTCCAGCGCGCCATGGGGACCACGCCCGTCTCGCGCCGCCTGCCGTGGGTGCGCATCCTCCTGCGCCCCTTCGCGCTGCGGCCCCGATCGGTCGAGCGGATCGCCGACATCGCATACGGCCCAGCCGGAAAGCGCAACCTGCTCGACGTCTACCGTCACCGCTCCGCGCCCGACAACGCACCGGTCCTGATCCACTTCCACGGCGGCTACTACGCGACGGGCCATAAGAACTCGCAGTCCCTGCCGCTGCTCCACCGCCTCGCCGAGCAAGGCTGGGTGTGCATCAGCGCCAACTACCGGCTGCGCCCCGAAGCGGGCTTCGAAGACCACGCGATCGACGCCAAACGCGTCATCGCCTGGGTCCGCACGCAAGGCCGCGAATGGGGCGCCGACCCCGACCGGATCATCCTCTCCGGCTCCTCAGCCGGCGCCCACATGTCGACCCTGGCCGCGCTCACCCCCGACGAGCCCGCGTTCCAGCCGGGCTTCGAGGAGATCGACACCGCCGTATCCGCTGTCGTGGGCCTGGGCGGCTACTACGGCCCCTACTTCGAACGGCCGGACACCTCGCTCTCGGCCTACGCCCGGCCCGAAGCCCCGCCGTTCCTCATCCTGCACGGCGACCACGACACCGTGGCATCGGCCGCCGACGCCCGCCGATTCGCCGAACGCCTCCGCGAGATCTCGGCGCAGCCGGTCGTCTACGCCGAACTGCCCGGCGCGCAGCACGGTTTCGACCTGTTCCACTCTCCGCGCTTCGAGGCCGTGATCAACGCGATCGACGCCTTCGCCGCACGATCCCTGGCGTCGACCCCGCAACGCGTTGCGGGAGCAGCACTTCGGCGACCGGATCGCCCGGATCAGGATTGACACCTCGGGCGCGGTTCGGTCTTCAGGATCAGGCGCCGACGGTCTGCGGCACCGCTCGGATGATGTTGGCGAGCACTCCGGGGAACCGCTGCTCGATCTCGTCGAGTCGCAGTTCGTTGCGGCGGCGGCTGCCCTCCTGGGTCACCTGGATGAGTCCGGCCTCGCGCAGGACCTTGAGGTGATGCGAGAGGGTCGACATGCTCACCGGGACGTCGAAGCCGCCGCACACCACGCCGCCGGCGGCGTCGAGCTGGCTGACGACCTGCAGGCGTACCGGATCGGCCAGCGCGTTGAGCACGGTGGCGAGGTCCAGCGAGGCGACGTCCGGGTGGTGTAGCGAGCGCATCCGATCACCCTACCGGAATTTCGAGTATTTGACGATGATCGAAACGATTGCTAGTGTCTTCGATCATCATCGAAATGTCGAAGGGTTTGCCGCACGGCGTGCCCGAAGACCGGAAGGAACGCGCCGATGGCACTGCACGTCAAGGAATGGGGCTCCGGCGACCGCCTCGCCGTCCTGGTCCACGGACTCTCCACCAGCTCGCAGTCGTGGTGGCAGCTGGGGCCCGCGCTGGCCGAGCGCGGCTACCGCGTACTGGCGCCGGATCTGGCCGGGCACGGCAAGAGCCCGCGCGGCGCCTACAGTCGCGAGCGCTGGGCCGACGACCTGGTCGAGTGCCTGCCGCACGGGCCGGAGCTGGCGATCGGCCACTCGCTCGGCGGTGTGCTCCTGGCGATGATCGCCGAACGGATCGCACCCGAACGCGCCGTCTATCTCGATCCGGCCTGGTACCCCTGGCAGGGTGTCGGATACGGAGCCGCGCAGGCGGAGATCAGGTCGTTCAAGGGCCTCTCGGACCAGGACCTTCGCACCGTTTATCCACAATGGCCTATCGATGGGCTCAAGCTCAGGCGGGCGGAACTCGACGACTGGGATCCCGAGACGACCCGCATGCGGTACTTGGAGACCGCCTACATGCCCGTGTTCCCGGTGGTGCCCTCGCTGATCCTGCGGGCCGACCAGAGTGCGCTCGTCCCGCCGCCCCTCGCCGACCACTTCGCAGACGTGGGCTTCGCAGTGCGCACGGTTCCCGGCACCGGGCACTTCGTCCACAACGACGACTTCGACGGCACGCTCGCCGCCCTGGACGGCTGGGCGTGAACGCGGATCCGGCACGGCGCTTCCCCGCCGCGGTGCCCGTCGTGCTCGCCGCGACCTTCGTGCAGCTGCTCGACCTCACGATGGTGAGCGTCGCCGTCCCGTCAATACGGTCCGACCTCGGCGCCGGGGCAGGGACGGCGCAACTGCTGATCGCCGGATACACCCTGGCGTACGCCTGCGTGCTCATCACCGCAGCCAGGCTCGGTGACCGATACGGCCACCGGCGCCTGTTCCTCGTCGGCGTCGGCCTGTTCGCCCTCGCCGCCGGAGTGTGCGCCGCCGCGACCGGTCCGGCGATGCTCGTGGCGGGCCGCGTCCTCCAAGGCGTCGCAAGTGGACTCATGGCACCGCAGGTGCTGTCCATCATTCAGATCAGCGTTCCCGCGACGAGGCGGGCTCGGGCCATGGGGTACTTCGGCGCCGCCATGGGGCTCGCCTCGCTGATCGGCCCGGTCCTCGGCGGCCTCGTCATCGCGGCCGACCTGGGAGGCCTCGGCTGGCGGCCGATCTTCCTGGCCGACATGGGGATCGCCGCAGCAATCCTCGCCGCCGCCGCGCTCCTTCCCACCGGGCGCAGTACGGGCCGCCAGAAGGTCAACGGCGGCAGCGCCGCACTCGCCATGACCGGCTTGGGGGCGCTGATGCTGCCGCTCGCCATCGGCCGCGACAGCGGCTGGCCGGTGTGGACCTTCGTCCTGATGGGCGTCGGCGTCGCGGTGCTCGGGGTCTTCGCCCTCACACAGTCGCGTCAGGCCGATCCGCTGCTGCACCCCGACGTCTTGAAGAACCGCACGGCCCGAACGGGAATCCTCCTGGTCCTGGTCTTCAACGCCGGAGTTCCTTCCTTCTCCTACCTGCTCTTCATCCACCTCCAGACCGGATCGGGCTATTCGCCGCTGGAAGCCGGACTCGCGGCGAGCCCGTTCGCGGCCGCGGCGATCGCGGGCTCGCGCCTCGCCGCGGGCCTGACCGGCCGCCTCGGCGCCTATCTACTCCCGGTAGCCGCCGCCGCGATCGCCTTGTCGATGGCCGCCTTGGCATTTCCGGTCAGGTTCGATATGCCACTGTGGACTCAATTGCCGTGGTTCGCCACCGCCGGAGCAGCGTTCGGCGTCTTCACCGCTTCGGTGTTCGCGCTCGTGCTTGCGCAGATCAGACCGGAAGCGGTCGGCTCCGCGTCCGGCCTGCTCCCCACCGCACAGCAGCTCGGCGGATCGATCGGCATCACCATCGCGGGGCTCGTCTACCTGTCGTTTCCCGGCGGACCCCACACGGCGTTCAGCGCTGCGTTGTTCTACGAGGCCGGGGTTTTCCTCCTGGCCGCCACCATCGCATTGCGGCTCGGGCACGATCATGGACGCACACCGGAAATGGCGCGCCCGATATCGAGGCGACCGTGGCAGTCTTCAGCGCTGGCGCGCAGGCGATGACGCCGCCACCATCGACACGAGTGCTTGCGGACTCCGGTCGTCGCCGCCGGAGTCCCGCGTCGCCTAGGCCTGCATGACGGTTCGGAATAACCGTTGCCGTTGGGCGTGTCGGGCGACCCGGGCACGATTGCCGCAGGAGGCCTTGCACCACTGCTGGCGGCCGTGGTCCTGCACGAAGTAGCGCACGCAATGCGGCGCTTGGCACGACCGGAGCCGTGGCGCCGACGGGCCGGTGAGAAAGTCCACGACCGCGAGTGCCAGCGTGCCTTCGACGAGGGCCTGCCCGGTCGCGGCGGTCGCGAGCCCGCGGCGTACCCCGGCCTTGCCGATCGTGACCGTGTACTCCGTATCGAGCGCGTTGACGGCCGCGGCGAGCAGTTCACCGGCCTCCGCGTCGCTCATCCGCCGCTGCCGCTCGACGCGGCTCGCAGGGTGCGGCGCGACCGCGGCGGCGAACGCCGACCGCGCCGCGAACCGGATGCCGCGCAAGCGTTCCGCCCCCTCGCCGCTGCGAGGCGACAAGCCCGGGAAGTGCTCGGCGAGCCACGCGTCGACCCCCGCGCCCTCTTCGAAGCGGTCGGCGACCCCGCCGTTGCCGTCGTGGGCGATCGTGCCGACGAGCGCGAGTGCGGTCGCTCCATCGGCACCGTCCGGTAGCACCTGCATCGTCCCTCCTAACGGTTAAATTTAATTTAGTGTTAGCCTACCGTGCATGAGCCTGACCCTGCTGCATCTGAGCGACCCTCACCTCGACGGCGGCGAGGACCGCGCCGAGCGCCTCCGCGCCGTCCTCGACCTCATGCCCACCTCAAGGCGCCCCGACGCGATCGTGGTCACCGGCGACGTCGCCGACCACGGTACCGACGCGGAATACGTCCAGTTCCGCGACATCATGGCCGACCGCGGTCCGTGGCTCGCCGTCCCGGGCAACCACGACGACCCCGCCCACTTCGGGAACGACGGACCGGTCACCGCACTCGATCTCGACGGCCTCCGCATCATCGGCATCGACGTCACCGTCCCCGGCGAGGACCACGGCGAACTCCGATCCGAGGTCGCCGACCTCGCAGCTGAACGCGCCGCGGGCGCCGCCGTGACCGTCCTCGCCTTGCACCAGCCGCCGATCACCATCGGGCACGGCTACATCGACCCCATGAACCTCCGCAATCCCGACGCGCTCGCCGCCCTCGCCGCCCGCATCGGCACCGTCACCGCGATCCTCTGCGGCCACGCCCACACCGCCGGCGCGACAGTATTCGCCGGAGTCCCGCTGCTGCTCGCCCCCGGCATAGTCTCCTCGCTGCGCCCCGATCCCGACCACCGGCCGCTGACCAACCGCGACCTCCCGCCCGGGGCCGCGCTCCACCGCTTCACCGGCGGCACCGTCACCACCACGTTCCACTACGCCGGCTGAACCCGATGCCCCACGTGCTCTTCGCGTTCGCGCTCGCGATCGTGCCCATCGTGGTCACCCCGGGCGCCAGCTTCACCCTCATGGCCGCGCACGCCCTCGGCAGCGAGCGCGGCGCGGTCCGCCGCGTCGCCGCCGGGACCGCGCTGGGCATTCTCAGCCACGCGGTCCTGGCGGCGGTCGGACTCTCGGCCGTGGTCATGCAGTCGGCCCAGCTGTACCGGCTCGTCCAGCTCGCCGGAGCGCTCTACCTCATCGGACTCGGCATCGCGGCGATCCTCCAGAACCGAAGCACCCCAGCAACATCCCTCGAACCGGCGGCGCCTGCGCGGCGTCTGCGCCTGCGCACCGCCTATCTCGCGAACCTGCTCAACCCGAAGGCCGCGGCCGTCTACCTCACCCTGGTCCCGCAGTTCCTCGGCCCGGACTCGTTCACCGTCGCGAACGTCCTGGCTCTTGCCTGCGTCCACGCCGCCTTGACCGCGGGCTGGCTCGCCGCGGGCGCCGCCGCGCTACGGACGCTGCGCGCCCGCCGCCTCCCGATCCCGCGCAGGACGATCGCGGCCATCGGCGGCGCCGTCCTCATCGGACTCGGCGTGCGCACGCTCCTCGCTTCCCGGCCCGCATGAGATCACCGATCCCACATTCGCGCTGTGGCGGCTGGGCGACCGCAGTCGCGGCACCCCGAGCGCGAGTCGCGGCTGCGATTTCACCCCTTGGAGGCCGTCGACCGCAGCTTTTCGACAACTGCGACCGCGTCATCGAATAGCTCCTCCGGGCAGCCCCAGTAGTCGAAGATGCCACCGCGGGAGGAGTTGCTGCCGCAGACGACGAACACTCCTGTGCCCAACTCGCTCTTCAGATGCGAGGCGAGCCAGCCGACAAAGCCGCTGTTGTCGGCGGCGGTCGGAAAATGGAACGAGAACAGCCCGAAGCGCTCGGTCCCTGTCTTGTCGCTCGATGCGGGAACGAGGCTGCTCCATACGTCCTCGTCCCTCACGACCGCGAGCACCTCACGCGTCAGTGTCGGCGGCTCCTTCGATTCCTCGAAGTACCAGGACCCGTGCTGTACGACGAACTCCGCCTCCGAAATGACCCGGCGAAGTCGAAGTCCTGTCTGCTCGGTGGTCTCGACACTGATGCTCACCATGCATGGAGCTTACTCGGAGGTGAAGGTTCATTTCATCACGGAGAGTAGTCGTCGCGGTGGGTGCAGTGGGATCGGCGGGCCTGGTCGCTCTGTTCGCCGCGGCCGCCCCGACATGCCGACAGGATCATCCCTTACCAGGGGACGACGCCTTCGTCCTCGTAGAAAGCGCCTGACGGGCCGTCGTCGGGCAGCGTGGCGAGTCGAATCGCCGTGGCCGCGCCCTGCTCAGCAGTGCGGGGGCCGTGGAAGCCGGTGAAGGCGGTCGCGACCAATCCCGGGCAGGTGGCGTTGATCAGGATGTTCGTATCGGCGAACTGCCGGGCGTACTGGACGGTCACGGCGTTGAGAAACGACTTCGAAGGCGCGTAGGCCGCCATGACCGGACCGACCTCGATGTCCGGGTCGGTCTGCCGGGTCACGGAGCCGACGCTGCTGGAGACGTTGACGATGCGCGGCGAGGACGAGCGCCGCAGCAGCGGGAGCATCGCGTTCGTCACCCGGATCACGCCGATGACGTTCGTTTCCACGACCGTGCGGACCAGGTCGGGGTCGAGCGTGGTCGGGTCCTGCACCCAGCCAGGACCCATCGGCCCGGAGATGCCCGCATTATTGACCAGCACGTCCAGCCGACCGGCCTCCCGCTCGATCAGTTCCGCGGCGCCCGCGGCGCTCTGGTCGCCGGTCACGTCCAGCGGCACGCCGAACGCGTCGACCCCGTCGGCGCGCAGCTTCTCGACGGCGGTCTCGCGCCGACCCGCGTCCCGTGCTCCAACGGCCACACGGTATCCGAGGGCGCCGAGCCCGGTGGCGATCGCAAATCCGATTCCCTGGTTCGCGCCGGTGACAAGCGCGATCTTCGTTTCGTTCATGCCGTCCAGGTTCGCTCCCAAGTGGGCGCGTCGACCAACACCGATCGAGTTCGCTGTCATACCCGGCGGGTATCACTGGTATACGCTATCGCCGTGGACACCTTGGAGACTCGCGAGCTGCGGTACTTCGTCGCCGTCGCCGAGGAACTGCACTTCGGCCGCGCCGCCGAACGCCTCCGCATGGCCCAGCCGCCGCTGTCGCGCGCGATCCAGCAGCTCGAACGGCGCCTCGGCGTCTCCCTCCTGGAACGCAACCGCCGTGGCGTCGCGCTGACCGATGCCGGACAGGTGCTGCTGTCCGAGGGCCGCGCGACACTCGACGCGGCCACCGCCGCCGCCCGCCGCACCCGCCGCGCCGGCGGGGCCGACAACCCGGGCGGCGCGCGCAACCGCCTGGTGTTGGCGGTGAAGACCGCGGCCGTTCACGAACTGCTCCAGACGCTCCTCGCCGCGTACGCGGCCCAGCCCGACGCCGCCGAGGTCGAGGTCCTGCAGTGCCGCATGTGCGACCAGGAAGCACGGCTGCGCGACGGCAGCGCCGACGTCGCGCTCATGCACGTGCCGTACAACTCCCTCGCCGGGTTCGACAGCGAGGAACTCCTGACCGAGGGTCAGTTCGCCGTCCTGCCCGCCGGACACCCCCTCGCCGCGCGCGAAACCCTGTCCATGGCCGACATCAGCGACCTCCCCGACCTCCCACCGGCGCGCTGGCCCCGACACGGCGTCTATCCGCCCGGTCCGGGCCCCGAGATCTACGACCAGACGCAGTTGGCCCAGCTGGTCGCCTTGGGCCGCACCGTCGCGATGCTCCCGGAATCCGCGCGCGCCTGGCTGTGGTCCGAGCACGCCGCCGTACCTCTGACCGACGCGCCTCCCGTCGTCACGCACATCGCCTGGCCCACGCATAGCCGCTCACCAGCCCTGGCCAGCCTGATCAGGACCGCCGTAGCGCTCGAATCGCATTCCAGGAACGAACAGCCGACTGCATGACGAGCCAGGGCAACTTAGAGCGTGTCGCAGTTGGTGAGTTTCTTGTAGCAGGTGAGGGCGAGGAATGCGGCGAACAGGCGGCCGTGGCGCCGGTATCAAACCGTCCTGCGCCAACCGGTCAAGCCGTCTGAACGATCTCCCTGGCGTGCAATGGGTCAGCTGAGACTCTCACCATTGTGGGCAACCATTCGCCGATCCCGCGTCGTTCACTGTTCGCCGGGTTCGTCCGAACCCGGCCGACCCGTCCGAAGGAATCACCGATGCCGATCGACACTCCGAAACCCCGAGCCCGCCGTGTCGCCGCCGCGGCGCTCGCCGCCGTCGCGGCCGCCGCACTGTCCGCAGGCGCGGCAAACGCCGAAACCACCGATGCGATTGCGGCAGCCGCCACCTGCACGCTCACGACCATCCCACTGCCGAGCGGCGCCAACTCCAGCCAGGTCCTGGGCATGAGCGACAACGGCACCGCCCTCACCTACATCGCTTACACCGCGTCGACCCCGAACACCACCCGAGCATTCGTCCGTGTCAATGGCCAGACTACCGAGGTGAACCTGCCTGGGACCACCGAACGCCTCTTGGACGTGAACGGCTCCGGCCGGGCCGTCGGCCGCGGCTCGGACTCGACCGGGAGCGTTCCCTACGCTTGGCAGAACGGCGTCCTGACCCGGCTCTCGACCGGCAACGGCTATGCCAGCGCGATCAACGAGTCCGGCACCATCGTGGGAGCCACCGGCACCACGACGACCCGCGCCGCGTACTGGCCCGCCGGCTCGACCACCCCCGTCGCCCTCCCGGTGCCGGCCGGCGCCCTCTACTCCGCGGCCACCGAGATCGACGACGAGGGCACCATCGTCGGCTACGTCAACTTCGGGTGGGAGGCCGCCTACCTCACCAAGCCGTACGTGTGGCACCCCGACGGCACCTACGAGGAGTTGACCGGCCCGACCGACCTCAGCGACGAGGAGAACCTCGACGCCAGCGGCGTCAACGGGAACACGGCCGTCGGCTACGTCGGCGGACTCAACGGCGGGCACACCGGCCTGCGCTGGGATCTCGCCGCCGGCACCTGGGAGGAGATCGGCCTGCCGTACGCCTACGACGTCAACGACTCCGGCACCATCGCAGGCAACAACGGCCAGGACGCGGCCTACGAGACCACCGCGGGCGCCATCACCGTGCTCCCGGGCCTGACCGCCACCGGCCACGACGTCGCCGAAGCGATCAGCGACTCAGGGGCGATCCTGGCCGGACACGTCGGCGCCGGCGAATCGGGAGGCTGGACCCTCCGCCGCGCCGCCACCTGGACCTGCGCCTGATCTGAGCCGGTGCCCCACCACGATCGGCGGGGCACCACCGCCATCACCTGCTACAAGAAACCCGCCAGCTGAGACACGCTCTTAGCTTGTCTTTTAACCTGTGGATGGTTCGGTAGCCTTCGGTGGTTTCTTTCCTTGAGTCAGACTTCTGTTGCGTTTCGTGGTCTTGCCGGGGTCGTAGACGGGTGCGCGTCGGGTGTTGCGGCGGCC